>WBZR01000653.1_pt4 | contig 13169 bp, 9 predicted proteins | sample 5204231 | NCBI WGS metagenome assembly WBZR01 (sample SAMN12412403, study PRJNA552823) | activated sludge metagenome | isolation source: activated sludge from anammox sidestream of wastewater treatment plant... | place: USA: Virginia | collected 2017-08
CAGGTACTGGAAGCTGCTCCCACGCGCGTTGAACTCTCCCGCGCTCGTCCGGCGGACGAAGTCGTCGCGCCCGGAGAGTAGGAACCGCGTCCAGGCCAGGTCGCTGCCCGCGACGGAGAACGTCGCACCCTCGAGCGTCTTCGGCACGGCCTCGAGCACGCGGCCGCGGTAGATCCGCAGCTGGACCTCCCGGTCCTCGGCACCGAGGCCGATCGTGCCGTCGAAGGAACGCGTCATGTCGGCGAAGCCCGGGCGCTCCTCGAGCCGGGCGCCGAGAGCGCGGCCCCAGGTCGCGGTGCCAACGTCACAGCGCCGCCAGGCCTCGGCGACCGCCGCCGGGAGGGTCGAGTCCGTCCACCAGCTCACCCGGCCCTCGCCGACTGTCTCGCCAGCCGCGTCGACCAGCGTCAGCGCCTGGTGCAGGACGGCGCTGCCACCGGCGTCCGCCTCGCGGCGCACCAGCACCGCGTCGAGCCGCGAGGGGCTCCCGGCCGACCGGGGCTTCCGGATCGCCAGGGCGGCCGGCTCGGTGGCGCCCGGCGGGCGGATCGCCTCGACGAGCACACCCGCCGAGGCCGGCCAGGGGCCGGTCGCCCCCGGAACCGACGAGACCTCCGCCGCCCCCAGGGCGGGGAGGAGCTCCCAGGCCATCTGCTGGCTCGCCGGCACGACGCCCTCAGAGCGCCAGGAGCTCGGTCAGCACCCGGACGCCGAACTCCAGGCTCTCGATCGGCACCCGCTCGTCGACCCCGTGGAACATGGCCGGGAAGTCGAAGCCGGCGGGCAGCGACAGCGGGGTGAAGCCGAACGTCGCCAGGCCCAGCTCGGCGAACCACTTGTTGTCCGTGCCCCCGCTGAACACGTACGGCACGACGCGGGCTGCCGGGCTGACCGCGCGCAGCGACGCCGCGAGGTGCTCGAACCACGGGCTCGCGTGGTCCGGCTCCGTGGCCGGGCTGCGCCTGACCAGCTCGAGCGATGCCCGCTCGGGCAGGGCCTCCACGAGCACCCGGTGCAGCCGCTCCTCGTGGCCGGGCAGGTAGCGGCAGTCCAGCCGGGCCCAGGCGTCGGAAGGGATGACGTTGTCCTTGTAGCCGCCACCGACGCGGGTGACGTTGACCGTGTTGCGCAGGGCCGCGGCGAGCAGCGGCGCGAAGGCCCCGGTGTGAGCGAGCAGGATCGCGCGAACCTCCTCCGGCTGCTCGACCGCGCGGCCCGCCACCGCCTCGGCGAGTAGTCTCATCGGCTCGAGGACGATCAGCTCGTCCACGGCTCCGGCCACCTCTTGCAGGGTGGCCGCCAGACCGGTGATCGGGTTGTCCTTCGCCAGCATGCTGCCGTGACCCGCGACCCCGCGGCGTCGCAGCTCGTACCAGCGCAGTCCCTTGTCGGCAACGGATACCGCGAAGGTCGGGGTGCCGTCGAGCGCTGGGATGCTGAAGCCGCCGACCTCGCCGATCGCGACCCGGCAGCCCTCGAACAGCTCCGGGTGCTCGTGCACCAGGAAGCGCGCGCCCGCCTGGCCACCGGTCTCCTCGTCGGCCACGAAGGCGAGGACGATGTCACGGCGCGGCCGCCGGCCGCGAGCGACCAGCTCCGCCACCGCCGCGAGGTCCATCGCGACGGCGTGCTTCATGTCAACCGCGCCGCGGCCCCAGACCTGGCCGGCCGCGATCTCCCCGCTCTGCGGGTGGTGCGTCCAGTCGTCGGCGACGGCCGGGACCGTGTCCAGGTGACCGTGGACGAGCAGCGCCGGCGCGGTCGGGTCGACCCCGGGAAGCCGCACGACGACGTTCGAGCGGCCCGGCTCGCACTCCAAGACCACGGGCTCCAGGCCGAGATCCGCGAGGAAGCCCGCGACGTACTCGGCGGCCGCGCGCTCCACCCCGCCCGGATTGGAGGTGTCGAACCGGATCAGGGTGCTGCAGATCTCGGCGACGCCGGGACCTGCCCCCACCACCGGGCTGGAGGCGGGGGCGGCGGTGCCGGGGCTCATCAGCACGCGAGCTCGAGCGCGGCCAGGGCGTACGTGCGGATCGCGGCGAGGTAGTCGGCGACCACCACCGACTCGTCGTCCCAATAGCAGTCCATCGACCCCGGTCCGTAGGTCGCCGCCTCGATTCCGGCCTCCCAGAAGATGGGGGTGTCCGGCCAGGCGTTGTGGCAGCCCGAGTGGGCCGGCGTTCGTGCCATTTGCTCATGGGCCCGGCTCAGGGTGGTGATGATCCGGGCGTCTTCGGGGATCCGCAGCGAGCTGCGGGGGTTCTTCACGCAGGTGTGCTCCAGGGCGATCTCGACCGGGAACTCGTCCAAGTCGGGGAGGGCCCGCTCAGCCGCGGCGCGGACGTCGCGCAGGACGCAGTCCTGGTCCTGCTCCGGCGGGAACCGGAAGTCGAAGGTCACGTCGCACATCTCCGGGACGAGGTTGTGGGCCACGCCGCCGGAGATCTGCGCCACGTTGCAGATCTTCTGGGCGTCCAGGACCGACCCGTCCAGGCCCGTGATGGGCATGTCCAGCACCTCGCGCACGAACCGGCTGGCCCGGTCGATGGCGTTGACGCCGATGTCGAGGGCCGCGGTGTGTGAGGCCCGGCCCCGGACCCGCGCCTGGACGTAGGCGATTCCGCGCTGGCCGAGCAGGACCATCAGGTCGCTGGGCTCGCCGTTGATGGCGTAGCGCGCTTTCAGCCCGTCGCGGAGCGCCTGGCGTGTCCCCTCGCCGCCCTCGTAGTGGTTGGGGACGGTCAGAAGCGTGATGCCGCGCTCGGGCGAGACGCCGGTCGCGGCAAGCGCCGTGACGGCCATTGCCATCGCCGCGGTCCCGGACTTCATGTCCGAGACCCCGACGCCGTAGATCCGTCCCTCGCTGACGTCGCCGCAGAACGGATCCCGCGTCCACGAGGTGGACGGCGGGTACACCTCCATGTGGCCGTTGAAGATCAGTCCGTCATCCGTTGCCGGTCCGTACAGCGCCTGGACGTTCTTCATGCCGTCCGTGCCGCACCGGGTGAGACGGGCCGGCACCCCGACGTCCTGCAGGGCGCCGGCGACCATCTCGGCGGCGGTGGTGAGGTGCTTGCCGTCGCCCCAGACGCTGCGCACCCGCAGGAAGTCGGCGAGGAAGTCGACGTAGTCCTGCTCGTGCTCGTCGATCCAGGCGAGGAGCTGGCGAGCTCGCTGGCTGAGTAGGAGGTCGTCGTCGACGGTGGCCATGTCGTTCCTTTCGGCTGTGGGTTTCTCAGGGTTTGCCGCCCGCGACGAGGGCCGGAGCCCTTCCGGCGAGCTCATGGGAGAGCGCCTGGGCGTGCTCGGCAACACGCCGCCCGATCAGCTCGGCCCGGTCGTCGGGGATCCGGTACGTCGGTCCGACGACGCTGATCGCCCCGGCAATCCCGCCGTCACCCCACCGGACCGGCGCCGCGATCGCGGAGACCTGGTCCTCCACCGTCCGCCGGAAGACCACGTAGCCCTTCCCCGGGTCGACCTCTCCCCGGATGGCGGCACCGATCGCGCTGCCGTGCAACGGGACGGTCTTGCCCAGCCAGACACGGTGGCGGATCGTCTGGTGGCACTCGGCGAGGCGCGCGTATAGCACGGTGTCCCCCGGGCCCCGGACTCCGAGGTAGGCCGACTCGTCCAGCTCGTCGCGGAGCGCCTCGAGGTGCGCGTCGGCGGCCCGGTAGAGGGGGTTCTGACTCATGAAGTTGACCGCGATCTCGACGAGACGGCCCGCGCCGAAGTAGGCGCCGTTCTCGTCTCGGGAGACGAAGTCGGCCGCCTCGAGCGTTCGCAGCAACCGCAGCGCGGTGGCCGGCGACAACTCAACGCGCCGGGCCAGCTCGACCAGGCCGAGCCCGTCCCCGGCCGCGACCTCGACGAGCAGCGAGAGCGCCCGGTCGACGGCCCGCGTCGAGGTCGGCGCTTTCTTGGCCGCCCCGCTCTCATCGCTACCTGTCTCCTGCCTTGCCAAGGTGTCTATCCGTGTGATTTCATGTAGCAGCAATGTGTTTTCATTACGAACTTTGACAGATGCCGGACGCCCTGTCCAATCGCACGGGCGCGGCGCCCGTGGAACTCCTGATCACCCACGCGAGCGAGCTCTTGACCTGCCGCGTCGGGACAGGTCGGGGCGCCCGTGGCGACGACCTCGAACGCGTCGAGGTGATCGCCGACGGCGCCGTCGCAGTCGATGCCGGCCGGATCGTGGCGGTCGGCGAGACGTCCGAGCTCGAGCGCCGATTCGCCGGGCGAACGACGCTCGACGCGACCGGCCGCCTGGTCACTCCCGGACTCGTCGACCCGCACACGCACCTGGTTCACGCGGGCACCCGGCATCTCGAGTGGGGCGCGCGGGTCCTCGGTGCTCGGACGTGCCCGGGCGCCGAGCACGGTATCGCGGCGACCCGCCGGGCGACCGCAGCCGCGTCCACCGAGCAGCTCGCTCACGGGATCCTGACCCGGCTCGACACGATGCTCGCCCACGGCACCACCACCGCGGAAGCCAAGTCAGGCTACGGCCAGAGCCCGGCCGATGAGCTCCGCCTGCTCGAGGCGCTGGCCGCGACCGAACACCCGGTGGAGCTCGCCGTCACGTACCTGGGCGCTCATGTCAGCCCGGGCCCGGCCACCCACCGCGCCTTCGTGGAGGAGGTGATCGCGGAGCTGGGGCGGGCGCGACGGGTAGCGGAGTACTGCGACGTCTGTTGCGATCCGATCGGATTCACCCGCCGCGAGTGCGAGCGGATCGCCGCGGCGGCGTGCGAGCTGGGGTTCGGCCTCCGCGTCCACGCGGACCAGACCGGGCCGCGGGAAGGGGCGGAGCTCGCGATCGGGTTCGGCGCGGCTTCCGCCGACCACCTGGAATACGTCTCAGACCGGGCGATCGCGATGTTCGCTGACTCACCAACGGTGGCGATCCTGCTGCCCACGGTCAGCTACCACACGTTCGCGCTCGTCAGGGATCCCGGCCCGACCTCCTGGGGCGAGGCGCCGCACGCCTGGCTCGGCGAGCGTTTCCGCCGCCTCGTCAACGGCGGCGCGCTCGTTGCCCTGGCCACGGACTACAACCCCGGCAGCAGCCCGACCCTGTCCATGCAGGCGGTGATGCAGGCCGCCGCGCGCCTGTACAGGCTCGGGTACGCCGAGATCTGGAACATGAGCACCATCAACGCAGCAGTCTCGCTCGGCCGCAACGACCGGATCGGAAGCCTCGAGGCGGGCAAGCAGGCGGACCTCGTCCTCTGGGACGTCCCGACGCACGAGCTCGTCATCAACCAGTTCGGCACCAACCTGGTCAGCTTGGTGATCAAGGCCGGCGAGGTCGTCCACGCGACTCCGGCGGTCTCCAGGCCCACCCCCGTCAGCAACCCCGAGGAGCGCTATGTCGGTCATGCAGCCCAGCCCGGTTAGCCCGGCCACCGGCACCCGACTCCGCTGCCGTGGCTGGCGGCAGGAGGCGATCCTGCGGATGCTCGAGAACACCGTCTATAACGGCGAGCGCCCGCAGGATCTGATCATCTACGCGGCCAGCGGCCAGGCGGCCCGCGACTGGCCGAGCTTCCACGCGATCGTCGAGACCCTCCGGGACCTCTCCGACGACGAGACCCTCGTCGTCCAGTCGGGGAAGCCGGTCGCCCGCTTTCGCACCCACCCGTTCAGCCCGCGGGTCCTGATCGCGAACACGAACCTGGTCGGCAACCACGCCAACTGGGAGACATTCTTCGACCTCCGCGACCGCGGCCTCATCTCCTACGGTCAGTACACCGCGGGCGCGTGGCAGTACATCGGCCAGCAGGGCATCGTGCAGACGACGTACGAGACCTTCACAGCCGTCGCCCACCGTCATTTCGGCGGGTCGTTGCGGGGCCGGCTCGTCGTCACCGCCGGCCTCGGCGGCATGGGCGGCGCTCAGCCGCTCTCGATCAAGCTGCACGGTGCGGTCGCCCTGGTGGTCGAGCACGACGGTGCCAAGATCGACAAGCGCATCGCATCGGGCTACCTCGACTGCCGGGCCGCCGACCTCGATGAGGCCCGGGCGCTCGCGGAGTCGGCGCTCGCCGAGCGACGCGGGCTCTCGATCGGGCTGGCCGGCAACGCCGCCGACCTGCTCCCCCGGGTACTCCGCAGCGGTCTTCGCCCGGACGTGGTGACCGACCAGACCTCGGCCCACGACATGCGCGACGGCTACGTCGCCTCCGGCCTCACGGACGACGAGATCGCCACCCTGCGCCGCGAGGATCCCCGGCGCTACGAGGAGCTCGCCTACGCAACGGTCGCCCGCCACGTGGAGGCGATGGTCGCGGCGCAGGACGCGGGCGCGGTCGTGTTCGAGTACGGGAACGCGATTCGCGCGCAGGCGGCCCGGGCCGGCTACGAACGAGCGGGCGACTTCGACGGCTTCGTCAAGGCCTACATCCGGCCGAGCTTCTGCGTCGGCAAGGGACCCTGCCGGTGGATCGCCCTCTCCGGCGACCCGGAGGACATCCGCACGATCGACGACGCGATTCTCGAGATCTTCGCCGACGACCCCACCATTACCGGCTGGATCGAGGTTGCCAGGGACGCCATCCCGCACCAGGGGCTGCCCGCGCGCAGCTCGTGGTTTCGCTACGGACAGCGTCTGCGGTTCGGTCTGCTGGTCAACGAGCTCGTCCGCACCGGCGCGGTGTCCGCACCGGTCACGATGACCCGCGACCACCTCGACACCGGCGCGGTCGCCCAGCCCACCCGTGAGACCGAGGGGATGCTCGACGGGAGCGACGCCGTGGCCGACTGGCCGATCCTGAACGCGCTCCTGAACGCCTCGGGCGGCGCGGAGCTCGTCGCCGTCCACCAGGGCGGCGGCAGCGGTATGGGCGGAACGATCTCGGCCGGCGTCACCCTCGTGATCGACGGAACCGACGCCTGCGCCGAGAAGCTGCGTCGCGTGCTCACGACCGACCCGGGCATCGGGGTGATCCGCCACGCGGATGCCGGCTACGAGGAGGCACTCGCCGTCGTCGAGACGAGCGACCTCACGCCGGTCCTGCTCGGAACCGCGGGACTGGCCCGCCGATGACCGACACCGGTGCCCTCGAGGGCATTCGCGTTCTCGATCTCGGCCGGGTGCTGTCCGGCCCATTCTGCGGCCGGATCCTGGCCGACCTCGGCGCCGACGTGATCAAGATCGAAGCCGAGGCCGGCGACGACGGGCGTCATTTCGGCCCCTTCTTCGAAGGACAGAGCAGCTATCACCGCCTGCTCAACCGCAACAAGCGGGGGGTAACGCTCGACCTCAAGGCCGAGGCTGGACGGGAGATCCTCCGCGGGCTCGTCAAGCGCTCCGACGTCGTGATCGAGAACTTCCGCCCCGGCGTCCTGGCACGGCTCGGCCTCGCCCCGGAGGAGCTCCTCGCCGCCAATCCCCGGCTGGTGCTGGTCAGCATCTCTGGCTTCGGCCAGGATGGCCCGCTGGCGGACAAGCCGGCCTACGACCTCGTCGTCCAGGCCATGTCCGGGATCATGGCCGTCACCGGCCCCGACGGCGGAGAGTCCGTTCGCGTCGGCATCTCGATCGGCGACATGGTGCCGGCGCTGTACGCCGCGATCGCCACGCTCGCCGCCCTGCGCCAACGTGACGTCACCGGTCGGGGTCAGCACGTCGACGTGGCCATGTTCGACAGCCTCGTGTCGCTACTCGAGTCCGTGGCGATGCGAGGCCTCCTGACGGAGGAGACGATCGGGCCCACCGGCAGCCACCACGCGATCAGCGCACCGTTCGGTGCCTTCGCCACCAGGGATGCCCCGATCGTGATCGCGATCGCCAACGACCCGCTGTTCGCCCGGCTCGCCGCCGTGCTCGGACACCCCGAGTGGACGACCGACCCGCGCTTCGCCGACGACGCCGAGCGCGGCCGCAACCGCCACGCTCTCGGGGCAGCGATCGAGGAGAGCCTCTCCCGGCTATCCCGCGACGATGCGCTGGCGCTGCTCGGCGAAGCCGGGATCCCTTGCGGGCCCGTCCTCGGCGTGCGCGAGATGCTCGACCAGCCGCAGGTGGCTGCGCGCGGGCTCGTCCGGAAGGAGCCCGACGGGTTCCGCTCGCTCGCGAACGCGTTCCGGCTGCGCGGTTGCCCGGACACCGACCGTCCCGCTCCCGGGCTCGGTGAGCACAACGCCCTGCTCGACGACCTGCTGCGGGAACCCGAGCGCACAGGAGCGACTCCCCGATGATCCACCTCCCCCACGAGCACACCCGCGAGTTCCGCGACGTCCTCCGTGAGTTCTGTCGCGCGGAGGTGCTCCCCGGGGTGGCCGAGCGCGACGCCCACGCGACCTATCCCGTCGAGCTCGTCGACCGGCTCGCCGAGCTCGGCGTCCTGGGCATCACCGTGGCCGAGGAGCACGGCGGCCTCGGCCTCGACATGGTCACGCAGGTAATGGCAATCGAGGAGGTCTCCTACGCCGACGCGTCGCTCGGCTCCGTGCTCGCCGGCCACTACCTCGGGATGGAGTCCATTCGCGCTTTCGGCACCGAGGCGCAGCAGGCGCGCTACCTGCCCGGTGTCGCCGACGGCTCGCACCGGTTCGCCTTCGGCCTGACCGAGCCGGACGCCGGCTCCGACATCGGCGCGATCCGCACGACGGCCGTCCGTGACGGCGATCGGTGGTTGCTGTCGGGGCGCAAGACCTTCATCTCGAGCGCCCGCGAGTCTCAGGGGATCATCTTCTTCGCCAAGACCGACACGGATGCGGGCATCCGCGGCCTGACCGCGTTCATCGTCGACTCCGAGGGTTCCGGCCTGAGCTACTCCGCTCCGATCGGCAAGCTCGGACTCCGCGGCGAGCACGCCTACGAGATCGCGCTCGACGGCGTCGTCGTCGACGACGACGCGATCCTGGGCGAGATCGGCGGTGGCAGCCTGATCGCGCTCGAGACCCTGAACAGCGCGCGCATCGACGTGGCCGCGATCGCGAGCGGCGTCGGTCTGCGGGCCCTCGACCTCGCTGTTCGCCACGCCAGCGAACGGGTCCAGTTCGGCGCCCCGATCCGGGAGCTCCAGGCGGTCCAGGCGATGCTCGCCGACATCGACGCCTGGGTGCAGTCCGGCCGCCTGCACGCCTACAACGCCGCCGCCGCTCGCGACCGGGGCGAGGACGTCCGGCGCCTCGGCTCGATCGGCAAGTACGTAGCCACCGAGAACTGCTTCCAGGCGGTCGACGCCGCGCTGCAGATCCACGGCGGCTACGGTCTCACCACCGAGAGCGAGATCGAGCGTCTCTACCGCGACTGCCGGGTCCTGCGGATCTACGAGGGCACGAGCCAGATCCAGCAGGTGACCATTGCCAGGCTGCTCGCGCGCCGGTTCGACGCGGTCGGCACGGTACGCGACTGACCGTCCAACCACCCGTCCGAGGGGAAGCGCCGACCATGAGCCAGACCGCCAGCAAGCCCCGCGAGGTGAGGGCACCGCGAGGTGCCGAGCTGTCCTGCCTGGGCTGGGATCAGGAGGCCGCTCTGCGCCTCCTCCTGAACAACCTCGATCCCGAGGTCGCCGAGAACCCCGCGGAGCTGGTCGTGTACGGCGGCAACGGCCGGGCCGTCCGGTCGTGGGCGGATTTCGACATCATCACCGAGACGCTGAGGCGCCTGAAGGGGGACGAGACGCTGCTCGTGCAGTCCGGGCGCGCCACTGCCGTCTTCCGCACCCACGCCTGGGCGCCCCGCGTGCTGATCTCCAACGCCGCGATCGTCCCGGAGTGGGCGACCCAGGAGGAGTTCCGCAGGCTGGAGGATCGCGGCCTGACGATGTTCGGCCAGATGACCGCGGGCGGCTGGGCCTACATCGGCTCCCAGGGCATCCTGCAGAGCACGTTCGAGACCTTCGCCGCAGTCGCCGACCGGAGCTTCGGCGGCACGCTGGCCGGCGTGCTCACCGTGACCGCCGGGCTCGGCGGCATGGGCGGCGCGCAGCCGCTCGCGATCACGATGAACGGAGGCGTCGCCCTGTGCATCGACGTCGACCAGGCCAAGATCTCTCGCCGCCTGGAGATGGGCTACCTCGACGAGCAGGCCCCCGACCTCGAGGCCGCACTGGCGGCCGTCCAGGCCGCCAGGGCCGAGCGCCGCGCACTCTCGGTGGGGCTCCTCGGCAACGCCGCGACGATCCTGCCCGAGCTGGTCGAGCGCAACGTGCCGATCGACATCGCGACCGACCAGACCGCCGCCCACAACCCGATGCTCTACGCCGTCCCCGGACTGGCCCCCGGCGACGCCGCCCACCTGCAGGAGCGCGACCCCGCGAGCTACGTCGATCGCGCACGCCGGGCGATGGCCGACCACGTGCGCGCTCTGGTGGCGCTGCTCGACCGGGGCGCGGAGGTCTTCGAGTACGGCAACGGCATCCGGGTCGAAGCCAGGCTCGGCGGGTTCGAGCGGGCCTTCGCCTACCCCGGTTTCGTGGCGTCGATCATCCGACCGTTCTTCTTCGAGGGCAAGGGCCACTGCCGCTGGATCGCGCTATCCGGCGATCCGGCGGACATCGCGACGATCGACCAAGCGATGGTCGAGGAGTTCGCCGGCAACCGCTCGGTCACCCGGTGGCTCAGCCTGGCCGGGAAGCACGTCGAGCCGCAGGGTCTCCCGGCACGTACCTGCATGCTCGGCTACCTCGAGCGCGAGCGTGCCGGCCTCCTGATCAACGATCTGGTGCGCACCGGGCGGGTCTCCGCTCCGCTGGCGCTCGGCCGCGAGCACCTCGACACCGGCTCCGTGGCATCACCGTACCGCGAGACCGAGGGCATGGCGGACGGGAGCGACGCCATCGCCGACTGGCCGATCCTGAACGCGATGCTCAACGTCGCGAGCGGCTCGACCTGGGTCGCGCTGCAGCACGGCGGCGGCACCGGCGTCGGACGGTCGGTCCACGCCGGCATGGTCGTCGTCGCCGACGGCACCGACCTGGCGGCCGAGCGGATCAGCCGGGTGATGTCCAACGACCCGGCCAGCGGCATCATCCGCCACGCCGACGCCGGCTACCGGCAGGCGCTCGACTCGGTCAGGACCCACGACCTCGATGCGCCTACCCTGCGCAGGAGCTCGCCATGAGCCCCCCCGGACCGGACGTCGGGGGGGCAGCGAGCAAGTCGCCGCTCGAGGGGATCCGGGTCCTCGAGCTCGGCCACTACATCACGGTGCCTTTCTGCACGCAGGTCTTGGCCGATCAGGGAGCGGACGTGATCAAGGTGGAGCCGCCCACCGGCGACTCCAGCCGTGGGCGGGAGGCCTACTCCTACGACGACCTGTACTTCCACGCCCTCAACCGCAACAAGCGCAGCGTGATGCTCGACCTCAAGCAGCCGCCGGAGCGAGACCGGCTTGCCGGTCTGATCCGGACCGCCGACGTCGTCGTCACCAACTACGCCGTCGGCGTCCCCGAGAGGCTCGGCTTCGGCTACGAGCAGGTCCGGGCGATCAACCCGAACGTGGTCTACGTGCAGTCGACCGGCTTTGGCATCGACAGCCCCTATGCCAGGCGACCGGCATTCGACGGCATCATCCAGGCGATGTCGGGGATGATGCACCTGACCGGTGAGCCCGACGGTCAGCCCATGCTGGCGGGCGTCTTCGTGGCTGACCACGTTGCCGGGCTCTACGCGGCGCTGGCGGTGATGTTCGGCCTCGCGCGGCGCCAGCGGACCGGCACGGGCAACTTCACCGACCTGGCCATGCTCGACACGATGGCCTCGTTCCTCGGCCCCGCGATCGGCGAGGTGCTGCAACTCGGGGAGCGGCCTCGCCGGGTGGGCAGCCGGGTGCGGCGCTCCTACGCCGGTACGTACCCGGGGAGCGATGGCGACGTCTACCTCGCTCCTCTCCCCCACAGGATGTGGGCCAATCTGGCGGCGCTGATCGAGCGGCCCGAGCTGCTCGACGACTTCCCGGACCCCGCCGCGCCCGACACCAGGCTCGAGAACCGTGACCGCCTCGACGGGCTGATCTCGCAGTGGACATCCGCGCGCACGGTCGCGGAGATCGAGGAGGCGATGAGGCAGATCGGCGTGCCGTGCAGCCCCATCTACTCCGTCGAGCGACTCACCGAGGACGAGCACATCTCGCACCGCCGGGTGATCCGGGGGATCCCGCACCTGGGCGGGGGAGACGGGCGGGTCTACGTCCCCGGCTCGCCGCTACCGGTCGCCGAGTCGAGCTACGATCGGGCCCCGCCGACGATCGGCCAGCACAACGCCGAGCTGCTGGACGCGGTTCCCGGTGGGCCGGCTGCGGGCGGCACGGAGGATCCCCGCTGACCGGCGCCGGCGAGGAGCGGCCGGCGAGGGCCCGGGTCGGGCCCGCCGAGGCCGTCGCCTGCGCGATTCCGCCGGGCCCGAGCGCGTGGCACAGCCCGGCCTGATCACCCGGCGATACCCGGCCGCGGGGCCGCGATGACCCCGGAACGAGCGTGCCCGTGACCCGCGCTGGCGTGACCCCAATCTGGTACCGGTCGTCACCGGCCGACGGGCCGGTCGTGCTGCTCGTCCACGGCCTGACCGGCACCGGCGAGATCTGGGCCCCGAATGTTCCGGCCTTCGAGGAAGCCGGCCTTCGCCCCGTGGTGGTCGACCGCCGCGGTGCCGGCCGCTCGAGCGCCGGGAGCGGCACACCCGCCGATCGCGCCGGCGACCTGGTGACCGTGCTGGACTCGCTCGGGGTGAGACGCGCGCACCTGGTCGGCCACGCGGCGGGGGGCGCCGACGTCCTCGCCGTCGCCGTTCGTCACCCCGGCCGAGCCGGCGGCCTGGTCCTGTCGAACACCCAGGCGGGCTACGCCGACGAGGACTTTCGCGCGGAGATCGCGCGCCTGTGGACCCCCGCGGTGACCGGGCTCGCCGCGGAAGCCCGTGAGCTCTCGGCCGACTACCGTGCCCGGGAGCCGGCAGGGACCAGGCGCTGGCTGGAGGTGTACGCCGCTGCCGACCACAGCACCCGGTCGGCGGGGCCGCCTCCCGCCCTCGTCTCCCGGTCGGATCTGGCCGCGCTGCGAGCTCCGGCCCTGCTGATCGCCGGCGACGAGGACCTGCTCACCCCGCCTGCTCTGATGCGGATGCTCGCCGACAGCATCCCGGGGGCGCGACTCGAGGTGATCGAGCGGACCGCTCATGTCTCGGCATGGGAGCGCCCGGCGGCCTGG
>WBZR01003769.1_pt1 | contig 13169 bp, 24 predicted proteins | sample 5204231 | NCBI WGS metagenome assembly WBZR01 (sample SAMN12412403, study PRJNA552823) | activated sludge metagenome | isolation source: activated sludge from anammox sidestream of wastewater treatment plant... | place: USA: Virginia | collected 2017-08
CTGGTCGAGGGCGAGGAGAAGGCGGAACGGTTCCGCGATGCGGTCGGGTGCGAGGTCTGTGTCGTGGCCGTTGGCGCGGCGGAGAAGCGCGCCGTGCTCCAGGAGTCACGCGACAACTTCAACAACACGCGGCGGGCTCACATGGAGGAGCGCCTCCAGAGGCTGGCGTCGTGACCGCCGACGAAAACGTGACGGCGGGGGCCAACCAGTGGGCGCTGCTGCGAGAGCGCGCTAAGAAGGCGGAGTTGGAAGCCGCTTCGCAGCGCATGTTGGCCGAGCTGCGCAATGTGGAGACGTTGCGGATTCGGGACGAGCGTGACGCCGCCCTGACCCGCCTCGCCTCCGCCGAGCGGGTGGTGGAGGCGTACACCCAAGCGCTGCGCAACATCGGCCTCCAAGACCTGGACGAGAACGGCGACCCTGACAACGTGGAGCATTTGGCGAATCACAGTGACGCCGGCACGCTTGCGGGAGCGCTCATTCACTGCGCGACGGTGGCGCGTGACGCCCTCCGCGCCCACGATTCCAGCGCGGAGAAGCCAGAGCCCGCACCGTTCGGCCACGTCAGCAAGGCTGATGAATGCCAGCTGGAGCCGTGCGCCACGCGATGCGACCACGGCTCCCCATGCAAACTGCCGCGCGACCATCATCCCGCGTGGTGTCACGAGACGGAACACGGGTGCATCTGCTACGACCCCGAGCCCGCTGGTTCTACTCGCGACCCGCAAGCGCCGGCCACCCTCGCCGACCTGGAGAAGCTCAGGGATGAGATTGCGGGGGCGTGTGAGGTTGCGGCCGGGCCGTCCGGTGAGTACGAGTGGTTTGGAGCGCTCGCGGCGGCAATCAGGAAAGGCGGGGCGAAGTGAGCGACCCGTTTGACGACCCGAGCTACCGGCGATTCATCCTCGACGCGGCGCGCGACTGCCGGTGCTGCCAGGACTGCTCCGAGTGCCCGTGCCCCGGGTGCCTAGCCGGCGGCATCTGCGACGACGACGAATGCCACTGCGACGACTACGGCTACGACTACGACCAGGAGGAGGACGATGTCCGAGACGAGTAAGCGCGTGCTGGCCACGGACTGGTCGGAGCCGACAGACGAGGGCTCCGTGGCGCGGGCCTGCGTCACCCTAGCCCGGGAGGTCGAAGCGTTGGAGGCCGAGTGCCTGGATGTCGCCCGGCGCTGCGAGCCGTGGTTGTCGCGCGCGATAGCCGCCGAGCGCAAAGTGAGACCACTCCTCGTCGGCGAGGCGAACCCGTACCAGGCGGACCCCGGGCTCGCCCAGCACTACGCCCTCTACCCTGACCCGCCGGGCTGCGCGGGCTGGCGCCTGTGCCACAAAATCATGCAGCTCGAGGAGGGTGACTACCTCACGCGCTTCGACCGGGTGAACCTGTGCAACGGGAAATGGGGCATGAGGGAGGCGAAGAAACACGCAATCCAGATTCAAGCGGAGTCGAATCGCGCACTCGTATTGTTCGGTGCGAGGGTCTCAGCCGCGTTCCTGATGAAATTCGCGCCCTACTGGAGAGGGTACCGACTCGGACAACCGGTCGTCATCCTCCCCCACCCGAGCGGGCTGTCGCGAGCGTGGAACGAGCCCGGGGCGTTCGAGCGGGCGCGCGCCGTGCTCAGAGAGAGTGGTGTGCTGTGATGAACAGGAAACCGATTCCCGAACGACTGCACGCCGCGTACGAGTGGATAGATTGCGCGGACGAGTGGGCCGAAGCGCTGTCCGATTCGGATTACCCGGAACAGGCCGCTGCCAACGCGCAGGAGCAGGGTCAGCGCGACGTCAACGAGAGCGACCTCTACGCAGTGATTGAGTTGCGTCGAGCGATGCGGGAGGGCGAGTCATGATGAACGCACTAGAAGGCTCAACGACAACAGTGCTCGTCGCGGTTTTGCGCCGCATCGAGCGCGCTCACGCGCCGACCGGCGCGAAGCCGCTGGACCGCGAAAGCTGGCTCAACATTGCCGCGGTGCTCGAAGGACAGGCACAGACGATCCGGAAGGCTCACGGCGGTGATATCGGCTTCGTTCCGGGGGTCGACCCGTGAGCGCCGTGAACGTTCCCGCCATGCGTGAATGGCGTGAGAAGCACGGAATCACGCAACGCGACGTCGCGCGCGTGGCGGACGTCACGGAGCGAACGGTCTCGCGCTGGGAGCAAGGCGCGGGCGAACCCACGCTTGCTCACGTCGCAATTCTCGAAGTGGAGTGGGGCGGGCTACTCGCGGCAATCATGCCCGCGACGGTTCGCCGGATGCGAGACAGGGGCAAGCGTTAGCCTTGTGCCCACCCGATGGCTTCCGCTCGTTCGAGCCGTTCGGCTTCGAGCGAGCGGAAGCGCGGGTCAAACGCGATCGACTCGACGTCGGGTAAGTCCCATAGCGCGAATTCCGGCCCGCGTTTCGGTGCGGGGTCGAAGGTGATTCGCACGGGTTGCTCGAACCACTGTCCGTAGCGGTCGCTCCGCTTGAAGCGGTCGCCTACCTGATAGATGCACGACTTCGCGCCGCCGAAGCGCGTCACGGGCGGGAGCTTCACCATGGGTTCTCCGGCGTCGAGCGCTTCGAGAATCGCGTCCCGTTGTTCTTGGGGCAGAGCTCCGCGCCCTACGCCGCGCGCGCGGACTGTGCTCTCCGTCCAATAGATGCCCGGCCGCACGAGTGTGATGCGGTCGGCTCGCTTTTCCTCCCACTGTCCGAGGTCCGAGCCGACGTCGAGCGCGAGCGGACGCAGGGAATAGATGCCGTCCGTCGCGGTGCAGAGCACCGCTTCGGGGTCGAGTGCGATGGCGCGGAGGAGCTTCGCTCGGGTGATAGAGGTAATCATGCCCGCCCATATGCGCGAGGCGAACGGGGGGCGCGGCAGTCCGAGCGATTGGGCCAGCTTCCCGTAGAGCGAATTCAGCGCGAGCTTGAGAACGATTCCGCGCCCGTCTTTGCCGATGCGCTTCCGTTCGTCGAACCATTCACGAACGCGCTCGAACGGTCTACACTTGCAGCGTGACGAGAGAACCCAAGCCTCGACGAATTCCACGTTCGGCGCGAGCGCGCACGCTGCGTGATATTCCTCGCTCCACACCCAACCCGAAGCGCCCGACCGGGGGAAGACAATCTGCCCGCGAGGCAGGCGCACTGGAAGAGCTCCCCACCAAGCTTCGTGCGATGTTCGACTTAGCCGAAAGTGAACTAGAGCGGGCGCGTGCTTTGGCAACCGAGACCGCGCGCGCGTGTGACGCCATCTCGCGTGTTCTAGGCACTGCAGGGTTTCGCACGCCGCGGGGTAAGCACTGACGATATCGTAGCCGTACACCGGACCTTCGAACGTGCCGATTGCGCGGTGCTCGAAGCGTCCACCGAAAAAGGCGAACGACGCTGCGCGCTCTACTTCCGGCGGATGCTCGCCGCGCTTCTCTCCGATTCCCATCTGTTTCAGCGCGACGCTCGCACTGGACCCTGGTCCGTGCCAGCGCTTGAGCGGGAGTCCGGCGCGTTCGTGCGCGTCGTTCAAGTCTTCGGTCAACGCGGCGAGCGCTCGACATTCGCTCTCGCAGTATTCGCGAATCTCGCGCCGGTTTTTTGCGGTGAAGCGCGAGCGCTTGGCCTTCATCGTCTCGACGTTTTCGACGGGTGCTTTGATGTTCCACTTGCGCAGCGCTTCGACGAACGAGCACTGAAAAAACTTGCCCACGTCCCACACGGTAACGGAGCGCGCGCGCCGAACGTCGCGGACGCGCATCATTCCCGAAAGGAAGTGCAGGCGATAGTGTCTCCACGCGACGTCGGAGAATCCCTGCCCCTCGCCGGGGGTCGCGCGCGTCTCGGGCCGGAACAGTCGATAGAGCGAGCGGTCCGGTAAGTCCGCGAGCGCCATCGTCCAATCGTAACCAAGGAAGTATCCGAACGGGCGCGCTGCCCGCGGCATCGATAGCAGGAATTCGAGGCACTGAACGGTGGAGAGCCCCTCGCGCCAATTCTCCACGGTCGACGCACGTTTCCCCGTCGCGTCACTCCACGCGAGCAGAGTGTAGCGGTGCGGTCGTCGACCACATCCCTCCCCGTCGAGTCCGACCACGTAGCGGTCCGTTGCCATGCTTCACGCGGCGGCTTGGGTTGCGGGGTCAGTGTCGTAGTAGGACTCGTAGAGGGAGTGGATATCTGCGTCGAATTCGTCGGCGACCTCTTCCGCCCATTCGTGCGGAGGGATTCGGTTGAGCTTCGCGAATTCGACCGCTTGCGCTACGTCGTCGAATTGCCGCGCGACGTCCAGAACGGTGATTGCCTTCGGCGGCTTGTGCGGGCGCGGTTTTTGGACGCGCGTTGCGCGAACTGTCTCGACCCGCTCTCTCTCGCTGAACGGAATTCCGAGCTCGCGTGCGCGCTCGCGTTCGAGCTCGGCGCGCAGCTCCCGGACTTCGCGCCGGAGCTTCGTGACTTCACGTTCGAGAGCTTTGATGCTGCGTCGTCGTGCCATTCATGCGGCGCGCGAGAACCTACCTCACGCGCCGGAGAATGGCGCTACGGAGTTTGCCAGAGTGGGTCACGAGATCTACGCCGCAATTTGCCAGAGTGGCTCACGAGCTCTCCGCCACGCAGCACGAGCGCGTGAATGGCCAGCGAGATTCCTCCGAGCCCTTGTTCGGGGAACGCCACGAAGAATTGGACTGGAATCCAACGCGGGTGTCCGACTTCGTCCGTCCCGTCTTGCACTTCCCACCCGTCGGGCGCCGGAATCATTCGTCCTCCGGTTCATCTTCGCCTCGCAGGCCGCGACGAATTGAATCGAGGAATTCCACCGCATCAGTGAGAAACGTGCGTAGGTCTTCGAGTTCGGCGTCGAGCGACTCCAAGTCGACCTCGACTGTCACCTCTTCTTCACGCGGCATCGCCGTCCTCCGGTTCCGCTACCTCGACGTCATAGAGGTGAACGCGCCCGTCGAGCCCGGCGCTTGTGATTCGGACAGTCTTCCCTTCGAGCCCATCGAGCAAGTCTTGGAGCACGACGCTCTCTCCGACTGCGATGAGCGACCCTTCTTCGATGGGACCGCGAAGGTCTTCCGCCGGTTCGAGCACTTCGCAGAGCCAGCGCGCGCGTTGAATGCGCGCACCTTCGGTCGGGGGGATGCGCTCTTTTAGCAGTACCGTCAACGGGCCCGTGTCGTCCGTCGGTTTCCAGAAACGCGCGCGGCGCCGCTCACGTTTCTTGAACTTGAGCGGTTTCGTGGACGTTGTCGTTTTCTTCGTTGCCATGGTTCTACTTCTCCTCGGCGCCACCAAACTCCGTTCGTGCATGCGATAGCGCCGTCGTCTCGCAGAGCACGGAGCGAATCGTCTAACGCTACCGGGGCGCCGCTCCAACGCTCCAAGAGCTCGGCCGCAGTGTGCGGCCGCGTGAGTAACGCCAGGACTCGTATGTCATCGACGAGCGATGCCATCGATTCCGGCCACCTTGTTTCGCACCGCGAGCTCGGCTCGCCATCGGCGTTCGGCCGCTGCGCGTACCTGTCGAGCGAACGTGCCACCGCGATAGCCTGGCAAACTCCGCTCGAAGTCGAGCCGCATCAACAGATACACGAGCCGCTCTCGCCGCTCGTCGCGCTTCCACGTCATTCCCGATTCTCTCTCTCCTCCCCGTATTAGGAGCGCTCCCCTCGAACCCATCAACGGCCAGGCATCAGAGCCCGAGGGGAGCGGTGGCAACGGATACGGGGCCCCGTCGCACGCAGATTTCAGCCTGCCAGCGAAAGCGAAACCGCGCAAGTTTTCGTGCAAACCGACCTGGTTTCGCGGGGTTTCGACGATGCCAGCGGCGGGGCGTGAATCGTGAACGGTTTTGACTTTCGTTCATGAGTGGTACACTCCCCTCGTGACCCCCGGTCAAGAGCGAAACTTTTGGGGAGCCGTTCACGCGCTCCGTGAAGCCGAGACGTTGGCTCAGCTTGGAAACGTGAGCGGTCCCGCCGACGAACCACCGCGCCCTGGCGACGAGAAGGGTTGGATTGCCGATTGGGCGAATCGTGCGCGCGAAGCGCTCGAACGCGCGCGCAAGATGGCGCTGCCCGGTCCGACCGGCGCGGTGCCGCTCGCGGCAAAGAACGTCGCGAAGCAACGTGCATCGCGCGACGCTGCGCGCCGAATCGCGGCGCATGTTCAAGAAGGCGTGCGCCGCGTGCGACAAGCGAGCCCGCTCGCGCGTGCCGAAAAAACGTTATCCGAGGTGAGCGACGCTGCCCGCGCACTTCAATTCGGATTCCTATTCGGGGGTGTCGGACTCACCGTCGCTCTCGCGCTCGTGGCGGCTTACCTCTGGAAAACGAAAGGACACTGAAGACCCATGGCAAAGCGCCGACGCACTGCTACCCGAACCGTGACGCGCGTGGTGAACGCGCCGAGCAAACCCGCGACGATTCGCGTCGTCGCTCCCAGCGCTCCGGCCACGCGCGGCCGGCGCTTCACTCGCATGCGAGGATACGCGCGGCGCGCCGGTTCGGCGGTCGCAGGCGAGAAACACATGCTCACCGCGTTCGCAGCGGCGGGCGCGTACGGTCTCGCCGAACGCGCGGGACTTCCCATTCCGTCGATTGGCCCCCTCGGTCCCGCGGCGACTGTCGCCGTCGCGGCGTGGCTCTACGGCAAGACCCAGAAGAGCCAGACCGCGCTCCACTTGGCGACCGGTCTCGGTTGCATCGCAATCAATCGCCTCGCCGCCACCGGTACGGTCGTCGGCGAATCGTACGAGGAGTGACCCGCTCCGTTTCGCGCGTGACTCTCCGTCGTGCGCGAAGCGGAGCGCTCACTTCGAGCGCTCGAAAGGACAATCAACGTGGATTACGAAGCCATGGGTGAAGAGTACGGAATCGACGGCGACGTCTTGGGTGACGTCTTGGGCGACGCGGCCGTCGGAGCTCGCAAGGCAATGCGCGCTCGCGCGGCCGGCGCTGCGTTGGCGCGGATGATTCCGCGCGCTCCCGGTTGGCGCGCTCGCGTCGCACCGGGTGTCGCTCCTCCGGGTGTGGGCCTCGTCCCGCTCCCGCTGATTCCGTCGGCCGGCGCGGGCGTGTTCACGTCGGCGCTCGCTGCCATCGATTTCGAAGGCCGGCCACAGAAACCGTTCCGAGGCGAGCGACTCATCGCGCTCGTCGGCCGAAGTGCTGGCGTTCCGACGAGCACGCGAGCGCTCGCGAGCGGAATCTTCGTCGGCACTGACCCTCAACAGGCACAGATTGCGAACATCGACCTCGAGGTGTTCGCCCCCACGTCGTTCGGCGTGCGGCTGAGCATGGTGCAGGCGGAGCCTGGCGTGCTGATTCGCATCCCGGCGCTCGTGAGCGCCGCAATCGCAGTGGGCGAGTCGCTCTCGCTCACGCTGATGATTCTCGGCCACTACGTGCGCTGAGACGTCCTCCCACTCTGCGCGCGAGCGGAAACGTTCGCGCGCAGCCCGGAGGAATTCTCATGCGTTTGCGACTTGGAGTCCCCACCGAGCTCGACCCAGCCGAAAAACAGGCCGTGCTAGACGCGGCCCTCGAATCCGTGACTCGCGCGAACCAAGCGCTCATCGCTCGCGGGCTTCCGTTGTTCGAAGACGCGCAGCCGGGGAAGCGCTTCCGCTGGAAGCCCGAACCTCCCGGGGACGAGCACTTCGACCTGGGAACCACTGTTCTCCGGCGCGGGTGGGGTGATTGCGACGACCTGGCGCCGTGGCATGCCGCATCGCTCCGCGCGAGCGGGGACGACCCCAACGCGCGAGCAATCGTCGTCCCGAGCGCGAGCGGAGTCCCCGGCCGGTGGCACGCGGTGGTCGAACGCTCGAACGGAGCCATCGACGACCCGAGCTTGGCCGCAGGCATGGGGCAGCGCGTGAGCGGGGACGAGGGTCAGCTCGGGCCGTTCTGGCCTGCCATGCGCCCCGACCGGCTTTCGATGGCAGCCCACCCGCTCCGGTGGCCGAGCTCGGGCTACGCCGCGCGGGTCGACGTCCCCTCCCTCTCGGTGCCCGCGGTCTACTCCGGGCTCGGGGTCGGCACGAACCCCCGAGCGGCTCTCTGCGGCGTTCTCCAAGAGCTGTGCGGGGTGTGCGGGGACGACGCCGAAACGAGCCACCTCGCTCAATTGGCGTGCGCGCACGACCTGCTCATGGGCGCGAGCCCGCGCGAGGTGGCCTACGCGCTGGCGGACCGGTTCGGCGAAGAGGAAACGGTCGGAATATTCGGCGGGGCGCTCTCGCTGGCCGCGCCGTTCGCCGGCAAGGCCCTGGACTTCGCCCGGGGCATGCTCCCCGGCGGCAAGGGGGGCGGAGCTCCTCCCCCGCCCCCAGCGGGCGCTTACGCGCCCGGTGGTTACGGTGGGGGCGGTCCAATCATCGTCCGCTTCTGAGGTCCCATGGCGCAACCCGTGTTCCCCGGCCAGACCATCAACGTGATGCCTCCGTTCGCGCCGGCATACTCGCCGCTCCTCGCTCACCTGGCGTGGGTCGTCGACTCGGTCAACGGGAACGACGCGAACTACGGCGACGCAGCGCGCCCGCTCCGCACGTTGGGCCAATTGCAGCAACGGTGGGAATCGAAACGCGCAAGCGGACCGGCGACCATCAAGCTACTCGGAAGCTTTCCCACCGAGCTCTTGGTTCTCCAAGCGACGTTGACGTCGACGCTCGCAATCGACGCTGACGCGACGGTTCAATATTCCGGAACGGTCGACACGTTCCAAGCGCTGGCGGCTCCCGCGACCGACGCTCAATTGAGCGACTTGGGGATTGGCTCGTGGGCTCCGCACGTCGGCCGTCGCGTGCGACTCACAAGCGGCGCGAACGCTGGCGCCGTGGCGTGGGTTCAAAAAGACCTGGGAGGAAACTTCGCGCGTATCTCCCAATTCATCAACTTGACCACCGGGCTCGGAGTAGCGGCGGCCGCGGGAAACACGTTCGTCATCGAAACGCTTCCGACTGCAATCGGGAATTACCACATCTTCATGCAAGGACCTGGCTCGGTCTCGCTGTCCGACGTTGGCATCGAGCCGATTGCCGGGACGCAGTCCTATGCGAGCGTCGGCGGAGGTGGTTCGGCGCTGCTTTCGATGCTCGCGTGCGAAACGCGCGGCGCGAATTCGTGGTCGATCGGCGGAGGGTCGTACGTTCAACTTCGCGGGTGTGCGAACAAGGCTCAAGTCTTTCTCGGGAAGAACGGAATTCAAACCATCTTCGGCCACGCCGCGTTCGCAACGGTCAACATTCAGCAGCTTGGCAGCGTGCGGTGGAGCGGCGCAGCAAGCTGCTTCCAAGCCGCTCGGCTGACCGTCAACCTGAACGGGCAGTCGGATTATAATATCGACTTGGCCTTTTTCGACTTGTCGACGGCGTCTTGCGTGACAATCGGCGAGGGAACGACGTTCACCGGTGCGGGCTCGGCCAACGGCCGACTTTGGTCGGTCAATTGCACCGGCGCTGCGAACTACGGCGTTCGCACAGCAGCCGGCGGACGCCACGTATGGGCCACCGCGCCAACTGCCACCAGCGGCGGAGGGAACACGCTTGTCGGCGGAGTGCTGCAAACGTGGGCAGCCATCGCGGGCCTTCCGCAAGGCTCGTACCTCAACCCCAACAACGGAGCGAGCGCAGGCTCGACGGCGTAATGCACGAACACTTTCAATTCGTCCGCTGGGGGGACTTCGACCGGCAGACGCTCACTCCCACCGTCGCGGTCCGAACCGTCGAATCGCGAGAGCTCGTGCGCGCTGAAGGGCCGAGCCCAACGACGTGGAACGTCGCGGGCAACGTGACCGGCGTGGACCCCGCCGACGTCGCAGGGATGGCGTGGTCGCTCCTCATCGAATTCGGCGTGGGCGCGTTCTATCAGATCCTCGCCCTGCCGTTCGTGCCCGGCACGCCCTTCACCGCGAACTTGATTCCCGCCCAGCGGCTCGTGGTCAAGGTCCAAGCCGTCGGTCCCATCGCGGTGGGCGGCTCGTGGGTTTTCGGTGCCGGAGCGGCACCCATGACTCCGTGGTTCGGACAACAGGTGGAAGCGCGATGAGCTCACTTCGAAACTGGATTGCGAAACAGCCGACCCCTTCGAGCATCCGCGTGGAGCGCGCCGACGGGGAGGAAAAACTCGTGCGCGTCGGAGTCACGCGCTCGAAGGTTCGCGACGCAGAGAGCGCCATCGGAAACGACGCCGTCCGCTGCGAAGCCCTCGACGAGAGCGGCGCGGTGCTGCGCGTGTGGGAGAGCGACGTCGAGCGGACTGCGGCGAAGAAGGACGACGCCGCGAAGCCTGCCGTCTGCCCCACGTGCGGATGCTCGCCCGTGCAATTCGTCGAGCTCTTGGCGGAAGGCTCGGACCGGAGCGTGGGGCGCCATGTCGAATTCGTGAACCTCGCGTTCACGCAGATGGGCGAGCTCCTCAAACTCTACGCGCAGCGGAACGCGATGCTCGAAAAGGCGTGGCACAAGCTCTTGGTCGAGAGCGCCGAAGCGCAGGCGGAAGCCGCGGGAGCGGAGGACCCGTCGAACGCCATCATCGGCGGAATCGTGCAAGCCGCTTTGATGCCACCACAGGCGCCTGCGGCGACCAACGGGAAGACGAAAGGGAAGGCGTAGTTCATGGCCGTCATCGACACACTGCTCACGTTCGGAATGGGATGGTTGCTCGGGAAGGGCGGGCCGTTCGGCGGAAAGAAGAGCGCTCCCGCGCCCGGAGGGGGCGGAGGGAAGGGTGCCGCAACGTCGCCGTCGAACGTTCCGTGGCCGACCCAAGACCTGCAAGAACGCGCTGCCGTCGAACAGCTTCGGCACGACGGACTCCAAACTCAGCTCGACACCGACGCTCAACTCGCGGTGAACCAAGCCAAGGCCGCTGGCGACAAGGAAGGGCTCGCCGTCATCGCCCAGAAGAAGCGCGAGAAACAGAAAGCGCTCGACGACATGCAAAAGGACATCGACGCGGCAAAGCGCGCGTCGAATCCGAGCATGCTGGACAAGGTCAAAGAGTACTTCGCCGGCACGAACCCCGCGATTGCCGGCGACGATGACGACGAGCTCATCGGCGGCTTCCCCGTTCTCGACCATCCGCACCCTCGCCCGCGGCGGAAGAAGGGCTGACCCATGCCGTGGCGTCCTGCAAAAACCGCAACGTCCGACCAGACCGAGCGAGCGGTGCTCCTACTCCGCTCGGGCGAATGGGCGGACGGGAAGGTTTGGAACGACCCGAACGACCCGAAGGTTCAGTACCGCGCAGCGCGGCACCCGAACTACGGGAAGCCCGGCACTCATCCCGGCGTGGAAGTGTGGTTGGACGTCGACATTCCCGAAGGCGAAACGACCATCGTTCGCGTCACGCCGCACGACGCACGAGCTCGGGTGCTCGATGAATTCGCGCGCCGTGGATGGCCCCGAGACGAGGCAGACGCGATGGTCGCCATCGAAAGCGGCTGGGACGCCAAAGCGCGCAACAAGCAAGGGTTCGGCGGACTCATCGGCTTCTCGCCAGCGTTGCAACGACGATGGGGAGTCTATCCGATCTGGGAGAAGTGTCCGACCGTCGAAAGCCAGGTCGAATACGTCGGCCGCTACCTGGACGAAGAGGTTCGAAAGCCGTGGCGCGTGCCTGGTGACACGTATCTCACAGGCGCCGCGCCGAGCTACATCGGAGCCCCCGACTGGCAGATCATCTACAAGCGCGGTGGCAAAGCCTGGGAGCAGAACCCGGGATGGCGCGGCTCGGACGGCGAGATTACCGCCGGCTCGATTCGCGCCGTCGTGCTTCGGAAGATGGCGCGCATGAAAGCTTCCGGCGGCAAGAGCCCGCCACCGGCGGGAGGTGAGCCGACGGCGACCCCAAAAGGCGAAGAGCCGGTGCCCCCGTTGGCGCCTTCGTGCTCGTCCTCGGATTCGGTGCCGCCTACCTCTTCGCGCGCTCGCGCTGGCGCCGCGGTGGCAAGCGCCGTGGGCGCTATCTCCGGGGCGCTCGGCGCCGCCACTAATAACCCGTGGTTGCTCGGCGGGCTCGTGCTCGCCGTGCTCGTCCTGTGCGCGCTCCTCGCGCTCTGGCTCTATCGAAGGAAGTGAAACTCATGCCGATTACCCAAGCTCACACCGTGTCGGACTTCAATGGGAAGAGCGGCCCGCCGTTCTCGTGCATCCGCGGCAAGTCTCAGCTTGCCGCGGGCGTCGTTCTCATCGACCTCCCCGTGGCGTTCAACAACCCCGCGCTGCCCCCGACCATGCTGGTCAACTACGCAGCGCAAGGGTTCGTCGCAGCCAACGCGGGATATCTCACGTCCGAGCTCTCGGACGCGGACACGCTCCGCCTCCGTTCGTCGAACGCCGCGGACGCGAACTTCGTGGAATGGGGCATCTTCTGGTGAAGGCCCGACGTTGGTTTTACTTCTACCTCTCGGGTGTGCGAAAAACCGTCGAGCTCGACGACACACCCGAAGAGGTCGAACGCGAAGCCCTCTTGCTACGCGCTGAAACCGGCGGGTGGGGACTACCGATGCTCGTGTGGAAGCATCGCGACGGCGCGTGGCGCAAGCTCCAAAGCCCGCCCGACAATTGGGGGCGAGGGTTGATTCCAACATGAGCGCGAACTTTCTCTTAGGATTCTACGTCGGCGGTTTCGTTGTCACGGCTCTCGGCCAAGTCGCGCTCGCACTTTTGGGGCGCGCGCCAGACCCGAGCTCGGCCGTTCTTTCGACGCTCGCGTGGCCGTTCACTATCGCGAGCGGATTGCTCGGCCTGTCCCGACCAGACACGGCAATCGCAGTCGACGCCGCACTCGACGAAACCGAGACGACCACCGCGCCGAACCGTTGGGGGTGTCGGCCGAGTGAAGACGTCTGCCTCGAACACGGCGAACCTCTCGTCTGCCGCCATGGCTGCCCGCTCGCAGAACCACACTCGTGCGACGCCGATGAATGACCCGAACGTGGAACGTTGCGCGCTCGCGTTGGAGCGCATCGCGACCTCACTAGACTTGCTCGTCGCTCTCGTGCGCGTGAAGCGGAAGAAGAAGTCGACGCCGGCAGTCTATCCGTCGCAACGACGCGGCTAGCCCGTCACCCCCAACCTGTCAAGCCTGTCTCACAGACGCGGCTGACCGGTCAGTCCTGTCCGGGTTTACCCGACAGCTGCGACGGGTCGGGAGCGTCCCTCTCTATCAGGGGGG
>WBZR01003770.1_pt1 | contig 13165 bp, 14 predicted proteins | sample 5204231 | NCBI WGS metagenome assembly WBZR01 (sample SAMN12412403, study PRJNA552823) | activated sludge metagenome | isolation source: activated sludge from anammox sidestream of wastewater treatment plant... | place: USA: Virginia | collected 2017-08
CGCCAGCCGCCGCCATCTTCGCGCAGTCGGCCTCGAAGGTGCGCGGGTAGGTGTCGAAATCCTCCTTCGGGCCGAACTGCAGGCGGTTCACGAAGAGGCTGGCGACGACGCAGTCGCCGAGCGGGCCCGCCTGGCGCATGAGGGCGATGTGGCCTTCGTGCAGGTTGCCCATGGTGGGCACGAAGGCGACGCGGCCGGCGCCGGCCAGCGCCGCGCGCAGGCTCGCGATGGTCATGTGTATTTGCATGCTTGAATCAAACCAGAGGCAACCGCATTCAACGCAGAGGACACAGAGGTACAGAGAGCACAGAGAAAAGCATTTCTTGGGTTGGCCTTTCTCCGTGTCCTCTGCGCCTCTGTGACCTCTGTGTCGAAAGAGGTTTCAATAACAATGCTCCGGGCCGGGGAAGCTGCCGTTCTTGACGGCCTCGACGTAGGCCCGCACGGCGCCGTCGATGCTGGCGGCGCCTTCCATGAAGTTCTTCACGAAGCGCGCCTTCTTGCCCGGATAGACGCCGAGCATGTCGTGCAGCACCAGCACCTGGCCATGGCAGTCCGAGCCTGCGCCGATGCCGATGGTGGCCATGCCGGTCAGGCCTCCGCTGATTTCCGCGGCCAGCGTCGAGGGCACCATCTCCAGCACCAGCAGCGCGGCGCCGGCCTGCTCGAGCGCCCGCGCGTCGTCCTGCATCGCCTGCGCGCCGGCCTGGGTCTTGCCCTGCACGCGGTAGCCGCCGAGCTGGTTCACCGACTGTGGCGTGAGGCCGACATGGGCGCACACCGGCACGCCGCGCTCGACGAGGAAATGCACCGTCTCGGCCATGTAGGCGCCGCCCTCGAGCTTGACCATCTGCGCGCCGGCGGCCATCAAGGGTACCGCCGAGCGCATCGCCTGCGCCGGGCTTTCCTGATACGAGCCGAAGGGCATGTCGGCAACGATGAAGGGACGCTTTGCCCCGCGTGACACGCAGCCGGTGTGGTAGGCCATCTGTTCCAGCGTCACCGGCAGGGTCGAGCCGTGGCCCTGCAGCACGTTGCCGAGGGAATCGCCCACCAGCAGGATGTCCACTCCGTTGCGCTCGAGCAGGGCGGCAAAGCTCGCGTCGTAGCAGGTCAGCACGGCGATCTTCTCGCCCTCGGCGCGCATGCGCGCGAGTTCGGTCAGGGTCACCGGCTTCGAGTTCTCAAGATAGCTCATGGCACTCACGATGCGGGGATGGAGCGCGCATCATAAACGCAGTGCGGCCAGGAACGGAAGATGAAATAAACCGCAGCGGGAACGATCAGGACGCCTCGACCGGATCGAGCCGGGCCAGCACCTGGCCGCGCACGCCGTCGAGCAGGGTGGCGGCCGGCCCGCGTCCGGGAATCGCCGCCGCCGGCGCGATCTCGACGAGCGGCAGCAGGACGAAGGCGCGCTCGTGCATGCGCGGATGCGGCAGGGCCAGGCGCGTCGTGGCGCGCGTCTCGGCGCCGTAGAGGAGGAGATCGAGGTCGAGGGTGCGCGGCGCATGGCGGAATTCCCGCTTGCGCCCGAAGCGCGCCTCGATGGCGAAGAGTTCGTCGAGCAGGGCCTCGGCGGCCAGCCGCGTGTCGAGGGCGGCGACGGCATTGATGAAATCCGGCTGGTTCTTCAGACCGACCGGCGCGCTGCGGTAGAGCGAGGAGGCGGCGGCGAGCGTCGTTTCGGGCAGGGCGTGCAGCGCCGTGCAGGCCGCCCGCACGGTGGCCTGCGGATCGCCGAGGTTGCTGCCCAGCGCGACGTAGGCGCGCACGCTCATGCCGCGCTGGCCTCGGCGGCGCCCTTGTCGCCTGCCTTGCGTCCCCGCCGTCTCCTGCGGCCTGACTTTTTCTCGGGGGTGAGCATGGCCAGCCGCGCCTCGGTGTCGGCGTTCATGAAGGTTCGCCACCAGTCGGCCAGTTCGCGGTCCACCTCGCCGCTCTCGGTGCGCAGCAACAGGAAGTCGTAGCCGGCCTTGAAGCGCGGTTGCTCGATGACGCGCAGCGGCCGGCGGCCGGCGCGGTTCTCCAGGCGCGGCTGCAGGGACCAGATGTCCTTGATGTCGGCGGCGATGCGCCGGGTGATGGCCAGCTTGTCGCCCTGCAGGTCGAGCACCTCGTCCATGGCGGCGTGCAGGGCGGGAAAGGCCGCCTCGCCGTTTTGCTTGCGTGCTTCCCAGGCGGCCAGCACCTCGTGCCAGAGCAGGGTGGCGAAGAGGAAGCCGGGCGAGGTCGGCTTGCCGGCGTTCACCCGCGCGTCGGTGCTGGCGAGCGACAGCCAGACGAAGCGCTCGCCGAGCGGCTGCTCCATGATGACGTCGAGCAGCGGCAGCAGGCCGTGGTGCAGGCCTTCCCCGCGCAACTGCTTGAGGCAGTCGACGGCGTGGCCGGAGAACAGCAGCTTGAGCATCTCGTCGAAGAGGCGTGCCGCCGGCACGTTTTCCAGCAGGTCCGCCATCTCGCGGATCGGCGCCCGCGCCGCCGGGTCGATGGCCAGGCCCAGCTTGGCGGCCATGCGCACGGCGCGCAGCAGGCGCACCGGATCCTCGCGGTAGCGCTGGCGCGGGTCGCCGATGATGCGCAGGGTCTTCTGCTTCAGGTCGGCGACGCCGTGGTGGTAATCCGTGACGGTCTCGTCGGCCGGGTTGTAGTAGAGGGCATTGATGGTGAAGTCGCGCCGCGCGGCGTCCTCCTCGATGCTGCCGAAGACGTTGTCGCGCAGCACGCGGCCGTGCGCGTCGGTCTCCGCCTCGCCGCCGTTGCCGGCGCGGAAGGTCGACACCTCCATGGTCTCGCCGCCGGCCATGACGTGCACGATGCGGAAGCGGCGGCCGATGATGCGCGAGCGGCGGAAAAGGCCGCGCACCTGCTCCGGCGTGGCGTCGGTGGCGATGTCGAAATCCTTCGGCGCGATGCCGGCGAGCAGGTCGCGCACCGCGCCGCCGACGACGTAGGCGGCGTGGCCGTGCTCCTGCAGGCGGGCGACGGTCTGGCGCGCGCCGGGCGAGATCGACTCGCGGCGGATGCCGTGTCTGCCGACGGGGATCAGCGCCGGCGCGTGTTCCTGCGCGGCGGGCGCCTTGCTGAACACGCGGCGCAGCAACTTGCGGATCATCCTGTTACCGGATCGTCAAAGAGGCGGCAATGATACAGCAGATCAAGGCCTTATCTCAGGGTGATGATCGGCCAGCCGCGCTCGCGGGCGTGGCGTTCGAGCGTCGGGTCCGGGTCCACCGCCACCGGATCGGTGACCTTGCCGAGCAGGGGCAGGTCGTTCAGCGAATCGCTGTAGAACCAGCTGCGGCCGAAACTCTGCCAGCCGTGGCCGAGGCCGGCGAGCCAGGCTTCGACGCGGGCGATCTTGCCTTCGCGGAAGCTCGGCGTGCCGCTGACGCGTCCGGTGAATTCGCCGTTGGCCCGTTCCGGCTCGGTGGCGATGAGGTGCTCGATGCCGAAGGCACGCGCGATCGGCGCCGTGACGAAGCTGTTGGTGGCGGTGACGATGGCGGTCAGCGCGCCTTCCGCCTGGTGGCGGCGCACCAGTTCGCGGCCCTGCTCGGTAACCATCGGCAGGATGTGCCGGGCCATGAAGTCGGCGTGCCAGGCATCGAGCTCGCGGCGCGGGTGGCGCGACAGCGGCTTCAGCTGGAAGTCGAGGAACTCGTGGATGTCCAGCGTGCCGGCCTTGTACTGTTCGTAGAAGTCCTGGTTGCGCGCCTCGTACACCTCGCGGTCGAGCACGCCGCGCGAGATCAGGTACTGCGCCCACTCGAAATCCGAGTCGCCGGCGAGCAGGGTGTTGTCCAGGTCGAAGAGGGCAAGGTTCATCGGGCGTCGGGTTTCTTGTTGAAGTGGCTGAGCATTTCCTTGAGCATCGGCACGCTGACCGGCCGCTTGCGCTCGAGCGAGGCGCGGTCGAGGGCGTCGAGCACCGCCATCAGCGAGGGCAGGTCGCGCGAAGTGTGGCGCAGCATGTAGCCGATCACGCCATTCTCGACGCGCAGGCCGCGCTGGCTGGCCTGGCTGTGCAGGGTGGCGGCCTTCTCCTCGTCGCTGAGCGGCTGCACCTGGTAGACCAGGGCCTGGCCGATGCGGCTGCGCAGGTCTTCTCGCAGCTTCAGCTCCAGCGGCGGCGCCGCGCCGGCGAGCAGCAGGGCCAGCCCGGCCAGGCGCGCCGAGTTGAAGGCGCGGAAGAGGGCGACCTGGGCCGTGCCGTCGAGGCGATCGATGTCGTCGACGATGAGCAGCCCGCCGGGCGGGCAGGGCAGCTCGGCGCCGGCCTCCTCGCCGGCCACCAGCACGACGCGACGGCCGGCGCTGTCGGCGGCGGCGCGTGTCGCCCGCAGCAGGTGGCTGCGGCCGCAGCCCGGCGGCCCCCACAGGTAGACGGCGTCGTAGGCCTTCGGCTGGGCCAGGGCGCGCAGGCGCGCCACCAGCTCGGCGTTGGCGCCGGCGATGAAGTTCTCCAGGGTCGGGTGCTGCTCGGGCCGGATGTCGAGCGTCAGCTGCTGGGGCATGGGGTCGTGGCAATAACGGCGCGGCGGCGGCACATACGATAAAATCCGCCCTTTCCCGCGCGAAGCGCAACTTTATCACGAAGCGGACAGCCCCTTGACCTCCCTCACCTACCGCGATGCCGGCGTCGATATCGATGCCGGCGACTCCCTCGTCGAGCGCATCAAGCCTTTCGCCAAGCGGACGATGCGTCCCGAGGTGATGGCCGGCATCGGCGGCTTCGGCGCCCTCTTCGAGCTCTCGAAGAAATTCAAGGAGCCGGTGCTGGTCGCCGGCACCGACGGCGTCGGCACCAAGCTCAAGCTGGCCTTCCAGTTGAACCGCCACGACACGGTCGGCATCGACCTGGTGGCGATGAGCGTGAACGACATTCTGGTGCAGGGCGCCGAGCCGCTGTTCTTCCTCGACTACTTCGCCTGCGGCCGCCTCGACGTGGACACCGCTTCAAGTGTCATCCAGGGCATCGCCAAAGGCTGCGAGCTGGCCGGCTGCGCGCTGATCGGCGGCGAGACGGCGGAGATGCCGGGCATGTACCCGGACGGCGAGTACGACCTCGCCGGCTTCGCCGTCGGCGCGGTGGAAAAATCGAAGATCATCGACGGCCGCGGCATCGCGCCGGGCGACGTGGTGATCGGACTGGCCTCCAGCGGCGCGCACTCCAACGGCTATTCCCTGGTGCGCAAGATCCTCGAGCGGGCGAAGCCCGACCTGGGCGCCGACTTCGACGGGCGTCCCCTGGCCGAGGCGGTGATGGCGCCGACGCGCATCTACGTCAAGCCGCTGCTCGCCCTCATGAACGCGCTGCCGGTGAAGGGCCTCGCCCACATCACCGGCGGCGGGCTGCTCGACAACGTGCCGCGCATCCTCGGCGAGTCGCTGACGGCGCGCCTCGACAGCCGGGCGTGGACGCGGCCGAAACTGTTCGACTGGCTGCAGCGCGAGGGCCAGGTGGCCGACGCCGAGATGCACCGCGTCTTCAACTGCGGCATCGGCATGGTGATCGTGGTCGACAAGGCGCACGAGGCGCCGGCCCTCGAGCTGCTGCGCGAGGTCGGCGAGACCGCCTGGACCGTCGGCGCCATCGACCGGCGCGGCGCCGGCCAGCCGCAGACCCTCGTCGCTTGAGCGTTGTCCGCCGGGCCGCCCCAAGGACAACGCAGCCATCGACATGGAGCCGCACAGCGGCGAACGGGCATCACCCCCTTCCTCGGGAAGGGGGCGGGGGGATAGCCCAGTGAAGCCGATCGGCGTCTTCGATTCCGGCGTCGGCGGCCTGTCGGTGCTGCGCCACGTCCGTGCAGCGCTGCCGGCGGAAGAACTGTTCTACGTCGCCGATTCCGCCCACGCCCCTTACGGCGACAAGTCGGCCGCCTTCATCGAGGCCCGTGCCCTCGCCATCGCCGGGTTTCTCGTCGCCCGCAACGCCCGCGCCCTGGTCGTCGCCTGCAACACCGCCACCGCTGCCGCCATCGTCCGCCTGCGCGAGCGCTACGACCTGCCCATCGTCGGCATGGAGCCGGCGGTGAAGCCGGCGGCCGAGGCGACGAAAAGCGGCGTCATCGGCGTGCTCGCCACCAGCGGCACGCTGGAGAGCGGCAAGTTCGCCGACCTCGTTCGCCGCTTCGGCTCGCAGGCGCGCGTCATCGTGCAGCCCTGCCCGGGGCTGGTCGAGCGCATCGAGGCGGGCGATCTCGAGGGGCCACTCACGCGCGCGCTGCTGGAAGGCTTCATCGCGCCGCTGCTCAAAGCGGGCGCCGACACGCTGGTGCTCGGCTGCACGCACTATCCCTTGCTCACGCCGCTGCTGCGCGAGCTGGCCGGGCCGTCGCCGGCGATCGTCGAATCGGGCGCCGCCGTGGCGCGGCAATTGGCGCGCCGTCTTGCGGAGACTGACTTTTCGCCGGCGCGGGGGGAGGGCGGCGAGCGCTTCTTCAGCAGCGGCGAGCCCGCCCGGCTGGAGGCGCTGCTGCCGCGGCTGTGGGGACGCGCCGCACCGGTCGAATCGCTTACTGGCGATTGAAATCGGCCAGGCAGTCCTTGAGCGTGGCGCCGGCGCTGCCGGGACGCAGCGTGCAGTCGGCCATCTTGCCGCTGCCGGCGGCGTTGCGCGACGCGCCCTGGGCGCCGCCGCTGCGGCCGGCGGCGGCCGGCGGCTGGCGCAGCAGGTCGGCCTGGGCCATCGCCAGGCGGTTTTCCGCCTCGGCGCGGCGGCCCTGCTCCACTTCGAGTTTCTTTCTGTTCTGCAGCATCATCTTGTCGTAACCGGCGAGCACGCCCTTGAGGCGCGCGATGTCGGCTTCCTGCGTGTCGATCTGTGCCGACTGGCGCGCGATGACCTGCGCCGCCAGCCAGGATACCGTGCCGCCGGCCGCCGCCGCGCCGAGCGCGAAAACGATGGCGTAAGGCAGGGCGCGGCGCCAGCGCGGCGGCCCGGCCGGAACGGCTTCGGCTTCCTCCGCTTCCTCATCCCGGCCTCGGCCGCGGTCGCGCCCGCGGGCGGGCGGCGCGTCGTCCGCCATCGCCTCTTCGGCCTGTGCCGGCTTGCGCAGCCGGCGCAACAGCAGCAGGGGCGCCACCAGCAGGCGCTTCAGGCGCAAGACGAGGCTCGGCCGGAGCGCGGCCGCCTCTTCGACTTCATCGACGGTTTCGCTGGCAGTGGACAAGCCGCTCTCCGTGGTTTCCCGTAACCAGGGAAATAACGGCTGGACGGAAGGGAACTTAAGCCAGCGCTCGCCCCGTCGCCCGGGCGACCTGTTCGGGCAGGTTCGCCGCCAGGCAGTCGAAGGTCTCGACATCCTGCCAGCCGCGCAGCCAGGTCAGCTGCCGCTTGGCCAGCTGGCGCGTGGCGGCGATGCCCTTCTCGCGCAGGGCCGCCCGGTCGCAGTTGCCCTCGAGGAACTCCCAGACCTGGCGATACCCGACACAGCGAATGGAGGGCAGGCCGGCGTCGAGGCGGTACTTGCGGCGCAGGCCGCGCACTTCCTCGATCAGGCCGGCATCCAGCATGGCATCGAAGCGCCGGGCAATGCGTTCGTGCAGCACGGCGCGGTCGGCGGGCAGCAGGGCGAGTTGGATCAGGCGGAAGGGCGGCGCCCCCTCCGGCTTGCGCGCGAGGCTTTCCGCCAGCGGCGCGCCGGTCAGGCGCACCACCTCGAGTGCGCGCTGGATGCGCTGCGCGTCGGTCGGCTTGAGGCGTGCCGCCGCAGCAGGGTCGAGCGCCGCCAGTTCGGCGTGCAGCGCCGACCAGCCGCGCGCCTGCGCCTCGGTGTCGATGGCGCGCCGCAATTCGGGATCGGCCTGCGGCAGGTCGGAGAGGCCCTCGCGCAGCGCCTTGAAGTAGAGCATGGTGCCGCCGGCGAGCAGCGGGATCTTGCCGCGCGCCGTGATCTCGCCCATGACGCGCAGGGCGTCGGCACGGAAGCGCGCGGCGGAATACGACTCCTCGGGCGTGACGAGGTCGATCAGGTGGTGCGGGAATTTCTCGAGCGTGGCGCGGTCCGGCTTGGCCGTGCCGATGTCCATGTCGATGAACACCTGCGCCGAGTCGACGCTGACGATCTCCAGCGGGAAGCGCAAAGTCAGTTCCTGCGACACGGCGGTCTTGCCGCTGGCGGTGGGGCCCATCAGGAAGATTGCGGGGGGAAGCGCGCTCACCCCGCGATTTTACGACGAGCCTTGCCGGATGCGCGCCACATTGCGGTTCATGACGTGCCTCACCCGGTTCTCGTACAGCCAGCGCTTCCAGCCGGCAAGGTTGGTGCCGTGGCGGCGATAGAAACTGTCGGGATCGTCGAAGACGCCGTAGTCGCGCACGATGCCCCTGTGCTGGATGTAGGTGTCGCCGCCCGTCCAGTCCACCGGCGGGGCGCGCAAGTCGTCCGTGGCGACGCCGTAGCCGCAGAAATCGGCTGAGCAGTCGAAGCGCGCCTGCAGGGCGGAGAGGTAGGGCCGGTCGAGGATGAAGCCCTCGAGGTTGATCCAGCGGCCGTCCAGCCGCACCTCGACCCAGCTGTGCAGGATGCTGCGCGGCGCGAGCAGGTAGAAAATCCCGGTGACGGCGCCGCGCTGCAGGCGCTTGTCGATGGCGAAGCCGTGCAGGCGGCAGGGGATGCCGAGGGCGCGCAGCAACGCCATGAACAGCGTGCCCTTGGTGTTGCATTGGCCGTAGCCGTCCGCCAGTACGCGCGAGGCGGGCAGGTCGTCGGCTGCGTTGTAGCCGAAGGCGATGCCGTCGCGCACGAACTCATAGGCGGCGCGGATGCGCGCTTCCTCGCCGATGCTCGGCCAGCCGCGGTCGCGCAGCAGCGCCGCGATGGCCGGGGAAGAAAAATCGAGCAGCCGCGTCTCGCGCAGCCAAGGGTTTGTTTCCATGAGCGTCTCCGTCGAGTGGATGACGGTCAGCTTAATGTTGCGCGCAGCGCGAGACTTGAACGGAGCGGCTGCGGAAGATGCGCGAGGCGGGAATGCCGAAGTGGGCGCGGAAGCTGCGGCTCAGATGCGCCGAGTCGGCGAAGCCGGCAGCATGCGCCGCGGTGGTGAGATCGGCGCCGGCGCATAGCTGGTCGACCGTGCGCAGCAGGCGGTCCCACAACAGCCAGCGCTTGAAGGGAATGCCCTCGCGCTGCGTGAACACGTGGGTAAGACGGCCCGGCGAGAGGTCGATCGCTTTGGCAAGGTCGGCCAGGCGCACGGTACCCTCCTGAGCACGCGCCAGCGCCTTGACCCGCTCCAGGCGCGCGTCCGGCGCCACACCGAGGGCAGGCCTGCCGGCCAGGCGTTCCAGCAGGCGCAGCGGGCAGTCCAGGGCCGGTAGTGTCGGTACGTCGAGCGATTCGGCTGTCGTCAGCGTCGAGGGCTCGAAGAGCAGCACCAGCACGCCGGCCCCCTCGCTGTCGATGGCATGCAGCGTGTCGGGCGGCAGGACCGCCTGCTGCAGGCGCCGCGTGCCGCGCGCGTCGCGCAGAACGAAGGGCGCGCCGGTCGACAGCACGATCTGGCTGGCGTGGTGGCGGTGCGGCCGGTTGTCCGCGATCGGCCCGAGGTAGACCATGGCGCCACGGCACAAGCGCAGTTGCGCCTTCATCGGCCGCGCAGGAACAGCCGGTCGAGCTCGTCCATGGTGAGCTGCGTCCACGTCGGCCGGCCGTGGTTGCACTGGTCGGCGCGCTCGGTCTCCTCCATCTGCCGCAGCAGGGCGTTCATCTCGGGCAGAGCGAGGGCGCGGTGGGCGCGCACGGCGCCGTGGCAGGCCATCGTCGCCAGCAGTTCGTTGCGCTGTTCGGCGGCGACGCGGCTGGCGCCGAACTTCTCCAGGTCGGCGAGCAGGGCGCGCACGAGGTCGGCAATGCGGCCGTTGGCGAGCAGCGCCGGCACGGCGCGCACGACGAGTTCGCGCGGACCCGCCGCAGCGATCTCGAAGCCGAGGCGGTCCAGCGCTTCGGCGTGTTCCTCGGCGGCCGCCGTCTCCTCGCCGCTGGCCGAGATCACCACCGGCACCAGCAACGGCTGCACCGCCGGCCGCGCGTCGAGTGCCGTCTTCAGCTTCTCGTAGAGGATGCGCTCGTGGGCGGCGTGCATGTCGACCAGCACCAGGCCCGCGGCGTTCTGCGCCAGGATGTAGACGCCGTGCAGCTGGGCCAGGGCGAAGCCCAGCGGCGGCGCGCTGCCTGCCTCGTTTTCCGGCATCGGCGTTGCCGGAGCCTGGCGCATGAAGTCGTAATAGGCGGCGACCGGCTGTGCGACGGCGAGCGCCTGCTGCTGCGGCGCGGCCGCGGCAAAAGACAGTCCCGGCGGCACGGCGGCTGCGGGCACGTCGGCGTGCGCCAGCGGCGCCGCCAGCGCGCGCTGCAGGGCGTGGAAGACGAACTGGTGCACGGCGCGGCCGTCGCGGAAGCGCACCTCCGTCTTGGCCGGATGCACGTTGACGTCCACGCCGCGCGGGTCGATCTCGAGGAACAGCGCGTAGGCCGGATGGCGCTGGCCGTGCAGGATGTCCGCGTAGGCCTCGCGCACCGCATGCGTGAGCAGCTTGTCGCGCACGAAGCGGCCGTTCACGAAGAAATACTGGGCGTCGGCGCGGGCGCGCGAGTAGGCCGGCAGCGCGGCGCAGCCGGCGAGGCGCAGGTCGCCCGCCGAAGCCTCGACACCGCGCGCCTGACCGGCGAACTCCGCACCGAGCACGTCCGACACGCGCCGCGCCGCGTCGCCGGCGGCGAGATGCAGCGCCGTGCGGCCGTTGTGCTGCAGGCTGAAGGCGACCTGCGGATGGGCCAGGGCGATGCGCCGCACGGCCTCCTCGCAATGGGCGAACTCGGTGTGCTCGCTCTTGAGGAACTTGCGCCGCGCCGGCGTGTTGAAATAGAGATCGTCGACCTCGATCACGGTGCCACCGCCGAGCGCGGCGGGCGCGATGTCCTTTTCGGGCCCGATGCGCCAGGCGTGCGGTGCTTCGCGCAAACGACTGACCAAAGTCAGTCGCGCCACGGCGGCGATCGAGGCCAGCGCCTCGCCACGGAAGCCGAGCGAGGCGACGCTTTCGAGATCCTCCAGCGAGGCGATCTTGCTGGTGGCGTGACGGGCGAGCGCCAGCGGCAGCTCCTCCTTCGGGATGCCGCCGCCGTCGTCGACGATGCGGATCTGCCGCACGCCGCCCTCGAGCAACTGCACCGAGACATTGCGCGCGCCGGCGTCGAGGCTGTTCTCCAGCAGCTCCTTCACCACCGAGGCCGGCCGCTCGACCACCTCGCCGGCGGCGATCTGGCTGATGAGGAGGTCGGGAAGCGGCTTGATGGCGGGCATGGGAGCGGGATGAATTATACTCTGCGGGCTTTTTGACTCAGCCATCGCATGGAATACCTCGCCCTCGCCTGGGACATCGCCGTCCACCTCGACAAGCATCTCGCCGCCCTGCTGGCCCAGTACGGCACCTGGGTGTACGCCATCCTCTTCCTCATCGTCTTCGCGGAGACGGGCTTCGTCGTGACGCCCTTCCTGCCGGGCGATTCGCTGCTCTTCGTCGCCGGCGCCTTGTGCGGGGCGGGCAGCATGGACCTCTGGGTGCTCAACGGCACGCTGATTGCCGCCGCCATCCTCGGCAACAGCGTGAACTATTCGATCGGCCGTTACCTCGGGCCGAAGGTGTTCCACTGGGAAAACTCGCGCTTTTTCAACAAGGCGGCGCTGTTGAAGACCCACGATTTCTACGAGCGGCACGGCGGCAAGACGCTGGTCATCACGCGCTTCATCCCGATCCTGCGCACCTTCGCGCCCTTCGTCGCCGGCATCGGCGCCATGACCTACGTGCGCTTCCAGGCCTACAACATCGGCGGCGCCGTGCTGTGGGTCGGCTCGCTTTCCGTCGCCGGTTATCTGTTCGGCAACCTGCCAATCATCCAGAACAATCTCAGCCTGGTGATCCTCGCCATCGTCGTCGTGTCGACGCTGCCGGCGGCGATCGCCTATCTCAAGCACCGTCGTTCCGCGCATCCTTGAGCGGCAACAGGAGCGCCGCGCTTTGCGCTATGATGGCGCATGATTTCGCGGCTTATCCCGTTGATTTTCCTGCCCTTGTTGGCGGCTTGCGTGACCACCGGGACGGGCACCACGCCACGCAAGCCGGCCGCCGGCTTCGACCCGAACCAGATCGCCAAGTCGGACGTCGACCGCGTCGCCGAGGCGCACCAGCGCGAGGTGTTCGCCAGCCTGAAGCTGCTCGCCGAGAAGCTGTATCGGCGCAATCCTCGCGAGTGGAAGAAGGGCGGCCAGCCCAGCCTGGAGGCCGCCGTGGCGCGCATCTTCGAGGCCGACCACGGCTGGGTGTTCAGGGAACTGGACAACAGGCGCGGCACCGACGCCATCCATCTCGCCTTCCGCGAGGATTTCGCCGGCGACCGCGTGCTGGCGCTGATCGCCGGCCTCGGCGGCATGACGATGAGCGCCTTCAACGACAAGTCGGAATTGTTCCTGCTCGACGACCTCGACCCGCAGGCGCTGTTCAACGCCGCGCGCAACGTCGAGATCGCCGTGTGGAAGCTCTCCAACGCGGTTGCGCCGAACGGCGAGCCCTGGCTGCTGTCGAACGAGGGCGCCGGGCCGGTGCGGAACCTTTCCTTCGAGCGCGAGTTCGGCAAGGTCATCGGCAACCTCGACCTGCTCTCCAAGATCATCGCCGACAAGACCAACCGCATCGTCGCCAAGGTGTTCCAGAACCTCGCCACGGCGATCTTCCTGCCCGTGAAGTTCTGATCATGAAAAACATCGTCATCCTCATCTCCGGCCGCGGCAGCAACATGGAGGCCATGCTCGCGGCGAAGCTGCCCTGCCGCATCAGTGCGGTCATCAGCAACAAGGCCGACGCCAAGGGGCTGGAGACGGCCCGCGCCCACGGCATCCCCACCGCCGTCGTCGCGCACGCCGAGCACGCCTCGCGCGAACTGTTCGATGCCGCGCTCGCCGCCGAGATCGACCGCCACGCGCCCGACCTCGTCGTGCTGGCCGGCTTCATGCGCATCCTCGGCGAGGACTTCGTGCGGCGCTACCACGGCCGCCTGATGAACATCCACCCCTCGCTGCTGCCGGCCTTTCCCGGCCTGCACACGCACGAGCGCGCGCTGGAGGCCGGCTGCCGCGTGCACGGCTGCACGGTGCACTT
>WBZR01003771.1_pt1 | contig 13158 bp, 10 predicted proteins | sample 5204231 | NCBI WGS metagenome assembly WBZR01 (sample SAMN12412403, study PRJNA552823) | activated sludge metagenome | isolation source: activated sludge from anammox sidestream of wastewater treatment plant... | place: USA: Virginia | collected 2017-08
TATCCTGTAATTCCTGAATTACTTTTGCAGTATTTTGATCCTGCTAAATTCTTAATTAAATTAACACCTCTTAACCCTACATATAGTTCAAAAGAAGCTGGTCTTACATCTGTTATTGATGAATTGAATTTTACGGATAATTTAAAATTAGCTGATGATTTCAGAACTTGCGGATATGAATTAATTATAAGTTTGGGCGAATTTGAAGAAAATTACATTGGAAGCAACTGCGGACAGAATATTATTACTCATGCAGTTTCACATGATACCCTTGAAACTGCTTATCCTAAGCTTGATGAAGATTTAAAGTTGAAAATCAACGAAATTGTAAATAAATAAAATACTTATTTAAATTAAAAAGCCATCTTATTAGATAAGATGGCTTTTTTGTGAATCAATTTTTAAAGTTTTATTTAACTAAAAGCATTTTCTTTGTTTCTGTAAAACTTGATGTTTCTAATCTGTAGAAATATGCTCCGCTTGAAAGATGTGATGCATTAAAGTTTATTTCATAACTTCCTGCATTAACATTCTGATTTACAAGTGTTGCAATATTTTTACCTGTAATATCAAAAACTGTAATCTTTACATTACCGCTTACAGGAACTGCGAATTGTATCTTGGTTTCAGGATTAAACGGGTTTGGATAATTCTGTTTTAAATTGAATTTATCCGGAACGTTGCTGCTTATTGGAGTAATTCCTGTTAATGGACCTACTAACCTTATTAAATCATAACCAACATAGTCGCTATTATTTCCGGCAGGTCCGCCTTGTGCAACACGATAGTTAATTGCGAATCTTCCTGTAGCACCGGCTGTAGGGATAACAAATCTTCTTTCCTGCCATGATCCTGAAGTAGTGTTTTTAAATTTTCCAAGCTCTACCCATGAAGCTGTACCCGGAACGCTGTCACCATTTGATGCCCAGTGTACACGCATTGAATCAGGGAATGTTGAACCAGTTGGAGCTCTTTCATAGAATGTGATTGTATCGCCTGGTCCAGCATTTACAACCGGAGAAATTAGCCATAAATCAATTGTATTAGAGCCGGTTGTTGCATTAAAGTTTGAACCAAGATATCCAGTTGATGGTCCCTCAAATGCGGGGAAAACTTGGTCATTTCCCTGGAAATAAAATGTGGAACCAATGGGACCATGAAGAGGTCCTCTTTTTGGAATCCATCCTCTTGCTTTTAAACCATTGGTATCATTTGCGCCATTCATATCATCAGAAAATTTTACATCGTTACTAAAACTTACTGGTGGATTATAGCTGTTATCAAATGTTGTTTGTGTTTTTGAGCCAAACTGGTCTAAGTAAAGCATGCCTGTAATTAATATACCGGCAATTACAAGACTTAAAAATGGAATAATTCGTTTAATCATATCAATCCTTTCAATAATTGAATGTTATATAAAACATCTTAGTAAATTTTTAAATCAAAGCAAATATGCATTAAAATATTTCAAAATCCAATAGATATTAAAGTTTATTTTTAGTAATAATTAGTAACTAATATTTGAAGTTAAGGGTATTTTTTCACTGAAATTATTAAGGAATTTTCTTACATTGTAATTTATAGTATTGTTAATTAGCTAGTTAATATAATAGTTGATTTATTAACAATACAAAAAAAGGGCATTCAATTTAATGAATGCCCTGAAAAAATATAAATTCAGATATTTATTTAACTAACATCATTTTTTTGGTTTCTTTGTAGTCACCTGAAGTTAATGTGTAGAAATATAGTCCGCTTGATAACTTTGATGCATTGTAGTCAAATGAATAGCTTCCTGCTTCCATATTTTTGTTAACAACAACATCAACTTCTCTTCCCATTACATCATAAACCGCAATCTTTGTCATGCCGGCTTTTGAGAGGTCAAAAGATACTTTTGTGGTTGGGTTAAACGGATTTGGATAATTTTGCTTTAAGCTATAATTTACAGGAACCCCTGTGTTATTGTTTGAAATTGCAACCAAATTTGTCCCGTAAATTACAAATGGAAGTCCCTGAGGATTTGTTCCGTCCATTGCATTTCCCCAAACTCCTGCTAATTTCTGTTTGCCGTTTCCTGTTATAGGATTATTTAATATTGTTCTTGGTGGTGCCCAAGGTCCTGAACCTAATGAACCTCTAAAACTGAACTGAACCCAGTAATATCCTGCAGATAATGTTGTGCTAAGAGTATCAACAACTGCCATTATAGGTCTGGTTGTTTGAGTATTATACGGAGGTGTAGCGGTTGTTCTGTATATATTTGACCAGTAAGTAGCGCGTAATCTGTTTGCAGTTGTATCACCTGAGTTTAATGTTACACCGGCACTATCAACTCTTCCGTTCCATATTGCAACATGACTGCCTGTAATTGTTGATGTTAACGGTGAACCTGTTTGGTAGCTGTAAAACTTAATTGAATCAATATGCCAGTTTTGACCTGCAGGTACTGTAAAAGCATCACCCATCCAGTTGTATAAATTTGCTTGACAGCCAAAACCATACAGCGTTCCGGGTGCAGTAATAAAGCTAACATCAGCTCCGCCCTGGCCCTGTCCGGGTGCGTTAACTAATTCATTATGTGTATATAATGCAACAAGAGGGTCATCATAATTGTAACCCTGTATCTGATTTATATCACTCTGATATAAAATATTGCTTGGTGCAGAGTTTGTTACAACATCCTTATCATTACCGTTATTGGTAAAACCATAAACTAAAAGTGATAAAGATATAGCTGTAATTAAAGCTAAAATTGGAAAATTCTTTTTCATAAATTGTACCCTTCTAATAAATAGTTTATAATAATTCTTTGTCAAATATGTAATTAAATACCTTATTAATCAAGTCTATTTATGAGAAATATTAACTTTGATTGTAGGAATTAATTATGTAATTTAAATAGAAATCAGATTATTTTATGACATTTTTAACCCTTTATTAATATTTTTATAATTCATATATTTGAAATCTTTGTGTTTTTAACACATCCTGTAAATAAACAATAAAAAATCTAAAAATATATTAATTTAAGGGGTAACATTGCTATGGCAGAGAAAACAGCTGAAAAGAAAACTAAAGGAACTAATGGTGTTCAAAAAGATAGAAACAATGTAAAAGAAAGCTTAAGCTATGATTTCCATAAAGAAACAGAAAAGAATCACGGATTATCAAACGATGAAATGATTCATGCGTATAAATCCATGCTTCTTTCAAGGTTCACCGATGACAGAATTGATACTTTAATTAAACAGGGTAAAGCAACATTCCTTATTTCGGGCTCCGGGCACGAAGCCGTTCAGGTAGCATGTGCAATGGCAATGCAGGGCGGTAAGGATTGGTTTTTTACTTATTATAGAGATAATGCGTTAGGTACAGCACTTGGTATTACTCCACTTGATATTTTCAGGCATATCATGGGGCGTGAAACTGATTCATTCACAGGTGGCAGGCAAATGCCTATGCATCTTGGTTCAAAAAAACTCAGAATGCCAACAGCTTCATCTCCAACCGGTTCACAATACCTGCAGGCAGTTGGCGGAGCATTAAGTTGCGTTTACCGTAATACAGATGAAATTGCTTATGTTGGAGGCGGTGAAGGCTCTACCAGTGAAGGTGAATTCTTTGAAGCAATTAACTGGGCTGCCCGCGAAAAACTTCCCGCAATTTTCTGCATTCAAAATAACCGTTTCGCAATTTCTGTTCCAATTGAACAGCAGACTGCGGGTGCTTCTGTATATAAAGTAGTTCAGGGTTTTGAAGGGCTTCATACATTTCATATTGATGGTACCGATTTCCTTGAATCTTATGCAACCGCAAAAGAAGCTGTTAAACTTGCAAGATCTGGTGAAGGTCCCTCATTTATTTATGCTGATGTGGTTAGACTTCGTTCACATTCAGCTTCTGATTCTCAGGATAAATACCGCTCAAAGGAAGCTATTGCTAATGATACAAAACGCGATCCCATTGCTAAATTTGAAAAAGAACTTATTGCACGCGGTATATTAACACAAGAGGAAATTGATAAAATTAGGAAAGAACTTAATGATGGTGTTATAAAAGATGCTGAAACTTCATTTGCTGAACCGATACCTGACCCAAAAACTGTTGAAGATAACCTTTTCTGTCCTGCAAATGAACAGACTAAGATTAACTACGAATCATCCATTCCCTCCGGTGAACCAATTGTAATTGTTGATGCAATCAATCATGCGTTGATTGAAGAAATGGAAAAAAATCCAAATATGCTTATTTACGGTGAAGACGTTCAGGATGGTAAAGGCGGAGTATTTACAGCAACAAAAGGTATTTCTACCAAATTTGGTGTAAAACGCTGTTTTAACTCACCGCTTGCCGAAGCTTCTATAGTTGGTACTGCAGTTGGTGCTGCGTTAACCGGCTTAAAGCCTGTTGTTGAAATTCAGTTTGCTGACTACATTTTCCCTGCAATGATGCAGATACGTGATGAACTTGTTATGTACCGCTACCGTTCAAATGGTACATTTTACTGTCCCGTCACAATCCGGGTTGCTACTGGCGGGTATATTGGAGGAGGTCATTATCACTCCCAAAATATTGAAGCTATTTTTGCAAAATGCCCGGGACTATATATTGCAATGCCTTCAAATGCTGCTGATGCAAAAGGTCTGCTTAAAACTGCTTGTCAAATTAAGGATCCTGTTATGTTTCTTGAGCATAAATTCCTATACAGGCAGGGTTATGCTAAATCGCCTGAACCCGATGCTGACTACTATTTACCTTTTGGTAAAGCTGCAGTTAAAAAAGAAGGTAATGATCTTACAATTGTTACTTACGGTGCTTTAGTTGAAAAAGCTATGAAAACTTCCAGAGAAATGGAAAAAAAGGGTTACAGCGTTGAAGTTATTGATATCAGAACTATTGTTCCTTTAGATACAGATACAATTGTAAACTCAGTTAAAAAAACAGGTAAGGTGATTGTATTTCACGAAGATACAAAATTTATGGGCTTTGGTGCTGAAATTGCTTCGCAAATAGCTGAAGCGGCATTTGAATATCTTGATGCTCCTGTAAAAAGAGTTGCCGGATTGCATGTTCACATTCCTTTCAGTCTGGAAAGTACCGCCCTGCCGCAGGATAGCTGGATTCTTAATGCAGCCGAAGAAATGCTTGCATATTAATCAGCTGTAATTTTAAATATTGAATTACTGAATTACATAAGCGGAAAGATTTTTCTTTTCGCTTTTTTATTTCTAAATAATGAAAGAACCAATTATATCAATTTCGGGGATAAGGGGAATTTTTGGCGAATCACTTACACCAGAAAATATTATCAGATATTCTGCAGCATTTGCAATGTATGTAAGGAGCAAAAAAGTTGTTTTAGGCAGAGATGGAAGACTAGGCGGAGAATTAATTGAAATGCTTATCCAAAATACTCTGCTTTTTTGCGGCTGTGAAGTTGTTAATGTTGGTGTTGCTCCAACTCCAACTATTGCTTTAGCCGTTGAAACACTCAAAGCCGCAGGCGGAATATCCATTACCGCCTCTCATAATCCGCAGGAATACAACGGTATGAAATTTATTAACTCCAACGGTATTTTTCTGGATAAGATAGAAAATAAAAAGCTTTGGAAATTATTTGATAAAACCTTAAATGCTTTTGTGAACCAGAATAATATTAAGCATGTTGAATATTATCCCAAATTTGCTGAATATCATATTGCTAAAGTTCTTAATATCAGATCACTTGATATAAAAGCAATTAAAAAACGCAGATTTAAAGTTGTTGTTGATTGTGTTAATTCTTCCGGCTCAAAAATTATTCCTGATCTGCTAAAAAAACTTGGATGCAATGTTGTTAAAATAGATTGCTCTTCAAGCGGAATTTTCACCCGTAAACCTGAGCCCGTTCCGGAAAATCTTACACAAACCTGTAAAGCAGTTAAAAAGCATAAAGCTGATATTGGCATTGTAATTGACCCCGATGCTGACCGCTTGGTTATTATTACAGAAAAAGGCGATCCGTTTGGAGAAGAAAATACAATAACAACAGTTGTTAAACATATACTTTCAAAAACTCCGCAAGCAAAAAGAATTGCTGCAATAAATCTTTCAACATCACGCTCAGTTGATGATATTGTCAGCTCGCTTGGCGGAAAACTTTATAAATCACCTGTTGGTGAAATTAATGTTATAAAGAAAATGAAACAGATTAATGCAGTTGTTGGAGGCGAGGGCAGCGGTGGAGTAATTCTGCCCGAAGTTCATTACGGGCGTGATTCACTTGTTGGTACTGCAATAATTTTAAGTGAAATTGCTTCATCCGGTCTTTCGGTTTCTGAATATAAAAATTCATTGCCTAAATATCACATAAAAAAATCAAAAATTTTGCTTAATAAAATAAATGCTGAAAAAATCATATCATTTTTCAAAAAGAAGTACAAAAAGTATCCTCAAAATCAAGAAGATGGTTTAAGGATAGATTTTAATTCAGCATGGGTAAATTTCAGAAAGTCAAATACTGAACCAATTATCAGAATTATTATTGAAGCAAAAACATCTCGATTAGTTTCTGAAATTTATAATGAAATCAACAGCAGTCTTGGCAAAATTTAATAATCAGAATAATATATTTCCCTTTATTTTAAATTAAAATTATTGCTATTTTGCTTTTAATAACTTATAATTTTAAAATTTTATGGCAAAATTACTGGAAATTAAAAACCTGAAAACATATTTTTACACCGATGACGGTGTTGCTAAAGCTGTGGATGGTGTTAACTTTGATCTTGATCAGGGCGAAACTCTTGGCTTGGTAGGGGAGTCAGGCTGCGGAAAAAGTGTTTCCGCTTTATCTATCATGAGACTTATCCCGAACCCGCCCGGCAAAATTGTTGATGGCGAAATACTTTTTAAAGGGCAGGACCTTACAAAATTTGATGATAAAAAAATGCAGGAAATCCGCGGTAATGATATTGCTATGATCTTTCAGGAACCTATGACATCATTAAATCCTGTGTTTACCTGCGGTGATCAAATTGATGAAGCTGTTATTCTTCATCAGCAGGTTACTAAAGAAGAAGCTAAAAAACGCTCAATTGAAATGCTGCATCTTGTTGGTATTCCCGCACCTGAACAGCGATACAATGAGTATCCCCACCAGCTTTCAGGCGGATTAAGACAGCGTGTTATGATTGCAATGGCACTTTCCTGCAATCCTGAAATTTTAATTGCTGATGAACCAACCACCGCACTTGATGTAACCGTGCAGGCACAGATTCTGGAGCTAATTAAAAAACTTCAGGATGAGCTTGGCATGGGAGTGATTATGATAACCCATGACCTTGGCGTTATTGCCGAAGTTTCTAAAAGAGTAGCGGTAATGTATGCCTCTAAGGTTGCTGAGTATTCAAATGCTGAAGAAATTTTTTATAATCCTAAACATCCATATACACTCGGGCTGCTTAACAGTATTCCAAAGCTTAATAAAGGGCAGGGCAGACTTTCAACAATTGAAGGTAATGTACCCCCTGCAACAAATTATCCTGCCGGCTGTCATTTCTGTACAAGATGTAAATATGTTGATAGCAAGCTTTATACAGCCGATAGCAAATGCTGGAACATTGAACCCGTTTTGGAACAAGTTTCCGGAACAAGCACTATGCATGTTGTTGCCTGTCATTATTACAAAGAAATTGAAAAAAGGCGAATTAAAGAAGGCGATAAAATTCCTTCTGATGCAGCATAATTTTTTTAAACCCCGTAAATAATGGGGTTTTTTTATTTTTAATTTTATGATAACAGTTCCCAAGCCCGGTAATACAAAGCAAGAGCTTCTTAGAAAACTTGAAACTCTTAAAAGCAGTATGAGCGATCAGATTGAAGGAAATGAAATTTCATTAACTCAAATTACTGATGGTTATAGTGTGAAAGCCGCTAAGAAAATACTTTTTATGACCTTTTTTGTTGATGCTGAAATAATTGCAAAAGATGGGGAATATTCAATTACTTATCAAACTAATGCACCTCAAAGCAAAGTAGATGAAGCACTTGCAAAAGTCAAAGAAGTTCTGGAAAAACTGTAGAATGTAAATTATTTATTATATCCAATAATTTTCTTCCAAAAAATCAGATTGTCCTTTACAATTCAGAAATTTACAAAATAATATGCAAAATCACCTAACCTTTACAAAGCAGGACCCCTAGCCCCTCTCCTAAAAGGTGAGTGGGAATATGATTATGCAACAAACCCCCATCTGAGATATTTTAAATACTCCGGATTTACAAAAAATCTTTATTTATACTTTCTGTTGGATCCTCATCTCCCCTTTTCTGTTGAAAGGGGGACTAAGGGGATTAGTATTTGTTTAATTATTTTGAAATCATCTTTACAATACAGGTCTTTTCAAAACAGAGACCCTGCTTAGTTATATTTATGTCAATCTTATACCATTTGCCTTCAGTATCCATGAAATTTGCCCTATGTGCATTGGTTCATGCCTGATAGCATGCATTAAAACAGTCATCTTGCTTTTGCTCCCGCCAAACTCCACCCCAATATTATTTTCGGCTTCCATTTGTTCATCTGTCATATTGTTTAATATTTCAATTGCTTTGGAATGAACATCCTCTCTCTGTTGTTTTACTTCTTCAATTGCAGGTGGATTTTCTGATTTATCTGGTTCACTGCCAAATTCAAAATCGTTCAGCCATTCAATGCCCATACTCTCGCCGCCAATTCCTTCCACAATTAAAAAATGTTCAGTCCACACAAGGTGTGCCAATATCCAGTAAGCGCTGTTCATTTTTACACCGTTTATCTCATATTGCTTTTTAATATCCAACCCCTCTAATTTAGAAAAATAATAATTTGAAAGATTCCTTGTCATTTGATAAGTTTTAATTAATGCCTTAGTTTTTGTGTTTTCTGCCATTGTTTTAAGTTATATTTATTTACAATTTCAAATTAAACTTTGAATCACTGATTATAAAATACAGAAAATTTTATTATGCTTCAGCAGCGAAGTTTCAAATCTAATCTCACAACATTTTCAATATGAAATGTGTGCGGAAACATATCAACCGGCTGAATTGCAGTAATTTCATATTTTTCTCTAAGCAATGCAATATCTCTTGCCTGTGTTGCTGGATTGCATGATACATAAATTATTCTTTTTGCTTCATATTGAAGTAAATATTCCGCAGCTTTTGGGTGAATACCGCTCCTGGGCGGATCAAGAATAATTACATCAAATTTAGAATCCATAGAATCCTTTCCCCCCTCTCCTTTTAGGAAAGGGGCAGGGTTTACTACATTGTATAAGGAATCAGGTTTATGTACCTCACCCCCTTTCCCCCTCTCCTTTGAGGAGAGGGGGTAACTGCCTTCTGCTAATCTATTTTCAAAAGGAAGTTTCAATTCCTTTTCCCCCTCTCCTTTTAGGAGAGGGGCAGGGGGAGAGGTTACAGAACTTTTAAAGTACCTGTCTTGCAAAGGCTTACCATGTAAAGATGAGGCAACCATCCTGAAAAATTCCTTTACATCCATTGCAATAAACTCGCAATTAGCAGTTTTATTTAATTTAGAATTTTCATTAGCCATCTCAATAGATTCATTACTTAGCTCAACTCCATAAATCTTATTAACTTTACCTGATATATAAATTGAAATTGCACCGCAACCGCAGTAAAGGTCTAAAACATTTTCACTTCCATTAAACTCTGCCATATCAGCAGCAAATTTAAATAATTTTTCACACTGTTTTGAATTTGTCTGAAAAAATGCATTGGGTGTGATCTTAAATTCATATCCCCCAATATTTTCTGTAATATATCCGTTGCCGTAAACAGTATTATAGTTATCAGCCAATGCAACCTGTGCCTTTGAATTTGTTAATGAATTTACAAATGTTGTAACTTCAGGTATCTTTTTTTGCAGCAAAGCTGCATATTCATTTATCAGCTTTGGATTATTATCATAAGTTATCAGATTCACCATAACCTCTCCGGTATTTACCGAGCGTCTTACTGTCAAAAATCTTAAATAACCCGCATGTGTTTTTGTTGAATATACAGATGTATTTTTATCTTTAAAAAACCCGCGTGTTAAATTCAGCACTTTATTGGAAATTTCTGAAAGCAGATAACATTTTTTAATATCAAGTATTTTTTCAATAAATCGGGGAATGTGATAACCAACTGCAAAATTTTTATCAATATTTTCTTTTCCTATTTCTTTCTTTTCAAGCCAGCGGTCATTGGAAAATGAAAACTCCAGCTTATTTCTGTAAAAGTATATATCATCTGAGCCGATTACTTCGGGAATTTTTATATCTTTAAATCCTCCAATTTTGTTAAAAGCATTTTTTACGATATTCTGTTTTATTTCTAATTGCCTGTAATAAGATATATTCTGCATTTTACAGCCATTGCAGGTTCCAAAATATTCGCATTCAGGTTTTACTCTGTTTTCAGATGCCTCAATTATTTCATACAATATTGCTTCTGCAAACTTTTTCTTTAGTTTGCTTATTTTTACCTTTACTAAATCACCCGGAACAACTGCAGGCACAAATACAACCAGCTCACCGTTATATCTGCCTATACCTCTGCCTTCTGCTCCAATATCCTCAATTTTTAGCTCAACAATGTCATCTTTTTTAAGTGTATTCAATATATATTATATCCTGATTTATTGTATAGAAGTAATATTAACTTTAAATAAAATTCTAAAATTATTATAATGTACAAATATAATTATAATATCAGGGAAAATTAAAGTTCATATTTAGTGAGAAATAAAGCATTATCAGATGCAAAGCGTGTCATTCAGATTGAACGTAAAGCATTAGGACTTCTTGAAAAACGTATTAACGGTACATTCAGCGAAGCAATTGATCTATTATATAAGTGCAAGGGTACTGTAATTGTTACAGGTATTGGAAAATCAGGTATAATAGCACAAAAAATAGTTGCAACATTCAATTCCACCGGAACAGCAGCTATATTTCTGCATTCAGCTGATTCAGTTCATGGTGACCTTGGCATAATCCGCAAAGGTGATATTGTTATTTGTATCTCTAAATCAGGGGATACCAAAGAGCTTATTCAGCTTTTGCTTGCTGTAAAACATTTAGGTGTAAAAGTAATTTCAATTGTTGGCGATATTGACTCAAAACTTAAAGAACTTTCTGATATAGTGATAGATGTATCTATTGAACAGGAAGCTTGCCCGTTTAATCTTGCACCAACTACATCAACTACTGCCTCATTGGTAATGGGTGATGCACTTGCAATTGCTCTATTAAATAAAAAAGAATTCAGCAGGGAAGAGTTTGCTATGTTTCATCCCGGCGGAATTTTGGGTAAAAAACTTCTCTTAAGGGTCAGTGATCTGATGATTAAAGATGATTTAATTCCAATAGTAAAAGAAAATGCGTTGTTTAAAGATGTTGTATTTGAAATTTCAAGTAAACGGCTTGGATGTACCTGTGTGGTTGATAAATCCGGAAAACTGAAGGGTATCATTACAGATGGTGATATCCGCAGAACACTGCAGAAGTTTGAAACAGTTGCTGATATTAGGGCAAAGGATATAATGAATACAACTCCTAAACTAATTAACGAAAATATGCTTGGTGAAACAGCACTGGAGTTGATGGAAAAATATACAATTACTCAGCTTGTAATTACTGATAAAAAGAAAAAACCTGCCGGTGTTGTTCACATGCATGATCTTGTTAAAGCAGGTCTTGGTTAAAATTAATTCTCATCAGTTATTTTCTGTAATTCTGCCGCTGATACTTTCAGCTTTTATTTCATTGAGCTTATTAAGCTCCTGCAGTGAAAATAAAATTGAACCTCCTAAAATTGATATCACTTCTTCAGATAGTATCCCTTCACAGGAAAGCTTTAATAATACCGTAACATTTTCAGATTCAGGAAAAGTTAAGGCAATACTTATTGCCGGCAGAATTAGGGTATTCAGTAAGTTTAATTATACATTAATTGATAGCGGTGCTAAAGTTGATTTCTACAAAAACGGCGTATATAGCTCAGTACTTACCGGTAAGCGGGGAAAAATTTATGATAATACAAAGGATGTTGAAGTTTATGATGATGTTAAATTAGTTTCACAGGATGGAGCAACATTAACTACTAATAAACTTTATTGGGTTAATAAAACACAGCGAATCAAATCTGATGAGTTTGTTCATATTGTTACCAAAACAGAGGATATTCAGGGTTACGGATTTGAAGCTGACCAGAATCTTAAAAACTATGTTATTTACAAAGTTAGCGGGCAGGTACAAAAATAATTGAAGTATTTAATACTATATATTACTGTAATCCTTATTTTTACTGATGGTATTTTAAGCCAGGATAAAATTACTATCAACCATGCCGATAGTCTTGTTGGTAAAGTTGTTGATGGCCAACAGGTACGCGAAGCACTTGGAAATGTTTCATTGGTACATAATAACATCAAAATAACATGTAACCGAGTTATACAGTATTATAACCTTAATAAAGCTGAGCTTTTCGGAAATGTTCATGTTGTACAGGATACTCTTTCAATTTTTGCTCCACAAGGGACTTATTACGGCAATGAAGCAAAAGTAGTGTGTCCCTCAGGTGCTACATTAACTGACCCCAAAACTACTCTGAAAGCTAATTACGGTACTTATCTTTTTAATCAAGACCTTGCCAACTTCAGGGGTAATGTCAGAATTACAGACAACCGGAGTTATACCATAACCTCAGATGAACTTGATTATTACAGAAATGTCCAGAAATCTTATGCCCGCGGTAGTGTAAAGGTTGAAACAGATTCATCTGTAATATATTCGGATAATCTTGTTTACGAAAAGCTTATAGGTATTTCAACTGCAACAGGAAATGTTAAAATTGAAAGCGATTCAACAATTATTACTTCAAATAAAGCAACATATTTTGAGTTTGAAAAAAAATCAATTGCTGAAGAAAATGTTAAAATAAATTTTCTTACAGAAAATGCTGTTGTATTTGGTAATTATGCAGAAAACTATGAAGAAAAGAATTATTCTTTTGTAAAGGGCAGGGCAAAACTTATACAGATTGAAAGTAAAAATGAAAGTTACGATACTACTTTTTTATGGAGTGATAAAATGGAATCATTCCGGAACACACCTGAACACT
>WBZR01003772.1_pt1 | contig 13152 bp, 10 predicted proteins | sample 5204231 | NCBI WGS metagenome assembly WBZR01 (sample SAMN12412403, study PRJNA552823) | activated sludge metagenome | isolation source: activated sludge from anammox sidestream of wastewater treatment plant... | place: USA: Virginia | collected 2017-08
GCTTAGGACCTTCCGTTCCACCATGCCAATTGTCAACTCTCCAGCATGCCCGCTTGATCCTGTTCAGGCTCATCTTGTATTGGAAACACGTTCCCGCTTCAGGCTCATCTTGTATTGGACAAGACGCTGGATTGCGCGTGGGTGCGGAGCGTGGTAGCGTCTCCAGATGCTCTACGGTGTAACGCTTGCGCGCGCGGCGCGGTGTTTCGCGAGTTCCCCGGCGATTGCGTCGGATGCCGGGTCTTTGACGTATGCAGGATTGCGGGAGCGGGTGGACCGGCTGGCGGCGCAGTTTCTCAGTAAGGGGCTGAAGCCGGGCGACCGGTTAGGGATGCTGCTTTTGAACTGCCCGGAGTTCATCGAGATCATCCTGGCGTGTGCGCGGACGGGGATCATCGCGGTGCCGCTGAATACGCGCTATGCGCGGGCGGAGGTGGATGCCGTGGCGGCGGATTGCGAGCCGAGGGCGATGATCCGCCACAGTGCCCTGCCGGAGCCGTCGCAGAGAGCGGAGTGGGAGGTGGTGCTGGACCAGGAGCCTCTCGAAGGAAGCGATGGAGAACTGCCGGCGCCATTCCATGAGCCGGACGCGGTGTTCGGCCTGTTCTATACGAGCGGGACGACAGGGCGAGCCAAAGGGGTGATGCTGACGCACCGGAACCTGCTGGCGAACACGATGGCCTGCCTGCCGGTGTTTCAGATGACGCCGGGAAGCTGTTATCTGCATGCGGCTCCTATGTTTCACCTGGCGGATTTTCCGGGGATGCTGCTGGCATTGGCCAGCGGGGCGTGTCAGACGACGATTCCGCGGTTTGATGCGGAGGCGTTCTGCTCGACGGTGGCGCGGCACCGGGCGTCGGTGACGGTGTTGATTCCGACGATGATCAACTTCCTGACGCTGTATCCAAGGTTGGGGAACTATGATTTGTCGAGTCTCGAGTTGATGCTTTACGGAGGCTCGCCGATTGCGCCGGAGGTGCTGAAACGGGCGCGGGAGAAGTTTCCTGGAACGAAGTTCATGCAAGGGTACGGGATGACGGAAGCGAGTCCGATTCTGACGCTGCTGCTCGATGAGCATCACGCGCCGGAGCGGATGCTCTCCTGCGGGCGCCCTCCGTTCGGGGTGGAGGTGAAGGTGGTACGGCCGGACGGAGAGACCGCGGATCTCGGGGAGGCGGGAGAGATCGCCGGGCGCGGGGCGAACGTGATGAAGGGGTACTGGAATCAGCCGGAGGCGACGGCGCAGGCAATCCGCAACGGGTGGCTGCACACAGGCGACATCGGGATGCAGGACGAGGAGGGCTTTTTTTACCTGGTGGACCGCTCGAAGGATATGATCGTCACGGGCGGGGAGAACGTGTACTCGACGGAGGTGGAGGCGGCGCTGTATGCGCATCCGGCTGTCCGCGAGGCGGCGGTGATCGGGATTCCGGACCCGCAATGGGGCGAACTGGTGACCGCGTGCGTGGTGCTGAAGGACGATGCGGCGCTGACGGACAAGGATCTGATGGAGTTCTGCCGGGAGCGGCTGGCGAACTACAAGATCCCGCGGAGGGTGGTTTTCTACTCCGGCGAGTTGCCGAAGAGCGGGACCGGCAAGATCCTGAAGCGGGCGTTGCGGGAGCCGTTCTGGGAAGGGCGCGCGCGGAGGGTGGGCTAGCCGCTGACTTCCGCCCAGAGGCCAAGTTGCACGCAGGAGTTGAGGGGCATGTCGGAAATGCCGAGGGCGAGGCGGGTGTGTTTGCCGCGGTCGCCGAAGACGGAGACGAGGAGGTCAGAGGCTCCATCGAGCACCTTGGCTTGATCGCGGAAGCCGGAGGCGCAGTGGACGAAGCCCTCGAGGCGGACGATGCGGAGGATCTTTTCGAGGTCGCCCGTGGCGGCTTTCAGTTGGGCGATGGCGTTGAGGGCGGCCTGGCGGGCGGCCCAGTAGCCTTCCTCGATATTCACCTCGCCGCCGAGGCGGCCGGGCCAGAGCATGAGGTTGTCCTTCCAGGGCAGTTGCCCGGAGGTAACGATGAGATTGCCGGTGCGGACCCAGGTCACGTAGTTCCCAACACCCTTGGGAGGTTCGGGGAGGATAATCCCGAGTTGTTGAAGATTCTCTTCGACGGTCACAAGTGGGATTATACGCCTTGGGGGGCGAATGTTAACAGGAAGAATCAGGCGGAGCGGAGGAGTTCCTCCCAGGTGACCTCGCGTTTCTGCTCGATGGCCATGCGGCCGAGGAGGGAGGTGAGGGTGCTATCAGCGGAGGTCCGAACCATGTTGAGGGGCTTTCCGTCGACGATGCTGTTGAGGAAGGCCTCGACGGCATCGATGGTGATCTCGCGCCTGGAGCTGACCTTGGTGGTGTGGTTTTCGGCGGCCTGGAACCACTGGTAGTATTTGCGCTCGGTTTCGAGGACACCGAGGGTGCCGATGAACTGCTCCTTGACGTCCCAATAGGGGCGCGGGGGGAGTTGGGTGCCCATGAGCCAGCCTTTGAGGCCGCCGGGGTATTCATAGATGACGCAGGCGTTATCGGAGTTGTCGCCGCGTTTGCGTTTGAAGGAACTGCCGCTGCCGATGGCTTTTTCGGGGTGGGCCTGGGCGAACCAGTTGAGGACATCGAGGCCGTGGCAATCCTGTTCGACGATGAAGTCGCCGGAGGTATCCTTCCAGGAAGTCCACGTCCTGATGCGGTCGAGTTCTTCGGTTGGTTTGGGGATGGGTTCGCCCTGGAAGGCATTGCCGCCCCAGATCCAGTAACTGATCATGAGGGTGAGGTCGCCGAGCTGGCCGCTGCGGAGGATGTGTTCGGCGGCGAGGTATTCGGGACTGAATCGCTGCTGGAAGCCGAAGGCGATGGACTTGGATTTGTCGGCGCGTTCGGCGGCGGCAAGGAGGCGCTTGACGCCGGCAACGCTGGCTCCGGCGGGCTTTTCCTGATAGATGTGCTTCCTGGCCTGGACGGCGGCCTCGAAGTGTTCGGGGTGCAGGTAGACGGGGGTGGCGATGAGGACCGCGTCGAGATCCCGCAAGGCCAGCATTTCATGGAGATCCTTATAGGAGCGGGCCTTATCGGCTCCAGGGAGTTCCGTTTTGGCGAGGTCGAGTCGCTCGGGCCGGATGTCGCAAATGGCGTCGAGGCGCACGCGGGGGTCGCTCGAGAAGATCTTCCCGACATAGCGGCCGCGGCCTCCGGCGCCGATGATGCCGAAGGAGACGGCGGAATTGGCGGCGTAGGAGAACGCCACTTTGGGTTTGACGATGAGCATTCCACCGGTGAGGCTGGTAAGGGTGGCGCGCCGGGTGGTGCGATTCATGGGTTCACCTCAATGCATAAGATCGATATGCATCCTCGAGGAAGCCCCCGCGCTGTTCTTATCATAACTCCCGCGGAGTGGGATCACCTTTCAGACCATCAGTAAATCGACGGCAACTCACCTCGTTCCCGAAGAACGAAGTAGCAGTTGGCGACGCCGTCGGGCTTCGCATTTGCCGGAACGCGTTTCCGTCGCAGGTCGGGGAGATCCGCGGGAAAACCCATATGTTCGCAATAGAGAGCCACATCAGTTGTTCGTAGCAGTTCAAGATTGCGCATCCATCGCGAGCGGTATTGGACCAATCTATCGCTGTCCAATCGCAGGACCAGCTTCAGCTTCTTTCCCTCATCATTCAAGGGTTCGACCCGTCCATCATCCAGAATCCGAAGACAGCGATGAAAGGCTATTTTGCATGGGTCCGGCAGGCCAAGGACAGCCCTCTTCGCTTCGTTGCATCTCGCGCAAGCATAAAGCAAATTCGAATATTCGCAATCTTTTTCGGGATTTGCTGCAACAGGCACGAAATGATCGATGTGGAACCGCACCCCTCCGTGATCCCACTGCTCCCGATGGAGGCAGTACACGCACCGGAATTGGAACTCGTCCCGAAGCCAATCTCTATAGCTGTTATAGTCCTTATACCCCGTTGGACCATGCCGTCTGATATGAACTGTGGCGGGGTATTCAAATCCAATCATTGTATGGACCTAGCCTTAGCAGGCGATGCCGCGAGAATCCTACGTTCAATCTCGTCCAGGGTGTGCGTGGGCCGTGGCGCGATCCGTTCCAGGTGATAATCGGCGTAGATCTGTAGTGCATCGAGCCTCTGTTGTTCCTCCGGGGTAAGCGCTCCTGAAATGCTCTTGTCGATCAAAATGCCCCGTTCACGATTCGTAACTAGCCAATCAGCTTCAAACTCAAGGAATTCGGATAAACGCAAGCGGCCCTCGAGTTCTTCCGGCAAATATCTATCCTGGGTAAACGGAACACCGACGCGTGGCCAACCGGTAAAAAGGCTTAATAATGATTGTTCAAGCTCGAGCGAGAGCGAGTACAGCTTGAGAACCTCGCAGTCAACCTTCAGCAATAGCCTTTGGAGATCCGCAGGTTTTGATCCGGCGCCAGCCGCCAAGAGATACGAAATCGCTGCTGCTTGCACGCCTTCGAGCGTAGCCACTTTGGGCAACGGAATCCTCCGGATATCCCCGACGATGTTGTGACGTTTTCCAAGGTGGGAGAACGCATAGGCGTTCGCAACCGGGGAGTTTAACACTGCCCAAAGTACCTCCAAGGAGTACAAAGGATCCGTTGGACGGACTGGCACAAAGGCGCTTGTGACCGGATGACCACGTTCGTCGATTAGAGCCTTCAACCGCCAAGGACCTCTACTCGCACGAGCGTAGTTTAGGAGAACCTGAGGAATACCGACATCGGCGCCGTTCACGGAACGCCGAATGGCTTCGGGGTTGAGGTTCATCCAGGAAAGAGTTGGCAGTTCGTGAAGTTGCGTGCTGGGTTCCGAGCGCACAAAGCCTTGATACCCATCGGGAAAATATTCCGCACGGTGCGTCGTAAGACCAGATGGCAGATCTGCGCCCCGATACTCCAGGCCACGGCCAACCGAAGCAGTATCGCCGAGTGCGGGGTTCGCCGCTAGCACATTCCATACCTCCTCCAACTCGGGGAGACGCAAGGAAAAGGACCCGTCACTGCAGAATCGAAATTTCGGAACTTCCCGGACTGACAATTGTGCTGGGTCTGAATGAAACACAGACAGTCCCCGTTCACGAATGCGCCGATAACGAGTGGTGTGCGAATCTGCTACCCGTTTTCGGCGACCTATGAGGATTGCTGACTCGGCATCGGAAAAGGTGAATACTCTGTCTGGGAAGAGGCAGACCTCCTTCAGTTCGCAGTCTCGCAACAGAAATTCGCGAAGTTCGCGAGTGTTACTGCTATGCAACATAGTCTGCGGAACAACAACGCCGAAGATTCCGCCGCCGGGCAGTTGCGGCAGAGTTCTCCACAGCATTTCTGCGGACTTGTTGATGAAGCGAGCCTCAGACTCTTGCCGTTCATGAGGCTTGAAATTCTCGAAAGGGGGATTTGCCAGCAGTATCGTATTTTTTTTCGCCTGCTCCGCGAGATGATCGCCGGCAAACATGCTCCGGACAACAAGGTCCCAGCCATCGGGATTTGGAATGTCGGTCAACGTCAGAGAGAGCCGGGCCAACTCGAGCGCAAAAGCATCAATGTCCGTACCATGCAGCCGGCTTCGCAAGTAAGCCCCACGCCGAACGGGTATCGCGTCCTCGGCAGGAAGCATCTCTGTCAGTAATCGCATGGCAGACACCAGGAATGCCGCCTGACCACATGCTGGTTCAAAGACACTTCGTTCATCAGCCGGAATTTCTGCAATCCAGTCCGCTAAATTCCCGACGATATAATCGACGAGAAACGACGGAGTGGCGTGGGTGCCCAGGGACGAACGAGTCTCCTTCGAAATGAGGGTAGTCTCATAGACGTACGTGAGCGATTCGGTGGTGGTGAGAGCTAAACTGCTGAACTGGCCGATGTCGCGAGCGGAACTGCTGAGGGCATTTAACCGATTCGAATCCATGGCGAGGGACACGGTGCCGTAGTGTTTCGCAAGCCGCCGAAACACGTCTTGGATATCAAGAAGATCAAGCGCTTCGAAGTTCTTTACGTTCTTGTCATGGAGGATCTTTGCCGAGAGTAGCCAGAAGACCGCTTTTATTAGCCATTGCCCCTGATCGTCCGTGATATCGCTCCACTCCAATCTGTCCTTCAGATCCTCGACGTTACGTGTGACCAATTTTCCGAGGGATTCGCCGACCTGTTTCTCCAGGACCGGCATCAGTCCGAGGTCCACAAAGCTGAGTTGGAAGGCTTTGCGGTAGCGCCCCCATGTTTTGGCTCTGTAGACCGCCTGGGGCGAGAAGGTATTCCGGTGGTCTTCAAAAAATTGAGGCAATTCATGCGCCTGCACGCTGTCCAAGAGTTCGGCGGCAGTGACGCCTTGCTTCCACCACTGCAACCTGTCGCCGAGACAGACGAAAACTATGGGAGTGCCGAGGTGTCTGCATGCCTCGACAGCGGGGCGAAGGTTACCAACGCCCGGCGTTTCTGAAAGGACCGCAATACAGGAAGAACGAGAGTCCGCTGGGGACTGCGCGAACCCTACGAGAGGCACGGTGAAGTGATCTCCGAGCGGAAAATTCGTCCTTAACAGATCGTTCCGGTATCCGCAATTACGGAGCGGAACCTCGAGGGAGCCAGGCGTCAGCAAGGCGGCCTCCAAACTGGTGGCTCGCTCCCCCTTATTGCTGTGCGTGGGGATGGATCATCCTGGACAGGATCCGGGAAATGAAACCAAAACATTTTGGACATATATTGTTCACGGCCACATTGTACAGGTTCACACTCGCGATTGCACGCTCATAGTTCAAGCGGCAACGGTTGCGGAATCAAGTTTGCCGCTACAGGTTACTGAAGCGGAAGGTCTGTCTGGGCGTCGTCGGATTCGGGTGATTCGGCTTCGGGGATGACGCTGGCGGCGGCGACTTTGTCGCCCTCTTCCATGCGGACGAGGCGGACGCCCTGGGTGGAGCGGCCGGCCTGGCGGATTTCGCTCGATTCGATGCGGATGATTTTGCCGTCCTGGGTGATGATCATGAGGTCGGAATCCTCGGTGACGCAGAGGATGCTGATGACCTTGCCGATGCGGTTGGTCACCTTCATATTGATGACGCCTTTGCGGCCGCGGGAGGTGAGGCGGTAATCTTCGATGTCCGTGCGCTTGCCGTAGCCGTTTTCGGAGATGGAGAGGATGAGGCCCTCCTTCTCGACGATTTCGGCTCCGACGAGGTAGTCGCCTTCGGCGAGATCCATGCCGCGAACGCCGCGGGCGGGACGGCCCATGGCGCGGACTTCCTCTTCGAAGAAGCGGATGGCCATGCCATCGTGCGAGCCGAGGAAGATGTAGTTCTGGCCGTTGGTGATGCGGGCGGCGATCAACTCATCGCCTTCATCGAGCGAGACGGCGATGATTCCCCTTGACATGGGGTTGTCGAACTCGGTGAGTTCGCACTTCTTGATGACGCCGTGGCGGGTGACCATGACGATGAACCTGTCGGGGACGAAGTCCTTGACCGGGAGGAAGGCTTTGGGGGCCTCATCGGGCTGGAGGTTGATGAGGTTGGAGATGTGCTTGCCTTTGCCGGTGGTGCCGGCGTCGGGGATCTCATAGATTTTGAGCCAGTAGACGCGGCCCTTGGTGGTGAAGATGAGGAGGTAGCTGTGGGTGGAGGCAACGACTAACTGCTCGACGGCGTCCTCGGCGCGGGTGCCCATGCCGATGCGGCCTTTGCCGCCGCGGGTCTGGCGGCGGTAGGTATCGACGGCGGTGCGCTTGAGGTAGCCGCCGCGGGTGACGGTGACGGCGACGTCCTCCATCTGGACGAGGTCCTCGAGGCGGATATCGCCGACATCCTCGACGATCTGGGTGCGGCGTTCGTCGCCGAAGTCCTTCTGAACTTCCTTGATTTCCTTGATGATGAGGTTGCGGAGGACACGGTCGGAGCCGAGGATTTCGACATATTCAGCGATTTTGCGCTGGATTTCGGCGAGTTCATCGATGAGTTTCTGGCGCTCCATACCGGTGAGGCGCTGGAGTTGGAGTTCGATGATGGCCTGGGCCTGGCGCTCAGAGAACTCGAAGGTCTGGACGAGGCCTTCGCGGGCATCCTTGGGGGTCTTGGAACCGCGGATGAGAGAGATGATGGCGTCGAGGAGGTCGAGGGCGCGCTGGAAGCCGAGGAGGATGTGCTCGCGATCGCGGGCTTTGCGGAGGAGGTAGTCGGTACGGCGGCGGACGACTTCGACGCGATGGTCGATGAAGCGCTTGATGACATCGATCATGCCCAGTTCGCGGGGCTGGCCGTTGACGATGGAGAGCATGATGACACCCATGCTGGTCTGCATCTGGGTGTGCTTGTAGAGGTTGTTGAGAACGACCTCGGACTGCTCGCCGCGCTTGAGTTCGATGACGACGCGCATGCCCTGGCGGTCACTTTCATCACGGACGTCGGAGATGCCTTCGAGCTTCTTTTCGTTGACGAGGGCGGCGATATCGGCGACGAGGCGGGCCTTGTTGACCTGGTAGGGCAGTTCGGTGACGATGATGGCTTCGCGGTCTTTGCCGGTCTTTTCGATGGCGGCGCGGGCGCGCATTTTGAGGCTGCCGCGGCCCTTGGTGTAGTAATCGACGATACCCTGGCGGCCGAGGAGGAAGCCGCCGGTGGGGAAATCGGGTCCGGGGGCGAGTTCGAAGATCTTGCTGAGGGGGGTGGCGGGATCCAGAATCAACTGGATGGTGGCGTTGAGGATCTCGGTGAGGTTGTGGGGCGGGATTTTGGTGGCCATGCCGACGGCGATGCCTTCCGAACCGTTGATGAGGAGGTTGGGAACGCGGGTGGGGAGCACTTCGGGCTCGACTTCGCTGTCGTCGTAGTTGGGGCGGAAATCGACGGTTTCTTTGTCGATGTCCTCGAGGAGCATGGCGGCGATTTTGGAGAGGCGGGCCTCGGTGTACCGCATGGCCGCAGGCGGGTCGCCATCGACGGAGCCGAAGTTGCCCTGGCCATCGACGAGGGGATAGCGCATGGAGAAGGTCTGGGCCATGCGAACGAGGGCGTCATAGACGGGGGAGTCGCCGTGGGGGTGGTATTTGCCGAGGACTTCGCCGACGATTTTGGCGCACTTGCGGGTGGGGCGGTTGTGATGAAGCCCCATTTCGTGGAGGCCGAAGAGGATCCGGCGATGGACGGGCTTGAGGCCATCGCGGACATCGGGGAGGGCGCGGCCGACGATTACGCTCATGGCGTAATCGAGGTAGGAGTGGCGCATCTCGTCTTCGATGTTGATGGGGATCTGATTTTTGTTACCGCCGTCGCCGCCCAGCGACATCTGCCCGCCGCCGGGAGGGGGAGGAACAGGCGGAGTGGTGGGGTTTTCCGGTTGATCAGCCAAGCTAACTCCTTAAGGGGTACAAAGGGACTTGCGGTTAATCTTCTATTTTACCAAGATGCGTGCGTGTGGACGCAGTTGGAGTGAGAGGACGAGAATTTTCGGGGGTTTTGAAGGGGGAGGAGGCTACTTGCGGAACTGGTTGAGCATCTCCTGGATCTGAGAAGAGACAACTTTCGCCTCATTTTCGGCCTGTTTGACGGTTTGCTTGAGTTCGGAGCGGAGGTTGGCTTGGGTTCGGGCGGAAAAGCGTTCGGCGTTGGCGAGGGGCGGGGCGTCCGGGGGGAGGAGCTTGGGGAATTGCTCGCGGTAGAGGCGGTCGTTCTGGAGGGACTTCAGTTGGTTGAGGGCGCGCTGGTAGGAGCGCTCGGCGGTGGTGCGGTAGCGGTGGAGGAGGGCTGCTTTCTTCTCGATGCCGGGGTCCGTGGAGAGTAGCGGATCGCCAGTGGCCGCGTCGTAGAGAGCGGCGTCGGCGACGGCGAGGTTGCGGAGGCGCCAGACGGCGTGGATGAGTTGCTCGCAGAGATCGCGCTCGATGGGGCCTTTGGGGGCGAGGTTGGCGGCGTATTCGGCGCGGAGGGTGTCATATTCGGATTGCTCTTCGGGGGTTTGGAAGATGATGCGGGAGGCAGCGAGTCCGTGGGTGCGGCCGTTTTGTGAAGAGCGGGCTTTGCCTTCGGGGGTAATGGGGCCGTGGGACTTGGCTCCGTTGATGCGAGCGGCGTCGCTGTGGGCTTGACTGATGGTGGACATAGGGTCGTACTCTGGCTTGGTTGTAGCACGCGGAGGTTGGGGGGTAGTGGGGTGGGTTTGTAAGTATTAGAAAGGATTGGGGCGATTTTTTGGAATGGGTGGTGATCGGGCTCGCTGACGATGGCTTCGTGGAATGGCGCGGTCCATTTCCTGGGAAAGATTGGGATGGCGGCGGGAGTTTGCGCGGTAGCGGCCGGGATTTCCCGGCCGGCTACGGGCAGGTGGTGGCTGCTTGTGGTGAATGGACTGGCAATGGCGTTGCTCGGGCTGATTCAGTATGCCTTTGTCCGTTATGGAGTTCGATTTCTGACGGTGGCGATTCTTGATGGCGGTGAGTAGCGGGGTCCTGGAGATGGGATTGGCTCGCGGGCGGCGGGTGAAGGTTATTGGGTTAGCGGGAGTGGCCTCGTTTGGATTTGCGCTGGTGTTCCTGGCTTTGGGGGTGGGGTGGATCAAGGTGGGTCCCGGGTCGCATGTGGATGTGCTTTGGCTTGGGCTTTATTTTGGGTTCAGTGCGGTTTGCATGGTGGGGTTGGGGTGGCAGTCTCGGGCGGGAGTGGTTTGAATCGGGGCACAGGAGTGGTGGCTCTCCTATAATTTCGAAATATTTTTGGCGATCGCGAGAAAATAGCCTTGCAGTCGATGATCGATTGGTTTATAGTTTCAGATGTTCGGATCTTAAACAGTAATTTCAGCGACTCACAAGCGGATTGCTGCGTGCGAAAGGGTAAATTTCAGCATGCGCGGGGTTTCATTCCTGATTGCGGGATTTTTGTCCCTGATATTGGTTTCCCAGTCCGGCCAAACCCGGCTACACTATTCCGGAACTCGAGTGGGGGCGCCCTCATCAAACGGGAGCGCGACATCCATTCAGGCATCCACGAAGGCTAACGCAGGGGCGCGAACGGCTACGCGGGTGCGGTATGCAAACGGCTTTCATCCCGTGCGGGATTCCGTGATTTCGTTTCCCGGGCAGGCAGGGGGGCAAACGGGGAAGCGGATCTTCGCTGGTGGTGGAGGCGCCGCGTGTGCATGTACCCCGTGGCGTCACGATTCGAATCAGAGATTATGATTCCGTGGAGTTTCGCTCGGAAGGCGACATTCTGATTGAGGGAAAGTTGGAGGCTTTCGGAGCGGACATGAGGATCGACGCGGCGGGTGATCTCCGGGCCACCGGCGGCATCATCACGAATGGCGGCGCTGGGGCGAATGCAGCAGGGCAAGTTCCCACGGTCACGGGCGGGCCAGGAACGCTGGGAGGCAATGGCGGGGGCGGGTACGGCGGATCCGGGGGCAGTGGGGGAGGTGGTGGAGGCAGCGGGTATCCGAACGAAACGAACCCGGGGATGGGTACAGGTGGAACCGGGCCGGGAACCCCATCGACACAGGTAACCTCCAACTGTTCTTCCGGCGCTCTTTTTCCGTCAGGCGGATCGGCTGGTGGAAGCAATGGCACGAAAGGGGCTCAATCACAGGGTATCTATGGCTTTTTCCGCCACATTGCCGCGGAACCAATTGGCGCTCCCGTGGTGGGCATGACGCCACCGTCCGCCGGCGGTGGATCCGGAGGCGGGGGAGGGTGCGGCTGGTGGAACATCACCAATGGCGTGAAGACGATCCTGTCAGCGGGCGGGGGAGGGGGTGGCGGCGGAGGCGGCGCCGGGAATGTCATCCTCAGGTCCACCGGCACAATCACAATTGATGGCAGTGGAATCACCGCAAACGGCGGCAACGGCGGAAATGCGCAGCCGGGCTCCGGCACCCTGGCGAGGACGTATGACGGTCAAAGCCATTCCTATACCTATGGGGGAGACGGCGGTGGAGGCGGCGCCGGCGGGGCTGGGGGGTCGGTTTTCCTCCAAGCTCCAACAGTCGTGCTGAATGCCGCTATCACGGCGGATGGGGGATGGGCGGACTGGGTGCGTCGGGTGGGACCGCGGCAACCGGCACTTTCATGACTAACGGACTTGCGGGATATGACGGTGCGGGAGGTGGAGGAGGGCGGATTGCGATCGTCACTACCAATCCGATTGCAGGATCGGCCATTCCCTCGGCGAGCCTTGGGGCGAATGCTTCCGGAAGGAATGCGGGGCATCCCACGGTCTACATTGCCATGCTGCAACTTTCGAATACCCCCGCCGATTATTGGCCGGTAAACAGCCTTGTCACGCCGCAGGGAAATTGCAACAGCGGCCATGTTGGATGCACGGTATCGTATACGGCGACGATGAGCCCGACGACCGGGCCCTTCCCCGTGAGTGGAACCGTGCAGTTTCAACTGACGCAGGTATCGAAACTCCGGGGGATTCCACAAACAACTGTTCCGTGCCCGACTGCACGGACCCGATTGATGCAGCGGAAGATTTCTACTTTCAGGACACGGACCAGACTCCAGGTTTGTTCCAACCGTTCGATCCAATTGGCCAATCCATGACGACGAAGAGCGCGGTCTCATCCGCAACGGCTATCGTGCGATCGAGGGATTTCGGGGGGCGCGCTAGGATCAGCGCGACGGTTACGATCGGCGGCGTGGGCATTACGGCCTCTGTCCAGGCTACGGGGGAGACCTTTGCGCGTATTCCAATCGACATCTGCGGCGCGTTGGGATGCAGCGGCGACACTACCGCCAACGGGATCGCAGACTCGTGGGAGCAACAATACGGGAGGTACTTTTTCAAGGAAGAGGATGTCGACCATAACCAGAATGACCCGACCGCATATTCGGGCGATGGATATTCGGCTCATGATGAATATCGCGGATTCTTCGTCTACGACCCTTATCAGAGCACATGGTCCCACATGCGGACGGATCCGCTCAACATGAAGGACGTTTTCTTCTGGGACACCACGGGCGGGACGTTCACGCAGCCGTTGTTCAATGTCCTCGGCAGAACGGCAGTGACGGGCCAGTTTATCAGCTATCACCCGATTCTGGGGTTCCCTCTGTGCCAACATGACTGAGACACCTGGCCCGCCCGCAATTACTGACCTTTCAGGGGGCGGAGAGATGAGACATCATGGTAGGCGATTTGAAGCTCAATGG
>WBZR01003773.1_pt1 | contig 13148 bp, 11 predicted proteins | sample 5204231 | NCBI WGS metagenome assembly WBZR01 (sample SAMN12412403, study PRJNA552823) | activated sludge metagenome | isolation source: activated sludge from anammox sidestream of wastewater treatment plant... | place: USA: Virginia | collected 2017-08
AATTATCCCGAAGGTACTGCTCTTGCATACAGAAATGCCGGTATTAGCAGCAGACTTCTCTCAAATTATGATGATGCTTTTCAATATTTTGAAAAAGCACTTGATATTTATAACCTGTTAAGTGATAAAACCGGCAAAGCAAAAGTACTTAACTCAATTGGTAATATTTATCTTAACCTTAGTGATTACAAATACGCACTAGAGTACCTGCATAAATGTCTTAGTATTGTTGAAAAAACAGATGACAGACAATTTGAAGTTGACGTGTTAAATAATATTGCCCTTGCTTGTCAGGAAAGCGGCGACTACACCTCATCGCTTGAATACAATTTAAAAAGCATTCAAATCTGCTCCGCAAATAATATATCAGTTCCTGAAAGCCTGTTAAATAATATCGGTATTGTTTACCAGAGTATAGGTGACTACGATACTGCACTAGAGTATTATATTAATAGTTTAAAAATTGCAGAAGAAAAAAAAGATATGCTTGATACGGGATATGCACTGGGAAATATTTCTTTTATTCACTCTAAAAAGGGCAGATATATTGATGCTTTAGAGTGCCTTAATAAATGTCAGGCAATCTTTAGTACAATTGGAAACAGGGCTGCTGAAGCTAATGCTTTTTACAATATTGGCAGAGTTTACTGTGATATGAAAAAATACAGAGAAGCTGTTGAAAGCGGAATAAAGGCATTAAATATTAACTCAGAAATAAATGATCACAGCGGCAAAGCAGCTGCTTTGCTTTTAATTGGTGATTTTTACAGTAAAACCGGAGAGGGAACAAAAGCAAAAGAATTTTATATTAATGGACTTAGAATATCTCAGGATATTGGAGATATAATTAACGAAACCGACGCCTATTTAAAAATGGGTGAAATGTTTTTTTATGAAAAAAATTATGCTATAGCAATTGATAATTTTTTAATGGCGTTAACTATTGCCGAAACAAGAGATTCAAAAAAAGATATAAGCCGCGCTCATAAATTGATATATGATGCTTACCTTGTTTCTGAAAACCTGCAAGCCGCTATTGAGCACATGCAGCAGCACTATAACCTTGAAAAACACATTTTCAGTATTGAATATGAACGCAAGCTGAAGAGTTTAACAATTAAAAACCATTATCTTTCTATAGAAAACGAGCGGAAAATAGCGCTGCAGGAAAAAGAGATATATAGACTAAAAAATGTTGAACTTGCAGATGTAAACAGTAAATTGATGAGGTTAATTGATGAAAAAAATGAGTTCATGGCTATTGCAGCACACGACCTAAAAAATCCGCTTTCGGGAATTCATGTCTTTTCTAAAAAAATAAACAGCAATATTGATAAATACAGCAAAGAACAGATTAGTAAAATTGCACAAGAAATGGAAACTGCATCTGATAGAATGTTTAAATTGATTGAAAAATTCCTTGATGTTAATATGATTGAGTCAGGTAAGCGGCAAATTACAGAAGATTTGATTAATGCTTCACTAACTCTAAATAGTGTTATTGAGCTTAATAGTACAAATGCTTGTGAAAAAAATATTTCAATTGTAAAAACTATTGAACCTGAGCTATATTTGAAAACTGACGAAGATGCCCTTTCGCAGGTGCTTGATAATCTTATTTCAAATGCATTAAAATTTACCATGCCCGGTAAAAAGATTTATATTAATGCAGGCAAAAAAAAATCACATATCTTATTTAATGTTAGGGATGAAGGTCCGGGAATTACATCAAAAGATATGAACAGGCTTTTTACCAGATTCAGCCGTTTAAGTGCTCAGCCAACAGGAAATGAATCTTCAACCGGACTGGGCCTTTCTATTGCTAAGAAACTTGTTTTAATGCTGGGAGGCAGAATTTGGTGTGAAAGTAAACCCCCAGAGGGAGCATCATTTTTTATTGAACTTCCTGCTGATAATCAATAATATATAAACATTTCTCAAAGTAATTTTATAAAATTATCAATTCTTAAGTTTTAGCAGTTAAAGTTGTATAATGAACTTGATTATAACGAAGAATTAATATCTGCAATAGATGCATACAGACATTTTATTTCGGGCAGTAAATATATATCCAATAGGTACAAAACATTATGTGCCGGATTTGTAAATAATGTTTCGCGGCTCTTTAAGTTTAAGCAGAATAAAACAGAAGAACAGTTGTTTTATGCTGAAAAAGAAATTATAAATACTGCAGGTTCATTGTACTATGATTGGCTTATTGAAAAGTTAAATCAGCTTAGAAATTAAACTCAAACCATAATAATTAAATCCATATAAATTAAAAGAGATGATTTAATCATCTCTTTTTTGGGGAAATGCTTTAAGGAAAATGTAATTTAAATTTTATGAATATGATATTTTTAATTATTAATTTAATACAAAGATATATTTATATACTGCAATAGCTAAATATACAAACCCAAATAATACAATAAAATTAACGAAGTATAATAACAATACAAAAATTAAATTTTTAGTCATTTTATTAAATTTAATTGATTTAGTTAATATAATTTACTTTACTAAAACCATCTTCATTGTTTTTACAAATTTCTCTCCTTCGCCTTCAGCAATTAAACGGTAGATGTATACTCCCGATGCCAGATTTGTGCCGTCAAACTCAGCTGTATAATATCCCGCTTCCTTTACTTCATTCATTATGCTTACTACCTCCTGCCCAAGCAGATTGTATATCTTTATGGCTACCTTTCCGCTTACAGGTATTTCGTAATCTATCTTTGACCTTGGGTTTGAAGGATTCGGATAGTTCTGTGATACATCAAAATTCAGCGGTTTTCCTATATCTACATCATTTGCAAGGTCGTAATATTCAAAATTCTGATTGTAATCAATCTGTTTAAGGCGGTATTTATATTTACCTGTATTCAGCTTTTTATCGTCGTATGAATAAATAGTTTGCCCTGTTGTATTGCCCATTCCCTTAACAAATGATATCTTTTCCCAGCTGCCATTATCAGCTTTTCTTCTTTCAATATCAAACCCCCGGTTATTTATCTCATTTTCAGTAACCCAAATCAGCTTAACATCTCTTTTTGATACTCTTGACTCCAGTGAAATTAGCGTAACAGGCAGCGCTCCTGTGCAGATAGTGCCGCCTCCGGAATATGTACCGTTGATAAATATATCATCGGCACAAACATCAGCATTTGTCTGTACTTCAACCGAAGTACCCGCATCATAAGTTATACTGCTGTATGTCTGTGCCTTTGACATAAATGTAAGCAGCACAACCAGAATGAAGATTAATATAATTATTACTCTCATTTTGAATTCTGTGTTAATTTGCTGTTTGTGTATGGAATAATTAATTTTTCTAGTTTTGCAAGACGTTCATTATGTTCATCGTTTACCTGTTTAAGTTTTTCGTTCTCTTCTTTAAGTTTGTCGTTTTCTACTTTCAGCTTTGCAATTTCGGTATCTTTTTCTGCTTTTAATTCCTGTATTGCTTTCACCATAACAGGCAATAGGTTTCCTGTGGTTGCCTCCCATTTTTCAGGGTTATCCTTCAATACAAGGTTAAGCCACTCGGCATTTTCGCTCATTTGAACTGCATCCAGCTCCTGTGCTATGAACCCTGCTGTTGGCAGTTCATTCATTTTACTGCCATCGGAGGTATTTTCATCATACCATTCGCGTTTATCCCAGTTGAACTGGCGGGGTTTGAGCTTCGTGATAAAATCCAGCCCCAATGTAAGCTCACGGATGTTCTTTTTATCCCTTGCATCTGAAAGCGAAGTAATTGAAGTAACGTTACAGCGCAGAGAAGTAATCAAGTTGTTTCCAAGTGTGATTTGGTTTGTTGCGGTAGGGCTTGAAGACTGGGAATTATAACCAATGCATGTAAGATTATTACCCGAAGTTATGCTTGAACCCGATTCCCATCCCAAAGCTGTGTTGGAATTTCCGGTTGTGTTGTTTTGTAGTGAAAAATAACCCAAAGCTGTGTTGGAATGTCCGGTCGTGTTGGCGTATAGTGAAAAATAACCCATTGCTGTGTTGTTATATCCTGTCGTGTTGGAGTACAGTGAAAAATAACCCATTGCTGTGTTGAAATGTCCGGTCGTGTTGGAGTTTAGTGAAGAATAACCCATTGCTGTGTTGTTATATCCTGTCGTGTTGAAACTTAGTGAATTATAACCCATTGCTGTGTTTTGAAGTCCTGTCGTGTTGTAGCGCAGTGAATAAGAACCTATTGATGTGTTGTAAGATCCGGTCGTGTTGCGGCCTAGTGAAGAATAACCCATTGCCGTGTTGTAAAGTCCGGTCGTGTTGGAGTTTAGTGAATTATAACCCATTGCTGTGTTGTAAGATCCGGTCGTGTTGGAGTACAGTGAACTTAAACCCATTGCTGTGTTGTAAAATCCTGTGGTGTTGAAGCGCAATGAATAAGAACCTATTGACGTGTTGTAAGATCCGGTCGTGTTGGAGTTTAGTGAATAATCACCCATTGCTGTGTTGTAATCTCCTGTCATTGTAAAATTACCGGAATTAATACCAAGAAAAATATTCCACAATCCGAAATTATGCAAAAATCTATCTGCTCCTTTATAAATGACACCGGTACTTGATGATGTTGTATTGGGCAAGCGGAGCTTGTAATTCAAATCCAGAATACTGTCGCTCTGGTTCAAATCTAAAAATGTTGTTGTACCATACTTTAAGCTGAATACACCACTTGTGCCAAGTGTGTTGGTTATGTTTTGTGCAAATACAATATTGCAGATTAGAAAACTCAAAATCAAAGCTGCCTTAAATGTAATGCTCGCTGGTAAATCTGTATTTTTAAATTTTTTCATTTTTGTTTCCCCATTTTAATTTTGTAACGCTTTTTATTTTTGTTATTCCTATTTATGATTAAAATAAATTTTATTATATCGGTAGTCTATTTTTCAGATAAACCCTTTAACCTCTAACAGCAGATTATGGCAAACATAATTTACGCTAATACACACAGCATAGCAAACCAAAATATATCAATTTGTGAAAGTAAAATTTATAAAATATGCTTAAATATTGTAGTTTTATTCAGTATCTATCAAAAATTGTGTAAAGGTTTATGGTGTTTTTTAAGGGAATTTTAATTAATTTTAACTTATGCAAAGCGCTAATCTTGTTAAAATATTCAAAACATTTTCTAAGGATGAATTAAAGAAATTTAAAAAATTTATCCGCTCACCGTATTTTAATACCAGTTCCGCTACTGCGGAGCTGTTTACTTTAATGCTTAATGATAAATTTAATTACAAAAACAATGAACCCGATAGGTCAATTCTGTTTGCGGGGATTTACGGAAGAAAAAAATTCAGCGATGTGGTAATGAGGAAACTGTTTTCAAACCTTAACCGATTAGCTGAAGATTTTCTAGCTATAAATCGTACAGTAAAAAATAAAGCAGAAATGAAACGCAAGCTGCTATATGAACTTCGCGACAGAAATGCAATTGAAAATTACCAGAAGCATTACCGTTCTGCACTTAACTGGCTTAATAGTCAAATTATGAATGATGAACTTTATACTGAAAAGTTTTATATTGATGGAGTAGTATCTCTTTTTAAATCTTACGAAAATACAAACAGCTATGATGTACATCAGCATCACGTTACAAGCCTGCTAAACAGCTTTGCTGCGGCATATTCTAAAATAGTACCTGTAAATCTTTTGAGAGAAATAGCTTACGGAAAAGAATTTTCTCATCCGCTTTGGAAGGAAATAGAAACTATGACAAGTTTGGGCTGCTTTAAGAACCATAAAAGCATTGAACTTTTTAATAATGTTGCCCAATTGTTTAAGGTATCTGAAAAAGAGGCATTAAAATTACTTGAAAAAATTGATAATTTTGAATTTGATATTTTTCTTGATAAAGATGACAGACTATTAGCATACTATCTGATAACTCAATATCTTAATATAGTTACAAAAAAGAATATACGCCCGCATTTTGCTGACCTTAAGTGGAAATATTACCGTAAACAAGCCGAGCTTATTGCCGTTACAAGTTATACCGTTGGGATAGTTTTCTTTATAAGTGTTGTTATAAACGGTTTAGTCAGAAAAGAAATTGACTTGGTAAAGGATTTTGTTAATAAACTTAAATATAATCTGGTCTCCCCTGATAAAGATGCTTTTTTAAAGTATGTTGATGCCCGTATTCTGAGGGCTGAAGGCAAACTTACCGAATCGATGGATTTGCTTGCAAGAATAATACCCAAAAGCAAAATGGTAAAAGATCATATCAGGTTTTTAAGCATTTTAAATTTATTTGAACTTAATAAGTTTGAAGAAATATACTCTATCTTAAAAACATATAAAAAATTTCTTAAATTCTCTGAAAAGGATTACTCTGCCATCGATATAAATCTTGACCTTGGATTTATTAAAGCTATGGAACTGCTGTTAAGATATAAATTTTCAGAAAGTATATCAGAAAAACAAAATATAGAGTTTTCATTAAATAAACTTTTCAATAAAAGGTTTCTTCAAAGGGTCTGGGTAATGGAAAAATTTAAAGATTTAAGAAATAATTCTGCTTAAGTAATTTAGTATTTTACATCTTTCCCTGTTTCTTCAAAATTAAATCAACCACCTCCCTAACACATCCTCTTCCTGCCGAGATTTTTGTAATATAATCAACTGCGTTTCGTACATCTTCAATTGCCTCCGGCGGAGCACACGAAAAACCAACTCTTTTTAATAGCGGAATATCAAACAAATCATCTCCAATGTAACAGAAATTTTCAAAATCAATTTTATACTTATGCGCTATTTCCTCAGCAACTATGCATTTATCCTTACAGTCTTCATATAACTCTGCTATTTTTAGTCTTCTGGCGCGGTGCCTGTTTGCTTCAGCAGACCTTCCCGAAATTATAGCAAACTTCAGCCCGTGTTGATGCCCCCGTTCTATTCCGTAACCATCATGTGAATGAAAGTTTTTTATCACCTCGCCGCTTGGCATATACAGCAATGAGCCATCGGTAAGAACTCCGTCACAATCCATCAAAATAAAACTAATTTTATGAAAATCTACGGTATTTAAATCATTCATATTCTTTATTTTTTTATAATATATTAAATTGCTGATAAATAATTATTATATAAATGTAAAAGAATGAGATAATTTAATCCATTCTATATAAATATATAATTATAGAATAAACCATAGATTTTTTAAATATAACGTATTTCGTTACTTATATATAAATATAAAACTACTATATTTAGCTAATTATTTAATGGTAGAATTAAATAAAAACAGTTAAAATTATGAAACATACAAAGATTTTTAGTTTTTTATTATTTTTCGGTGTCCTTTTAATGTTAAGTATGATACTTCAAAAAACCGCGGCATCTGATAGCACATCAGGAGATTATAAATTTGTATCAATTTCCTATCCTCCAAAAACTCTTCAAAAGGTAGTTTGGCGTGAGGATGTTTATGATCCCTCTTTAAACGAAAACATAAATGTTTTAAAACTTGATGAAAACTATTTTGCAAATATTCCCGGTTCTGAAAAAGCTGTGCTGGGGTATCTTGCCTCAACAATTGGCAATGAGTGCTATGCAGATGGCAGTATGCTGAATATTAAATGCAAGCTATTAAGCGCATTAAATTTGGGCTGCCAGTGCAGCGAAGAAAGCAAATCATTTCTTCGTACATGGTTCAGAGAAGATAAAGAGATTTTAAACCAGATTGAAAACTGCAAACCTACAATTACAACTACTGTTGAAAAAACATTTGATGAAGTAAAGATTCTGAATTCTGATAATAAAATTGTAGTTGAACTTAAAGGGTTAAAGCTTAACCTCAAAGAAAACACCGAATCAAGATGGAAAGAAACCTTAAACTTTAAACTTGATGGTGATAAGCTTTTTTTAACTGAAAGAACAAAGAATAAGTAATTTCAAACAATATAAATTTAATTTGTAAAAGGAGCTTAAAAAGCTCCTTTTTTATTTTATCTGTTTAACCTGTATGCTTAAAATACCGGAACTTATAGCAGGGTTAATTGTTAAATATCTGTGCATTTTTAATTAATGCTGTTTTGTTAATATTTGCATAATTCAATTGTTTAATAATATGGATATAGCTATAGGAATTTGTTTGGGGTTGGGACTTGCAGCAAGCTGCGGCTTCCGCGTATTTGTTCCACTGCTGATAAGCAATTTGGCTTCACTGCTCGGAATAGTTCATATTGGTGGCGGATTTGAATGGATGTCTTCATGGCCCGCATTTGCAGTATTTTTAACTGCTACCATTGCAGAAATTGGCGCATATTATATTCCTGTATTAGATAATGCCCTTGATACAATTTCTGTTCCGCTTGCGGCTGTTGCCGGTACGCTGCTCTCTGTAACATTTATAACAGATGTACCTCCTATGGTACAATGGACACTTGGTATAATAGTAGGAGGCGGCTCTGCTGCAGTGATAAAAAGCGGAGCAAGTATGGCTCGTCTTAAATCAACCGCCTTTACAGCCGGCTGGGCTAACTGGATTATTGCTACTTTTGAGCACATTATGTCATTTGTTATGAGTGTACTTACTGTATTGCTGCCAATTGTAATGGGGGTTATTGCTTTGGGTGTACTTGGATATTTTGGCTGGCGGCTTGCCGCTAGAAAGAAACACGGCTCATAAACTCAACAAACAAATGCCTTTTCCCCTTCACTAAATGAAAAGTGTTAAAGTAATTTGTAACCCGCTTTATAAAAGTGTGATGTAACTTATTATATTTTGCAATTGATTTTCAATTGCTGGTATTTTAACCAACAATAATTAAACCCCGAATCCCTCATATGACTTTTTAAACGAAATGGTGGATGAGAAAAATCTCCAAATAGTTATTTTTTTTGTTAAACATTAATTATTAAATTACATAAATCATTGTTAGGGATTTATTGCTTTACGGATTAACCGAAGAAGAAATTAAGATTGTGGAAGGAAGCTAAACCCCCATCGTAAATATTCGGTTTAAAAAATTATAGATCGATTGTAAAATATTAAAGTAGAATAGCTTCCGTCCCCCCTTCGTATGAAGGGGGGATGAAAATCTTAAAAGCAGTAAAATTTAGATTTTTCATTAATTATTAAATTACAAAAATCATAATCGGGGGTTTGTTGCTTTTTAAAATTCATAATAAATTTTAAATATGCCGCGAATTTATAATAAAAAATCCGAACAGGAAAAACGGCGCAGACTCCGTAAAGAAATGACAAAAGCTGAAGTTTTACTTTGGCTTGAATTAAAAAATAAAAAACTTGGTGTCAGAATTTTAAGGCAATTTAGCGTTGGTCCGTTTGTTATTGATTTTTACTGCCCGGAATTAAAACTTGCAATAGAAGTTGATGGTGTAACCCATTCAACTGATGAAGAAATAGAATACGATAAATACAGGGAAGAAGCAATTGCGCAACTGGGAATTCAGTTTATAAGATACACTAATCCAGAAATATATGATAACCGGGGAAATGTGATTGAGAAGATCAAGAAAAAGATTGAAGAACTAAAAAAAACCGTAAATTAATGAACCCCCATCGAAAATTTTTGGTTCAAAAAATTTTGGATCGATTGTAAAATATTTAAGTAGAATAGCTTCCGTCCCCCCTTCGTATGAAGGGGGGATGAAAATCTTAAAAGCAGTAAAATTTAGATTTTTCATTAATTATTAAATTACATAAATCACAGTTGGGGGTTTGTTGCTTTACGGATTAACCGAAGAAGAAATAAAAATTGTGGAGGGGGAGTGAAAACACCATGTTTTTCAAAAAATGTTCAAATATTATCAGATTATTTTAAATGGTTTGAAAAAATTGGAAATAAGTATATTAAAAATATTTTATCGATTGTTGACTTTGATCGAATGAAAATAGATAATAATTATGCTAAACAAATATTTCTGTTTTATTGGGCTTATGAAAAACAGTGGCGCAACGCCAACTGAAATGTTTGAATATTCAAAAATTTCATCACAAATAGAGCCAGAAACTTTATTCGGTTAATTTTATAAAGTTTAGCTTTAGCAGAATTAATAAAAAAATATGGTTAATATGGTAGTTAGGCTATTTGGGATGTAAAAGATTTTACTACAACACAAATTATTTTTGTTATGTACTAAATATGAAAATAGAAACAAAAAAAGAATATTTAGAAATTATCCGTAGGATTTTTGATGATATTAAAACTACCGATATTTTGCAAAGACTTGAAAATATCGGTGCAATATTGACATTTGAGTTTTATGCAGAATCAGATGGTGAAGTTGAAGATATTCCCATAGAAGTTAGTACACCATTGGCTTATATCTATAATAGTGAATTGTTAACAAATGAAACAAAATTATTTCAAATACAATCTCTATCAAAAAATATTTATATTAATGAAGTTTACACCAATGTATTTAAAGGCATAGCTGAATCGTTAAATCAATACAGATTAAGCGGCATTTTTGATGAAATTCAGAAATTTATGGCATGGGATATTATAACGTATGATTTACCTTACAACGAACAATACATTTTGTTTTTAAAAGAATTAAATATTTACATTAATCGTGTTAAAATTCTTACATTTAAAGAATCTGATAATCCGAGAAATTATTATGAAGATGATATAATCTTCAATCAAAATAGGGTATTTGCTGATATCGACATGTTACTAAACAAGCCAATTTTGCCATTTAATAAGAATTTAACCAATAAGGTTTGGTTTATGTCTTTATGCGATGAATCAAAACAACTTATTATAGCTGGTGAAAACCTTATATCACAATTTGAAAAAGATTTAAAAGACAATAATAACATAAATTATGACCTGAGTTGTTTTTTATTACCTTTTGTAAAAGCAATTGAAAGTGAAATACCTCATTTTATGGAGAAACATTGCGAAAAAATTATTGACTTAGCTTCTAGAGTGTTTCAATTATCAAAAAAAATATCATTTACAGGTAAATATAAGTCCCTTCCAAGTTTTGCAGAATCTATTTTAAAAAATAGAGATAATATTAAAAATATTAATAGTATTACCAGTCTTTATAAGATAATACATTATTTCGGTTTTACTGAAAATATGGGTATACTGGAAAACGCAAAAAGCATTTTTAATGAAAATATTGTTACATATTTACGCAATGATGACAGAATTGTTAAAGAATTAGAAAATTTAGGAAAAGATAGAAATAATTTTATACATGCTAATTTAATTTCACAATTTAATGTATTTGAATTTCATTATCTAAGATTAAATTTAACATTAGAATTCCTAGCGAAATTGAATGAAGCGGAAAAACAAAACAACTAAGTATTTTTATATAAAGAATTTTACCCAAGTTGTTGGTCATCGCCTTGTTTATAAGGTTGTCATTAGCAAAACAATTTCTCTGTGCCTTTGCCTGACTTTTTGCTTTATAATAGTTGTCTCCGTGTTGTAAGCTTTTTTGTTTCGCCAACTGCCGGTACAGTCAGGCTGTCAGAGCCAGTCCATGGCCGTTGGGGCTGGGCGGCAGCAGAGCGGGGAAACCAATAATCCACCTATTTATATCCGTTACCCCCTCTTTATTCCCTGACTGCCTCAGCAGTTCCCCTTTTCGTGGGGAGATGAAATCAAGCTCTGCGTCCCTGACTTTTTGCCTTATAAAAGTTTTGCTGCTATGCGTGTGAAAACTTTTGATTTTTAACCTTCAACTATTGCAAATTTTTGGCAAAAAACCCTGTTTTTTGGGGCTTTTCTCCCCTCTCCTTTTAGGAGAGGGGTTGGGGGTGAGGTTTACTTTAAATCTTTGCTAAAAACCCTTTTTGGGGAGCTTTTCTCCCCTCTCCTATTAGGAGAGGGGTTGGGGAGAGGTTTACTTTAAATTTTTGGCAAAAAAACCTGTTTTTTGGGGTTTTTCTCCCCTCTCCTATTAGGAGAGGGGTTGGGGGTGAGGTTTTCCTTAAAAAAATTAAAAAAAATTAAAATTTTTTTCAAAAAAAGTGGTTTGTTATCTGCTTATTTGCTTAACAGATAGCTTGCATAAGTTTAATATAAGTAAAATATTTACCCTTTTCACCTGCTTTAATCCTTGACTTTTATAACATTTTGGGCTAATTTTGTAACCCTGATTAATTATACCTGATTCAAAACAATCACACAAGTATAATTACGTTCTTTCAACAATTTTAACACGCAAACATTTTAAGTTTGTGTGCGTAATTTCTTCTTGAGTTTCATCAACAAACCAACAGTAAACTTTAATAGTTTACTCAAGTCGGTTAAAAAAATCAAACTCCAAAGTATTAAAAAAAATTTACTACGGAGAGTTTGATCCTGGCTCAGGACGAACGTTGGCGGCGTGCCTAATACATGCAAGTCAACTGAAATACCGGTAGCAATACTGGTATGGAGGTGGCGCACGGGTGAGTAACACGTAGGTAATCTGCCTTCAGGTCTGACATAACTCCGGGAAACCGGAGCTAATAGCAGATGATGCAGCGGCTTGACATCAAGACAGTTGTTAAAGCTTCGGCGCCTGAAGATGAGCCTGCGTCTGATTAGCTAGTTGGCGGAGTAACAGCCCACCAAGGCAACGATCAGTAACTGGTCTGAGAGGATGATCAGTCACACTGGAACTGAGACACGGTCCAGACTCCTACGGGAGGCAGCAGTAAGGAATATTGCTCAATGGGGGAAACCCTGAAGCAGCAACGCCGTGTGAGGGATGAAGGGCTTTTGCTTGTAAACCTCTGTAGTGAGGGAAAAAACTTCCGCTCTGCGGAATATGATGGTACCTCAAAAGTAAGCCCCGGCTAACTACGTGCCAGCAGCCGCGGTAATACGTAGGGGGCAAGCGTTGTCCGGATTTACTGGGTGTAAAGGGTGCTCAGGCGGTTTTGTAAGTCAGAAGTGAAATCCTAGGGCTTAACTCTGGAACTGCTTTTGATACTGCAAGGCTTGAATGTGGAAGAGGAGGATGGAATTTCTGGTGTAGCAGTGAAATGCGTAGATATCAGAAAGAACACCAGTGGCGAAGGCGGTCCTCTGGTCCACTATTGACGCTAAAGCACGAAAGCGTGGGGAGCAAACAGGATTAGATACCCTGGTAGTCCACGCCTTAAACGATGAATACTAGACGTTGGGGTTAAACTCAGTGTC
>WBZR01003774.1_pt1 | contig 13146 bp, 9 predicted proteins | sample 5204231 | NCBI WGS metagenome assembly WBZR01 (sample SAMN12412403, study PRJNA552823) | activated sludge metagenome | isolation source: activated sludge from anammox sidestream of wastewater treatment plant... | place: USA: Virginia | collected 2017-08
AAACCCTCATTTTCCACCACAAGTTTACCTCTCCTGCTTCAAATATTCAACACTTTTATCCGATTCTTTTCGCCTTCTTCTCCTTGTATTATCAGCCTTCGGCTGGTTTTCGTTCAGACACTAATTATCTCTGGATGATACTATCGAATATTTGCCTTTTTTACATTTCGCTGATAACGAAATCTTTATTTTCCGTCATAAGTTTACCTCTCTTGCTTTATTTATTCAATACTTTTATTCGATCCTTTTGCCCTCTCCTTCTTGTATTATCAACTTTTAGCTGATTTCCGTTCAGGCATTAAAGAGATAATTGTATGATGCTGCAAAAATCTGAATTCTCACAAAAAGAAAAAGGCACGTCTTTAACGTGCCTTCGTTGAATTTCTGAGTCTTTAAAACGTATCTTCCTGATTTTCCCTGTGCAGTTTATTTTCTGCATGCCGTGAGATAAGAATCGCTGTACACATGCTGATTCATGATGATCTCGGCGGATATTGCGGCGTCCATTAAGTCCTTGTCGAGCACGTCCATTACGGCCGCATCCAAGCCGTACGAAATTCCCATCGTCAGGAATGTCCTGGCCAGAAGCCTTTTTTCCTTTGTCCCCTGTGAAAAGTTGCTCAGCCCTACATTTCTGTGTGGCGGAGGATCTGAGATCATTTTAATTTGGTTGAAGATGTCAAACATGAGCGCCGGCTGCTTTTGGTCAACATTGATGGGGAATAGCACTGGATCAATATATACCTTTGACAGTTCAAACTCATGCTCCATCGCCTTTTCTACGATCTTCATGGCAATCTCCATACGTAGTTCAACATCTTGAGGAAGACCGCGTTTGTCTGCAGTAATACATATCAATGAAGCGTTATATTGCTTGGCAAGGGGCATGAATTTATCTAATTCTTCAGGGTCCCCATTTGTAGAATTGATCATAACCTCATTTTTGATCACCGACAAACCTGCCTTTACGACATCAATTTTTTGGCTATCGATAGCAATCGGTGTTTTTACCGTGTCCTGGATAACCTGAACCAGCCATTTCATAGCCTCGGAGGGGTCAGCCGCAGCCGTACCCACATTCACATCCAGAAAGCTTGCCCCTGCTTCTGTTTGCTTTATTGCAAGTTCTCTTACAGCTTTTGGATCTTTATTCTTTATCGCTTCCCGAACATCTTTAAACATACCATTGATACGTTCACCTATAGAAATCATGTATGTTTATCCTTTCTCTTTTTTATTATTTAAAATAAACGATCGATACATTTTTTCGCCGTGGCAACTGCCTTAGGATGGCTCATACGGATAATATCTACTCCAGATTGCAAAAGGCTAACTGCAGTAATGGCCTCCCACATTGGTCCTCGCTCATCTCTCGGCCCCCATTGCGGAACCTCGCTATCACCCGATTTTGCTTCTTTGGTTCGCCATGACTCATGCCCCACATCGCAGATTACCGGCATAGACATCATCTTATCTCCGGTAAGCGCTGCCAATCGCTCGCGTTCCTGGATAGAATAGGAATATTCCATGCCATAGCCCAATGCGCCGGTTGATTGAAACATTACTATGCGATTGAGCGGAAAGTCCATTTCCGAGACGAGGATGTTGACCTGTTTTGCAATGTTGATATCTACAGGCGCCAAAGTAATAAGGCTGTGTCCATCTGCGAGACACGTAGCAGTAAGCGTCTTATAATTGTCCTGCGTCACAACACCTAATAAGCAATTTTCTCCTTTAGCGGCCTGACTTATCTTGGGCATTACCTCATTGTCTTTTTCGTCATGTTCGCACCCCCAAATAATTAAAGGTACTCCCACCGCAGCGAGTATAGATTTTACCACCTTCACCGCATGATCAGCACTTTTATCGCCTTTATCCGGATGAATTCCTTCCAGTTTTAGACAAATCAAATCTGCCCCGTACTGTTCTACACATTTTTTTGCCCATTGTGCAGGGTCAGCAATAACGTCAGCAAAAGGCTTGGTCAAAGTCTCTGGCCAGTCCTCAGGTAGCACATCACAAACATCCATTGCAACTACTGGTTTATTGCCGGGATTTCCCTCAAAATCCATAAAAGGAACACTTTTTGCACCTCCGATTGTAAATGTCTTTTGCCTGCTCCCACCTTTGTCTTTTGTAGCCCCAATGGTAATTTCATTAACACCACCCGACCACTTGTCTGATACATTTGGTATTTCCATTTATTTATCTCCTACTATCCATCGAAAACTTAACCACAGTCATCATGCCGTTCGTAAGGCGCTTCGAAACGAAGAAATTATTTAGCTGTTCAGGTTTTCTCTTATAATGCTGCATGACCAGCCACGCTCTTTTCTTGCATGCTTGCAGGCAAATATTTTTGCAAGAACTTACCCAGCTTTTGATATAATTCATTTTCACGGGAAATTTCGAATACAGATGCCCCGCATGCTGCCGTATCGTATACCTCCTGATCAAAAGGAAATATTGCAGATATTTCAATTCCCAGACTATTTAATTTCTGTTGAAGATTCTCGTGGATACCGTTCCTTGGCACCCGGTTCAACAGGCACACTTTTTGTTTGATGTTGATGGAAAGTGAATCGGCCAATGCAACGATCCGCTGCAATGTCAGTGCACCCACAATCGTCGGTTCACTTACGATCATCAAGAGGTCCACATTATTTGTTGTCCTGCGGGAGAGATGTTCCATCCCTGCCTCATTATCTGTAAGAACAAACGGGTAGGTTGTTCCCACTTTATCCAGATACTTGCGGAGAAGATTGTTTACATAACAGTAACATTTGGGACCTTCCGGCCTGCCCATCGTCAGAAGATCGAATTTTTCCTTCTCAATGATAGACTCTTCGATTGCATACTCAATATACCGGTCTTTTGACATCCCGGAAAAATCTACCTTCTTTTCTACTATATCCTCACGGATATCAGCAACGGTACTCTGCACATGCAAGCCAAGCAGCGCCCCAAGAGAGGCATTGGGATCGGCGTCAACAGCAGATACCGGTTTTCCAATCTCTTCAGTAATGTATCGGATAATAAGGGCAGAAAGGGTCGATTTCCCCGTTCCTCCCTTCCCTGCTACTGCGATACTAAAAGCCATAGGGAAATCCTTTCTTATGAAACCACCAATTCCTCGGCAACTGATGGAAATTTTTCAATATCGGTGTGAGGTAAAAAATTTGCCGATATATATTCTTCCATATACTTATTGTTACTCATAAGGTCAAAGTATGTCATTTTCGAGGCGATCGTCCTTGCCACTTCATACGCATCCTCATAAAAGAGAGACATCTTTGCACCAATCACGGATGTATTACCTACAAATTGAACCTTTGAAATAGAGATATCAGGAAGCATCCCAATCGTTATGGCGCTCCGTATATCCAGATAATTGCCAAAACCGCCTGCAAGGTATACCTGCTCGATATCATTGACACTCATACCCATGGATTCAATCAAGGTAGAAATTGCTGAATATATGGCTGCCTTTGAACGGACCAGGTTTTGAATATCGGCTTGTGTAATAACGATATCCTTTTTCGTAGAAGATTCATCCTTGTCCACCAGAATGAATTCATATCCATCATCCGTCTTTCTCAGACGTTCTGTGTCCAGCCCTTTCTGAAAATTTCCAGTCCTGTCAATAACACCGCTTCTGACCAGATTCGCAAGGCAATCCAAAAGCCCTGAACCGCATATCCCACTCGGCGGGACATCGCCAATTGTCTTGCAAACAACATCATAGTTTTTCGTGATCATTACCTTTTCAATAGCGCCTTTTGCCGCACGCATCCCGCAGGAAATGCCGCTGCCTTCAAACGACGGACCGGCTGATGCAGAGCAGCAGACCATCCAGTCCTTATTTCCAAGCACAATCTCTCCGTTTGTACCAATATCAATCAGGAGGGACAACGCATCTGCCTTATCCAACCGAATAGCGAGTACACCCGATGAGATATCCCCGCCAACATATGCCCCCACACACGGCAGCGTGTACAACAAGCCATTGCCGTTAATTTTTATACCTACATCATCGGCCTTTATAGGCGGCACAAAACTGGCGGAAGGAAGATAGGGTTCTTTCCGAATATTCGTAGGATCCAGCCCGAGTAAAAAATGGGTCATCACAGTATTTCCGGCACAAACAACGGCGTTAATATCGTGGATACTTAACTTATTCCTCTTAACAAGAATTGAAATCAGATGATTTACATCCTCGATCAATACCTCCTGCATAATTTCCATCGCGTTATTTTGCTCAGCATAGATAATCCTTTGAATATAGTCGTCTCCGTATTTTATCTGAGAATTGTAGGTAGCCTCGACATCGATAGTTTCTACACTCGAAAGGTTGAGGAGATGAGCAACCACGGTGGTAGTGCCCACATCCACAGCAATCCCATAATTTTGCGCACTTACGTCACCTGCCTGCACTTCCATAATTTCTACCGAGGATCCCCTGTATCCCAGAGTCACCGTAACCTTCCATCGGGCATCTCTCAAAAGTGTCGGTAAACACTTTAAAACGTTAAAATTTGTTGTCAAAACTTCCCATGAAATATTGGCGTTAACCATAACACCCTGACAGAGTCTTTCATAATCAGCCATGCAATCATCCAAACTTGGAGGAGACAACTCAAGATATATCTTTCTTACTAGGGATTTTTTCTCAAATTGTTCCAATCCTAAAGTCGCCGCAGCCAATGACCCTGAAAACTGTGGATAATCACTGGTAAGAATTTGGCCTTTATCAAGCTTCGATTCTTCAGGAATCAAAACTTCCAAATCCCCCATCACCTTCGTCCTGCAGGCAAGCACGTACCTCCGTTTGGCCTCCACTTCAGAAATGTGGGTAGTTGGCATGCTGTCCACTTTTCCGGTACTGAGGATTACCTTACATTTACCGCAGGTGCCGTCTCCGCCACACAAGGCATTAATGAACAGATCCCCTTTGTAGGATGCATCCAGGACGGTCTTCCCTTTTTCGATTTCAACAGTTACATCGTTGGGAAGAAAGTGAATTTTGCACTGTGAGTTTTCCAATTTTACGATCCGAATTTTATTAATTAGGTTGGTTTTAAAATACAAAAGCCAACGACTTTTTAGCCACTTTTCACTCACATTCGGAATGGGAATTCATTAACCCATTCACGAGAAGAGCTAGGTGTGTAGCAGAGACAGTCAGCTTGAAATTTCTATACTTTACGTTAGGCTTCCAGAGTAAATAGTCCGATTTATGCACGCCATACGGTTTTCAAATAAGAAGGAAGCCCTGATGCTTCTCTTGGTCCAACCATTATCTCCCAGCCTAGAGTTTCTTGCAGCTTTCCGGACATCACGGCTACAAGCCCGGGAATAATCAATTTTCTGTGTTTTACCTTGGTCTCCACCTGTGCATCGGCCATAGCCTTAGCCACAACTTTATCATTGAGCTTGTCACCGGAATATGCCGTCAATACCGAAGTACCGCCGGTATCAACAGATAATATAAATGCAGGAATGCGGCTCGACTCAACTTCGCCCTCAACGGTATAGTAGGTAAGTGAAAAGTTCGTTGTGAATAAGACAGGAGAATCTTCTTTGGCATCGCCCACGGCATACAACTTCGGTTCAACCTGAATAGGTTTTTGCGGATCGGTGAATATGTTTGTCCTGGCAGTAAGCAACGGCATAATTGCCCAAGGTTCACAAACGTTAACGGCAACAATGCCTGCGTACTTAAGCAAATACGTGCTTGCTAGTGAAATTTCCTGGAACGGATCTTCATCACAAACAAAGGCAATCGCAGGAAACCCCAGCGAACGGAAGTTTTTCTTTAGCGCCGCCCGTCTTATCTTCGTCAACTTCTGAAGCACTTCTTTTGGGTTATTACCACTCACATCAAGCACAATCTCATCAACGCCCGTCTTTTTTACCTGCGCAGCCACGTCAGCAAGTTCCTCAAGCGTTGGGGCAGTAACAGTCATCGGGCAATTCTTTTCCTTTGCTAATGCAGCCATCGATTCGCAGTTTCCTGAATTTGCACCATGAAGCAAAGGTCTCTTTTCAGCACAATTCGATAAGGCAGCCTTCATGTTTTCAACAGAAGTACTGCTCAAAATGATGCCCAGATGAGAACCACCACTGATTTTTTTCGCCGTTTCTGCAAATTTTTCTGCATTATTACTCTTATTGATAATTGCAATCAAATCAATCTCGGTTTCAGTACCAACGCGTGCAACCTTTAGACCATTAATTTTTTTTAAACGTTCATTAAATTCAGCATCGCTTAAATCGTCGCAGATAATTACAGCCACACCGGTAGGATGATAAAATTTCTCTTCGTGCCTGAATAAGACATTTTCCTCACCAACCTGCACTTGTTTGGCGCCTGTTCCGATAGTTACCAGTTTAATCGGAGGTTCAGCCGCAGCGCCCAAAACTTTTTTTGCCTCTTCGCTTACGTCAGGACAATCCGCCAGATTTGCCTTTTTCTGGGCTAACTGCATGGCAAATGCCAGACAGGTAGGTCTTCCACACTTTTTACAATTTGTTTTTGGAAGCAGTTTGTAAATGTCTAATCCAGTTAGTGCCATTCTATACTATCCTTTCGCGTAAATAAATTTACACAACATCAAATGAACAACCACCCGTTCACCCTCACCAGGCCAGCAGAGAGAGGATAAAGAGGTGGCTCTATACCTCAAAAAAGATTTCATTCAATATCAGGCAATTGCCATAAAATTATACCTTTAAATCGTCACTCGTCTGTATGATCTTGCTTACCAAACCATACTTCAGCGCCTCTTCGGCAGACATCCAGAAATTTCTCTTGGTATCCGATTCTACTTTTTGCATGGTCTGTCCTGTCTCCGCTGCAATCAACCGATTAATCTTTTCCCTGCATTTGAGTATCTCACTTGCTTCAATTTGAATATCAGCGGCAGTTCCGTGAATACCCGTTGAGGGTTGATGAATGAGGACGCGGGCATTTGGCATGCTGAACCGATTTTCCTTTTTGGCACCAAGCAGAATAATCACGGCCGCACTGGCAGCAACCCCGGCACAGATGGCCTTTACCTTCGGTTTAACAAACCGCATCATGTCATAAATTGCGAAACCGGCATCTGCATCTCCTCCGGGGGAATTGATAAACATTTTAATATCTTCGTTACCTTCCCCCTCAAGGAGTATGAGCTGCGTCATAATCTGTTGTGCCATTTTTTTGTTCACTTCATCTGACACCATGATTGTGCGCGTCTTCAATAATTTTGTAATGAGATCGCCTCCGGAACGCTTTTCCTTCTCTTCACTGGCACACTCATCCTGACTCCGTAAAACTTGTCCCCTCTTTCGCGAAAGGTATGGCATATCAAAGATCATGAATAAACTCCGGAATTAAAAATTTTAGAGGTTCAGGTTACAAATCTGAACCCGCTTGAGGATCACAAATAGATTCCCAATTAAATACGATAACCATAACTAACCGTTTCCTAAAACATCGGCGCTAAGACAAGGGCCGGGTGACTGACCTTCTGCATGTGTGCCAATACCTCTTCCTCGGTCTGTGCAACCGTCTCATCTGCTATTTTGTTGAGGAAATCCTCCAAACCCAACTCCGCAGCAGTTTTGGTAAGGGTTTCTGCCAACTCTTCTTTTAATGCCTTCGGCATCCAGACAACACGGGACAAACCTCCATCAGCCGAGATAAATTTCCTGCTACCCAGGTAAAACTTACTATGACCCATAAACCCGGGAGTTTGCAATCCACCGCCTACCGTCCCGGCAAGTGTGGAAAATTTCATACCACAGGGTGTCATTTCCGTAAAATCGCGGTCAACCACCATGATCCCGTTAGTCATGGGCAGCATAGCTGAAATGCATTCAAAGCACCCGCAACTCGTCATCGGGTCTGTCATAATACTGTACAAACTTACCTTCTCAAGGGATCTGTTCGACCCATTGAAGATAAATGAATTTGTGCCTTCCCACTGGCCAAGCCTGTCGTCAACAGTTTTTCCTCTTTCTATCGGCTGATTTGGTCCTGTAGGATTGATCTCATAGCCCGCCTTACCATCAAGCCAACTGACGGAACCGCAAAGGCCGGAACGTTCCGGGGTAACAACGCAGATATGTGTGGGAGCAAAACTCTGGCAGAGCGTGCAGCTGTAAAACAAGCTTACGGAGTCATCCGTCATGCCCTTTAACCGTGCATCACGCTCTGTATAAGCAGCGCGTACATCTTTTATTATCTTTTCCACATCGTCTCTTTTTGTATAAAAGGTAACCTGCACCTTGTCAACAATTGCACCAAAATTACTGTGGAACTGAGAATGGAGGATATTCCCGATATGCTTAATCCTGAAACCCGACTTAAAGGCTTCTTTGCTGATACGATGCCGGATAATATCCCTCTGTCCCATGTGAAAAAATCCCTGAGCTTCGCCTAGAAACCGATGCATCTGGCGTTCAAAGATCGGCTCAAAATCGGGCTGCATCTTTCGACCTGCCACTTCAACCATAATACCAAGAGATACCCCTGGGCCTGGCTTAATTTCATCCAAATCTGGCCCTATAACCTGTATTTTGCCATCCTCAACTTCGTTAATATCTTTTGTGCCAACATATTCGAAGGCAGGCACGCCAGGACCGCCAATTTCAATTTGCATGTCCTCTTTTCTGATACGTTCACCCTCGAAAGCCGGTCCGTACGCAACGGGAATATCAATCTTGTGTATAGAAATCTTTAATCCGCGCACCTCAATGCATTTATCAACAATCTTATCAGCCGGCACACGAGAAACAACGTGTTCATAAGTACACACCCCGGTTGGTAATATCTCCGGAATATCGATGTTTGAAATCGTTGGAAAGCCATAATTTATGGCACCAGCAGCATTGGCGTATTGTTCATCTGTCACAGCAGTACCGATTGCCATGACAAAGGCAAAAATACGATTCTTATTGTATAAGAGATTCCTTTTAAAATCGCCCGGCGGCACATTCCCAAAGGAGAGGGCAGCCCTGTTTGCAAAACCCAAGGCATACACCGCAGCGGAAGTTTCCTTCCCAAAAGGCACGAGTCTGGTGTCCCATCCCATCTGCACGTCTTTTTCAGCCAGTTGTTCCGCAAATGAAACCCCAAAGTTGTTTGACTGTATAAACACATAAAGATTCTTTTGTTGAAGTTCTCGTGCAATCTTTACGGCCGTATCGGCGTCTGGCGCGCATCCCACAATAGCTGCAAAGCCAGGAGCTGTGCCATCCACAAATTCAATACCACGCTCACGCATGATAACATCGTCTGCAGCTCCCAACCAGATACCATCCACAGGATGAGGCCCTATTAAATATTTACAGGCTTCATATACCTCCTCAGCAAAGAGAGTTGCCATACCGGCATCCAATGTATGGCCCAAGTATGGAACCCAGTGCTTTTCTGCAGGCAAAGGAGGCAGCATGTTTCTAGCCATACCCAATATATATTCGCAATCTTCCAATGTCTTTACGGCAACACCGGTCATGGAATAAATAATGGGTAAATAATACGCCGTATTGGGAAATTCCACCTTACAATCGCGTCCCTTTTGCGCAATTGCGTCAGCTAATTTTTTATCAGCCTTATCTACAACTTGATATGCGCCACGAATAGCAGCGGAACAAATGATTTTTGACATAAAAAATTACCTCTTTTTAATTTTTTCTTAGTGATGACCACCAGGAACGGGCTTACATTCCCTTTCCAACGCCCTTCTTTCTGCCATATCGTACAGTTTCCTCTCCTTTTTCGTATTTATGCCAAGCGCATCTCTCTTCTTTTCTATATGATCCAATGTCATCCTGGTTATTTTTGCAAAATCTTTCTCAAAATCCCATCTTGCACCCACTTCTTCCTCCAACTCCTTAGTAAGCAACTTTTGCATACCAGGCGCCCCCGCGACAGGTGAATTCATACCAAATATCGTGTAAACACCCGATGCAACAAAATACTGACCAATGGCAATTGCCTTTTCACTCATCCATTCCAGACAGATCCCAACAACCGGCAAGTCGCTAATATCGTTTCCTAAACCACCCTCTTTTGCCATCTCAGATACCGCTATAAGAATACGGCTGTTATCTACACACGCACCAGAATGTAAAACCGGCGGTATACCCACAGCCTCACAAACCTCCTTAAGACCGGGCCCGCAGGCATCCTTTAACTCCGGTAGCATCAACCCGCCGTCAGCACATTGGCCTGCGGCGCAACCCGTCGCAACCACCAGCACGTCATTGGCAATTAGCTCCTTTGCCAGGGTTACATACGATTGAACTCCAGGTCCCATACGTGGACTTGTACAACCTGCAATGCCAACAACCCCCCGGATTCTCCCATTTATTATGTTGTCGTTCAACGGACGGTAACTCGCCCTATATCTCCCGCCCAACATATATTTTATCGTTTCATGACTAAAACCAGCGACAAGGTTCGGTTCCGCACCGGCAGGAATAAACACTTTATTGTTATCACGGTTTTTATAATTCTCTATTGCCATACGCAGAATCTTTTTGGCCGCTTCAATCGCATGTTCATCGCTAAACTCCACATGCTCAGCGCCAGATATTTTCGCCTTTGATAATGTGGTAACGATCTTCGTATGGAAGTGTTTTGCCGTCTCCACAATTGCCTGCATTACACATTGTATATCCACGACCATTAATTCAACCGCACCCGTGGAAATCGCAGGCTCCTGCATAGTCATATGCCCGGCCATAGGAATTCCATGTCTGACAAGGAGTTCATTTGCCGTACAGCACAGACCGGCAATCACGACCCCCTTCGCCCCGGATGCTTGAACAGCCTTGGTAATCTCCGGATCGCTGGAGGCCATAACAATCGCCTCTGCAAGTTGTGGCTCGTGACCATGAACAATCACATTCACAGAATCTTTTTTGATAACCCCCATGCTTGATCTCCCCTGAACTGGTTTGGGAGTGCCAAACAGGATGTCCTGTAATTCCGTCGCTATCATACTGCCGCCCCAACCATCCGCTAACGAAACACGCATGGCCTGCTTCGTCAGATTTTTATAGTCCTGATCGCCACCGATTCCTGTTCTATGGAAGCTCTCGCACACCTCCCTGTCTATAGCCCTTGGCGCAATGCCAATTTTTTCCCATATTTTTTGACGAGCCTCCGGCGCCCTTTTCAGAAACAACAAAGTACCGTATGGTTTTCCGAACTCCATCAGCGCCATCTCACCCACTTCTTCGGCAATCTCATTTATTTTACGATCCTTCGTCTTTATACCGAAACACTCTGCAACCATCATAAGCTTGTCCACATCCTTAATCCGGTAACCGGGGGCCTCTCCTCTTGCCGTAGAAACGAGGAGATGCGCTACTGCACGCCCATGGTCCGAATGACAGGCAGTTCCCGCACCGCTCATTCTCAGGAAGTGCCTCCCCGCAAAGGTGTCGGCATCGGCGCCACAAATACCTTTCTTGGGTCCCTTGCCAAACGGGTCGATGTTACATGGTCCGTAGTTACAATGACGACAGCACAACGCAAGACTTCCATATCCGCATTGTGGTTGCTGCGCCTGGTATCTGTCATACATCGTTTCCACTTTCATCTCTTTCATCCTGTCAAGCATTACCTGATCCACTGTTGTCTTTTGTTTTTCTTCCATAATTTATTATCCTCCTTTGCTCTGTTCACGAATATCAAGCCGACTACTGTAGGCCACAATTACCCATGAAGTCAGATTACATATCCACCACATCCGCATGTGGCAATATAGAACAACCCATTTTAAAAAAATTTGAATTTAAATCAAGAAAAAATATAAACTTTTACTTTCCATTGGCACAATTTATCAAACTGTCCTTTATTTGTCTTACCTCTGAAAGTAACTGACTATTCTCTGCAAAGACTGCCTTTCCCACAATATCCGATTCAAGAATTTTATCATTATAAGAAATAAACCCCAAAACAGGGATGCCATTGAGCCCATCTTTGATTAGCGATCGGTGCCCATCAGATGCCACTTTGTTCCCTACGGCATAAATCGACTTAAGGCCTATGTCGTCAGCAAGTTTTTTAACCTGAAAGGCCGTTTGGATACTCTTGGAACCAGGCTCGACTATGACAATCAGCGCATTTACAGCACGAACAGTAGCACGGCCAAGGTGTTCAACGCCAGCCTCCATATCCACAATGACGACCTCGTCCCTTTGCACAATAAGGTGACTCAGCAAAGCCTTTAAAAAAGCGCTTTCAGGACACGCGCACCCACTCCCCCCGCGCTTTATAGCCCCCAATACCATGAGCCTTATTCCTTCATGTTCCAGGGAAAGTTTTTCAGGTAAATCCGAAACAGTAGGGTTTAATGAAAAGAACTTTCCGTATTCATCAGAAGCGCCGGTACGTTCCTTTATTAAATCTTTCATCTGGCTGATCGGCACTATCTCCGATACGCTTTTAATGCCCAGGGTCACTGCTAAATTGGAAACAGGATCTGCATCTATTGCAATGACCTTTTTCCCGTCTTCCGCAAACACTTTCGCCAGGGTAGCGACAAAAGTTGTCTTTCCAACCCCACCCTTGCCTGAAACAGCAATCTTCATGCATTATCACCTTTGACCAAAATTTATTTATGAAATCATTACAGATTAGTAATAATTATATCATCGGTTACCTGATATTTATATAAGAATTTATTTTAAAAATTCGCATATATTTTCAATGCAGAGAAAATACATGCCGGGTTTTCAGAGTCTTGATTTTTGAGACGTGCCAAAAATAATTTGCTTAAGCTTTCGTTTCGGCAGTCTGCACAGATTGATAAAAGCGAAAAACATCCCCACATGAAAAGCCAGAATCCCAGGAAATCTGCTACTGGCATAATCATGGCAAAGGCAAGTAAACTCAGGTATTCCAAGCTAGCAAGGTAGAGATTGTAAAGTACAAAAGGAACCCGAAGGCGACAGGCAAGGGCGTCTGAATGTAAAATTTCCACCTTTGATTACCTTACAGTTGGACAAATTTTTGCTGAACAAAACGGAGTACCCCTGTCATACTAAGGTACATGATACCGAAAGTAAGCCAGAGAGAAGGAGTAGGACATGTGGGATGTCCTGGGGAGAGGAGAAACCCAGAGTACGAGCTGTGGGAATTGGGAG
>WBZR01003775.1_pt1 | contig 13138 bp, 12 predicted proteins | sample 5204231 | NCBI WGS metagenome assembly WBZR01 (sample SAMN12412403, study PRJNA552823) | activated sludge metagenome | isolation source: activated sludge from anammox sidestream of wastewater treatment plant... | place: USA: Virginia | collected 2017-08
CGCCTATCTGGGATGGTGTGCGTTCTGGTTCCAGTGGGGAAGAGGCATGGCGTACGGACTCGTGAACTTACTTGATGTATTCATGGCCATGAATGGGTTGCATGTGCCGCCGTATCCGGAATGGTATGCGTCCTGGTCCCAGTGGGGCGGGGGCATGACCCAGAGGATTGGTGAGCTTCTTTGATCCATTCATGGCCATGAATGGATCAGGACAGGGGGGCCATCAATCTTCGCCCGCCAACTTCCGCCTAGCCGTGGCCAGTTCCTCACAGAGTTGCTCCACCGCGCCCAGACTGACCGCGTTCGTATACGCCAACCTGGTCTTTTTCCATGCGGCCTTGGCATCGGCTTCCCTTTCCTCTCCTTTGCCGGTGATGAACACGCGAGTCAAACGGCCGTATGTTTCGCGGATAACCAGTCCGCGCTGTTCCATCTTCTCTACCGCCTTGGTGATTGTGGACTGTCCGAGGGAAAGTACAAGGCCAAGGTCACCTATACTGATGCCAGGGGCCTTTCGGAGGGTGAGCAGAATGAATCCTTGGGTTGGGCTCAAGTCGAATACTGCAAACTCCCTTTCCGCCAATTTGGACAGGGCCCTGGATAAGGCGGAGGAGGAGAAGAAAAGGCAACTGTTGAAATGGTCTTGAAGGGTGGCCATGGCATCGAGTGATTCATGGCCATGAATATAATGTTCTTCTTGGATGCGGCTTTCGTGATTCGGAGATGCTCCAAAGCGATTCATTCATGGCCATGAATGGATCATGGATCCCGCAAACGCGAACAGGCGGAAGAATCACCTCCTTCCGCCTGCGTCCCTGGTGGGATGGACCTACTTCTTGCTGAAGTACAAGCGGGTGATGAAAATCCCGTTGCCGTCGTCCTTGCCGCCGTCGCTTTCCACGCCGCTGGTCACGAAGGCCAAGGTCCAGCCATCTGCGGCCATCTTGTTGATCTTATCGGAGATCATGGCATCGTTGCTGGCGATGTTCTGGAAATTGATGCCCACACCGCTGTAAAAGTTGAGCAGCTTGGTCTCCTTGAAGTTGTCCACTTTCAGGTCTCCCCGCTTCACGTCCCCTTGGTCGCTCTTCTTGCCGTCGGTGCGTTCCGTGGTGGCATCGTCCACATTCACCGTAGAGGTGCTTTCGATCATGCGCGAGCGGCCGATGCCCATGGGGACAATGCTCTCCACGATGGTGATCACCTTGTATTGTTGGGCGGAAAGGTCAATGGACACTGTTAATGCGAGGGCAGCGATCAGTACAGGTTTCAACATGGGTTGTGGTTGTTGGTGGTTGCCCCCGAAAATAATCAAATGAGACAAGTTCAGGGTTGATTCTTCACAGGATGCGGCGGATGGCATGTAGCTGATGGGTGTGCTGCTGCATGGTCGCGTCGCAGATACCTTGTCCATCCAGCCGGTCCACGCGCACGCGTCCGCTGGCGTGCAGGATGCGCCGGCCCTCCAGCACGATGCCCACGTGGATGATCCCGCCCGCATCATTGCGGAAAAAGGCGAGGTCGCCACTGGTGGCCAGCTCAATGTTTTCCACCAATGTGCCCAGCTCCGCCTGCTGCCAAGCGTCGCGCGGCAGGCTGATGCCACCGGCGAGGAAGAGCATCTGGGTGAGGCCGGAACAGTCCACGCCGAAGGGTGAGCGGCCGCCCCAGAGGTAGGGCGTGTTCATCCATTGGTCCTTCAGGGCCATGATCCGCATCACGGCGGTGCCGTTGGTGTTGGCCGTGGTACGCCCGGGGAAGGTGAGCTCCTCCGGGCCGATGCGGAAGCGGCCTTGTGCATAGCCGGGCAGTACGGCGCCGAAGGGGACGAGCATGGCGCCCATCGACGAGTTCACATGGACGAACTGCTCCACCGACCGCACGGGCTTCGCTTCCGGTCCGCCATCCGGCACCGCGACCTGCTTGTTGTCCGCCCAGCCTTCGTAATTGTCGTGGTGGAAGCGCAGTCGAGTCCACTTCGCGGTGCGTTCCTGCACATCGGCGGTCTCGCCCAGCAGCCATTGCGTCACCTGCTCGGCGCGGTCGTCGGGTTCCTTGCGCACGGGCACGATGCTCAGCGGGCAGATGGCTTGATCCATGGGGCTCATGGGGCGAAGGTGGCCCGGCGTCCTGCCGGTAGGAACGGCGGCTGCCACGAGTTATGCGCGGTGCGAGGTTGATGGGGCCCCGCGTTTTCTTTGCATCCCTCATGCACCGCACCGCCCATGGCTGAGAGCAGCGGCCCCCCCGACCTTGAAGGGCTGTTCCGCCTGCACTACCGGGCGCTTTGCGGCGCGGCCATGGGCTACCTGAAGGATGCGGCCCAGGCCGAGGACCTGGTGCAGGAACTCTTCGTCAAGCTGTGGCAGGAACGGGACACGCTGCAGATCAAGGTGGCGCCCAAGGCCTACCTGTTCGCCGCCGTGCGCAACCGATGCCTGAATGCACTGGCCGCCGGGAAGCGGATTCGCCCGCTGAACGAGGATTTGGACCACCTGCCGGAGGAGGGCGTGAAGGGGGAGGAGGAGCACGCCGAGCGGTCGGCGCGGGTGCTGGCGGCCATCGAGGGGCTGCCGCCCGAGCGCCGGAAGATCTTCCGCATGAGCCGCAATGAGGGCCTGAAGTACCAGCAGATCGCCGACCGGCTCGGGCTATCGGTGAAGACGGTGGAGAACCAGATGGGCCACGCGCTGAAAGCCTTGCGGACGGAATTGGCCGACCTGTTGCCATTGGCGGCGCTGGGTTGGGGGCTCTGGGAAATTGTCAAAGGTGGATGGGGGTAACGGATGGGATCATTGTCATGCCATAGGAAGCGATGAACGGGAACACGGACATGGACAGCGGGGCGTTGGCCGCCTACGTCTCGGGCGAGGCGGATGCCGCGCTGCGCGCCGCCGTGGAGCGCTGGGCCCAGGCCGATCCGGCCAACGCCAAGGAGCTGGAGGCGCTCCAACGCGCCTGGCAGTGGGCCGGGCAGGAGCCGTCGTTGCCGGAAGTGGATGTGGATGCCGCATGGCGGCAAGTGCTGCGCAAGGCCGAAGGCCTGCCGGCCAAGGGCCGTGTGCTGCCCCTGCGTCGGCCGGTGCGCTGGTTGGCCGCCGCCGCCGTGGCCGCGGGGCTGGTGCTGATGGCCCGTCTGCTCTTCATGTCCCAAGGCCAGGCGTTCACCACTTCCAGCGACTACCTCGCCTCCACGCTGGCGGACAGCTCCACCGTGGTGCTCTCGCCGCACAGCCGCATGGAGGCTGCCATGGACGGCCGCCGGGCGATCACACTCCGGGGTGAGGCCTATTTCGAGGTGAAGCGCGATGCCGCCCGGCCGTTCACCGTGGCCGCCGGTCCGGTGCAGGTCACCGTGCTGGGCACGGGTTTCGAGGTGAGCGCCTACGACACGTCGAAGGTGGTGCGCGTGGCGGTGCGGCACGGGCATGTGCGCGTGGCGGCACCCGGCGACACGGTGGAACTGCTCACGGGTGAAGTGGCCGGCTTCGAGCGCAGCACCGGCCGCTTGCGGCGCATGGCCTTGCCCTCGTCGGCGGTGTGGGGCGACCGCATCGTGCAGTTCAAGGATGCGCCGATGGACGAGGTGGTACGGCGCCTGGAGGACATGTACCGGGTGCGGATCGAGCTCGGCGCGGCGGCCATCGGCAGGTGCAGGCTCACCGCCGATTTCGACAACGAGGACATCGGCCGTGTGCTGAAGGTGGTGGCCGAGACTTTCGGGCTCACGCTGGAACAGCCGGGGCGCGGGCAATACATCCTGAAGGGCGATGGTTGCTGACCGGCGTTGGGCCGCCTTGCTGTTCCTGCTGTCCTTCGGCATCGCGGCGCGGGCGCAGTCCATTTTGCAGCGGCCCGTGGACGTGCATGCCGACCATGTGCGGCTCTCCGAGGCGCTGGCCCTGGTGGCGCGCGATGGCCGCTTCAAGCTCAGCTACAACGCCGCCTTGTTGAACGGCGACAGCGTGGTGTCCGTGCAGGTGAAGGCCACGGTGAAGCAGGCCCTGCGGCAGCTGGTGGGCCACCGACTCATGCTGAAGGAAAGCGGGGAGCACATCATCCTGCTGGCCGACGCCGGGGCCAAGGACCCGGTGCAGCTGCGCGGCAGCATCATCAACGCCGTGACCGGTGCGCCGGTGATGCACGCCACGGTGTATGAACTGCGGGAGAAGGCCGCCACGCGCACGGATGCCGGCGGTGCGTTCACCCTGGAGGCCACCGGAAAGCGCGATCCCGTGCCGCTGCTCCTGGCCTGCAAGGAATTCCGGGATACCGTGGTGTACGTGCCGCGGAACGCACCGCCCGGGACGTTCACGATGCGGCCCATGGAGCGCGTGGACCGCCTGGAACCGATCTGCCTGAACGACCGTTGCGTCACCCTGGATGAACTGGGCCTGGCCCGCTTGCTGGTGTCATCGGAGCAAATGGGGCAGGCGGACAACCTGGGCCTCGGCGAGCGCCGCAACTGGCAGGTATCGCTGGTGCCGTCCGTGGGCACCAACGGACCGATCTCCGGTGCGGTGGTGAACCGTTGGTCCTTCAACGTACTGGCCGGCTACTCCCGCGGGCTGGACGGCTTTGAGCTGGCCGGTGTGGCCAACCTGGAACGCCGGGATGTGAAGGGCGCGCAGATAGCCGGGCTCGCCAACCTGGTGGGGCGCGATACCAAGGGCGCACAGATCGCCGGGGCCTTCAACCACACGTTGCGCTCCGCGGAGGGCCTGCAGTTGGCCGGTGTGGCCAACACCGTGTGGGACACACTGACCGGCGTGCAGGTGGCCGGCGCGGTGAACGTGGTGAAGGGCGGCATGCTCGGCACCCAGATCGGTGGCCTGGCCAACCTCACCACCCAGGATTGCGACGGTGCACAGGTGGCGGGCGGCTTCAATGTTTCGGTGAAGGACGTGCGGAAGACGCAGGTGGCCGGCGCATTCAACTACGGGCGCAACGTGTACGGTGCGCAAGTGGCGGGCGGGGTGAACGTGGTGCTGGGTGAAGTGGGCGGCGGGCAGGTGGCCGGTGCGCTCAACCTGGCGCGGCAGGTCACCGGCGGGCAGGTGGCGGCCGGCCTGAACCTGGCGGTGGATACCGTGCGCGGCGGGCAGGTGGGCGTGGTGAACATCGCCCGCGTGGTGCTGGGCGGCCAAGTGGGCATCGTGAACCTCAGCGACACCATCGCGGGTGCGAGCTTCGGCCTCTTCAGCTTCGCTTGGCGCGGCTATCACCGCCTCGATGCCGCCCATCGCGACGTGATGCCGCTCTCCGTGGAATTCCGAACCGGCACGCGCTACCTCTACAACGTGCTTTCGGCTTCGCCGCCGGTGCAGTCCTCCGGCGCCTGGGCCTACGGCTACGGCTTCGGCAGCGAGCGGAAAGCGGGCAAGCATGGCGTGGTGAACATCGAGCTCACGGCGGACCACATCAACGAGCAGGAGGAATGGATCGGTGCGGTGAACCTGCTGGGCCGCTTCACGCTGGCCTATGCGCACACCTTCGGCAAGCACCTTGTCCTCAGCGCCGGTCCGGCGTTCAACCTGTTGGTCAGCGATTGGCGCAACCGGGAGACCGGTGAATGGCGCAGTGCGCTGCCTCCGCGCGATCCCTGGGTGCGGGGCACCGAGGGCAACGTGTTGCTGGTGGGCTGGTTGGGCTACAGGGCCGGCATCGGGGTGCGTTTCTGATTTTTTTCTTGGGCGGATAGGGGTGAAGGGGAATCGCGCTGTCATCAGGGCAACGCAAACCCGATGACGAACCGCACGTTGCTTTCCACCCTTGTTCTGATCTTCCACTTCCTCACCATCACCGCCGTACAGGCCCGCCCCGGCGATCCGGTGGACAACCGCCAGACCGTGCGCGGCACCGTGCTCGACGTGGACACCCGCCAGCCCGTGCCCGGTGCGGCCATCGCCGTGGTGGCCGCCGACCCGCCCCTCAGTGCCGTGGCCGATGATGAAGGCCGCTTCGCCATCGCGGGCGTGCCCGTGGGCCGCATCTCCCTGCGGGTGCGCGCCATCGGCTACGAGGATGCCGCGTTGGAGAACCTGCTGCTCACCTCCGCCAAGGAACTGGTGCTGAACATCATGCTCTCCGGCTCCGTCACGGAGATGAGCGCCGTCACCGTCACCGGCGAGCGGCCGCGCGGCGAAGTGCGCAACGACATGGCCACGCTCAGTGCGCGCACCATCGGCGTGGAGGAGACCTCGCGCATCGCCGGCAGCATCAACGACCCCGCACGCATGGTCAGCGCCTTCCCCGGCGTGGCGGGCGACCCCATGGGCGACAACAGCATCGTGGTGCGCGGCAACTCGCCCACCGGCGTGCTCTGGCGCCTGGAAGGCATGGAGATCCCCAACCCCAACCACTTCAGCGACGAGGGCAGCACCGGCGGCCCCATCAACGTGCTCAACAGCGACATGCTGGACAACTCCGAGTTCTACACCGGGGCCTTCGCGCCGGAATACGGCAATGCGCTCAGCGCCGTGTACGACATGCACCTGCGCGACGGGAACGACAGCAAGCGCGAGTACACGCTGAAGGTGGGCGTGCTCGGCACCGACCTCACCGCCGAGGGGCCGTTGCCCGGCGTGAAAGGAGGATCCTACCTGGCCAACTACCGCTACTCCACGCTCGCCCTGCTGGACCAGGCCGGCATCGTGGACTACGGCGGTGTGCCCTCCTACACCGATGGGGCCTTCAAGGTGAAGGTGCCCACGGGGAATGCCGGCACATTCACGCTCTTCGGACTGGGCGGTATCAGCCACATCATCGATGAGGACAAGGGCGTGGAAGGCGACACGGTGTTCAGCCGGGCGGACTTCGGCTCGCGCATGGGCGTGCTGGGCCTGGAGCACACGCGCACCCTCGGCACCAACAGCTACGTGCACAGCAGCATCTCGCTCAGCGGCAACGGCAGCTCCACGGACTACGACGAGCTTCCGGAGTCAACGTCCACCGCTTTGGAGGACCGCCACAACGACGAGCTGCGGCACTGGACCACGCGCCTCGCCACCACGCTCAACACCAAGCTGGACGCGAAGAACAAGCTGCGCACCGGCGTGATCATCTCGTTGGACAACTTCAGGCTCGGCTCCAGCAGCTGGGACATCGCCCGGCAGCGCATGGAGACCCAGCTGGCCGCGCGTGGCGATGCCGCCACCGTGCAGGCCTTCGCCAGCTGGAAGTGGCGCTGGAACGAGCGTTGGAGCATGACCTCCGGGCTGCACGTGCTGCACTTCGGCCTCAATGGCGAGACCAGCGTGGAGCCCCGTCTGGGCCTGCGTTTCCAGCAGCGCCCGGACCAGGCGTTCACCTTCGCCGCCGGACTGCACTCCCGCGAGGAAGCGCTGATGACTTACCTGGCGCAACGCACGGACGCGGAAGGGAAGGTCTCGCAGCCCAACACCGCGCTGGCCATGACCAAGGCGCTGCACCTGGTGGCCGGCTACGACCGCATGCTGAAGGAAGACCTGCGCCTCACGGCGGAAGCCTACTGGCAGCACCTCTACGATGTGCCCGTGGAGAACGATCCGCACAGTGCCTTCAGCCTCTCCAACCAGAGCGAATGGTTCACCGACCGGCCGCTGGTGAACGAAGGCACGGGCCGGAACCTGGGCGCGGAGGTCTCCTTGGAGAAATACTTCACGCGCGGCTGGCACTTCCTGGCCACGGCCTCCTACGTGGATGCTCAATACAAGGCGCTGGACGGCGTGTGGCGAAACTCACGCTTCAACATGGGCCCCGTGGCCAACGTGCTGGCGGGCAAGGAATGGAAGCTGGGGCGCGAGGGCAAGGACCGCGTGCTCACCACCGGTGTGCGCTACACCCTGATGGGCGGCCGATACGCCACGCCCATCGACCTGGAAGCCAGCATCGCTGCGGGTGAGCAGAAGGAGATCGCGGACGCGTGGAGCGAAAAGGGCAGCGCGGTCCACAAGGCCGATGTGGTGGTGAGCTACCGCCTGGGCCGCCCCAAGGCCAGCCACGAATTCAAGCTGGACGTGCAGAACGTGCTCAACGCGGACACCACGGTGCTGCGCTACTACGACCGGCGCACGGAGACCATCAAAGACGTGCAGCAACTGGCCATCCTGCCGGTAGTGCAGTACACCCTGCGGTTCTGATCGGTCGGTGATGCGTTCGCAGTCCCCCGTCCGTGTTCCAATTCCGGCCTGGAGGAATGTGGGATGTCCAAAGGCGGGGGTCAGAGCCTGATGGCCTGCACATCATACTCCTGCAAATGCGGATCTGCGGTTACCAAGTGCAGGTTTTCATGGATCGCCTGGGCCACCAAGGTCCTGTCGAAGGGATCGCGGTGGTGCAACGGGAGTGCCGCAAGCACCAGGATGTGGGCAGGCAGGACGGGGAGAAGTTCGAACCCGAACACGCCCAATGAGCGGACCAGATCCTCAAGCTGAACATCGAGTGAAAGCTTGCCGACCGACTGTTTGATGGCAAGCTCCCAAATGGAAACGATGCTTACCACCACGGGCTGTTCGGGGTCGGCCAACAGTTTCCGGCCAATGCGCCCCAAACGGGAACTATCCTCCCATGCCCAAAGAAGTACGTGTGTCCAGCAGGAGCCGCCGGTTCATGCCAGGTCCTTGAAGTCGTCCAAGGGTGCATCGAAATCATCTGCCACATGGATCTTACCCTTGAACATGCCTAAGGGCCTTTCCCGTTTCTTGGACGGTTTCTGCAGCTTCTTCAAGAGCTTATCAACGAACTCGCCAACCTCCTTTTGCAGTTCGGTCGGAAGTGCGTTGATCTTCACAAAGAGGTCGGCCGCGCTCATGATGCGAAGTTAGGCCATATCGATATGCTCGACACTCCCGCAGGGTCTCGCCTAGCAAGATCTGCGATAACTGGCGGACCCTGAGGCCCAAGCCTCACAGCGCCTCGATCACCATGGCGCTGGCGCCGCCGCCGCCGTTGCAGATGCCGGCCGCACCGTACTTCTTGCCGCGCTGCTTCAGGGCGTGGATCAGCGTCACCATGATGCGGGCACCGCTGCAGCCCAGCGGGTGGCCGAGGCTCACAGCGCCGCCGTTCACGTTCACCTTCGCAGGGTCCAGGCCCAGCAGCTTGGTGTTGGCGATGCCCACCACGGAGAACGCCTCGTTCAGTTCCACCAGATCGATGTCGGCCATTTTCAGCCCGGCCTTCTTTACGGCGATGGGCACGGCCTTCGCGGGGCTGGTGGTGAACCATTCCGGGGCCTGCTCGGCATCGGCGTATCCAAGCACCTTGGCCAGCGGCTTCAGGCCGAGTTCCTTGGCCTTGTCCGCGCTCATCAGCACCAGGGCCGCGGCACCGTCATTGATGGTGCTGGCGTTGCCGGCGGTCACGCTGCCGTCCTTGGTGAACACGGGCTTCAGCGTCTTCAGCTTCTCGAAGTTCACGTTGGTGTACTCCTCGTCCTCGTTCACCACGGTATCGCCCTTGCGGCCCTTCACGGTCACGGGCACCACCTCCTCCTTGAAGCGGCCCTCTTTCCAGGCATTGGCGCTGCGGGTGTAGCTCTCGATGGCGAAAGCGTCCTGCTCCTCGCGGCTGATCTTGTTCTCCGTGGCGCAGAGGTCGGCGCACACCCCCATGGCCTTCTGGTCGTACACGTTGGTGAGGCCGTCCTTGCCGATGCCGTCGATCAGCTTGCCGTCGCCGAAGCGGTAGCCGTAGCGGCCGTTCTCCACGTAGTACGGGGTGCGGCTCATGCTCTCCATGCCGCCGGCCACCACCACGTCGGCATCGCCGAGCAGGATCTCCTGGGTGGCGTAGATCATGGCCTTCATGCCGCTGGCGCACACCTTGTTCACGGTGGTGGCGGGGGTGGAATCGGGCACCCCGGCGAACTTGGCCGCCTGGCGGGCGGGGGCCTGGCCGAGGTTGGCCTGCAGCACGCTGCCCATGATCACGTCGTTCACCGCCTCGGGCTTCACGCCGCCCTTCTCCAAGGCGGCCTTGATGGCCGTGGCGCCCAGCTCGGTGGCGGGCACGGTGGAAAGGCTGCCCCCGAAGGAGCCGATGGGGGTGCGTACTGCGGAAACGATAACGACTTCACGGGCCATGATCTCGGTTTTTGAATTGGGCCGCAAAGGTACGGAAGCTCTGGCTGGGCGGAATTTGCAGGGCACGGAGCATGGGATCGGCGCCAATGGACCGGGCATTTGGGCCAATCGTCGGCCTGACCGTGGAAAGACGTTTCTTTGCAGCCCGTTTTCGGGGTGTAGCGCAGTCCGGTTAGCGTACCTGCTTTGGGAGCAGGGGGTCGCAGGTTCGAATCCTGCCACCCCGACAACAGAAGGGGGCCGTCTTGAAAAGGATGGCCCTTCTTCGATTTCGGGGGTCAAGAACGATGGCCGCCTGTCCCGTTGGTCGGGCTACTTTGTCGACCTTTGCGTACATCCGGTCCCGTAGCTCAGCTGGCCCGCGCGCAGCGCAGAAAAACAGCAACTGCTCTATCCAACTGAGCTACTTTGTTGACCTTTGCGCGCACTGAGATCCCGTAGCTCAGCTGGATAGAGCACCTGCCTTCTAAGCTGGTGGTCGTTGGTTCGAATCCAACCGGGATCACGATATGGAAGAGGCGGCTATATTTGCCGCCCGAATTGGAGAGGTGGGTGAGTGGCTTAAACCAGTAGTTTGCTAAACTGCCGTACGGGTTAAACTGTACCGGGGGTTCGAATCCCCCCCTCTCCGCCAACGAGCAAGCCGCCCCGACAGGGGCGGCTTTGTTTTGCCCGGGAGGCCCGAGCTTGCCCGCGCCGCTCCAGGCAGAACGAAACCAACAAGGCGTACCTTGTTGAAGCTTGTTCGACAGGTACCCCCATCGTGGACATCCAAGTCCACGGCATACTTTTTCCGTTGGGTCCGGCGTTGTTTCGTGCCACCTGTAGGATTCCTGTATCCATGGATCATTTCTCCGAACCCCATGTGCCCAATGGGCCGCATTCCAAACCTCCCGTGACGGAGCGCCTCAGCTGGTTCCGCCGCTCCATGACCTTCCGGGCCGTGGTGGTGGCCGTGCTGGTGCTGTTGCTGCTGATCCCGCTGGCGATGGTGGAGAGCCTGGTGCGTGAGCGGGAATGGCGCAAGGAGGAGGCTGTGCAGGAGGTGGGCAACACCTGGGGCGGCAGCCAGACCATCACCGGCCCGGTGATCAGCGTACCGTACTCCGCCACCGTGCGGGTGGACCTCGGCGATGGAAAGAGCGAGATGCGCAATGTGACGCAGTACGCCCATTTCCTGCCGGAGAAATTGGACTTCGCCGGGCAGCTCGATCCCGAGAAGCGGCACCGCGGCATCTACGATGTGGTGGTGTACAAGGGTCATCTGCGCATCCAGGCCGAGTTCCCGGCCATGAAGGCGTTGTCGCCGGTCACCACGGCCACGCTACGCTGGAACGAGGCCGTGCTCTGCCTGGGCATCTCCGACCTGCGGAGCATCAAGCAGCAGGTGGAAGCCGCCTGGAACGGCGCCAAGCTGGCCTTCGAGCCCGGCCTGCCCAGCGACGACCTGATGGCCTCCGGGATCAGTGTGCCATTGCCGCTGGACAGCGGTTCATTGGCCCGGCCGTTCAACCTGGACTTCGCCCTGGACCTCAACGGCAGCAACAGCTTCCGCATGGTGCCCATGGGCCGCACCACCACGGCCACGATCACCTCCGCTTGGCCCGACCCGAGCTTCCAGGGGGCCTTCCTGCCGGATACCTCGGACGTCACCAAGACCGGCTTCACCGCCCATTGGCGCGTATTGCACCTCAACCGTCCCTACCCGCAGCAGTTCACCGGAAGCCGCAACTCGCAGCTGGAGGAAAGCGCGTTCGGCCCGGACCTGATCCTGCCCATGGACGAGTACCAGAAGAGCAACCGAGCCGCCAAGTACGGCGTGATGCTGATCGTGCTGGTGTTCCTGGTGTTCTTCTTCGTGGAGGTGCTGCAGAAACTGCGGATCCACCCCATCCAGTACCTGCTGGTCGGTTTCGCCTTGTGCATCTTCTACACCTTGCTGATCGCGCTCAGCGAACACATCGGCTTCAGCCTCGCCTACATCATTTCCGCCATTGCGGTGATCGGCCTGGTGGTGTTCTACGCCCGAAGCGTGTTCCAGCAGGTGAAGGCCACGCAACTCCTGGGGCTGGTGATGCTGCTGGTGTTCGGCTTCATGTTCACCGTGATCAACCAGGAGGACTACGCCCTGCTGATCGGCAGCATCGGCCTGTTCATCGTGCTGGCCATCGTGATGGCGGTGAGCCGCAAGATCGACTGGGAGCGGGCGGGGGAGTGACGGCCGCAGGGCCTTGCCCGTCGGGCTGTTTCACCACTGGTCGGGTGCATGGGGCCAATGGTCGAAATGTTGATCATTTGCGGGCGTAGGCCGTTACAGCAAAGGGCGGGCATGTCAATTTCGTGCCGCTTTTGAACACCCTGTTCCCCCTCCCTCATTCTCTGTAGGAATGCGAATTTCAGCCCTTCTTGCCGCCCTGCTTGTGGGGGCCGGCGTTTCCCATGCGACGGACTACTACGTGTCGCCCAACGGGAATGACTCGGACAACGGGACCTCGCCGGCCACGGCCTGGAAGACCATCTGGCGGGTGAACCAGAGCACGTACAGCTACCAGCCTGGCGACCGGATCCTGTTTGAGCGCGGGGGGACCTGGCGCGGGGAGGTGATCATGGGGGTATCCGGCAGCCAGGGGCAGCCGATCACGGTGGGGGCTTACGGCACGGGGAACCTGCCGGTGATCAAGGGGAGCGAGCTGGTGACGGGCTGGACGCCCTACCAGGGGAACATCTGGATGGCCACGGTGGCCACGCCCAACGGGGGGCCGGTGGAGCAGGTATACGTGAACGGGGCGCGGATGGAGCGCTCGCGCTACCCCAACACGGGCTGGCTGCGCAGCAGCCAGGCCGGGGGCACCCAGCTGCACAGCAACGACCTGGACCAGCCCGACGGCTACTGGAACGGGGCCACGGCCGTGGTGCGCACGGCGGGCTTCGCCTTCGACACCCTGCGGGTGGCCAGCTACGCCAACGGCACGCTGACCTTCACCTCGCCGATCTACTACACGATGGGGAGCGAGCCGTGGGGCTTCTTCATGACCCGCAAGCTGGCCGAGGTGGACAGCTGGTGCCCGCCTACT
>WBZR01003781.1_pt1 | contig 13127 bp, 11 predicted proteins | sample 5204231 | NCBI WGS metagenome assembly WBZR01 (sample SAMN12412403, study PRJNA552823) | activated sludge metagenome | isolation source: activated sludge from anammox sidestream of wastewater treatment plant... | place: USA: Virginia | collected 2017-08
CCCATAGCTTTCAAAAACACGGGCAGTGTGAAAATTTTGTGATACTACATCACCAATTTTTGTTTCTTTCTGAATCATTTGCTTTTTTTAATTTTTTAGTTTTATTTTTCTAATACAAAATTAACGTTATTAAATTGTATTGCCTTTGACTTAAGTCAATATGTTTAAATTTATGGATTATATATCTGGAATTTATGGAGTTAAAACAGGAATTGAGGATTTAAATCAGATATGTTTTCACTAACTCAAAAAATCAACAGCTTGAGATTTGTTTTGAATGCTGCAGATGTTAGGTTGAAAATAAAAAAGGATCAAGAAAAATAAATTTAAAATATGTTAAGCAGTATGCTAAACAGTTTTATTTATATTATTCGGCTTAAAGCCAATAGATAACAAAAAGACTTCGTCAACATTTTTCAGGGCATTAAGGGCTGTTAAAACAGCTCCATCAGATTTTAATACAGTTTTACCGGCAGTATTATCGGTATAATTAATGCCAACAAACGAAATGTATATTTTGGGTTTAGGTTTTTTCACTGTTTGATATCCCTAAATTATCCTTTTATAATTTGTTTTTTTAAGTTATTGTACATATTGCAATTTTTACATAGTGATAGGCCTGTGTGCCTGTCACACTTGTTTCTGCGTATAACGATACCACGGTTATTTCTTTTGGACGACACTCAGGTCGTCAACTACGGGAGTATTGATAATAATTATACCGTGTATATGATTAGACATGATAATAAACTGATCAAGGATTATATTTTTAAATTTATTTTCAATTTCAAACCACCATTTTTAAATCATTAAACCAGCTTCGGTTAGAAATGAGTTTTCATCTTTAATTTCAGAAAGAACATGATGATTATCATAAACACAAATTGTCAGGAAATATGAATAACCCAATGAGTAACCAAAACCTTTCAGTCTGTTTGGTTTTCTGAATTTCATTATTTGCGGTTAATACTCAATCTTTTCAAGGAACAGCCCTGATGGCGGAGCGGTGAATTGTGCGATGGATTCAACTTCACTCTCCGTCCGCCTCTCAATAGAAGTGAGCGGGTGAAGTAAATTTACAATTTGATGCGTTTCCATTTTCCCTCTGCCTACTTCAACTAATGTACCAATAATTCTTCGTACCATCTTCCATAAAAAGTGCGAGGCTTTTATACGGAAATAAATTTTATCTTTATCTTCGGCAATGGTTAATGATTCAACTAAACACTTGGTTGATTTTTCAATATTTGAACGGCTATCCCGTTTTTTTGGGGAGGAGATTTTTGGCGATTTATCGAGTTCCGAAAATGCTTTGAAGTCATGCATACCAATAAATAATGCTGCAGCTTCTTTCATTTTTTTTACACTTAATTTATCTTTAACCCACCACACAAAGCGTTTTTCAAACGCCGTGCGGCGTTTTGAAATAATATATAAATACTGCCTTGATTTTGCACTATGCCGTGCATGGAAATCAGCACGGGCTTTTTCTATTTCAAGTATATTTATATCCCCGGGAAGCTCGTCATTAATTTTCGTTTTCAGTATTTCAGGAGCAAGCATTGTTTCACAATCTATATGAGCAACCTGCTCAATTGCATGCACACCTGCATCAGTTCTTCCTGAGCCCTGAAGATCAATAAATTTATTTGTGCCTTTATTTTTTTTAAATACAGTTTGAATTGCTGTTATAAGAGTGCCCTGTACAGTCTTAACTTTTGATTCACCCGGTTGTTTCTGCCAGCCGGAATAGTTTGCACCGGCATATTCAATATAAATTTTAAATTTCATACTGCAAAGATAGTAATATAGAAATATAAACAAAAAGCACAGATTAAATTATCTGTGCTTTTTGGTTTATAAATTATTATTAAGAAAATAATTTGAAATATCTTATTCGCCGTATTTACGTAAACTTGGTGCTATGCGCTGCCCTGCTGTGTTACCCGGTGCAGCAGTTTTTTTGGTTGGTTTTGGTTTCTTTGGCGTATCATCATTATCGCATGAACCGCCTGCAAGTGAATTAGAAGAACAATCCCACCAATCTTTAACATAATCCAGATGTCTTCTTATCCAATCACGTTTATCTTTAATTTCTGTTGGATCTTTTACGGCATCCATTCCGTCTTTAATGTGCTTATCAGCATTAAATTCATCCATATTACTGGGTAAACTTCCTTTACCCGGGTTGTTTGAGTCCTTGCGATACTTAGCAATTTTTTTAAAAAAATCATTAGCGGCTGATAAGCGTGCTTTATAATTTGCCGCAGAAGGATCCTGCGGATATGATTTGAACTCAGTTATATTTTTTAGTTCTTTGCCGTCACCGCGTATCATCCAGCCTTGGTTTTCTACAAGTTCCTCTTCACCTGCGTTTACTCCTGTGAATTTAATTGATTTGAATCGGTATATAGGATAATATTTTCCGTCATCGCCTTTCATAACATCACTTCCCGGTTCATCAATGTAGCTGATCTCAATTTTATCGCCATTTTTTTCAAATAGTGTAACCCGTCCTTTATCGTCACGTGTAACATTTACCGATTGCGGGCGGTAAAGTTCTAATATTGATTTAGAGTATCCTTGGGGCATCATTCTCATATAAAATCCATCACCAATATAAGCCCAGTTACCCGGGTCAACTTGTTTCTTCAACAAATTTGAAGGAGGGTCGCCAGGGAGCACTGCCATACTTTCAATATCTTCAAAACTGCTCGAAGGGTCTGTTAACTTTCCTCGCAGGTCTTTGTAAAATTTAGCGGTTGATCTAACTTCGTCCGGTAAAATGTCTAATGGCATATCGCTGATGCCAATGCTTAAGTCTGCAATTTCAGCTGGAGTTAATAGCGGTTTAACGCGAAGCTGAAGATCGGGCTGAAGCTCAGTAAATTTTGCTCCGGCAATAATTGCCCAAAGAAGAAGTTGAATATCTGATTGTGCAATTTCGGGATGTTCTACCGAACGGTTAAGAATATTTGTAACAAGATTATCAAGCTTGCCCTTTATTGGAGCTATTAAATGACCCGAACCCTTTGTGGGACCATGTGTGCCCGCTTTTAAACAATAACTTTGAACCGTCATACGGTAATAACCCGGACCTAATGGTGCGTTATAGTCAGCAGGTTCAGTGGGTTCATAATATGTGTCAATATCATTTACCCAAAATGCCACAGGGTAGGCATCGTCAATTGAGGTAGTAATATTTTTTTCTTCAAGTATATCAGGCACAACAGCTTTTTTGAGGAGATCATCAATTTGCGCCAGTGTAATAAAGGGTGTAAAAACCAATAAAAGAATCAGAAGTTTCTTTTTCATAACCGTAATATTAATTAATTGTAATATTACAAATATAAGTAAATTTAAAGGGAAATCTTCGGAATAAAGTTCTAAAGCACTGTTTTTAAAGAATTATTTTATTTAATTTCTACTGTCAAAAGGATTTTAAACATTTAGGAAAATCTGAGCAAAGATTATTTTTTCTTTGAAATGAGTGCATCAATACTGTATTTACCTGCACCCAAAAATAGGAGAGCAATAAATACTGAAAACATTTCAGTCGGATAGATTGCACGAAACCAAGGATCCAGATTTGAAGTGTGATTCATAAAAGCTACAAACATTACACTTGCCATAAAAAAAGCTGCGGGACGGGTAAAGAGCCCAAGTACCAGCAATATACCGCCGCCAAATTCAGAAATTGCAGCCATAAAACCCCAGAATGACGGGGCAAATGTTATACCAATTTTTGCAACCGCTGTGCCAATTTTCGCCCAGAATTCCGGTCCCCCGGATATTTTGCCCCAGCCGTGAACTAAAATGAATGAAAGTCCAATTCCCAGCCGAAGAAATAAAATTCCAATATCACGATGCTTATCAAGAAAGTTTTTAATCATAAAATTTTACAGTTAGTTAATGGTTAGATATGTGTTGAAACACTAATTAAGGGAGATTTAGTTTCAGGAATTAAATATAATTTTAATTTTTTAATCTGGTATTTTATAGAATCAAATATTATTGGGCAGTTATGTTTTTAACTGTATTTAATACTATTTTACAAACTCATACCTAAGTGAATCATTTTCTAAAGAAATAATTAAAGCAGTTGTACTATCAGCATTAATATTTATTCCTTTTGAATATTTTCCAACTGTAACAGATGCTCTGTGATAACCCGGTGATAGTTTTACATGTTTAATAATTTCCTTTTCATCATCACGCTCTGCAATTAATTTGCTTTTTGGGAAAACAATATTTTGATTTATCTGTATGTAACACTCTTTGCCAAAGAGCGATGAATCAAGCTTAATCTCATAAGTCTTAAGCTGCTCATTCATCCGGTCTTTTGCAAGTGTTACCATTGCTCTCAGGCAGGCATTCCATTCAGCTGACCATGAATCCTTAACAAATGTAATTCCGGAATTACTTACTCTTGCAATATTACCTTTACCCCAGTTTAACGAAATGCTTTCACCGCCTCTGTCATAAACCATTTCTTCGTATGTCTTAATTTTATCAAACCGGTTTTCAACAAATACTCTGTATAACTTATCAAGTTCACTTTCACTTAATTTAAAATTTACACGAGAAACAGTACCGCCGAAATTTATAGAATAAAAACAGGAATCTTTGCTAATAAAAATATTTTCTGAGTAGTACATCATACCGCCGCTTAATGAATAAGAAAAACGTATATTTTGAGGGCGATTTTCGGGCAGGGGAGAGTTATCCCCCGTGCTTTTTGCACATATAAATCCGCTGAATATGAATAAGGTATATAATATAAAAATTGATTGATATTTCATTTTCAATTTCATGATAATTTTCAGTTAGTTATTTTACTGAAGTTTTAGAAGTATTGTTCCTTTAACGCAAAGTTAAGAAAGTATTTTATAACTTACCCTCATAATTTTTTAAACTACACTTATTTAATCAGGGGAAATTATATTAAAATAATAATGAAAAATGCAGAATATTATATAAAAGCACTTGGACTCAAAAAACATCCTGAAGGCGGATGGTTCACGGAAGTTTACAGATCTGATGAAACTATCAGTAAAGAAAACCTTCCGGAAAGATTTCCGGGAGAAAGGAATTTTTCAACATCAATCTATTTTCTTCTGACCTCAGAATCTTTTTCTGCTCTACACCGAATAAAAAGCGATGAACTTTGGCATTTCCATGCAGGCAGTGCCTGCACAATTTATATGATTGGTGAAGCGGGTAATTATTCTGAAATTATACTGGGAAATGATTTAGATAATGGCGAAGTGTTTCAATGTGTAATTCCTAAATGTGTATGGTTTGGGGCAAAGGTAAATTCAACTGAATCATTTACACTTTGCGGCTGCACAGTTTCACCGGGGTTTGATTTTGAAGATTTTGAATTGGGAAAAAGGGAAGAGCTTGTAAAGTTATTTCCGCAGCATAAAACAGTAATTGAGAAATTAACAAGAAAATAATTCATATAAATTCCAATTTTCAAATAAATCACAAAAGAAAAGAAAACTCATTATATAATAAAATTAATGTCAAATAAATTGTGTACATAATATTGGAAAAAATTAATTAAATTGTTTATTATATTTGTATAAATAAATATATACTAAAATGATAGAAACCTGGTTATTAGTTGTTACATTATTTCTGCCAAGAATTGCACTGGCAATTGCATATTTCAGTCATCAGTTACCTCAAAATAATATTCCGTTTATTGGTGATATACTGTTGTATGTATTTCTGCCCAGATTGCTGATGATAATTTATATTTATGATAATATGGGATGGGAAAATCCCTGGTTCTGGATTCATATTGTTGTGGCAATAATTGTTTATGTTAAAGGTTCACATGTAACTTACAAGCGAAAGTTCAGAAAATGAAAATAGAAAATAATATACAATAGTTGTATTATGATCAATAATTAAAATGATTAAACAGTAAATTATTATTTATAAAAAAATAGTAACTCCTCTTTATCCAAAGAGGAGTTTTTTTGTATGTCATTTTTGAAAGATAAATTAATATAATTGCCTTGTTACATTTAATTACAAAATAATTCAGTATTTAAACTTATAAATCGGAACTAAATCTATATATATAAAAGTTAAAGTTTTAAATAGCTAATATACGATTACCTCCGTAAACGCTATTAATCCTGTCATAAACATTCAGTTATGGCATAATACAGAAAAAGGGCTTTTTCAAGCCCTTTTTTAATTTCTAATTTTCACTATCTTTAAACATATTTTGTTTAGAAGATTTTTAGTGTAAAAATTTTTCTCTTATTTTAAATAACGAATTTAAACTCATATCACTTCTTTCTTAAGTATTGTTTATCATGAAATGAAAATTGATAAAGAAGTACAGATTATTTTAAATAGTGCAAAAAAATATATAGAAAATTAAAATTTTATTTTATATTTTATATACTGTATTATTACTAACTGAATGAAAAAATTTCTACTTGATTACGGCATCAAAGTACGTTTGCCGATTATCCTTTTTGTTGCTGCAGCTTCATTTGCTTTAACTTACTATATAACCTATGCTGAACGCACGGGTATTGGTTACCAGCCCGAGCAGCCGATTGCTTATTCACATAAATTGCATGCCGGTGATATGGGCATTGATTGCCAGTATTGTCACGTAGGTGTCGAAAAATCAAGGGTTGCCAGTGTCCCTTCGGTGAATGTATGCATGGGATGCCATTCTGTTGCAAGGAAAGACCAGCCTGAGATTCAGAAATTAACCAAATATTACAACGAAAATAAGCCTATTCCATGGAAAAGGATTCACAGGGTACCTGATTTTGTGTATTTTAACCATAGTGTTCATGTAAACAAGGGCATAGTTTGCCAGGATTGCCATGGTCAGGTACAGGCAATGGATACTGTTATTAATAATAAGTATAAAACTACAGGTCAGGTTAATTCATTTACAATGGGTGCCTGCCTTGACTGCCATCGTAATTCACATGAAAAATTCCCGAACCTTCCAAACCTGAACAAAGGTCCGGAAAACTGCTCGGCTTGTCACAGGTAGTTATTAAGCAGAAAACAGTAATGTTTATAGTTTTAGTACCTTTAAAAAAAGCTTTATTTATTTCAAACAAAAAAGTTCTTATATTATAGTATAGAAATTATATTAAAATGAATTCCAATAGTTCCAATAACTCCAAAAAGATACTACGCAGGAATTTTTTTCTGTATCTTTCAGCAGGTATTGCTGCAGCAGCGGCAATTACTAAGCTTCCGTTCAGAGTATTTCAGAATAAAGTAAAAGCAGAAACAAGCATTAAGATAAAAGCAAATCCTTTTGCTGTAAAAAGAGAAGCTAACGATGATACGATAAAACTGAGCGGAGGAAGAACAAATGGATAAAAAGGATCGTATGGATAAAAAGGATCGTATGGATAAAAAGGATTTGAAAAGCATAAATAAATCTGAAACTAATGATCTAAATTCAGGAGAGGCGGGATATTGGAGAAGTTTTAAGGAATTATATAACGACCCTGCTTTTAAAAAAACATTAAAGAATGAATTTTCACCTGAAGCCCTGCAAAAGCCCGATACCAAAAACATGTCGGCAGTTACAAGAAGAAGATTTCTTGCTCTGATGGGAGCATCTGCAGCATTTGCTGCTGCAGGCTGCAGTAATTATCAAGATAAGGGTGTAATTTATCCTTATAATCAAAAACCGGAAGAAGTAATTCTTGGTTTGCCAAACTATTATGCATCTACTTGCTCGGGATGTACAAGTGCATGCGGTATATTAGTAAAAACACGGGAAGGCAGACCCATAAAAATTAACGGTAACCCAGATCAGCCGGTTAATAAAGGAAAGATATGCTCAAAAGGTCAGGCAAGTATTATGAATCTTTATTCGCCGGAAAGACTAAAAGAGCCGATGATGAATAAGGCACAGTTAAACTGGGGTGATGTGACTAAAAATGTTAATGCTGTATTAACATCTGCAGCAAGTTCTGGTAAAGAAATTGCAATTGTAACTCATTCTATACTTTCACCAACTCTTAAAAAACTCTTAGATGAGTTTAAACTTACTTTTGCAACGGCAAAAGTATATTCGTATGAAGTATTCAACAATTCAACCCGCGTAAATGCATGGCAAAAAACTTATGGTAAAAGATCTATGCCTGTTATTCAGCTTGATAAAGCAAAGATAATACTTGCACTTGAAAGCGATTTTCTTGGCAATGACCATAACATGATTGAATATACCAGAATGTTTGTACAGAACCGCGATGTTATGACAAATAATGAATTTAACCGGCTGTATGCAGTTGAAGGCGCCGTAACCAATACCGGCATGAATGCCGACTACAGGCTCTGCTTAAGAACAGATGCTATTGAAGAATTGGTTATGTGTTTGCTGAATGAACTTGCAGGCAAGAAAAAACTTTCTTCCTTTGCAATGGATTCTAGAGTTACATCGGTATTTTCTTCTAATGACCTGAAACAGTTTGCAGTTAAATACAAACTTGATGAGAACGTTCTTAATAACCTTGTTGATGATTTGGCAAAAAATCAGGGTTCATCAATAGTTATGGGCGGAGATAAACTTTCCGAATCAACACATATAGCTATAAACCTCCTGAACGAAGTAATTGGTGCAGATAAATTATATTCTACAGAAACAGAAAATACTGAACTTGTTCCGCTTTCAACTCCACAGGATATGGATAATCTTGTTTCAGATATGTCCACAGGCAAAGTTGGAGCAGTAATTCATTTTGATACAAATCCGGTTTATAATCTTTCACCGGAATATAAATATGAAGAATCTGTTAAAAAGGTCCCCGTTATTATTACACTTGCAGAACAGGTATCAGAAACAACAGAAATATCAAACTACGTACTGCCAATTCACAGTCAGCTTGAGTGCTGGAATGATTTTAAAACCCGGACAGGATTTTACAGTATGCAGCAGCCAATAATTGCCCCGCTGTATAACACAAGACAAAAGGAAGCAATTCTTTTAAGCTGGAAAGATAACAAGGAAGCAACAGAAACTACGTACAAAGATTATTTAATAGCAAACTGGGAAAAAGTAATTTATCCGGCAATGGGCTCGCCTGTATCATTTAAAAAATTCTGGAATTCAGCGCTGCATGACGGAGTAGTTTATGTAAATGAAAAACCCGAGGCAGCAGGAAGTACATATTCAATTGAAGCATTTGTGTCTGCTCCCAAAATTAAGGCATCAAATGATTTTACAGTTCTGCTTCAGAACAATAATAATGTTGGTGATGGCAGATTTGCATTCAATGGATGGCTGCAGGAATTACCGAATCCTATCACAAAAATAGTATGGGATAATTACGCATCACTGTCTGTTCAGTCTGCAAGCGAACTTGGGGTACATTCAAATGATACAATAGATATAACAATCGGTTCAAGAAAGCAAACTTTCCCGGTATTCATTCAGCCCGGAATGGCAGATAAAACAATTGAAATTTCACTTGGTTACGGCAGAACAGTTGCCGGCGTTATTGGAACTGGAATTGGTGTTAATGCAAATGTACTTATTGCAAAAAATCCTTCACTTTCAGATAGATTTTATAATAACGCACACGTATCACAAGCAGGCGGAAAGTACGAACTTGTTTCCACTCAGGAGCATCATCCTATAGATAGCGACCCGCTATTGAAGGATATTCAGTTCAGACGCGGAATTATAAGACAGGGTACTGTTGATGAGTATAAAAAGAATCCTAAATTCCTTAGAGATGATGAAGGCGATATTGATCTGCAGCCGATAAATACACCTCCGCCTTATCGCAATCCCGGATTTAGCGGATTCAAATGGGGTATGGCAATTGACCTGAACAAATGCACTGGTTGTGAAGCATGCATAATATCATGCAATGTTGAAAATAATATTCCTATTGTTGGTAAAGACCAGGTATATGCTAACCGCGAAATGATGTGGTTAAGGATTGACAGATATTACTATGGCACACCCGATGCACCTTCTGCAAACTTCCAGCCAATGCTGTGCCAGCATTGTGATTATGCACCGTGTGAAAATGTTTGTCCCGTTGCAGCAACAACGCACAGCGATGACGGAATTAACGGTATGGCATATAACAGATGTGTTGGAACAAGATACTGTGCTAACAACTGCCCGTATAAAGTTAGAAGATTTAATTATTTTGACTATAGAGATAGAGTCGCAGATGGTGTACAATATGCCGAGCCAATGGATTTAATGGCAAATCCTGAAGTAACTGTTCGCTCCAGAGGAGTAATGGAAAAATGTACATTCTGCGTACAAAGAATAATGAAAGAACGACAGGACGCAATTGCTGAACATCGCGATGTAATTGGCGCAAATGTTAAAACAGCATGTCAGGAAGCTTGCCCCGCCTATGCAATTGAGTTTGGCAACGTAAACGATAAGGAATCAAATATTGCAAAATACCGTGAGCATTTGCTTGGCTATGGCGCTCTTGAAGAATTGAAAGTTTTGCCTAATGTAACATATATGGCTAAACTCAGAAATATATATGAACCATTACCTTACGGAAATAAAGAGCATGAGAAAAATAATAACAACACAGAAGAAAACAAGAAAAACGAAGAACATTAAATGCTTCAATAATTAAATGCTTCAATATAAGATTAAAAAATTAAGATTTTTATAATTATAGAATAAGTTAATATAATGAGTCTTGACGCTACATATTCGCGTGAACTTCCTCTGGTTGAAGGAAGAGATTCTCTGGCTGAAATAGATGATGTAATTGCAAAACCTAATGAAACCAAGCCATCTTATAAATGGTACATAGCAATTAGCATAAGTTCAACAGCTTTGCTGATTGGTGCTGTATGTTTATGGCTTACCTTTTGGTACGGTATAGGGCTTTGGGGAAATAATATGCCGATTGCATGGGCTATGGGTATTGTTAACTTTGTGTTTTGGATTGGCATAGGCCATGCCGGTACGTTAATTTCTGCAATTTTATTTTTATTAAGACAGAAATGGAGAACAGGTATCGCCAGATTTGCAGAAGGTATGACAATTTTTGCTGTTATAACTGCAGGAATTTTTCCTGCAGTGCATACCGGACGCCCCTGGCTTGATGCTTATTTAGTCCCGTATCCAAACCAAAATGGTATATGGGTAAATTTCACATCACCTCTGTTATGGGATGTTTTTGCGGTATCAACTTATTTTACGGTATCATTTCTTTATTGGTATATTGGCTTGATACCTGATTTTGCTACTTTGCGTGACAGAACAACCAGCGGAATAAAGAAAGCTGCATATACTATTTTATGCTTTGGCTGGAGAGGCTCTAACCGCCATTGGCAGCATTATGAAAGAGTTTATCTTATCCTTGCAGGGCTTTCAACTCCGCTTGTACTTTCAGTACACACAATTGTTAGTTTTGATTTCGCAGTTTCAGTTATTCCCGGATGGCATACTACTATTTTTCCCCCTTACTTTGTAGCAGGTGCTATATTCAGCGGTTTTGGTATGGTATCAACCGTACTTATAATTGTGCGAAAGGTGTTTGATATGGAACATATTATTACCTTAAATACCCTTGAAAAAATGAATAAAATTCTGCTTGCAACAGGTTCTATGGTAGGGTATGCTTACATTATGGAATTTTTTATAGCATGGTATAGCGGAAACACATTTGAACAATTTACATTTATTAACAGGGTATTTGGACCTTATGCATGGACTTATGCAGTAATGTTTAGCTGCAACGTTATATTTCCTCAGTTATTCTGGTTTAAAAAAATACGGAGAAGTATTCCGGCTACCTTTGTTCTTGTACTTCTGGTTAATGTTGGAATGTGGTTTGAAAGATTTGTAATTATTGTAACATCTCTTACAAGAGATTTTCTGCCTACAAGCTGGGGTGAGTTTTACCCAACTATATACGATATAGGTATCTTGATTGGAAGTTTTGGTTTGTTTTTTACACTTGTACTTCTTTTTGTAAAAACATTTCCTGTAGTCGCTATAAGCGAAATAAAAGCAGTTACCGAAGGAGCGCAGCCCAAGCATCATAAAAAACACAACAAACCTGCCGAACTTGTTCCGCAGGAATAACTATTTAATAGGAAAAAATTATAAAAAGTAATATAGTAATAAATTAAAAAGCTAAACTTAATAAATATTTAAAGTAATACTAAGAATAATAAAAGAATTACCATAAAAAGTATGTTTGGTAAAATATTAAAAAAGCTGGATGAAAAATTATTAAAAAGTGAGCCAAGAACAGGAAAACTTTTTGCTGTTGCTGCTCTTTTTGATAAACCTGATGATATAATTCACGCTGCTGAAAAAGTTACAGAACGCGGCTATAAAAACTATGATGTATTAACACCATATCCGTTGCATGGTATGGATGGCGCTATGAAACTTAAGCCAAGTAAAATTGGATGGGTTGCATTCATAGCCGGTATAAGCGGTACAACACTGGCGTTTCTTATGATGTGGTGGATGTCTGGCATTGATTACAAAATTATTTTTGGTGGTAAACCATATTTTAACCTGCCTCCGTCTATTCCTATAATGTTTGAGCTTACTGTACTAATTTCTGCTATTGTACTTGTTAATTCGCTGATTCTTATTTATATGAAACTGCCTGCTAATGCTAACCCGTTAATGGATACAGAATTTATTAAAAGGGTTACAAGCGATAAGTTCGGAATATACATTCAGGCAGATGATCCTAAGTTTAATGTTGATGAAGTTAGAGGATTATTTCAGTCTCTTGGTTCTTCATCTGTAAGTAATATTAATGAAGCAGAATATGAAAAAGGAGATTCAAAGAATCCCCTGCTTAGTCTAAAATTTATGGGTGTAGTGGCAGGCACCTGTGTTGTTACAGTACTTGTATCATATTTTGTGCTTCAGGTATTGTTGTTTATGCCACCGTTCAGCTGGATGCACGAACAGCCTAAGCTGTTGCCTCAAAGCAAAAGCAATTTCTTTAAAGATAACTGGTCAATGAGGCGACCGGTTGAAGGAACAGTTGCAAGAGGATTTATTCCCTATGAATTTAAAGGAATGCCCGATAGTATGGTGGTGCCTACTCCAAACCCGCTTCATGTTACTAAAAAAGTCCTTGAGGTCGGCAAAAAAAGAT
>WBZR01003783.1_pt1 | contig 13123 bp, 9 predicted proteins | sample 5204231 | NCBI WGS metagenome assembly WBZR01 (sample SAMN12412403, study PRJNA552823) | activated sludge metagenome | isolation source: activated sludge from anammox sidestream of wastewater treatment plant... | place: USA: Virginia | collected 2017-08
CGGCGTGCGCTACACGATCAAGGACGGCATCGTCTACGACGCCAAGCAGTTGCTGGCCGACGTGGCGGCGATGGTCGAGAAACAGCGCCGCAGCAACCGGACCACCTCCGCCCAGTAGGCGCGTCCTCACGGGCGGCGGGCGGCCTCACGCGGGGCCGCCCGCCGTCCCCGCCGCCCGCCATGCGGGCGGGTCGGTCGCCCCCCCGCCCGCGACGATCAGCGCGCCCTGACGAGCACCGGGCGCCCCCGCCACGACCCGGCGCCCCGCGACACCGCCGGCTGCGTCCTGTTACAGATCGCGTTCAAGCCGCGATCTGTACCTTCCGTTTGGCCGGCGACTGTGTCACCGTCTCCCACCATCACGGTCACGTTCCTGGTTCAACACAGCGACGGAGGAGATCTATGCGCAGAAGAAACTGGGCGCTGACGGCGTTGACGGCCGCCCTGGTGTTCGGACCGCTCGGCTGGAGCGCCCCCGATGCCCAGCCGGGCTCGACGCTGACGCCGGCGCCCGCCCGTGGGGCGAACGAGGGCAAGGGGCCGTTCAAGACCCTCGTCATCCGCGGCGGCTTCCTCATCGACGGGACCGGCGCGCCCCCGGTGGGCCCGGTGGACATCGTCGTCGAGAACAACCGTATCGCCGCGGTCCGGACCGCCGGCACGCCGGGGCTGCCGCTCGAGCCCAAGCGTCCGCCCCAGAACGCCGACTACGAGGTCGATGCCACCGGCAAGTACATCCTGCCCGGCTTCGTCGATCTGCACGTGCACGCCGGCGGCGCCCCCAAGAATCCCGAGGCGGAGTACGCCTACAAGTTGTGGATGGCGCACGGCGTCACCACGGTCCGTGGCGTCTCACTGGCCGCACACGACCTGACGGTGTCCGAGAAGGCGCGCAGCGCACGCAACGAGATCGTCGCGCCGCGCATCTTCAACTACCAGACACCGGGCAGCGGCTGGAAGGGCGGCATGGTCGACACGCCCGAACAAGCGCGCGCCTGGGTCCGCTGGGGAGCCGAGAACGGCATGGACGGCATGAAGCTCTTCTCGGCGCGGCCCGAGATCATGGCGGCGCTGCTCGACGAGGGCAAGAAGCTCGGGCTCGGCTCCACGGCCCACCTGGGGCAGACCGGCGTCGCCCAGATGAACGCCATCAAGGCGGCCCGGCTCGGCCTGGGCACCGTCACGCACTTCTACGGCCACTTCGAGTCGCTGCTGAAGGACTACGTCGTCCAGCCCTGGCCCGTCGACCAGATCAACAACGACGAGTACATGCGGTTCAGCCAGGTGGCCCGGCTGTGGGACAAGATCTACCCGCCGGGCAGCCCCGAGTGGAAGGCCTACCTCGAGGAGCACCTCAAGCTGGGCACCACCTTCGACCCGACGCTCACGATCTATTCGGCCGGCCGTGACCTCATGCGCTTCCGCAACGCCGAATGGCATGCGAAGTACACGCTGCCGTCATTGATGGAGTTCTATGCCCCCAGCCGTCGCAACCACGGCTCCTACTGGTTCTACTGGACGACGTGGGACGAGGTGGCCTATCGCAACTTCTACAATGTCTGGTTCAAGCTGCTGAACGACTACAAGCGGATGGGTGGCCGCGTCACCACCGGCTCTGACTCGGGGTTCATCTACCAGACCTACGGCTTCGGCTACGTCAACGAACTGGAACTGCTGCAGGAGGCCGGTTTCCACCCGCTCGAGGTGTTCCAGGCCGCCACCATGAACGGCGCCCTCACGCTGCACGCCCCCAAGGGCACGCCCATTGACTTCGGCGTGGTGCGCGCCGGGCTGCTGGCCGACATGGTCATCGTCGACGAGAACCCGATCGCGAACCTGAAGGTGCTCTACGGCACGGGCGCCCTCAAGCTCAACGACCGCACGGACCGGCCCGAGTACGTCGGCGGCGTGCGCTACACGATCAAGGACGGCATCGTCTACGACGCCAAGCAGTTGCTGGCCGACGTGGCGGCGATGGTCGAGAAACAGCGCCGCAGCAACCGGACCACCTCCGCCCAGTAGGAGCGTCCTCACGGGCGGCGGGCGGCCTCACGCGGGGCCGCCCGCCGTCCCCGCCGCCCGCCATGCGGGCGGGTCGGTCGCCCCCCCGCCCGCGACGATCAGCGCGCCCTGACGAGCACCGGGCGCCCCCGCCACGACCCGGCGTGGCCTCGCCCCTCTGGCGACTGTCGATGGCCAAGGGCCGATGGCGGCGCAGACGCGCCGCACACGTAGTGAAACACCAGTTCATCCAGCGTGTCCTCGCTCACTTCCACGGCGAAGGGCATCACTTGCTTGGTTGCGCCCCAGCGGGCCCTGGCGCCGTCGAGCGCCGTCGTGGCAACCTGAACCACCTCGGCATGCGCATCGAAGTCCGCCAGCAGCGCTTCCTCGCTGAGGGCCGCGAAAGACACGCCCGGCGGCTGACCGGGATGAGAGCTGTCGTCCGCCAGTGAGCGCTCGCCCTCCCCGGTGGCCACGCGGCCTGGCCTGGCACTGAAGCGCGCGAGGCTCGTGGCGGCCTGGCGCAGCGCCGCCGCCGTGTCCTGATCTCTGACCACGACGAATGTCCTGCCGGAGTCCGGCCCCGCGAAGACCTTCGCTGCTTGCGCGCTGAGGCGGATCGCCACGAAGGGCAGGCCCATCTCTCCGGCCAGCTTCCGTACCTCGGGCGACATGAGATAGGAGGTCACGACGCACCGGATGGTCGGATCGCCGGCGACGGCTGCCCGCAACCGCCACGCCGTGCGACACGGTGCGACGTGCACGAAATCGAGCGAGAAGCCCAGGCGCCGCCTGAGCTGCGCGTCCAGCAGTTCGACCGCCTCGCGGTAGCCGACGAGGGCCACCTTGAAGTCGTCGCGACGCTCGGCCCCGGTGTAGCGGCTCAACATGCGCGCGAAATCCGCCTCCGCGACGCCCGATGCCGCCAACTGCGTCGCCAGCGTGGTGACGAGTTCGAAGGCTGCACGATCGCCGGGGCGCTCGGCGGGAGCCACGCTCGGACGGCGCAGGAACAGCCCCTGGCGCTCCCGCCCTTCGACGAAGCCTTCTGCCTGCAGCGTGCGGTAGAGATCCAGCACCGTGGTGGGCGACACGGCGAGCTGCTGCGCCAGGCTGCGCACCGATGGCAGCCGGTCGCCCGGCGCCAGATGACCCAGAAAGGCCTTCGCGCGTATCTGGTCGAGAAACCACTGCCGCCCTGGCCGTCCAACCTGCCGGGGCGAGACTCGCGACCGCGGATCCTTGATCATCGAAGGGACCCTCCGCTGTCCTGTGCCGTGCTGGCGGGATGACTGATAGTGCCGGCGATCGGTCTGCTTGTCAACGTGAATGCCGTGTTTTCAGAAAACGTACACAGAACATACGGAATCCCAAATATCGGGTTACAGCGTCTGGCAAGTGTGGGTACTGGCGGCGTCGCGGTGAGGACGGGAGGGCTGCAGCGCCACGCGTCGCAGGTGACTGTTACCGTTTTTCAGTAATGACAGCACTGGTGGGGACTTTTCTGAAAACTCAAAATTCCATGTTGACACTGCGAGAGGATTCACGTAGAAGATCCCGCATCACCACAGTGATTCGCGACGCGTGTCGCGTCTCCGGCCACGACGTGCCTGTCGTCCCGGTTGATGTTGTCGCGTCGAAGGAGAGAGGTACCGATGCGATGTGACAGACCCCCGCGCCTGTGGCGCACGGTTGTTGCCCTCCTCGTCGGGCTCCTCTGGAGCACTCTGCCGCCCGGAGTCGGCCGTGCGGCGGCGCAGTTGGTCACCGGCACGATTGTCGGCAGCGTCAGCGACGAACAGGGCGGCGTCATGCCAGGCGTCGCCGTCTCGATTTCGAGCGAGAACCTGATTGGGGGCGTCCAGACGCAGCACAGCGGCGCCAACGGAGGCTACCGGTTCGACAACCTGCCGCCGGGCCTCTACACGGTGAAGTTCGAACTGGAAGGCTTCGCCTCGGTCGTCCGGTCCGAGATCCGCGTCACCTCCGGCGTGGTGGTGACCGTCGACGCGAAGCTCAAAGTGGGCGATCTGACTGAGGTCATCACCGTAACCGGTGGTGCCCCGGTCGTCGATACGCGCTCCAACGTGCAGCAGGCGGTGTTCGATCAGGAACTGCTCGAAGGGGTACCCACGGGGCGCGACGTCTGGTCGGTGGGCAAGCTCATCCCCGGCGTGAACGTCGGCACCTACGACGTCGGCGGCACCCAGGGCATGCAGCAGAGCGCGATGTCGGCGCACGGGTCGCGCTCCGACGACAAGACGTTCGCCATCGACGGCCTCGCGGTGAACTGGCCCGGGGGCGGCGGCGGCAGCACGATGGTCTACTACGACCAGGGCATGTTCGAGGAGGTGAACTACCAGACGTCGGCGATCCCCGCTGAGGTGTCGATCGGCGGCGTCTACATGAACATGGTCACCAAGTCGGGCGGCAACGTCTGGCGCGGCGACGCCCGCTACTACTACGCCGACGAGAGCATGCAGAGCAAGAACTTCGTGCAGGTGCCGCGCACGATCGCGGGCAAGCCGACGATGCTGACGATCGGCAACCCCATCTCGGGGCAGTACGACTTCAACGCCACGGGGGCCGGGCCGCTCGCCAAGGATCGGCTGTGGTTCTTCGGCTCGTACCGCCGCTGGCGCGTCGACAAGCGCCTGCTCGGCGTCTTCAATTCCGACGGCAGCACGGCCATCGACGACAACCTGATCTGGAACTGGTCGGGCAAGCTGACCTTCCAGATCTCGCCCAACCACAAGCTGGGCGTCGTCTACAACTACAACCAGAAAGATCGCTACCATCGCCGCGACACGCCACCCAACTTCGTTGCTGACATCGCCTCGTATCTCCAGAACCAGCCGGGCCGAACGGGGCAGATCAAGTACACAGCCGTCCTCGGCGGCACGACGGTCTACGAGACCACGCTGGGGGGCGTCAACGGCGTATGGCCCCTGCGGTATCAGCCGGGCACGCCGCCTGGTGCGCTGCGCCGTGAGGATGATGCGCTGCTCACCGGCTGGGGCGCGGCGCCCCGCGAGTACGAGAACCCGAACTACCGCCTCCAGTTCGACAACGTCGTCAGCCACCACAAGAGCGGCTGGGGCGGAACCCACGCGCTGAAGGCCGGCGTCCAGTTCACGCGGCAGTTCTACCAGGAGATCAACCGCGTCAACGGGGACGTCCGTCTCTTCTACACCAACGGCGTCCCCACGCGGGTCGTCGCCCTGAACACGCCGGTGGACGCGAAGAGCTATGTCGGTCAGCTGGGCTTCTTCGCGCAGGATGCGTGGACCGTCGGACGCGGCCTCACGCTGAACGTCGGCTTCCGGCTCGACCGCGCCACAGGCTGGTATCCGGCGCAGACCAGCCCCGCCGGCCGCTGGGTGGCCGAGCGAACGCTGCCGAAGACCGACGTCTACAAGCAGTGGCTGGGCGTCTGGCGCGCGGGTGCCGTGTACGACGTGCGCGGCGACGGCCGCACCGCGATCAAGGGCAACTTCAGCCGCTACGCCTTCCAGGTCGGCATCGACCTCGTCACCACCGTGCACCCGTTCACGCTGAGCACGGCCAACATCGCCTGGAGCGACCGCAATGGCGACGAGTTGCCCCAGCCGGAGGAACTGGGTCGCTTCGAGGGCTTCACCGGCGGCGCCAGCACGGCCTACACCGACCCGAACGGGCCGAAGTGGGGTTATTCTGACGAGATCACCGCGGGCATCGAGCACCAGGTCATCAAGGACGTCCGCGTCGGTCTCATGTACTACCACCGCACGAACCGCCGCCAGATCGGTACGCGCAACCTCGCCGTGCCGTCCAGCGCGTACACACCAGTGACGCTGACCAGCCCGCTCGGCGGCAGCATCACGATCTACAACCTCAGGCCGGAGTACGTCGGGCGGCAGCAGAACGTCCGCGAAAACATCGACCTCCTCGACAACGACTACGACGGCCTCGAGCTGACCGCGGTGAAGCGCTTCGCGAACCGCTGGCAGATGCTGCTCGGCTACACCTACGGCCGGAACGTCGGCGGGCTCAGCTTCGGTGACTTCAACGATCCGAACAACCTCGTCAACCAGCAGGGCCGCGTCGCCAACGACGCGCCGCACAGCTTCAAGATGTCCGGCTCGTACCTGATGCCGAAGACCGACATCATGGTGGCGGGCAGCGTCATCCGCAACAGCGGCTATCCGCTCCAGCCGACGTGGACCGTCACGCGCGGCACCTACCCGGGCCTCACGCGCTCGTCGCAGGTCGTTCGCCTGCTCGAACGCGGCGAACTGCGCCTGCCGACGGTGGCGATGCTCGACCTGCGCTTCTCGCGCCGCTTCAAGGTGGGTTCGCTCAGCTTCGAACCGCAGGTGGATCTGTTCAACCTGACCAACGCCGGCACATTCGTGGGCGTGGTCCAGCCCATCGGCAGCAGTTACGAGCAGCCGACCGAGATCCTCGCGCCGCGCCTGCTGCGCGTAGGCTTCGTGGTGAACTTCTAGCGGGCGACGTTGCGCGGTTTCGCCGCGGTTGCCCGTCAAGCGCGGCACTCGGGATTGCTGGTGTGCCGCCGGGCCGTGACGGTCCGGCGGCGTCTGGACGCACGACGGCACAGGATCGACACGGGGGACACAGGATGAGGAATCGGGCCTTCAGCTCCTGGCTCGGAATCGGCATGGGCGGCGTCGCCATCGCGGCGATGATGGCCCTCACGCCGGCGCAACCCACGGCTCAGCAGGCCGCGGCCTCGCCCAAGGCCGCCGCACACAACGGCACCTACAAGCGCCTGCTGATCAAGAACGCGATGGTGATCTACGGCAACGCCAAACCGCCGTACGGGCCGATGGACATCATCGTCGAGAACGGGCTGATCGCCCGCGTGCTGCCCTCGCCCAACGGCGCCACGCAGCCCGGCATCGACGCCGTGATCGATGCCACGGGCAAGTACGTCATGCCGGGCATGGTCAACACGCACATGCACTGGCACGAGGAACGGCAGAAGGGGATCCCGCAGCCGATCCAGTACGAACGCAACCTCTACCTCGCCACCGGCACGACCACGGCGCGCGAGGTGGGCGGCAACACGGAGAAGACGCGTCAGTGGCGCGAGGAGAGCAACGCGCACAAGATCATCGCACCGCGCATCCTCCTCTGGAACCGCCCGTCGCTCGGCCCCGATCGCACGCCCGAGCAGATTCGCGCCGGCGTCCGCCAGGCAAAGGCCGACGGCTACGACGGCCTGAAGATCGGCGGCCTCGACCGCGATCAACTGGCGGCGCTGCTGGACGAGGCGAAGAAGGTAGGGCTGTGCACCACCACGCACATCGCCGTCGAGGAGACCACCGCCCGCGACTACGTCGATCTCGGGGTCTGCTCCATCGAGCACTTCTACGGGGTCGGGGATGCGGCGCTCGACGGCATCCAGGACTTTCCGCCCGAGCACAACTCCAACAACGAGATCCATCGCTTCGGCCGCGCCGGCGAGCTCTACACGCAGGCCAACCGCGACAAGCTCATGAAGTTCGTCGAGTACATGGCCGAGAAGAACGTCGGCTGGAGCCCGACGATGTCGATCTACGAGGCCAGCCGGGACATCATCCGCGCCCAGAACCAGCCCTGGTTCAGGGACTGGCTGCACCCCTCGATGGCGGAGTACTTCAAGCCGAGCCTGACCAACCACGGCTCGTACTTCGGCGGCTGGACCACGTCGCAGGAAACGGCCTGGAAGCACAACTACCGCGTCTGGATGGACTCGCTGCTGCGCTTCGCGCGCAGCGGCGGAAACGTCACGGTAGGCGACGATGCGGGCTACATCTGGTCGCTGTACGGCTTCGGCATGCTGCGTGAGCTGGAACTGCACCAGGAAGCCGGCTTCCATCCGCTCGAGGTGCTGCGCCACGCCACCTGGAACGGCGCCACCATGGTCGGCCTCGGCGACAAGCTGGGCAAGGTCCGCCAGGGCTGGATCGCCGACCTGCTGGTGGTCAATGGCAACCCGGTCGACGACCTGCGCGTCCTGAACCCCTACGGCGTCGACATCATGACCTACGACGGCAAGCCGGTGTCGAGCTACTCGCCGGTGGCCGCCAACGACCCGAAGGTGAAGTTCACCCACGGCGGCGGCATCGAGTGGACCATCAAGGATGGCATCCCCTATCACGCGCCGACGCTGATGAAGGAAGTGAAGGACATGGTGGACAAGTCGCGCGCCGAGCAGCGGAAGGCCGCGCCGACGGCGGCGCAGTAGGAGCGCCGCGCGAAACCGGGCGCGCCGGCCGCACGGGATCCCGTGCGGCCGGCGCGCCCGATCCCTCACCGTTCGGCGTACGGCGCCGCCGTGACCAGGCGTCCGGTGCCAGCCCCCGGCGCCGGGCGCCAGAGGACCACCAGCAGTTCCGCCCCGACCGTATCGTAGGGAGTGATCCTCGCCTGCGAGAACGCGTGCGGCACCGTCGCATCGAGCATGCACGAGTCACCGGGGCCAAGCACCTCGGCCGCCCCCTCCCCGTCGTGCGTCGTGGCGAGCTTCACCGTTCCGTTCAGCACGTAGACGAACTCCTGGCCCGCGTGGGCCACCAGCGGAGGCGACTCGGTCCCGCCCGGGCGCAGCCGCACGAGGTATGGCGCCATGCCGGTCCGGCCAAACCCCGCCGTCAGCGGCGTGAAGACGCCATCGAGGCAGCCACCCTCCGGCGACGGCGCGTCGTCGGCCTCGGCACGACGCCGGACGTCGGCGGCCCGGACCACGCAGAACAGCGGACGCTCGACCACGGCCCCGGTGAGGAAGTAGTGAAGCGGCTTCCGAAACGTCGCGCAGATCCGGAGCAGCAGCTTCAGCGGCATCGGCCGCCGGCCCTGCTCGAGGCTCATCAACCGGCGTGTGCTCAACCCGATCTGACGGGCGAACTCCGCCGACGACATCCCGTGCGCGTGCCGCAGGTGAATCAGCTTCGTCGCGATCTGCTCGACCGCGCTCTTGCGCGACGCCTCGCGCAGGTAGATGACGGGGCCCGACACGCTGTCGGACGCGCCCGAATCGGCCGGCTCGTCCAGCGCGCACTGCACGTGAACGGATCGCGCCGGCTGGTCGCCCGTGGAGCGGATGCAGTGCGGAAGGTAGCTCCAGAAGCAGGCGTAGTCCCCCGCCTGCAGCGTCTCGCGCGCCAGCCCGTCGGGGCCCTTCACGAGAATTTCGAGGCTGCCCCGCAGGACGAAGACGAACTCCTCGTGGTGGTGCGAGATGAAGCGCAGTTCCTCCTCTGGCGCCGGATGCACCTCGATCTCGAACGGCTCGAGGTACCGGCCGGCGAAGCCCTCCGCCAGCATCCACAGCCGGTTGTGGTAAGCGGTCGTCGAACGCCGCGTGCGGCTCACCAGCCGCATCGGCGCCGGCGCCGTCGATTCGATGGCGGCACGGCGCGTGATCTGGAAATGCGCCGACGCCAGGCGCGGCAGGAGAGTGTCGAGCGAGGTGTCGAGCGCTTCCGCCAGTCGCAGCAGGAGGTCGATGCTCGGAGAGATCCGGTGGTTCTCGATCGCCGAGAGCGTCGCGATCGAGATGTCAAGGCGCGCGGCGACATCCTGCAAGGTGAGGCGCCGCTGCTTGCGGTGATCCCGCAGGCGTGCGGCCACCTGACGTGCCACCTCCGCCTCATCGAGTTGAACCTGAACAGCCATCGTGGCGAGAAGTATAGAAACAACGCTTACTGAACGCCACAATGGCGTGATTCTTCAAGAAACCCAGCTCGGACTAGTTACTTACAGAAACCAAATCGCTCAGCGACGTATTCCAGGAACTCGAACCACTGCGGTCAATGACGCCGCCGACAGAATCGTCCCGTCGGCGTCGTGACACCAACCCGGCCATCCACAGGACGTCACCAGATGCTGGACTCTGTTTCCAAGAACGTCTTCCATGCCCTCGCGGCCAGCGGCAGGCTGAAGTCGGTGGCCTCGCGCCACGGCATGCGCCGCCCAACCAGTTTCGCACGCCGTTTCGTGGCCGGTGAGACAGTGGACGAGGCGATCGCCGCCGCGCGCGCGATCGAGGCCAAGGGACTGGCCCAGACGCTCGACCTGCTCGGCGAGAGCGTGGACTCGCCGGCGGCGGCGGCCACCGCCACGCGCGGCTACCTGGCACTGCTCGACGCGATTGCGGCGGCCGGCATCGGGCGCAACATCTCGCTGAAGCTGACGCAACTCGGCCTCGACATCGACCAGGCCACCTGCCTCGACAACCTCACGCGAATCCTGGAGGTGGCCGGGGAGAGCGGCTTCTTCGTGCGCATCGACATGGAGAACTCGCCCTACACCGACGCCACGCTGGACGTCCTCGAGACGGTCTGGACCAACGGGCACCGCAACGTCGGCACGGTGCTCCAGACCTGCCTCTACCGTACGGAGCAGGATCTCGAGCGCCTGATTCGCCTGGGCGCGCGCGTACGGCTGGTGAAGGGCGCCTACAGGGAACCGGCCGCCGTGGCGCACCAGAGCAAGGCAGAGGTCGATGCGGCCTACGCACGCATGGTGCAGACGCTGCTGCTGCGCGGCACGCACCCCGCCTTTGCGACCCACGATCCGGCGATCATCGAGCAGGCGCGCGCCTTCGCCGGGCAGCACAAGGTTCCGGCGGACGCCTACGAGTTCCAGATGCTGTACGGGATCCGGCGCGACCTCCAGACGTCGCTGGCCCGCGCGGGCCACACGGTCCGCGTCTACGTGCCGTTCGGCCACGAGTGGTTCCCGTACTTCATGCGGCGCCTCGGTGAGCGGCCGGCAAACGTCTTCTTCGTGCTCAGGGGTATCCTCGGCGAGGCATGAGCACGCAGCGCGGGCGCGACGCCTGCTGCGTCGCCGGGCCGCGGCTGGGACCCGGACCGCCGGGCGAGGGGGCATGAGGCCGCTGCTGACGGCAATCGCGGGCGCAGGAGCGGCACTGGCCGGTGCCGCCGCGATAACGCGCGCCTTCAGGCGTGACATGGCGCGGGCCCGCGCGCGGATCAGCGGTCGGAGCGAGGTCATCGCCTCCCCGTTCGGCCACATCGAGTTCACGCGCGGGGGAATCGGCTTTCCGGTGCTGGTGGTGCACGGCAGCGGCGGCGGCTTCGACCAGGGCGAGTTCCTGGCGCGCCTGATGCTGGACGAGGACGTTCACCGCATCATCCCGTCGCGCTTCGGCTACCTGCGCTCGTCCTGTCCCGCCGGTGCCACCTTCGACGATCAGGCGCACGCCTACGCCTGCCTGCTCGATCGTCTGGGCCTGCCGCGCGTAGCGGTGGTGGCCTTCTCGCACTGCGGCCCGTCGGCCCTGCTGTTCGCGGTTCTGCACCCGAATCGCGTGTCGTCGCTCATCCTGCTGTCGGCCGGCGTCGCCTCTTCGGAGGATGTCGCCCAGCGGCGGGCCAACCGGCAGGGCTCGGCGTTGGCGTGGATCTACCAGCGGAACCTGCGGTACTGGGTCGTCACCAGGCTGCTCCGCCGGCGGCTCCTCGGCCTGATGGGGGCCGGTCCCGCGGTGGTCACCGCGCTCGGCCCGGAACAGCGGCAGATGGCTGCCGGCCTGATCGAGGTCATGCACCCGGTCGAACCGCGGGCGGCCGGCGTGGCGTTCGATCACCGGGCGGCGATGCCCAACGGCCGCATCGCCGCGATTCGCGCGCCGACGTTGATCGTCCACGCGCGCGACGACACGCTGCAGCGGTTCCACAACGCCGAGTTCGCGGCGCGCACGATTCCCGGCGCGCGCCTGGTCGCCTTCGAGCGGGGGGGGCATCTCGTCGCGGCGCTCGAGCACGAGCAGGTGCGGGCGCTGGTGATGCGGCACCTTCGCGCGCACGCTGTGCGGTGAGCCTCGCAAGAAGGTGGCGGCACGGCCGCGCGGAGCCAGCACGTGCCGGCCGCCCTCACGCAGCCGAGGGCGGCCTTCGCGCGGCCACGGTGAACTGCGAAGCCAGCGTGCGCAGGCCGGGCACCGCAAGCCAGGCGCGATCCACCGCGTGCGTCAGCGTCCAGAACGGTCCCCAGTCGGTCCGCACGACCCATGGCATCGGCCCGCCCAGCGGGGCGTTGAACTCCAGCCTCACCGGGTGGAAGCCAGCGGCGCGCACCTCGGCGGCGGTCACGTACGGATCGAGCGGCGCCTCGATCGGGCTCTGGTACCGCGCCCCGCGGCGCAGCAGCGGCGAGGCGAGGCGCCTGGGCAGACTGCGTGCGCTGGGATCCCACAGGTAGATCCAGCCGCCAGGCGACAGCCAGCGCCTGATCCGGTCGAGCACGCCGGCGCGCGTGGCGGCATCCGCGAAGTGATGGAACACGGCCACCGCGAGCACGACGTCGACGCTGCCGTCCGGCAGGTCGATGTCCTCCACCGCGCGCTCGACGAACCGCACGTTGGGCAGCCCGGCCGATCGCGCCCGCCGCGACGCCTCGGCAATCGCCGTGGGAGACAGGTCGAATCCGGTGATCTCGCCGAGGGAGGGAGCCAGCGCCAGTTCGTAGTCGCCCAGCCCGCATCCGAGCGAGACGAGCCGCGTCGACGGCCCCAGTGGAACCTGACGGCGGAAGGCCGCGAGGTTCGCCCCGACGAGGCGGCGGAACCCTTCGTGCTCGAAGAACCGCCGCGACACCACGTGGGCGTACCACGATTCCTCGTGATCCCGCTCACGCGCCAGCGGGTCGGCTCCGGGCGCGGTGCCGGCGGCCACCTGACGATCGTCGATGCTCATCGGACCGCTAGCGTACGGGCGAAGGCGGGCGCGGGGCAACACCGCCGGCTCGCGCGCCGGCGGCCGCGCTCCCGCATCACTTGACGCCTGCCGCGGCGGCTGCCGTACCATGCGTGGTCCGGCGCACCGGTGCCGGCCGGGTAGAATTCGAGGCCACCTTGACCGATCAGTCTGTCCTGCGCGTCGCCGTCATCGGCGCGGGCGGCATCGCGCCACTCCGCCACGTGCCCGCCTTCCGCACGGTTCCGGGCGTCGAGGTCGCGGGCATCGTCGATCGTCACGCCGATCGCGCCGCGGCGGTGGCGGCGCGGTGCCGGCTCCCCCACCACGGAACGTCACTCGACGAGCCGTGGCTCGAGCGGGTGCAGGCCATCAGCGTGGCCGTTCCGCCGCAGCAGCACTACCCGGTG
>WBZR01003786.1_pt1 | contig 13118 bp, 8 predicted proteins | sample 5204231 | NCBI WGS metagenome assembly WBZR01 (sample SAMN12412403, study PRJNA552823) | activated sludge metagenome | isolation source: activated sludge from anammox sidestream of wastewater treatment plant... | place: USA: Virginia | collected 2017-08
CCCAGTCGCTCAACACCGCCCCATCGGTGTTGCCCGCCGAGAACGCGCTCACCCCCTGGCTGCGCAACAGCCGCGGCACCGCCGGGGCCGCCACCCGCGCCGCCTCCCCGCACCCGCCCGCCGCCGGCCCGGCCACCATGCCCGCCGTCCCCGCCACCGTGCCCGTCGGGGCCGCCGGCCTGGCCATCGGCGCCGCCTCCGTGACCACCGCCGGCACCGCCGGAAGGAGCGTGCTCTGCAGCCAACCCGACGGCCAGCGCGCGATCGCCGCCACTCCCAGCACACCCGCCAGGAGCGCGATCACGCCCGTCCACCGTCGCCGGTGCCGCCCGATGCCGCCGTCAGCGTGACCGCCGCCGTTGACCAGCGCGCCCACGCCGCCCCGCTCGCCCCCGGCCGGCGCGCCCGCCGCATCTTCCGGCGCCGCCACCGGCACCGCCGCGTGCGCCGCGCCCGTCGCCACCCCCGACGCCGCCAGGCACAGCGACTCCATCTCCCACAGCAGCGCCGCCAGGCGCGCCACCGCCCGGCGCTGCTGGTTCTGGAAGTTCCGGTCCTGCCACGGCCGCGGCCGCTCCGCCTCCACCATCTTCTCGACCGAAAGCCCTTCCCAAAAGCGCCCCGCGAGCAGGTCCGCCAGCTCCGGCGACTCCACCGCCAGCCGCTCCCGCGCCGCCGTTAGCACCGCCCGCAGCGCATCGCTCCGCAGCGCATCGGGGCGATCACGCAGCTCACGCGCGACCAGGCATTCCGGCACCCATTCGTCGCCGCGCCCTCGCCGGCGACCCGTGAGCCCGTACAGCACTTCCAGGACCCGCTCCGGTAGGTCGGACGGAGGTTCCTCCGCGATACCGGGGTTCCGCGTTGCAGGCATCTTGCACCTCGTTTGCTGTCATGTGCCATTCCACGATGTCGTCCCACCCCGTATGCTGTCCGCCAACGATCGACACGCACTCCGACCATCAAACAGGCCATCCGTCCAGCGGCAGCCCCTGCCGAGAAACACACGCATACCTCGGCCAAGTTCGCCGCATAGGATGCCAAAGAGCACCGACCCATGTGAAGTCGAAACCAAGCAGGCACCGCTCACCCTCGCTCACAGGAGCCTCCGTTGCGCCGACTCACGACCCTCGCCACCGCCACCGCCACGCTCGGGCACATCGCCGCCCGCTTCGGCCATGCCGCCGGGCGGCTGGGGGGCGCCCTCCTGGCCGTCGGGCGCCTCTGGCACCGCGCCCGCGCCTGCATCGTGTCCGCCCTCCTCCTCGTCGTCGTCGCCCTCGTCCTCACCGCCGCCGGCGCATGCACCGCGCTCGGCTGGGGCATCGCGCGCGTCACCGCCGCCGGCGCCACCCCCGCGGGCCTCGACGTCGTCCTCGTCATCGACCAGAGCGACTCGCTGTTTGAGCTCGGCGGCGTCGGCTCAGACCCCGACCAGCTCCGCATGGCCGCCGCCCGCGTCGTCGCCATGCGCCTCGGCGACGGCGGCCCGCTGCCCGTGTACCGCCTCGGCGTCGTCGCGTTCGGCACCCACGCCGCGCTGCACATGCCCCTGACCCCGCTCCACGCCCCCGATCGCCGCCAGGCCGCGGCCGACCGACTCGCCCACGCGACCCCCATGGGCTGGACCGACGTCCGGGCCGCGCTGCGCGCCGCCCACGACGAGCTGCACCACGGCCCGCGGTCCGAGCCCGCCCACCAGACCGCCGTCATCCTGTTCACCGACGGGCGCCCCCAGACCCCCGACACCGGCGCGCCGGGCGCCGAAGAGGCCTACCTCGACGACCTGGCGGCCGTCGTCCACGCCCTTTCCGGCCGGGGCACCGCCGTGTTCACCGTGCTCCTCCACAACGCCGCCACCGACGCCGATCCCCGCCTCACCGCCATCTACCGTCCCTTCTGGATCGACCTCGCCGAATCCGGCATCGGCGTCCGGTTCTACGACGTGCGCTCGCGTGCCGACCTCGTGCCGCTGTACGCCGCGCTCGTCGCCGACCTCGCGCTCGGCGTGCCCAGCCCCGCGCCCGCCACCGCGCCCCCCGCCCACCGGGGCGCCGAGCCGCCGGCGCCGGCATCTTCGCCGCCCTCCGGCACTCCGGCGCCAACCCCTCCCAGCGCAGCCGCGCCCGCTCGCCCTCCCACCGCCGTCGCCGCCGGCCAGGCGTCCGAGCACGCGACGCCCGGGCTGCTCGGCACGGTGGCAAGCCTCGCCGTGCGCACCGTCGCCCCACTGGCCATCGTCGTGCTCGCCGTCGCCGTGCTCGGCATCGGCGCGACCATCGCCGGCACGGGCTGGCAGCGCCTCCGCGCGCACACCCCCGCCCGCGGCAGGCCGCCGACCGGTGCCCTGCGCCTGAAGGCAGCCCCGCCCGGCGCCACCATCCCCCCGCTCTGGAGCCTCGCCGGCGCCGCCAAGCCGCGGCTGAGCATCGGCACCGCCCCGGGCTGCGACCTGCGCCTGCCCCCGCACCCCGATCTGCCGGCCATCGCCGCGCACATCGACGCCCAGCGCCGACCCGGCGGGCACGCCGCCGACCGCCTCACCGCCCACGGCGACGCACCCGTCAGCGTCGACGGTCACGCCGTCCGCCAGCCCCGGCCCCTCGTCCACGGCAACACCATCGTCGTCGGCCCCTACCGCTGGCGCTACGAGAACGTCCTGGCCACCGCCAGCCCGGCACCGCCCGCCGTGCCGCCCCGCAGGCGCCCGGCGCCCGCCGCGCCGGCGCGACCCGATCCGCCGCCCGCCCGGCGGGTGCGGCCCGATCCACCCACGGCCCACCCGCTCGGCCAGCCGCGCACGCCCGCGTGACGCACCGTCGCAGCCGGCGCCGGCCACCCAGCAACGCACGCCCCGTCCGCCACGACAAGGAGCCATCCGATGCCCGACACACCCGCCACCGGCCCGAGCCTCGCCGACGACGCCTTCGCGCTCGGCAACGGGCATGCCCGTCCCGCCATGGGCGGTGCGCCCGCCGCGCCCCGCGCCGCGCCCGCCGCGACGCCCGCGCCGACACCCGCGCCGACACCCGCCCCCCCGCCAGGCCGCACCTTCGTCGCCCAGCCCACGCTGGTCGTCGGCGCCGGCGGCATCGGGCACCGCATCGTCCTGGCCCTCAAGGCCGCCCTCGTCGAGATCCACGGCCACGTGCCCGCCGGCATCCGGCTGCTCGTGTTCGACATCGACGACGAGCACCTCGCCGTGCCCGTCGGCCACCGCATGGTGCAGCTCGAGCCCGACAGCGAGCGGTTCTGCCTCGGGCCGATCCCCGTCGCCCGCATCCGGCGCAACCTCGACAACCTGCCCACCATCGCCGAACGCCTGCCGTGCCTGCGCGACCTGCCGCCCATCGCCACCGCGCGCGCCGCCAAGGCCCTGCGCCCGCTCGGGTCGCTGGCGTTCCAGTGGCAGTTCCCGCACATCCGGTCCATCGTCCAGCGCGCCATCTGGGCGCAGGCCGGCCGCGACGCCCACGGCGACGCCGCCCTGGCCGTCGACCCCGGCCGCGGCATCAAGGTCGTCCAGGTCGGCTCGCTTTGCGGCGGCACCAACTCCGGGATCTTCATCGAGCTCGGCCGCCTGCTCAGGGCCGAGCTCGAAGACCTCGGCACCCTCGGCGACGCGTGCGTCAGCATCGGCATCGGGCTGCTCCCCGGCGCCTTCCGCGGCGCCAACAGCCCCAACCTCGGCCCCAACACCGCCGCCGCGCTGCACGAGATCGAGGCCGTGATGCTGCAGCCCGACGCGCCCGCGGCCTACCGCAACGGGGCCGTCATCGCCCCCGCCCAGCCGCCGTTCGACATGTACCTCCTGGTCGACGCCGTCGACGAGGGCGGCCGGGTGTGGAACAGCCGCGACGACCTGTGCGAGATGGTCGCCCGCGCGCTCATGCTGCTGGCGTGCACCGCCCTGGGGGACGAAGGCGACGTCGAGCTCGACAACCTCGACGAGGTGCTCGCCGGGCGCACCGCCGACGGGCACGGGCGGTTCTTCGGCAGCCTCGGCCTCGGCGTCCTGGCATTCCCCGCGCCGGCGGTGGCCAGCGCGTGTGCCGATCGCCACGCGCACGCCGTCATCGCCGCCACGCTGCTGCGCCCGGAGACGGAAGCCGACCGTGCCGCGGCCCGCCAGTGGGTCGAACGCCTCGGCCTCGACCCCGACCGACTCGCCGGCGCGCTGGCCAAGGACGACAACCGCGCGCCGCTGCTGGTCGCGCCCGACGTCCCGCCGCACATCAAGCAGGCGCCGCCTGCCGATGTCCCCACCCTCGCCGCGCAGTACCTGTCCGCGTGGGACCGCGTCCAGCTCGAGACCGACGCGCGCGGCTGGATCGCGCTCAACGGCCACGCCCAGGCCGAGCGCCTGCGGCTGGACGTGCGGGCGAAGGTGGCCGACATCGTCGACCATCCCGAGGGCGGCGCCGCCGTCGCACGCGGCCTGCTCGAGACCTTGCAGACCGAGGTCGACGGGCGCCAAAGCGCCCTGGCGCTCTGGCTCGGCACCGCACGCTCCGACCGCGAGGGCCGCCGCCAAGACGTGGCGCAGCACCTCGATGCGCTCCAGCGCGCCGCCGCCGGCCCGTGGCTCGGGCGCGGAGCCCGCGTCCAGCGCGCGCTCGACGGCACGTTCAACGCGGCTGCCGACGCCGCCCGCGCCGCGATCGACGTATGGGTGGCCGAGCAGTGCCAGGCGATCCTGGCGCTCGTCGCCGAGGACATCGCCGGCCAGCGGCGGCAGCTCCATCGCCTCGAGACCCGGTTGGCCGGCGAGATGACGCGCGCGGCGCAAGCGTGGTCGGAGGCCCGCGACCGCCTGACCACGCACACGGGGCACCCCGCGTTGTCGCTGGTCGACGCCCCCTACCTCGACCAGCTCTATGCCGCGGCGGCGCCGGAGCCCGCCGCGACCCTTGATCGGCTGCGCCGTGCCCTGGCGCCTGCCCGCATCGTCGCCGACGACGGCGCCGGCGGCGTGCTGGCCTGCCTCCAGGCCGCCTGCGCCGGGGCGTTCGCCGGCATCGCCGCCATGACCGTCGAGCAGGCGATGCAAGACCGCGCCGACTACTCGCCGCGGGCGCGGCTCGGCGCGTTGAGGCAGGCCGCGCTGCCGGCCGTCAACCTCGACCTCACCCGCCTGCCCGGCGGCGACGCCGCGCTGCAGCGCATCGACGTCGTCGGCGTGCCGCATCAGGCCACCTCGATCCTGCGCGCCGAGGCGCCGCACGTCGTCTCGCTGCACGACCCCCATGCCATCCTGGCGCTGTCGGTCACCGTCGGGCTGCCGTACACCGCGCTGCAGGCATGGCCCGCCTACGCGGCCGCGTACGGGCTGGCACGGCGCGCCCGCCCGTTGCACACCCTCCCCGGCTTCCAGTCCCGCGGCGCCGAGCACCGCCTGGCGCTCGCGCTCGGGCTCGCCTTCGGGTTCATCGACACCCGCGGGACCTGGTTCTACTACCGCCCGGCCGACCCGCTGGCCGAGCCGCATCGGCTCGGCCAAGGCGCCGAAAACGCCGGGCAGACCCTCGCGCGCGAGGACGCGCGCACGGCCGAGATCCTCCAGCGGGTCGAGGCCCACATCGACCGCATCGGCACCGAGCAGGCGCTGGCGGCGCTGGACGCCTGGTGTGCTCCCGCCGCCGGCGACGACGACCTGGCGCGCGACATCAAGCGGCAGGTGCGCGGCTACACCGACCTGCTGCGCCAGAACGACCGGCTGCGAGCCGGGGGCTGATGACATGCGCGACAGCGACCCCATGCGCCCCAACCGCCCGCCCCGCGCGTCCGAGCGGGCGCACCCGGGCGCCCTGGTGATCGGGATCGGCCCCTTCGGCAGCGCGGTGGTCGACGAAGCGCGGCGGCGGATCGCGGAGCGCTGGGGCAAGACGGACAACGTGGTGTTTCTGACCGACGGCGGCGATGCGGAAGCGGCTCGCGATGAGGCGGACGGTGGCGGCACGGCAGACGGCGGCGATGCGGCGGACGTCGACGGCGGCCCGGCGCCGGCCGCGCGCGCCGGCCGCCGGCAGGCCCTCGCCGACCCCGACATCCTCGCCGCCCTGTCGGCCGCCATGCCCTCGGCTGGCCCCCTGCCGCTGCGCGACGCGGTTCGACACGGCCTGCGCGCCGGAACGGCCGACGGGCCGACGGCCGCGCGGGCGCCGGAAGCCAGGCGCATGCGGTTCGAGACCGTCCAGGCCGACCCGCTCGCCGTGTGGTTGGTGGCCGGCGCGGGGGAGCCGGACGCGGCCGGCATCCCCGCCGTCGCGGCACGCCTGCACGCCATCGCCGCCGCCCGCCCGGCCCTGGTGCCGCAGGTGACCGTGCTGCTCGTGCTGCCGCCGGCCGACGCGGTGGACGACCCGACCGCGCGGGCCCGCGCCGGCGACCTCCTCGGGCGCGTGGCCGCGCTGTGCACCGGCCATGGCCGAGCCGTCGGGCCGTCGGTCGCCGGCGGGTGCTGCGTGATCGGCGACACGGCACGCTCGGGCTGGCGCTTGCCCGATCCCGTCGTCGCCGCGGCCGAAGGCGTGGTGCTGCACCTCATGGGCAGGGTCGACGACGCGCTGGACGCCGCCGATGCGCCAACCGTCTCGGGCGCGCCGTTCCGCACTTTCGGCTGGGCCGCGCTCACCTTCCCGAGCGCGACGGCCCGGGCGCGCGTCGAGGCCGCCGTGGCAACCGAGCGGATCGACCGCTGGCTGGGCGGAACGCCGGTCACCGCGGCCGCCCTGGCGATGGCGGTGGACGCCTGGCTGGCGGCCCGCGGCTGGGCGGCGGACGGGTTCCCGCACCGCTGGCACGCGGCCGACGCGGCCGACACGGACAGCGCCGCCGACGCGGCCGGCGACCGGCTCGCCGACGCGGCGCGGCGGCACGTCGCCGAGCACCTCGACACGGGCGGCGACGGCGTGCTGGCGGCGGGCGAGGCCTGGCTGGAGGCCCTGGCGCAGCGCCTGGCACGGCTCGCCGACGGCTGGCAAGCGGCAGGCGCCGCCGCCCGCGGCCGAGGCGTGCAGGCCGCCGCCACGCTGGCCGCCATCGACCGCGACGCCGGTGCGCCGGGCGCCCGGCGCAGGGGCGTGTGGCGGGGGTGTGGGTGGTGGCGCGCATGGCAGGCGCGCCGGTGCCGCGAGCGCGCATCGGCCGCGCGCGCCGCGCTCGGCGCGGGGCGCGCCGAGGCCGATGCCGACCAGCGCGCCCACGCGCTGGCCCTTCGGGCCTGTGCGCGTGCGAGCGGCGCGGTGGCGCTGCAGCGCCGCCGGCTGGCGGACCTCCGCGCGGTGCTCGCGGCCGCGCGCGCCGCGATCGGCAGCCCGCCTGCAGCGCCTGCCGACGCGCCGGGGCATGCCCGCGCGCCGGGGTCGGACAACGGCCTCGAGGTGTCGGTCCTGACGGCGGACCTCGAAGCCGCGCTGACCGAGCACGTCCTCGAAACGCACGTCCTCGAAGCCGCCGGCCACCGGCGGGGCGTCGACGGCCTTTCGGGCGCGCCGCTGTCGGCGTGGTGGGGCACCGACGCGCCGGCGGCGGAGCTCGCGGCGCGCCTCACGGCCATGGCGGGCGACGGGTGCGAGCCGATCGCGGCGCTCGGCATCGAGACCGCCCTCGCCATCGCCGGCGCAGAGGGTGACGCCGCCGCGACCCGCGCGCACCGCGTCCGGCTGGCCGTCGAGGCCCTGGCCGCCGCCGCCGAGCCGTGGCTGCCGTGGGACCCGACGGCATGCCCGGTCGCCCCGAGCAGCGCGACCGTGGTCGCCGTGGCCGACCGCGCTTCCGTCGCCGCGCAGCTCCTCGACGCCCCGCCGGGGAGCGCGCCGGCCGGCGACGAGCGCGTGGTCGTCTCGACCGGCGACCCGTCCCGCATCAGCGTGCTCACCGAGGTGCGCGGCCTGACGCTGGCTGCCGTCGCCCCGACGGTGGCCGGGCCAGCGGGCGCCGCAGCGGCACGTCGGCGCGGCCGGCAGCGGCAGGCGCCGCAGCGGGAGCCGCAACAGGGGCAGCAACAGGGGCAGCAACCGGGACAGCAACAGGGGCACCAAGAGCCGCGTGCTCGGCACGCGCCGGCGGGGCACGAAGGGCCACGGCACGCCAGACCAAGGAGCGCATCATGAGACGGTTCGATCACCCTGCCGTCCACGGCCTCGACGGCGCGTTCGACGACATCGGCGGCTTCGACGGGCACCGTCCGGCGCCGTTCGGCGGCTGGCTGAGCCCGTGGGACTGGGACCACCTCCGCCACGAGGTGTCCGCCGAGACCCGTGTGCGCATCGCCGTCCTCGGCCCGCAGGGAGCGGGCAAGCGGCGGCTCGTCGGCACGCTGTGCGGATGGGCGCCCGCGGCCGGGGACGATGTCGACCCTGCCGGCGGCACATGGGACGACCACGGGCTCTTCCAGATCGTCGACGTGCTGCCGGCAGGACGGCGGGCAGCGCGGCCGGGGAGCGGCGCCAGCCCCGTCTGGGCGGATCCCGGCGGCGTCGACGGCGCCGCTGCGCACGAGGACCGTGGCGGGCCCGACGGCCAGACGGCCGGCCCGTGGGCTGGCGTGGCGTCGGTCCCGGACGAACGGCTGCTGCCGTCGCCCGACGACATCGCCGCCGACAGCGACCTCGTCGTGTTCGTGGTCGACCGGCCGCGGGCCGGCGACCCCGAGCTGCGCCGCGCGTTCAGCCGGCTGCGCGCGATCGGGCGCCCGATGATCACGGTGGTCAGCACGGGCGCGGCATCCGAGGCGGGCGTCACGGGGGGAGGCCCCACGGGGCCGGCGGCGATCGACGGGGAAGCCCACTACGGGCCGCAGGTCGTCCTCGACGTCGCGGCCGGCGGCGACCTCGCGCGGCGGCTGGTGCCGATGATGGTCGACGCCAACCCCGGCATCGCCGTCGCCCTCGGGCGCGAGGCCGCCCTCGCGCGGCCGATCGTCACCGACCGCCTCGTCCGGCGGGCCGCCCTCGTGGCGCTGATCACGGGCCTCGAGCCCATCCCGCTGGTCGACGTCCCGATCCAGCTCGCGGGGCAGATGAAGCTGCTCGCACGCCTGGCCACGGCGCACGGGCATGCCGGCGGCGACGGCGAGCGCGCCGTGATGGCGTCGCTGGGCGGCGGGCTGGCCGGGCGGTACGCGTTCCAACAGCTCGCCAAGCTCGTCCCGATCAGCGGCTGGATCGTGAGCGGGCTGTTGGGCGGGCTGACCACGTGGATGCTCGGCCAGGTCGCGGCGGCGCACTTCGCCGGCCGGCTGGCGCTGCCGGTGCGGCGGTGGCCGTGGCGCGGCGGACCGGCGCCGCGGCTTCGGCGGCGGTGGACGCGCCCCGGGCTGGCAGCCGGACGACCTGCGTCTTGGCGCGGGCTGGCGCACCGGGTCTCCCGGCGCCGCGCGAGGCACCCTTGAGGCGGCCGCGGATCGGCTGGCGGTCGCCGCGCCCGTGGGAGGCCTCGCCGCCCCGGGAGGCGACCATGCCGCCGGCGGCCGATGCCCTCCTGCACGGGCACGAACATCCCGCGTTCACCCCCGAGGCGCTGCGGCGGGCATGGCGCAAGGTCCGCGCCGCCGGCGGCGGGGCGGGCATGGACGGGGTCGATCTGGCGGCGTTCGAGCGGCGGCGCGAAGCCGAGATCCAGGGCCTGCGCGGCGAGGTGCTGGCCGGCCGCTACCGCCCGAGGGCCATCCGCCGCGTGTTCGTCCGGAAGGCGGATGGCGGGCTGCGCCCGCTGACGGTCTGGACGGTGCGCGACCGCGTGGCCCAGCGCGCGGTGCACGACTTCCTCGAGCCCCACTTCGAGGCGCTGTTCCTGGACTGCAGCCACGGCTATCGGCCGGGCCGCTCGGTGGCCTCGGCGGTGCAAGCCGTGGTCGACGGCCGGAATCGCGGGCTGCGCTGGGTCCTCGACGCCGACATCCGGGACTGCTTCGCGCGCATCGACGGCGGCCGCGTGCTCGGCATGGTCGAAGCCCGGGTCCCGGACCCGCTCATCCTGGCGCTGCTCGAAGGGTGGTTGGCGGCGCGGGCGCCGGACCGCGCGGGCCGGCGCGAGGCGGCGGGGGTGTCGCAGGGCGGCGTGCTGTCGCCGCTGCTGAGCAACGTGTACCTCCATGCCTTCGACGCCGCCGTCACGCGGGCGGGCGTGCACCTGGTGCGGTACGCCGACGACCTCGTGTGCCTGACCCGGCGCCGGCGCGAGGCCGAGGCTGCCCGCGTGTTGGCGGCCGCCACGCTCGCGGGCCTCGGGCTCGAGCTCCACCCGCGCAAGACGCGCGTGGTGCACCTCGACGCCGGCTTCGTGTATCTCGGCACGCGCTTCCTGCGCAACGAGGTCGCTTCGTTACGTCAACCGGAATCGGGCGGTGGCCGCCCTGCGGGCGCCGCTGGCCGGCGATCGCCACGCTGATGGCAAGGAGAGGCGCATGACCACCGTGTACGTGAGGGAACAAGGGGCCGTGGTCCACCGCAAGGGGGCACGGCTCGTCGTGACGAAGAACGCGATGCCGTTGATGGACCTCCCGCTGCTGCATGTCGAGCAGCTTGCGATCGTCGGCAACGTGCAGTTGACGACCCAGGCGGTGGCCGCGCTGCTGCAACAAGAGGTCGACGTCGTGTTCTTCTCCACCGCCTACCGGTACCGGGGGCGGCTGATGGCGACGGGCTCGAAGTTCGCCGAGCTGCGACACGCTCAGCTCCGCGCCATGCTCGACGAGCCGACGGCGCTGCGGCTGGCCAAGGGCGTGGTGGAGGGCAAGCTGGCCAACCAGCAGGCCCTTCTTGCGCGCCGGCAGGCGGACGCCGACGGGGCCGGCGCCGCGCTGGGCGCGGCGGCCGCGGGCATCGGCGCGATGCGCGCGGGGGCGGGGCGAGCCGCCGACCTCGACAGCCTGCGCGGCTACGAGGGCAAGGCGGGCGCGCACTACTTCGGGGCGCTGAAGGCGCTGCTGGATCCGAGCTGGGGCTTCCGGGGCCGCGAGTACTACCCGCCGCCGGACCCGGTCAACGCGGTGCTCAGCTTCGGGTACACGCTCTTGCTGAAGGACGCGGTGGCGGCCACGCAGCTCGTGGGGCTGGACCCCTACCTGGGCTTCTTCCACGCGATCCACTACGGCCGTCCGTCGCTGGCGCTGGACGTGCTCGAGGAGTTCCGGCCGCTGGTGGTGGACCGGCTGGTGCTGCGGCTGATCCGGGATGGGCATGTGTCGCCGTCGGACTTCGTGCGGACGGGGCAGCCGCGGCGGCCGGTGATGCTGTCGGCGGGGGCGTCGGAGACGTTCCTCCTGGCCTACGAGACGGAGATGGGGCGCAAGGCGTTCCACCCGGGGTCTGGGCAGTCGCACCCGATGCGCCGGTGTGTCGAGCTGCAGGCGCGGCAGGTCGCGGCCATCGTCCTGGGCAAGGCGGATGGGTTCACGCCGATGACGCGGCGTGCGGCGGTGGGGCCATGAAGCTGCGGCTGGGGTCGGTGCGGGGTGTTGGCGGCGATGGGGGTGGCGGAGGCGGTAGAGGTGGCGGTGGTGCTGGTGGTGGCGGTGGAGGTGGTAATGGAGGTGGTGCTGGTGGTGGCGTGCAGCGATTGCTGGCGCGGCTGGTGGGGGGCGGGGGCGGGCCTGGCTGGCCGGTCGGCGGGGGTGGCGGGGGCGCCGGTCCGCCGGGTCGCTGGATCGCGCAGGTCGACGGCGCGATCGGGGTGCCGGGGGGCGCCACGGGTCTGGGGGTGGCGATCCGAGACGCGAGCGGCGCGGTGTGTCACGTGGCGAGCCGGAGGGCTGGTCCGATGACGAACAACGAAGCTGAGTACAGCGCGGTGATCCTGGCGCTCGAGATGCTCGGGGGGCTGCCGCGGGCGGCGGTCGACGTGGTGTCGGACAGCGAGATCGTGGTGTTCCAGATGCAGGGGCACTTCTCGGTCAACAGCCCGGCGCTGAAGGTGCTGCACCGGCGTGCCTGTGCGCTGGCGCGTGGTTTCGAGGAGGTTCGGTTCGTCCACGTGCCGCGCGACCGGAATGGGCTGGCCGATGCGCTGGCCCGGGAGGCGCTCTGGTCGGATGCGCCGTGGTCGGCGGGGTCGGTGGCGCGGCGCGAGGGAAGGGAGCAGCGGGACGATGTTCATCGTCGTCAGCTACGACGTCGTCGATGACCGGCGCCGCAAGCGGGTGCACGACACGCTCAAGGACTTCGGGACGCGGGTGCAGTACAGTGTGTTCGAATGCCTGCTCGACGCGCCGGTGCTCGATCGGTTGGTGGAGCGGCTGGTCGGGGTGGTCGACGCGGGCGAGGACAGTGTGCGGTTCTACGTGCTTTGCCAGGGAGACGTGCGCAAGATCCGGGTGGTGGGGCGGGGGATGGTGTCGAAGGCGGTGCCGTTCCGGGTGATCTGAGGGAGCGGCGCGGGGAAGGGCCGGCTGGGCGTGGCGGCGGGGGGGTCTGGACGGGGCACTTGCCCCCACGAAACACCGGCGGTACAATGGGCTCGTGGGTGCACTTGAAACACGGTTCGCCGTGATGCACGTCGCAACGCAGTCCGCCTCTGTCGATTTTACCGCTCGACGCGGTCCGTGCCACTTTTTGAGGGTGGTGTCGGGTGACGAAATTAACGGTATCGAGATCCCAGATGGCCCCGATAACCGGCGTGTTTCGAGGTCGGTTTTGGCGTTTGGGTGGGGATTGGGCCCAAGATGCGGTCGAAAGGGGGTGTATTTTGGCGATTGAGTGGGTTTGACCAAACTGCGGTCACAATAGCGGCCCCGATTGAGAGGGGATTGAAACACGATGATTTGGATCGCGCGGACAACCAAGTATCCGAGTCACAATAGCGGCCCCGATTGAGAGGGGATTGAAACGCAGTCCCAGAAACCGCCAGTGGCGTCCCAGGTGCACGTCACAATAGCGGCCCCGATTGAGAGGGGATTGAAACCGAAGTTGCTACCCTTGAAGGGCAGCTCCTGGCCCGGGTCACAATAGCGGCCCCGATTGAGAGGGGATTGAAACAAGGTCGTGACCTCAGGTTCGAGGGGTCGGGCATGCGTCACAATAGCGGCCCCGATTGAGAGGGGATTGAAACTCGACTCCGCCTGCCAAGGATTGAGAGGGTTGGCCCCCGTCACAATAGCGGCCCCGATTGAGAGGGGA
>WBZR01003789.1_pt1 | contig 13099 bp, 8 predicted proteins | sample 5204231 | NCBI WGS metagenome assembly WBZR01 (sample SAMN12412403, study PRJNA552823) | activated sludge metagenome | isolation source: activated sludge from anammox sidestream of wastewater treatment plant... | place: USA: Virginia | collected 2017-08
CAGCGGTGATTGGTTGATATAGGATAATTCTGTTTATGGTATTACTTTTTTTTTGACAGGCTGCGAATGATAGCTTCTTGGCGAAGTTCACTTTGCATGGGTTGTGCGCGGTAACCTGAGTACATTCCCGGTTTTGTGATTGATTTAGAAACATTAGTTGCTGCTGTTAGAATAACATTATCACAGATAGAAATATGACCTACAATACCAACTTTACCCCCAATCATGCAGTTTGCACCAATCTTTGTTGAGCCGGCAATTCCTGTTTGCGAAGCAATTACTGTATTTTCACCAATTTCGACATTGTGAGCAATTTGGATCATGTTATCTAATTTAACACCTTTGCGTATAATTGTTTCGCCAATTGTGGCACGATCAATTGAACAGTTTGCACCGATTTCAACATCATCTTCAATAACAACAATTCCCTTTTGAGGAATCTTTTGATAAGTGCCATCAGGATTTTTTGCCTGTCCAAAACCATCACTGCCAATAACTGTACCGGAATGAATAATAACACGCGAGCCAATTTTACATCCGTTGTATATAGTAACATTAGGATAAATAAGAACATCATCAGCAATTTCAGCACCTGCAAGAATCACAGTATTTGGCAGAATAGAAACACGGTCACCAATTTTAACCAATTCACCAATAAAAGCATTTGCACCAATACGAACATCTATATTTGAAATTTCTGCAGTATCAGAAATTCGTGCAGTTTGATCTATGCCAATTTTTTGTAATTCAGTTTTAGGCGAAAGCACATCGAGCAGGGTTAAAAATGCAAGGTATGGATCTTCGACTTTTATCAGGGGAACAATACGGTCATCAAGTCTTTTATATAATAAAGCATTAAATTTTTTTGAAACTATAACACAGCCAGCAGAAGTGCCGGAGAAGAACTTTTCATATACAGGGTTGGCAATGAAAGTTATTTCATTGCTTTGAGCAGATTCAATTTTACCGATACCGGTAATTTCAAAATCTGGATTAGAGCCGGTTGAAAGTTCACCTGATAAAAGCTGTGATATTTGATGGAGTTTCATTTTATATTAATTTTTCAAAAGCATCCATTATAAAAGATATTAAAGACACACATTAATATTAAAATAGTTTTAATTATTAGTTAATAAAACTCAAAAAAAAGACGGCATTTAGCCGTCTAAGATAATACATACTCAAAATTATTGCGATTCCAGTTTTTTAATAACTTTTTGAGTTAAATCATACTTATCATTCATATACAGCAGCATTAATTGTGTAGAGCGGTCAATAACAAAATCATATCCGCCTTCTTTAGCAACATCCTGAATTGCTTTAAAAATGCGGTCTTGCACCGGTTTCATTAATTCAGCTTGTTTTTGGAAATATTCTCCATTTTCGCCAAATTTACCTTGTTTATAATCATTAACCCGCTTTTCCATTAAAGTTATCTGTTCTTCGTTTTGCGAGCGTACTTTATCAGTAAGAATAAGTTTTTTCTTTTCATAATCATCTTTCATAAGTTTAAGACTGTCATTAAGCTGCTGAAGCTCAAGCTTCCATTTCTGCACCATGTTATCAAGGTTAGTTTGAGCATCACGTGCATCCTGAAGCTGCTCGAGAATAACTTTAGAGTCAACATAACCTATTTTTTGCTGCGAAAAAGTATTCACAGTAAAAAGAATTAGAGCCGCCAAAAATGCAATATGAAGTTTCATTGCGTAATTGTTAATTTGCAAAAAATGAATTAATGCCTGCAGAATAAATAATGACTGTAAATAGTTTAAAAAGCATTAAAAAATATTTGAATACAGAAAATTTATTTAAGCTTATCCAGAACTTTGAATGTAATATCAATATCCTTATCTCCATAAATTAAGGCATCGCTGGCTTTATCAAGAACTAAATTATACTTTAGTTCCTTAGCAAGTATTTCTATTGTATTGGTTATTTTATCCTTAACGGGTTTGAAAAGTTCAACTTGAGCATCGTATAAAGTTTTTTGAACATTTTGTTTGTATAAAGATAGCTCCTGATCCATTGCCTGAACTTCTTCCTGCATTAAACCAAGTTCGCTTTCAAGGCTTTTTATCTGGTCAGGTGTAAGCTGCCCTGCTTCTATCTGTTTTTGAGCATCTTCATATTTTGTTTTGAATGCATCTGCTTTGGTTTTAATATCGTTTTCTTTTATGGTAATAGTATCAACATAAAGCTTCTGCATATCTTCAAGTTTTTTCTTTACATCCTGAGCTTCGGGCAGCTGTCCTATAATTACTTCGCTATCCACAAAAGCAATTTTAACCTGTGCCCCTGCTGTTGCTGCCAAAACAGCGGTGAATAATATTGCAAATAAAATGTTTTTCAATTTGTTTCTCCTTTAAATATGTATATTTCGTTTAAAAATTTTATATTAAAATCCCCTGCCAAACTGGAAGTGAAATAGCCACGATGGATCTTGTCCGTCAACAGCTTTTCTGTCAAACCCATATCCAAGATCAAAGCCAATAATACCAACAGCAGGCAGCATTAATCTTGCACCAAAACCAAGTGAACGTTTAAGATCAAATATATCTGCTGTTTTAAATGAAGACCACAGGTTGCCTGCTTCAGCAAAAGCAGTTAAGAAAATCGGGATTGGATCCTGTGAAAGCGAATACCTAAGCTCAACACCGGCTTTAAAAAGGAATCTGCCCCCAACAGGTGAACGCACTGAATTAATAGGTCCAACAGAGCGGTCTTCGTAACCTCTAAGTGAAACTGTATTGTATGAAAGGCCGCTGCCGCCCATAAAAATAAGTTCATTTGGCGGAACGTAATTATCTTTTGAAAGACTTGAAATACTTTCAATATCAAATAGCGAAGCAAGAACTAGCTTGCCTGAGTTATCAAGACTCTTATATGCCTCACTTTTAAAACCAAGTTTATAGAAATTAGTAGTGCCAACCAGATTAGCCCCGGCAACTTCTGCAGAAAGAGATATCTTTGATCCAATTGAAGGAAAAATGGGACTGTTGGTAGAATTTCTTGAAATAGTCTGCCCTATGCTGATTTGAGTCCGTAACCCTGTTTCATACAAACCTGCACCGTTTATAACATTAGTACGCTGGAATTTAATAAACCAGTCTCCCCGGAAATAATCATCCGGAAATCTGAATCTTCTGCCAAGACTGAGAGTTGCTCCGGTTTCCTGAATTTCGTATGTATAATTCTGTTTAGTATCATACAGGTTAATACCCGCAGATGTTGGAGTATTAAACAGCCATGGTTCAGTAAAACCAATGCTAAAAGTACGGTAAGTACCGGAGGTACCAAAATCCCATTGTAAAGAAAGAATTTGCCCTGCCCCGCCTGAAAGAGGGTCCAGAATATCAAAATTATTAAAAGTAAGTCCAAGACTTCCTGAAAACCCAAATGTTTGACTGTAACCAACCGAAGCATTAAGCTGATCACTTGAACGCTCTTCTACAACATAAACAAGGTCAACGGTACTATCATTTCGCTGAACAAAATCATAGTTTAAAGATTCTGGATTAAAATAATTAAGCTGAGAAATTTGCTGCATAGATCGCATCATAGCAGTTTTATTAAAATACTGTCCGGGTAAAGTAAAAAGTTCTCGGCGGATAACTTTATCCTGAGTTTTGGTATTGCCAGAAAAAGAAATTAACCCTACCCTGTACTGCCTGTTTTCGGTAATTTTTACATCAAGGTCAACATAATTATTTGGTTCATTAACTTCTTCAACATCAGCACTAAAGCCAAGGTATCCGTTATCAAGATACAGCGAAGCTATATCAGTTTGGCTTTCGTTGCCTCTTAAATTTTGATTGAACTTTTCATAATTATACACATCACCGCGTTTCATATCAATCCGTTCATAGAGTACAGAATCTTTATAAACGGTATTTCCTTCAAAAGTAATTTTACCTACTTTATACCGGGCACCTTCATTAACATTAATCAATATATCAACATCTTCTTTATGGTTTTTATAAGTAAGTTTATCATCAACAATAACTGCATCTTTATACCCGTTGCGTTTATAATAATTAATAATTAATTCTTTATCTTTTTCGTAATCTTTGCGGTTAAATCTGGCTTTATCCCAAAACTTCCACCATTTTCGTTCAGCAGTTTCTTCCATAGCACCTTTAAGGTCTGAGGAAGAAATTTTTTTGTTGCCCTGAAAACGAATATTTCTGACACTAATTTTAGAACCCTCATTAATCTTCACACGAAGCTGAGCTTCATTATAGGAATTTACTAACTGGTCAACCTTAACCTCAGCAAGCGGGTATCCTTCTTCTTCGTATGCTTTGGTAATATTGTATTCAATATCTTTTACAGTCTGCGGAGTTATAACCTGCCCTTTTTCTAGAGGCATTTTTTCTTCCAGGTCTTTATCACTAAACTCATCATTACCTGAAAACTTGATATTATCAAGTTTAGGAAGTTCTTTAACTTTAATCACAAGATATGCACCATCGCCTACCTTTTTATCTACCAGGATTTCTATATCAGAAAAAAGCTTCATATTCCACAAATTCATAATTGCCTGCTGAGTAGCATCGCTTGGTATCATAATTTCATCTCCAACTTTTAAGCCGGAGTTTGAAATAATAATTCGCGAATCATAAAACTTATTTCCATCTGTTGAAATGGCAAGAATTTTATAAGTCCTTGGTCCTTCCTGTGCTGATGTATTTAAGATAGTTATAAAAATAAGGGTAAAAAATAAAAAAAGAACTTTCTTTATATCTCTCATTAAGCTTTTTTCTTTGATTGAATTTGTTTAGTAGTCATTCCAAATCTGCGCTCTCTGTTTTGGTATTCGCGAACTGCATCATAGAGTTTATTTCTCCTGAATTCAGGCCAAAATGTTTTATCAAAATACAATTCTGTATACGCTAATTCCCACAGTAAAAAATTGCTAATCCTGAAATCACCTCCGGTTCTTATCAAAAGGTCGGGGTCAGGAATATTTGCGGTTACCAGATATGATGAAAATATTTTTTCATCTATTTCAGAATTTGAAATTTTATTATGTTTAAAATCAGATGCCATATTTTTAACTGCATTAAGGATATCCCACCTTCCGCTGTAACTTAATGCTAAAACCAAAGTCATAGTCTTATTGTTCCGGGTTTTTTCTATTGATTCATTAAGCTCTTTTAACACTTTTGGAGGCATAATTGACATATCTCCAATAGCTAAAAGACGGACATTATTTTCGTGCAGTTTATCAGTTTCTTTTCTCAAAGAACGTATAAGCAGCTTCATTAAAATAGCAACTTCGGTTTTTGGACGCCGCCAATTTTCAGTTGAAAATGTGTATAAAGTTAAATATTTAACTCCAATTTGTCCGCAAACTTCAACAATATCACGAACTGAATGTACTCCTTCGCTGTGCCCAAAAGTACGGGGATGCTTTTTTTCCTGTGCCCATCTGCCATTTCCATCCATAATAATAGCAATATGACGCGGAATTTCTCCTGTTTCTTTTAAATGATCCTGAACTTTTTTATCTGAACCGGTGGGTTCGTTAAAAGCCATTTAAAATGATAAATTACGGCTGGAATGCCTTTAAATTTCGTTTAGTAAATCAATAATTTAGCTTTTAAACACTAAAAATACAATTGAAATATTACCCCATAAAGTACATTAATTCACATCTCCCCAAAATAAAGCAACAATATTGAACACAAATTACACTAATTTTATTAATTAACCCGAAGTATTATCTAAAATTGTTATATCTTGATTAAAATATCAATGGTTTTAAATTATAAATCTAAAAATAAATAAAATTATACAGAATTCATTATAAATTGAAATTCAAACTTTAAGCAAAAAAAATTTAAAGAACAATTATATGAAGTATTGTGGAGTATATAAAAAAAGTGATTAAATATTACCGGAATTAACATCAATTTAAATGAAACTTAAAACAATATTTTATGCGGGTTTAAAAATTATTATACCATAGTAATAAGTTTCACTTGTTCTTTTATTGTAGTTTAGGCACCATTTGCCAAGTGATTTTGGAGTTAAAAATTTTCGTACTCTTTTTTGCTCGGGGTCAATTACAGTAATATATTTATTTTCATACTCAACTGCACTTATCCAGTGATCTTCATGGTCAGTTAGCAAAATAAGTTTATTGCCCTTTTTAAGATTATAAATTACACGCTGTTTAAATGCAGCTTCCGTTTTATTTTGGAATGCTTTAAATTCAAATCCAAGCTGTTTTAGGGCACGAAAAATTTTCTTTTCACTTGTTCCGTTTACTCTGTTGCTGTGTGCAAGCTCTCTTATTTTCCGTTCAGAATATAAATAACCTAATGCTATTAATGAATTACGGATTGATGCAGGTCCGCAAGAAAATTTTGTTTCCTGTTTAAAATATGTCAATTTAATAAATCCTTCTCTGTACCCATAATTTTTCAAAAGGGATAGCTTGAAAAAACTAATTTATATTTCAAAAACATAATAAGCCATAACATTCTTTTATCATTGCAATAAATTTTATAAATAATTAATTCAAAAACAATGCTTTTTACGTGATAAACACATAAATAACATAGTATTATAAAATAATACGAAATTTAAAATTTTTTGAGCATATTGAATTAAAAACAGGAACTAAATGAAATTTTTAAATATTGATAATTAAAAGTCTAAATTTGTATTTACTATTATATAAAGTCAGCATATTTGAAACAGGTATCTATTAAATTAATTATTTTACTGATTTTTAGCTCTAACTTATTGATATTTTCACAAAGTTCAGTATTAAAAGGTAAAATTACAAATCCCGATGGCAGTCCAATTGGATTAGTTAAAATAAAATTAAATTCTGAAGATATAACCAATATCACAAAAAAAACTGATAAAAAAGGGGAATTCATATTTGGAGGATTAAGTAAAGGAACATATTCAATAATAGCACAGCTTGAAGGATATAAATCTGCAGGGAGAAAAAATATTATTCTCAACGGATTTGATACGTTAAATATAGATATTCTACTAGATGCGGAAAGTTATTCTACCGAAGAAATTGATGTAGTTTCTAAGCGATTTAAACAGGCACAAAACGATATGCGGACAAGTCTGTTAAATTTGGAGCCAAAGACAACAAGGGTAATTCCGGGAGTTGGTGAAGATGTACTCCGTTCGCTTCAAACTTTGCCGGGTGTAAGTGCACCAAATGATTTTTCATCTCAATTAATAATTCGTGGTTCAGGACCTGACCAAAACCTGATTGTAATGGATAACATTGAAATTTTTAATCCATACAGATTGTACGGTGTGTTTAGTATGTTTAACCCCGAAACACTTGAAGATATAAACTTAATAACAGGCGGGTTTCCATCAAGATACGGTGACAGACTTTCTGCAGTACTTGATGTAACAAACCGCGAGGGAAGCAAAACCAAATATTTTACCGGACAAACAAATATAAATATTGCCAATGCAAATTTAGTTTTCAGCGGTAAAATTCCATTTAAAAATATTCCGGGTTCATGGATATTTTCAACACGGAGAAGTTATTATGATTTGATAATAGGACCGTTTGCAAAAAAATCGGGATTAATTGATGAGTCAGCATCTTTTCCTGCATTTGAGGATATTCAGGGAAAGATAACATTAGGTCCGTGGAAAGAGCATAAAATTATTTTAAACGGAATTTATTCCAAAGATGGTGTAAATATAATACCGGGTGAATCTAAAGAGATGGAAGACAGTATTTCAGTCAGAGATAATTCAACCAATGATGTAATTGGACTTGCATGGCATTATGCACCAAATAATAAATTTCTTACCAGAACAACATTTTCGTGGTACAGAAATAAAGGAGATGCACAATTTGGAGGCGAACTGCTTGACCCCGTACTTGACCGTGAAATATATACTCCGGAGGTACGAGACAGCTTAAGAGCACTAGGGCTTTTTTTAGGGATTGGCTTTAAATCCAAATATACCTTCAGAAAATACGCCATACAAAATAATACAATATTTATTTCCAAGCATCACAAAACTGAAATTGGCGGAGGGATTGACATAATGAAAACTGACCTTGAGTTTTCAATTCAGCTTGATGACAGACTTAGAACTCTGGCACAGAACAATCCGAATTTCAGTGCAATTTCCACAGGACAGCTTGACGGAAAAAATTACTACCGTGCAAATGTTTATTTTCAGGACAGAGCTGAAATTTCAAAAAAATTATTTACGCAGTTTGGTGCCAGGTTAGACTATTTTGCAATAAATAAAAAACTTTACCTTTCACCGCGGTTCAATTTATCTTATGCAATAGATAAAGTAACAACCATAAGGGCAGCAACAGGAATTTATTATCAATCACCCGGTTATGAAAAACTAATTGACCAGCAGACATTTTACGACCTTTCAGAAGAGAAATCAAAGAACTTAGAAGCAGAGCGCTCAATACATTACATTGCAGGAATTGAAAGATGGCTAACAAATGATATGCTGATTAAATTTGAAGGATACTACAAACAATTCAGCAATCTGATTGTACAGGAAAAGCTTACCGGTTACAGATATGAATTTTACAGGTACGACCCAAATAACAATGACCCTGAATATTTGCGAAACCCTGTAAATTGGTACAGAAGCAGTGAAAAACTTCCATTTGATTCTCTTACAATTACTCCCGTTAATGGTGCAAGCGGAAAATCTTACGGATTTGAATTTTATTTTGAAAAGAAATCGGTAAATCCAAGTGATAAATTCAACGGTTGGCTAAGTTACTCGTTAAGTTTTGCAAACAGGCACAGAGACGGCATTATTACACCATTTAGATATGACCAAAGGCATTCAGTTAATGTAGTGGCAAATTACAGAATTTTAAAATGGTTAGAGCTTGGTGCAAGATTTAATTTTTCTTCAAACTTTCCGGTTACCCTGCCTGTTGGAATACGCCCAAGGGTTGTTGGCGACTCACTTGCAGTACTGCCAATTGTTAATACAGTTCAGTTTGATTATGATTTTGGGGGTGAAGAAAATAAGCTTTCGGGAAGAAAACCTGTTTACCACAGACTTGATATTCGTGCAACTGCATATACTAAATTCTGGGGAATTGACTGGGCATTTTATCTGGATGTTATTAATGTTTATAACAAAAAAAATGTTATTGGTTATGATTTTTATATTGATAACAATCTTCAGGTTAAAATTAAACCAATCGGGCAGTTCCCTATTTTACCGACTATCGGTATAAATGCAAGATTTTGAAAAATATAAAAATTTTTGGTCAGGTTATAGGGACTGTACAAGTGCGGCATTTATACCGGCATAATTGGAGTATTTATTATAATTATTTTTACTTAAATAATCAGTTTTATTTTATTTAAATAATAGTAATATTTAAACAAACTAAATAGAATTTATGAACTTAATATGTTTTTTAAACCCTGTAAAAAGTAATACTGCCTGTAAATTTGGGAAATTGTTTATAATTGCTTTTGCCTTATTATTAATTAATACAACAACATATTCACAGTTTGGGCAAAATAAAGTTCAGTACAAATTATTTGACTGGAAATTTTTACAAACTGCTCATTTTGATATATATTTCAGTCAAGGCGGAGATTACATTGCACAGTTTACTGCCGTTGCTGCAGAAAGCTCACTTGTTTCAATTGAAAATAATATAGGATACGGTATTAAAAAAAGGATACCTATAATAGTATATAATTCACATAATGAATTTCAGCAAACAAATGCCATAGATGAATATTTATCAGAAGGAATTGGCGGTGTTACAGAGCTTTTTAAAAACCGAGTAGTTATACCGTTTGAAGGCGATTACGATAAATTCCGCCATGTAATACATCATGAACTTCTTCATGCATATATGAATGATCTATACTACGGAGGTTCAATTCAGAATATTATTTCATCAAATATTCAGCTTCAGTTTCCCGGATGGTTTTCCGAAGGAATGGCTGAGTATCAATCACTTGGCGGTATGGATAAAGCAAACGATATGTTTATGCGTGATGCTGTGATTTATGATTATATGCCTCCGTTAGATTATGTTGACGGCTACCTTGCATACCGGGGCGGTCAAAGTTTTTTTGCGTGGCTGGCTGATGAATACGGAAAGGAAAAAATTGGAGACCTGATGATACAAATAAAAGGGCTTGGTGATGTTGATGAAGGGTTTGTTGATGTATATAATTTAGGAATAGAAAAGCTTTCAGAAAAATGGCATAAAGCATTAAAACAAGCTTATTGGCCGGATATTAATACCAGACAGGAACTAAACGATTTTGCAGAACGTCTTACAAATGGAAAAAATGGAGACGGATTTTATAATACTGCACCCGCAATTTCTCCTAACGGTAAAAAAATAGCATTCATTTCCAACAGAGACGGATATTTTTCAGTCTATATAGCTGATGTAAAAACAAAAAAGATTGATCAGAAACTAATTGCAGGAAGCCAGACCCCAAGCTTTGAAGAGCTGCATCTATTAGCACCCGGAATTAGCTGGTCGCCAAACGGCAGGAAGATTGCAATTTCAGTTAAAAGCGGTGATAAAGATGCAATTTATATTATAGATGTTAATTCCGGTGATAAAGAAGAACTTCCAATACAATTTGAGGGAATATTTTCAGTTGACTGGAATCCTGTAAATAACTCACTTGTATTCAGAGGAGATAATTCAAAACAGTCAGATATATGGATATATGACCTTACAACTAGAAAACTTCAGCAGATAACCAATGACCTGTTTACAGATATTGACCCTAAATGGTCGCGTGACGGCAGGAAAATATATTTTACAAGTGACCGGGGGAATTACACTGTTGAGAGTGAAATTCCCAAGGATTTTACAATGAGCTGGTATGATTTTAAGGATAAAGACCTATATGTATATAATCTTGATGATAACCTAATTACACGCTTTACCGAAGATAAACATGCAAATGAATCTAATGTTGTAAGCTCGCCTGACGGCAAAAAGATACTTTATATTTCAGATAGAAACGGCATAGATAATATATGGATGCGAAACCTTGAAACAGGCGAAGAAAAGCCAATAACAAATTCAATTGATCCAATTTCATTGCTATCGCTTTCGGCTGACGGTAAAAGAGTTGCATTTAGTTCTTTAAATCAGGGCGGATACGATATTTTTTACCTTGAAAATCCGTTTGATATAGATTTGGGTATTAAGGAACTGCCTAATACTGTGTATGTTCAAAAACTGAAAGATGAAAGAAACAAGCTGACTGCTGTGCAAGATTCTATAAAGCAATTCAGCGATTCAATGAAGGTTATAGCAGACTCACTGTTAAAACTGGGATTGGATACAACAGGATTAAATAAGAATTATACAACCATAAATGATACCAATAAAGTAAAAGATACCACACAGTTAATTTACGGTAATGATGTTAAATTGAATTTGAATCCGGACCAGCCCGAAGTAGATACACTTAGTCCTTCGCAAAAATTAAAATTAAAGGAAAAGAAAAAAAGCAAATTTCAGCTTACGGATAATACAAATCCGGATGGAAGCTACAAAGTAAAATCATATAAGATAAAATTTTCGCCTGACCTTATTTACAGCAATGCAAATTACAGCAGTTTTTACGGAGTGCAGGGAATTGCACAAATGGCTTTCAGCGATGTACTTGGCAATCACAGGATTTTTGTTGCAACAAGTCTGGTATTGGATTTAAAGAACAGTGATTATGCATTTGCATATTATTACCTGCCAAAGAGAATTGATTACGGAGTATCTGTTTATCACTCAGCAAGATTTTTGCTTATCGGGCAAAACCTTGCAACCTCACAGCTATACAGATACAGAACTTACGGCGGGGATCTTTCAATTTCATATCCAATTAGCAAATTCAAGCGTATTGACGGAGCAGTTTCATATAATCATATTACAAAAGAAAATCTGGATGACCCGGCATTGCCTTCGCAGAATCTGGATTTTTTGCTCCCCGCAGTAAGCTTTGTTCATGATAATACGCTTTGGGGATATACAGCTCCGGTAAAAGGAACAAGATATAATTTAACTCTTTTGGGCACTCCAAAAATCGGAGCAAATGGTGCCAGTTTTTTCAGTGCTATAGGCGATTACAGAACTTATTTCCAGCTTGCTGAAGATTATAATTTTGTGTTAAGACTTAACGGCGGATTTAGCGTTGGTAAAAATCCCCAAAGATTTTATATTGGCGGAACGGAAAGCTGGATAAATTATGAAGTTGAAAACAATGTTTATCCCATAGAAGATATTAAAGATTTTGCATTCTCAACTCCGGTAATGCCATTGAGAGGTTATAATTATAATTACCGCTCAGGCAGTAAGTTTGCTCTAATGAATGCTGAATTCCGCTTTCCGCTTTTCAGATATTTGATATTAGGTGCATTGCCTCTTGGATTTCAGAATATACAGGGAGTGCTCTTTGCAGATGCGGGTACTGTTTGGAGCGATAATAAAAAGCTTCAGTTTTTCCAGAGAGCAAACGGCAGTCTAATGACAAAAGACCTGTTGTTAAGCACAGGGATTGGGACAAGACTTTTCTTTCTGTATTTCCCGATGAAGCTTGATGTAGCGTGGACTTATGACTTAAAGAACTGGTCAAAGCCGCGATATATAATTTCTATTGGGGCAGATTTTTAGATGTGTGCGAAATTTTCTCATCAGTTCTAAGGAACTGACGAGAGCGGGAGATATTCTGATTACCATTATCATTAATGAAAATTTAACGATTTTTTACCAAAAATTCTCACTTTCAAAAATCATTTTTTTTGCATAATTTTGATGTTTATTACAGAATGAACAAGTTATGACTCTATCAATCGAAGACATGTAGAGCAGCTACTGGAAGCCAGTCAGGCAGTAGGTAGAGCATCCCGACAAGTCGGGAGTGTCGCCGGTTCATTGAATATACAAGATTTTTTTCTTTTTGGACAGGTAGCTCAGTAGGTAGAGCAACGGCCTGAAAAGCCGTGTGTCGCCGGTTCGATTCCGGCCCTGTCCACATGTTTTTTACGGGATGTAGCGTAGTCCGGTTATCGCGCCTGCTTTGGGAGCAGGAGGTCGCAGGTTCGAATCCTGCCATCC
>WBZR01002733.1_pt1 | contig 13097 bp, 8 predicted proteins | sample 5204231 | NCBI WGS metagenome assembly WBZR01 (sample SAMN12412403, study PRJNA552823) | activated sludge metagenome | isolation source: activated sludge from anammox sidestream of wastewater treatment plant... | place: USA: Virginia | collected 2017-08
GCGAGCGGCGCGCTGGGCGTGTTCGTGCGTGACGACGGCAAGCGGCAGGTCACGTACAAGGGTCAGCCGTTGTACTACTGGCAGGCGGACAAGAAGCCGGGTGACACAACCGGCGACGGGGTGAACGCGCTCCAAGCCGGACAAAAGCTGGTTCCGGAACCGAGGCTGGCACCGGATGCGGCATCATAGCGGATGGTGGCCGTCAAAGCGCTTAGGACCCCTCCGAAAGAGGCTGAACTGTTGCTTTTGATCTGGACCAGAAGTTCACTGGCCGAACCACCTTGGACCAGCCGGATATCCACGGAGGAAGGGAGAATGTCCGGTTGTGCCGATACTGGGAACAAGGCGCCCAAGAAAAGGAACCCTGCCAAGCCCGACCCTCGGGCCAAGCGCTGGAATGTGCTGCATGGATGTGCCATGGAAAATACTTGATCTCCTTAAAAAGTTGGAATATCCTCCGTGCTGGCTGAACGATCAAGGTAGTTGTTCCACCACGACCCTGGTGGGTGCGCCACTACCGATGGCCATCAGTATCGGTTCACGGTCATTGCCCACCCCGGTGAACTTCACGATCCCGTCCATATTGATGTCGGCGACCAAATAGCCGTTCACCGTTGCCGTGGGCAGGAATCCTCCAACGGCCACCAGGATGGCATCACGGTCGTTCCCCATCCCTGTGTATTTGACCTTGCCATCCACGAGCGCGTCCCCGGGCCAAAGGGTCATGTGGGATCCCGATACTTTCCGTGCGTCGGTCCCCCACACCGGCGTGGCTGACGAGCGGAGGTCGATGACGGAGGGTGTGCCGTCCATTGGAAATGCGGAGGCCGTCATCGCACCCAAATGGTTGCGATGCCTGACGGCCAAATGATAGGAGCCGTCTGAAACACCCATGCTGATCGGGCTTTTCCCGTCGAAGTCCACGATATCACCATCGCGTTGCAACAGGGCTGCACGCGCCGCCACCACATTCGCATCATTGGAGACGGGACGCAGCTCCAGCCAGACCCAATCCACGATTGCATTGTTCCCGGACACGGCCAACACACCGGGTGTCAGGCGTTGTTCGGCACCTTCATCCGGGGATGAAAAACCCATCGCCGTGTATGGCTCGGAGGTCGGAATGAGCCCTTGTGTGCGCAGATCATCCTTCATCAGGCCCAGGGATTCAACGAAGGGCCCATCCAGGAAAACCTTCGCGGCTACCATGGCCTTGCGCGTTTCCCCCTCATGCACGGTGATCCATTGGTCCGCGGCAAGGCCGTAATATTTGTCCACCTTGCCGGAAGGCCAGCGCACGATGGCGGAATCAGCGACGGTAGCCGCCCCAAGACCGAATTGGCAGGTAAAGGAGCAGACGATGCCGTAGCTCTCACCGGAGCGTACTTCCCGGATCTGGGTGCCCCAATCACCATAAAGCGTGACCCGCGCACCCACGCCATCCGGGTTGCTTTCATTCCCGCGCAACACGAAGGCCAGGAAATGGTTGCTGTTGCCGTTGTTCAGGTAGAGCTGGTCGTTCCGGGAGGAGCTCGGCGTGACATAGGCCTGGCCATAACCGGCATATACATCGATGAATCCGTCATGGTTCATGTCTCCCACGGCGAAGGTGTGCAGGTTCATGGAGCTCGGTTCGGGCAACATGTTCAGGATCTGGGTGAAGGTGCCGTTGCCGTTCCCATGGAAATAGTATTCCGCGCTGCCGCTGAGGTTTCCGCTGGTGATGAGGTCCAGGAAGCCATCGTTGTCCAGGTCCACCAATTTCACCTGCAGGAAGGCCCCGGACTTTTCAATGCCGCTGCCGGTGGTTGCTTCCGTAAAATGCCCGGTACCATCATTGAGGTACAGCTGCATGCTGCGGCTATGGTTGGTCACCACCAGGTCCAGGTCCCCATCATTATCAATGTCCCCAAAATCGGCCGACCAGGACTGTTCGTGGTTCTCCAGCCCGTGGGCGGTGGTCTGGTCCGTGTAATTGTTATTGCCGTCGTTGATGAACAGACGGTTCCAACGGCGCGGGTCGTTGGGGTTGTTCACCCCTTGGCGGCACTTGGCAATAAAGAGGTCCAGGTCCCCGTCGTTGTCCACATCGATCCAAACGCTTCCATAATTGCCGCTCATGTCGGACGAGGGCGTGCTCGAAAAATCGATGTAGTTGTTGTAGGACAAGGCACCATTGCCGTCATTCAGCCAGATCCTCGGCGCCCCGACGTCATTGCAGCCGTACGCATCCAACGCACCGTCGTTGTTCACGTCCGCCATGTTGGCGCATTGCATGAACATGGAGCCATTGTTCAAATTGGTCCAGGAACCGGCCTGCCCCCTCCCGGTGATCTGCAGGAAGTGTACGCCATCGCTTGATCCACCGCTGAAGAAGTCCTTGTGCCCGTCGCCGTTCACATCCCCGACCGCCATGCCCCACTGGGATGACCCCGACACCTGCCCATAGTATTTGGAGGTGAAAGAGCCGTCGGCGTTCTGGTAATCGACGTAAAGCTTGTTGCTCTGGTGCAACAGGATCAGGTCGTCATAACCATCGCCGTCCATATCCGCAATACCCACGCAGCCACCGGAACGGGCGGTCTGGTTGGAGAGGATGCTGGTGCTGCGCGTAAATGTCTGACCGGCGGCCAAGATCGGGGTGAGGAACAGGGCCGCGAAAAGCGTATGGCTCGGTTTCATGCCTTGCAGTTCTTGAAGGAGCTAAACTACAAGCAATACGACCTTTCGTCAACGGTCGTCGGATATTTTCCTTCGTTCGACCGTCGATTTTTGCGGGCCGTCGATCCCGGATACGACTGGACGGTCCTCACGGCAACTGTTCCGTGCGGATGCTCGTCGGTTCCGATGTGCCAAGGTTCACCAGGATCGGGTCCCGGTCATTGCCTGAACCCGTGTACTTGACCAGGCCATCGAGGTTGCAATCCTCCGTGAAATACCCTGGGACCATGTGCGTAGGGTCGAAGCCTACCACCACCAGGATCGGGTCACGGTCATTCTGGCTGCCCGTGTAGCTCAGCTTCCCGTCCGGAACCGCATTGCCCATCCACAAGGCACGCGCGGCGCCCACCGCCTTTCTCGCGTTGGTCCCGTAGGTGGTGGTGGAAGATGTCCGCAGGTCGATCACCGTTGGCGCGCCCCCCATGCTGATGGCCCCGGCGGTCATGCATCCCAAATGGTTCCGGTGGCGGACCGCGAGGTGATAGGAGCCGGGCAGGGCATCAAAAACCACCGCGGAGGTTCCATCCACATCCACGATATCGCCGTCCCGCTGCAACAAGGCTTGGCGCGTGGCCACGATGGTGGAGGGGTTGGCTTGCGAGCGAAGCTCCAGCCGCACCCAGTCCACGATGGCATTGGCACCCGTGATGGCTAGGACGGCTGGCAGGCAGGTCTCCCCCCCACCCCCTCCGGCTTGGGCAAAGCCCATGGCCGTGTAAGGCTCCGTACCAGGCACCAGGCCGGCCACCCTCAAGTCGTCCCGCATCAGCCCCGTCCCGCTGTCATACGGCCCTTCCAGCCATGCTTTCACATCCAGGCTGACCTGTGCCGGTGAGCTGATGATGACCGTATAGTCCTCGGTTTCCCCGTACGCGTAGTTATAGCATGGATCGGTGGGGCTCGGTTCGCCGCCCAGGTGGTACACGCCGCGCACCCGCATGACCGTTGATCCCGGGTCGACGGACCCGGGTACCGTGAAGTTGATGCCCTGTGTTTGGCCACCGGCCGAAGAGGTGAACTCGCCCAGCTTTTCACCCGGGGAGAAGGCACCATCCCCGTCGTAATCGATCCAGGCGGCGTAGTGGTCCGGCGAATAGCTTCCGCCCGTGATGGACAAACTGTATGTCCCGCCGGCTTCCAGCACGGTGGACATGGCGGTGAAGTTGTTGTAGGAAGGACCACCTTGGCTCCCTGACCCGGTGTTGTTGATCGAACCCAGGACCACCCCGTCGATGTAATCCCCATCGTTTGTTCCGCTGGAGGAAGTGGGGATGCAATACGGCCAACCCGCCCCGATGGTGAAATTCACATTGCTCATGTCATAGAACACGTTCCCGTTGGCCCTGACCATCACGCGGGCCATGGCCGTGGACACCATGGGGGCGGTAACGGAAGCGGTGCCGTTGTTCGGCACGGCCGTGGCCAGCACATACGGCCACGTAAGCCCCCCGTCGGTGCTGAGCAGGATGTCGACCAACGAACAATTGACCGGGCTCGATGCGGTACCGGCCACGTCCCAGGTGACGGTCTGGCTGCTGCCTTCAGGCCAGGTAACAGCGGTATTGGGCTGGGTGACCAGGAAGGGGCCCGCCGAACCGCTCACGGTGATCACCATGTTGCCCTGTGCGTTGCACCCTCCGCCAACGGCGTTGTCCCGGGCGGTGACGCGGAAGTTGTACGTACGCGACACGCTGGAAAGCACTTCCCAATTGGGCGAAGGGTTGGTACCGGAAGCCACCACATCCAACCGCGGGAACCACCGCTTCGGGTCGGTGGTGGGGAGCCACGGCCTGAAGTTGGGCCCGGCGCTGCTGGTGGCCGATGGGGGTTGGGTGCTGACCTGCGGGTCCATTTGCTCCCAGCTGTAGGTGAGTACATCGCCGGCATCCGGGTCCGAACCGCTGGCGGTGAGCACGAACGGCGTGCTCTTGGGGATCGTGTGGTTCGACCCTGCGCTCACCGTGGGCGGCGCGTTCACCAGGGCAACCGTCTGCGGGCATCCGCTGCTGGCACCCGCGGTGATGTTGGCATGGATCTCCTGCAGGCTGTAGCCGCCGAACATGGCGATGCTGTGGTCGGCCACATCGGGGCTGCAAATGCCGGCATACCCCATGATGGTTATCCCGCTTCCCACTTCCACGGATGCCCCACTGGCCCGGTTGCAGTTGTTGTTCTGGGAGTGATTGGCCCCGTACTGGTGGCCCATCTCATGCGCCACATAGTCGATGTCAAAGGGATCGCCCACCGGTTGCGCACTTCCGGTGACCCCGCCCGCCTTGTACGAACCGCACGGGCTGTTGAGGTAGGCTACGCCTCCACCACCCGTGCTGAACACATGGCCGATATCGTAGTTGGCGCTGCCGATCACCGAGTTGCACTTCGAGATGTTCTCGCCCAGCATGGCCCCGCCATCATCGTTCGAGTATCCGTCCGTTGCCGGGTTGGTGAACACCAGTTGGTCGTTGTTGGCCACCAGCACCATGGTGAGCGTGGCATCGCGCTCAAAGATCCCGTTGACCCGGTTGAGGGAGGTGGCCATGGCCGCAATGGCCGGGGCCTTGTTCGCCCCGGTAGCCCCGTGGAAATTGGCATATTCGCCCGTGCAGGCCAGGGCCAGCCGGTAGGTCCTGAACTGGCAATCCCCCGCCCGGTCACTGCCCACCTGGGCGATCCATTCGCGCGACAAGGCGGCGGCAGCCTCCAGGTCGTTCACCTGGTCGTAACCGCAGGAAAGCGCCGACGGGGAAACGTCCAAGGCCAGGTCCTTCTTCCAGTACGCCTGGTGCAGCACGCTATTGCCCATCTGCACGGGGTCGATGTAGGCATCCCCTTGGGGCAGGCCTGTCACCATGATGTGCACGCCCGCCGGGGTCTGGTCCATCTTCAACCGGATGCCGCCATCCCCGACAGCCACGCCGCTGTAAGTGCGGATGTAGGGATAGCGCGCGGCCATTTCCGGATGCATCACCGGGGTTTCCAAGATCCGGAACCTCCTGAAGCGTCCGTCCGGCATGGGCAACTCCACCTCGGCCGAGGACGTGGGGAGGTCCATCAAGGTGCCCGCGGGCGCCGCGGCCAGGAAGGTCCGGAGCGCGGCGGTATCAACCTGGAAGCCGAGCGCATGGCCAGGCACGATATAACGCCCTTCGCGTGCCGCCGCCTCCAAGGGACGGGCCTGCCATAAGGAGGAAGACTGGGGCCAGGCACCAAGGGGGATCAACAAGAACAAGAAGAGCAGGTTGCGGTTCGACATCGGGGTGGGATTGGGGTTAGGGCACAAGTGTCCATGGCGAGTGCCATGGGCGATGAAGCCGCAATTTGCAGAAAACATGGAACCGGGACAAGGGGCCAGCCTCCCAAGCCGGAAGGCGAACGGGGCACCTACAGGATTTCCCGGATGATGCGCTCCACGGTCACCCCTTCGGCCTCGGCCTTGTAGTTGCGCACCAGCCGGTGCCTGAGGATGGGCTCGGCCACGGCCTGCACGTCCTCAATGTCCGGGCTGAAACGGCCCCTCACCATGGCATGGCACTTGGCCCCGATCACCAGGTACTGGCTGGCCCTGGGCCCGGCCCCCCAACTGATGTGGTCCTGTACCACCGCGGGGGCCCCGTCACGGCCCGGCCGCGTACGCGTGGCCAGCTTCACGGCATACTCCATCACGTTGTCGGGCACCGGGATCCTGCGCACCAAGGCCTGGTAGGCCAAGATCTCCTCCTGCCCCATCACGGGCTGGACCGCTGCCTCCACCCCGCCGGTGGTGGACTTCACCACGGCCAGCTCCTCCTGGAATGAGGGGTAGTCCACCCAAATGTTGAACATGAAGCGGTCGAGCTGTGCCTCGGGCAAAGGATAGGTACCTTCCTGTTCGATCGGGTTCTGGGTGGCCAGCACGAAGAACGGGTCGGGCAGCTTGTAGGTCTGCCCGGCTGCCGTCACCGCCTTTTCCTGCATCGCCTCCAGCAAGGCAGCCTGGGTCTTGGGCGGGGTACGGTTGATCTCATCCGCCAGGATGATGTTGGCGAAAAGCGGTCCCTTCACGAAACGGAAGTGGCGTTCCTGGTCCAGCACCTCGGAACCGATGATGTCGCTGGGCATCAGGTCGGGGGTGAACTGGATGCGGTTGAAACTGAGGCCCAAGGCCCGACCCACCGTGTTCACGAGCAAGGTCTTCGCCAAGCCCGGGACGCCCACCAACAGGCAGTGGCCCCTGCTGAAAATGGCGATGAGCACATCATCCACCACCTTTTCCTGGCCGATGATCACCTTGCCGATCTCGGCCTTGAGCCTGCGGTAGTTCGACCCGAACTCTTCCACCGCCTTTACATCGTTGTTCATTCCGCTCATGCTGTGTCTTGTTGGGTCCCCCGCCGGTGTCTAGTTCTTCCCGCCGGCCTCCAGCCACGGGTGCTCGAATTTGCAATCTTGATAGGCCTTGATGATCTGGACATACGTACCCTTCAGTTTTTCGCGCACCCAGCCATCTACGTTGCGCTGGCGCATCTTGGCCTCGGCGGCCTGTTGCACCAGGGGATAGTCCTGCACCAGGTCCATGCGGTGCGGCGCGGTGCGGTCCAGCAGCCGGAAAACGCGGTAGCCTTTCTTGCCGTCCGCTTCCTCGAAGGGCATGGCCTGGCTGATCTCCCCTTTTTGGAGCTTGTCCAAAACCAGGAAGGTGCGCTGGTCCAAGTCGCCGATGGCCCAGTGCGTGCCGTTGGTGGAGGGCTCCAAAACGATGCCGTTGGTGCCCTTCGTCTCCTCGTCCTGGTTGAAATCCTTGGCCACCGCCGTGAAATCCATGGTCCCGTTCCGCACCAGGGCCATCACACTGTCCAGCTGGTCCTTGGCGGCTTCAAGGTCCTTGGAGGAAACCTTGGGCACCATCAGGATGTGCCTGGCATTGTACCGGTCGCCCCGCCTTTCGATCATCTCCATGATATGGAAGCCATACTTGGTGCTGAACACCGGCGAGATCTCCCCGTCCTTCAGGCTCAACGCCACCGCGTCGAATTCCGGCACCATCACGCCCTGCGGCACCATGCCCAATTCGCCGCATTGGGCGGCCGAGCCGGGATCTTCGCTGTACAGGATGGCCAAAGTGCAAAAGTCCTTTTCACCCTTGACGATGGCATCGCGATAGCCCTCCAGCTTCAATTTGACGCGCCGCTCCTCCTCCTCGGTGGGCTTCGCATAGATCGATATCCTCGCAAACTCCACGCTGGCGTTGATGAAGGGCAGGCTGTCCGCCGGTATGGAACGGAAGAATTCCTCCACCTCCCGCGGCGTCACCCGCTTGTCCCCCACGATCTTCTGTTGCATCTGCTGCGCCAGCATCTGGTCGGACACCTGGTCGCGGAAGTCGGCTTTGATCTCGGTGACGCTCTTCCCGTAGAACTTCTCCAGTTTTTCGCGCCCGCCGATCTGCCGCTCGAAGTAGCTGATGCGCCGGTCCAGCTCGGCATTCACCTGCGCCTCGTCGGGTACAACGCTGTCGATGCGGGCCTGTTCCAGCAACAACTGCTGGTAGAGCAGGTCCTCCAGCTCGCCGCAGGCCGCCGAATCCGTGGGCGTGGCCCCGCCCTGCCGCATTTGCTCCATGCGGCCGGCCAGGTCGCTGTACAGGATGATCCGTCCCGCCACGTTGGCGATGACCCCGTCGATGTAGCGGCCGGGCGGAGCGGGCCGGGGCCCGCCTTCCTGGCCCAATGCGGTGCCAGTGGCGGTCACCAGCATGAGCGCAGCCACCGGCGCGATGAGGTTACGGGAAGCGCACATCCTTGTTGGCCACGGCATTGGTGTACAGCTCCTCGCGCATCCGCTCCACCAGCTTGAGCTTGCGTTGGTTGATGATGATCGACCGGATCTGGCCCTCCACCAGGTCGATGGGGGAGGTACTGTCCTTCAACCGATGGTCCAGGAATTCCACGAAATAGGTGCCTGTGGAATCCTCCACCACGGTCCGGGTGTGCTGCTGGAGCCAGTCCGTGGGATTGTCCGGACGCAGGGGTACTTGCTGCTGCAAGGTGCTGAATTCCACCCAATCGTCGCGCGTGTCCTGGATGGGGGTGCCTTGGCGGGCCAGGAGGACCTCCAGCTTGTGCAGGTCCTCTTTGTCGTTGCTGCGCCAGAGCTGGTCCACCCGCTTGGTCATCTTCTTGTCGCCGGTCCGGAGCTTGAACCACCGGACGCGCACGATATTATCCTTCAACTGAAAGTTGGCGATGTTCTTGTCATAGTAATCCTGCACCTGTGATCCGCTGACCACCGAATCCAGGTTCTGGGACACCAGCGCCTGCTCGTACGCGAACGTAAGTAAGGATTCCCTGTAGGCCTTGATCTGTGCCTCCAGGTTGAGCTGCGACTTGTCCAGGTTCTGCTCCGCCATCTGGAGCATCACGCGGTCCCGCGCCCAGTTGTCCAGGTACCGCCTGGCGATTGCGGCGCTATCCTCCGGGCTGGCGGTCACCGGCACCACCATGCGCAGGTCGCTCCAATACAGCTTCTCGCCATAGGCCTCGGCCACCACCTTGTCCTCCGGGCCCTGACCGGACGAGCATGCGGCAAGCGGAAGGGCGGCGATGACCGCCGCCCTTCCCCAGCTGATCCACGCTGTTGCCGCCCGTACGCCCATTACTTGATGCTGTACAACACCTCCTGGTTCACCCGCACGGGATATTTGGCGCGAAGCTCCTTGATCCAATCTTTCTCCAGTTGGTCCTGATAGGCCGCCGTAACCAGGCCGCGGGCCTCATTCAACGGCTTGGGCGTGGGTTGCACCACCTTTTTCAAGTCGGCGAAGACGACCTTCCCGTCCTGCTGCATGTCCGCCGTCAGCCCCGGCATCGTAACGTCCTTCAGGACCGGCTTCTCCTCACGGGTGAACAAGCCTGATTCAATGGACAAGGCCTTGGGATCGTTCTTGTTCACCACCGCCAACAGGTCCTCTCCGCGCTTGCCCTTCTTCAACAGCCCGCGCACCTGCTTGTCCACGGCCGCGTCGGCGCACGTGTAGATATCCGCCTCGTACCGCACCGGGTACATGAAGTCGAATTTGTGCGCTTCATAGTAGGCGTCCAACCCGGCGGTGTCCTGGACGGCCTTGCTCCAAACCATCTTGTCCGTGAGCTCGAACAACAGGATACCGTCCCGGTACTCCTTCATCAGCTGGCGGAACTCCGGGTATTTTTCTTCCAGGCGGGAATCCTCGTAGGCCAGCAACCGGTCATCCACGAACGCGTCAAACTGCTCCTTCACGTACTGGTTGAACGGCCTGGCTTCCTCCTTCCGCTGCTTCCGCGCAATGAAGTCCAGGAGGTCCGTCTGGGTGTACTCCTTGCCGTCGATGGAGAACACCGGCTTGGTGAGCTTGGCGTTCTTCTGCTCGTCGTTGGCCCAGCCCCGCTGGGTGTCGCGGACGATCACCGTGTCGGCCGGATCGGGCACGGGCGCATCCTCCTTGCGGGTGAGGGAACTCACGAACTTGCCGTCCTTGATCATGCCGCTGATGGTGCGGACGTACTTGATCCCGTTGCGCACCACGGTCCCGTCGCCGACATCCTTCCGCAGCAAGGTGTCCGACAGGATGGTGCCTTTCATGAACACCGTGCCGTCCAATGCCTTCTCGACCGCCGCCAGGTTTTTCGGGTATTCCTTGAAGTGGTATTCGCTGCGGAGGTCCGTCAGGAACTTCTTCCGGGTGATCTCCGCCCGGCTGTCGTGGGAGATCTTGTTCTTCAACTCCGCCTTGGCCTGTTCAAAGGTGGGCGGAGGGGCGTAGCTCAGCCGCTTTACGATATGCCATCCATAGGGGGTCTTGAACGGCACGCTGATGTCTCCGTCGTGCTTCAAGGCAAAGGCCTTGGCCTCGAACTCGGGGATCATTTTCCCCGTGCTGAAAGGTGGCAGCTCCCCCCCTTTGGCGCTGGTGGCCGCGTCGTCGCTATACCTCAGCGCGGCATCGGCGAAGCTCATTTCCCCGCTCTTGATCCGGTTGTACGCCTCCTCGATCTTGGCCTCGGCGGCTGCCTGTTTCTCCGGTCCGTCCTCGTCCGTGGACCGGATCATGATGTGGGCCACCGTCAGCTCGCCCTGCGCGGGCCTGCGGTCGGCTACCTTGATGATGTGGTATCCGAACTTCGTGCGCACCGGCTGGCTCACCTGCCCCACCGGCGTGCCGTAGGCAGCGGTCTCGAAGGGATAGACCATCTGCAGCACGCTGAAGTAGCCCAAGTCGCCGCCGTTGGTCTTCACGCTGGGATCATCACTTCCCCCGGGGCCTTGCGCCACCTTGGCGAAATCCTCGCCCGCGGCCACCCGGGCACGAAGGGCCATGATACGCTTCCAGGCCGCCAAGGTGTCCTCCGGGCTGGCATCGGGCGCCAGGCTGACCAGGATATGGCTGGCGCGGATCTCCTCGCCCTTGCGGGCAAAGGCCTCCTGCATCAATTGGTCGTTCAGCCCGCGATCGATCAGGTAGGGCCGCGCCAACTGCTGGCGGTAGCCCATCAGCTCGGTCTTGAATTTGACCGCCGTGTCCAGGCCGGCCGCCTCCGCGGCCCGCACCTTCAGCTTGTAGTTGATGAACAGGTCCAGGTATTCATCCAACGCCTCCTTGGTCACCGGCGCATCCTTGTTGTTCTTCTTGTAAATGGCCTCGAATTCGCTCCGGGACACGGGCTGGCCGTCCACCGTCATGAGCACCGGGTCGCCGGCCGTGTCCTGGGCCATCGCCCCGAGCATGGCCGTACCCATCACCCAAGCGGACAGAATGCGTTTCATCATATTCAATGGCATTGAAAAGGACGGCAAATGTAACCTGCGGGCCCGGAGGCCCTTCCCGCAGGCCCTTTTCCCGTCGTTAATAAGATCCAAGCACAGCGGGGCCGGGAACCCGGCCCGGGTCCCGCGGCTGGGGATGCTCACTTCCTGCGGAAGAAGACGCGGACAGGCACCCCGGTGAAGGTGAAATGCTCGCGCAATTTGTTCTCCAGGAACCGCACGTAATCCTCCCTGACATATTGCGGCAGGTTGCAGAAAAAGGCGAATGCGGGCACCACGCCGGGCAATTGTTTCACGAACTTGATCCTCACCAGTTTGCCCTTGACCGTCGGGGGGGGGCGCCGCGCTATCTCCGGCAGCAGCGCCTCATTCAGCTTGCTGGTGGATATCCGTTGCGACCGGTTCGCATACACTTCCATGGCCAGTTCCAAGGTTTTGTGTATCCGTTGCTTGTTGATCACGGAGGTGAACACGATGGGCAGGTCCGTAAAGGGTTCCAGCCGCCGCCTTACCTCCGCTTCATAGTCCTTCGCGGTACGGGTGTCCTTGGTGATCAGGTCCCACTTGTTGACCACCACCACCACGCCCTTGCCCGCCTCGGCGATCAATCCGAAGATGTGCTTGTCCTGATGTTGCACGCCCTCCTGGGCATCGATCAACAGCAGGCATACGTCGCTCTCCTCGATGGCGCGCACGCTGCGCAGCATGCTGTAGAACTCGATGTTTTCCTCCGCCTTGCGCTTGCGCCTGATCCCGGCCGTGTCCAGCAGGGTGACATCAAACCCGAAGCCGGTGTACCGGCTGTGGATGTTGTCGCGCGTGGTGCCCGCCCTGTCGGTCACGATATGCCGCTCCACGCCCAACAGGGTGTTCACCAAGGAGGATTTCCCCACATTGGGCCTGCCCACCACCGCGATCTTCGGCCGATCGTCCCCGACCGGATCGGCGGGCTTGCTGAAGGTGCCCACCAGGTCATCCAGCAGGTCGCCCGTACCGGCCCCGCTCTGGGCGCTGATCGAATGGACCTGGCCCAGGCCGAGCTTGTAGAATTCAGCGGTGTAGACCTCCTTGTCGGAGACATCCACCTTGTTGGCCACCAGGAAGACCGGCTTGCCTTGGCGGCGCAACAGCGATGCAACCTCCTCGTCCATGGCCGTCAAGCCTTCACGGACATCCACCAGGAAAAGGATGCTGTCCGCTTCTTCAATGGCCAGCTCCACCTGTTTGCGGATCTCGGCCTCGAAAAGGTCGTCCCCGCCTTGCACATATCCCCCCGTATCGATGACGGAAAAATGCTTGCCGCCCCACTCCGCCCATCCATAATGGCGATCACGGGTGGTGCCCGCCGTGGGATGCGTGATCGCCACCCGCCCCTCCACCAACCGGTTGAAGAGCGTGCTTTTGCCGACGTTGGGACGTCCTACAAGCGCTACGATGTTTGCCATGGTGGTATGCCTTGATCCTGGTTGGCCGTCGGACCGGGGGTCGGCGCTGCTTCAGTACCCATATTGCCGCAATTTGCGGTCGTCGCCGCGCCAGTTCTCATCCACCCTCACCTTCAGGTCCAGGAAGACCTTGTTGGAAATGAACCTCTCGAT
>WBZR01003791.1_pt1 | contig 13093 bp, 10 predicted proteins | sample 5204231 | NCBI WGS metagenome assembly WBZR01 (sample SAMN12412403, study PRJNA552823) | activated sludge metagenome | isolation source: activated sludge from anammox sidestream of wastewater treatment plant... | place: USA: Virginia | collected 2017-08
CTCCTGCGACTGCAGCACGCGATACTTCATTTCGCGCGAGAAGCGCAGCAGGTCGGCCGTGCCGGTGACGGCGATGCTGTAGCGCGCCAGCGGCCGATCGGCGATCACCAGCGTCCCGATCTTCGGGCGGCGCGACACGTAGCCCTTGCGCTGCAGCGAATCCAGCGCCGCGCGCACCGTGAAGCGGCTGACGCCGAAGCGCTCGCACAGCTGCGGCTCGGAGGGGAACTGGCTGCCCACGGGATAGGTGCCGCTCTCGATGGCCGCGATCAGCTCGGCCGCCAGGTCCTGGTAGCGCGGCAGGCCGGCGCCGGCCTCGCCGACCACGCTGCGGGCTCGCCCTTTCGTACGGGCCATCGGCTTCTCCGGACAAATCCTGCGATGCTAGCCCAGACGCGCCGGACGCCGGGCGCTCCGTCCGTCCGCTCGCGCGCCGGTGCGCACGCATGGGGCGGTGTGCCGCGCCGGACCCTGCGCGCTGCCCCGCGCGAGGCGGTCGCGGCAGCCGATCTCAAGCCTGGCGACGCAGGATCACCGCGTCGAGCGCACACACGCCCTCGCCCTGCGGCAGCACGACGAGCGGGTTGACGTCCATCTCCTCGAGCGTGTCGGCGTGCGCGGCGGCGAACTGCGACAGCCGCACCATCGCCGCCAGCAGCGCCGCCTCGTCCCGCGGCGGCTGGCCGCGAAAGCCGCGCAGCAGCCGGGCCGCGCGCGTCTGCTCGACGAGCGCGCGCGCGCCCTGCACGCTCAGCGGGCAGCGGCCGAACGCCACGTCGCCGAACAGCTCGACGGCCACGCCGCCCAGCCCGAACATCAGCATCGGACCGAAGCCGGGATCGCGCTTGATGCCGAGCACGACCTCGACGCCGCCGCGCACCATCTTCTCGACCAGGAAGCCCTGCAGCGAGTGGCCGGCGCTGCGCCGCGCGATGTCTTCGGCGGCCGCGCGCGCGGCCTCGGCCGAGGCGATGCCGAGCTTGACGATGCCCATCTCGCTCTTGTGCGCGACGCCCGCGACGCGACCCTTGATCACCACCGGCCAGCCGAGCGCCTCGGCCGCGGCGGCGACCTCCTGCGCGTTCGCGACGAAGCGCGAAGGCGGCACCGCGAGGCCGATGCGCGCCAGCAGTTCCTTGGACTGCAGCTCGTCGACGAGCGCGCCGTCGGGCAGCGGCGGCATCGCATCGGCCGGCACGCCCGGCGGCACCGCGGGGCGCCCCAGCTGCAGCGCATGCGCCACCAGTTGCGCCGCAGCGCGCAGACTGCGCAGCAGCGGGATGCCGAGCGCGCGCGCGCGCTCGAAGCCGACCTCCTGCGCGTGGCCCGACACCGGCACGATCATCGTCGGCAGCGCGCTGGCGGCGAAGGCGTCGAGCGCCTGGTCGAGCATCAGCCGCGAGCGATCGTCGCGCGGCGCGCCGACGCCCACCCACAGGGCCACGTCCATCCCCGCATCGGCCAGCGCGATGGCCAGCGTCTTGCGCGGCAGGTCGGGGTCGGAGAACACGCCACCGCCCACGTCGAGCGGATTGCCGGCCTTCACGTAGGAAGGCAGTACCTCGTCCATGCGCGCGAGCGTGGTCGCGGCCAGCGGCGGAATCGGCACGCCCACGCGCTGGCACTCGTCGGCCATGATCGATGCGGCGCCGCCCGACAGCGTGTAGACGAGCAGCCGGCCCTGGCCCACGGGGCGCTTGTCGCTCCAGGCCGCCAGCGCGCCGGCGATGCTCATCAGATCCTCGGACTCCTCGACGCGCACGATGCCCAGTTCGCGGCACACCGCCGAGAAGACCTGATCCGAACCGGCCAGCGCGCCGGTGTGCGACTGCACGGCCTGGCGGCCGATCTCCGAGCTGCCGGCCTTGAACGCGACCACCGGCTTGCCCGCGGCGCGCGCGCGCGCGGCCGCGGCGGCGAACGCCGCCGGCTTGTGGATGCCCTCGACCATCAGCGCCAGCACGCGCACGTCGGGGTCGTCGACCATGTATTCCATGATCTCTTCCATGCCGACGTCGGCGGCGTTGCCCACATGCGCGAACAGGCCGATGTCCGCGCCGCAGTCCTCGCCGTTGAGCACGACGCCGCCGAGCATCGCGCCGCTCTGCGTCACCAGCCCGACGCGGCCCGGGCGCTTGAACGCGATCGACTCGAACGAGCTGTTGTAGCCCAGGCACATGCCCAGCGCCGGATTGCCGGTGCCCATGCAGTTCGGGCCCAGCAGCCGCAACGTAGAGCCGGCGAGCAACGCGCGCAGCCGCGCGGCGCGTGCGCGGCCCTCGTCGGTGCCCGACTCCTCCCAGCCGGCGCTGCAGGCAACGACGGCTTTCACGCCCAGGCGCCGGCATTCGGCCACCGCCTCCAGCGTGGCGTCGGCGCCGAGCGCGATCATTGCCAGGTCGACCGGGCCGGGCACCTGCGCCAGCGCCGGCAGGCAGGGCACGCCGAAGAGCTCGGCGTGCTTCGGATTGACCGGGTACAGCGCGCCCGCGAAGCCCAGCCGCACGCAGTGGCGCAGGCCGCGCGAGGCGGGCGTGTTGGCGCGCTCCGAAGCGCCGATGAAGGCGATCGAGCGCGGCCGGAACAGCGGCAGCAGCGGGTGATCGAAGGCGCGCGCCGCTGCGGCCGCGGGCTCGGGCGGGGCAGGCATCAGTCGCTCTCCTTGGCGCGAACGCGCTCGAAACGGCGTGCGCCGTCGGCGCCCACGCCGGAGCACAGCCGGCCCAGCCCCTGCAGGTAGTTCAGGTGCGCCACGCCCTCGCTCAAGCCGAAGCCGAGTTCCTCGTTGCGCAGCGGCCGGCCGTACAGCGCGTCCAGCAGCTCGTAGCAGGTGCTCGGCCGCGTGCAGCGGTCGATGACCGCGTGCAGCCGTGCGTCGTGGTGGTGCCGAAGTTGCTCGACGCGGGCGTGCAGGCCGCGCAGCGGCTGGCGGTGCGAGGGCAGCAGCAGCGGGTCGCCCTCCAGCGCCGCAAAACGCTGCAGCGACGCGAGATACGAATGCAGCGGATCCTGGTCGCCGCCGGGCCACACGCCGATGTTGGGCGTGATCTCCGGCAGGATCTGATCGCCGCCCAGGAGCACCTGGCCCTCGGCATCGAACAGGCTCAGGTGCTCGGGCGAATGGCCGTGTCCGATGACCGGGCGAAAACGCCGCCCGCCGATCGCGAGCGTGCGGGCCGGATCGACGACCTGCACATCGGCCGGCAGCGGGTGCACCTGCTTCGCATAGCGCGGCATGCGCTCCATCAGCCAGGCGCCCATGTCCGGCGGCAGCCCGTGCTCGCGCCAGAAGCCCATGCGCTCGGACACCACGTCGCGCGCCGGATCGGTGTAGCGGCCCGCCACCGCCAGCTCGCCGGCCGTCAGCGCCAGCGGCGCGTCGAAGCGCGGCGACAGCCAGCCGGCCAGACCGATGTGATCGGGGTGGTGGTGCGTGACGACGATGCGCCGGATCGGCCGCCCGGCCACCGCCGGCGAGCTCAGCACGGCCCCCCAGGCGGCTCGGCTGGCGGCGGTGTCGAGCCCGCAGTCGACCAGCGTCCAGCCGCCCGCATCGTCGATCAGATAGACGTTGATGTGGTCGAGCGCGAACGGCAGCGGCAGCCGCACCAGCAGGATGCCCGCGGCCACCTCCACCGGCTCGGCGAGCCGGATCGCGACCTCGAGCGGACGGATCGCAAGCAAGGGCGGTGCGATCGGGGAATTCATGGGGCGCGATCGGGCCGCGCCGGCGTCGGCCGCCGGCAGGCCGCAGCCGGGCGCACGCTTGCCGGGTGCCGCGGGTGCCGGTGCTTCACTCGACGCGCACGCGAAACGCCACCCGGCCCCAGCTGCCGTTGCAGTACCCCGCGTCCTGGCAGTTGAAGTGGTTGAACCACATGCCGTCGGGATCGAGCCCTTCCATCACGCGGTCGTAGGCCATCGCGGCGTGGATCGTCATCGGCGCGATCGCGAAGATGCAGACGTTCTGACTCTTGACCAGCCCTGCGGCGGTGACCTCGATGCGGTCGCCGCACTTGTAGCCGGCGGCACAGCCGTGGCTCTCGACGACCTCGGCCACCACCATCTTGCGGTTGGCCTCGAGCAGCGCCTCGGCGGCGCGGCGCCGGCGCGGGTCGCTCTTGAAGCCCTCGATCTCCGCGTCGCTGTAGCCCAGGTTCTGCTGGAACTTGGTCCAGTTGAAGGGCTTCTTTTCCTTGACGGGTTCTTCCATGGTCGGCCTCCTTGCGGCGTTGGAAGTGAAGCACGCGCGCGCTCAGAGCCCGCGCGCCAGCAAAGAGCGCAGATAGTCGCTCTGCGCGGCGCGCACGCGCGCGCGATCGGTCTCGGACAGCCAGCCCTGCAGTTCGACCGGAACGAACTTGCCGCGCGCATAACGGTCGCGCGACTGGAAGCCGGCGGTGGCATCGAACGCGATCTTCTGCGCCGTACCGGTGGCGTCGCCCTCGGAGAGCATGCCGCTCACCTTGGCGCGCGGCGTGACCATGATGTCGCGTCCGACGTCGGTGCGCGTGATCATCGCCCACAGCACCTCGTCGGCGTTCGTCAGATCGATGTCCTCGTCGACGACGACGACCCAGCCCATGTCGGAGTGCGCCGACAGCGCGCCGAAGATCAGGTTCGTCTGCGCGCCTTCGTCGCGGTAGCTCTTGCGCGTGATGCGCAGCACGATGCCGAAGCAGCCGCGCATGCCGGGCAGCGCGTAGCAGGTGTCGAACAGCCGCGGGTTGATGCGCCGGCAGGCGTCGTAGACCGAGGCCTCGGCCGGCATCGCCATCAGGTTGACGGTCTCGGCGTTGATCGCCAGCGGCGCCCAGTAGACGTACTCCTTGCGGTGCGTGATCGCGGTGACCTTGAATTCCCAGACGCGCCAGGCGCGGCCCATGTAGCCGCCGGCCTCGGGCATCATCGGCTTGAGTCCGTCGAGGCCCGACTCCTCCTCCGACACCATCTGCTCGGTGTCGATGCAGCCCTCGAGCACGAGTTCGCCGTCGGCCAGCGCATAGGCACCGGGCTGCGTGCGCGCCGCCACGAAGCGCACCGCCTCGGCCTGCAGCGCACCCGCGAGGCCGAGTTCGTCGTAGCCCAGCGGCGTGAGCGTCTGCTGGGTGCTGCCGGAGCAGGCCAGCAGCGTGGCCGGCCCGGCGCCGACGTTCACCGTCACAGGCACGCGTGTGCGGCCCATCTTGCGGAACTTGCGCACGATCTCGAGCAGATGGCGGCCGGCCTGGATCGCCATCGAGGTGCTGTCGCGTCCGAGCACGCGCATGCGGTGGTACGAGCCGTTGAACTCGCCCGTCTCGGGGTCGCGCGCCAGGATCAGGCCGCCGGTGATCACGGCGCCTGCGCCTTCCTCGGTCTGCTTGAGCACCGGGATCGTGCCCAGCAGGTCGACTTCGGCGCCGGTGAGCACCACCTCCTGGCAGGCAGCGCCGCTGCCGATCTCGAGCGGACGCACGGGCGTCTTGGCGGCGTCGGCGAGAAAGCGCGGCAGGTACTCAGGCGCCACGCCGCACCAGCGGGCGATGCGCGCCCGGCTGCCGAAGATGTTGGCGATGACGCGACGCCCGGGGTAGCCGCGCACGTTGTCGAACAGCGCCACCGGGCCCATGTCGGTGGCGCGCGCGACGGCAGCCAGCTCGAGGTCGGGGTCGGCCTGACGCTCGATGCGCAGCAGATCGCCTTCGGCTTGCAGCCGGGCGATCGTCGCTTCGATGTCGATGAGTCCCTTCATCGGTCTTGTCTCCGTCGCAAGGCAGGCGGACCACCGGGCGTGCCGTCCGGTCCTCGCCGCCGGCGCGCTGCCCAGAGCGATGCGGCCGCGCCGGCCGACGGCCGATCATATTGTCCGGACTAAATCAGGGAACGAACCTTAGCGGAGCCGCCCGAGCCTGTCAATCTCGGCACCGGGGCGCCGCGTCGGCCGAAGGGCTGGCGTGGCGTCCAGCCCCGCCGCTTCGTGTACGCTGCCGCCGATGCCCGCCTGGAACTGCTCCGTTCGCGACCCCGGCCGTCCGGCAGGCACCCGGGGCCTCGGCGATGGCTGATCTCCCCGACGACGAAGGGGTGGGCACCCGCGTCCTGCAGCTGCTTGCGGCGCAGCATGTCCTCACGCTCGCCTGCCGCGACGCCGCGGGCTGCTGGGCCGCCGCGGTGTTCTACGCGGCGCGCGGACACGAACTCGTCTTCTGCTCCGCCGAGCACACGCGCCACGTGCGCGCGCTGGCGTTCGACGATCGTCCGGCCGGCGAGATCCACGCCGAGGCGAGCGACTGGCGCTCGATCCTCGGCCTGCAGCTCGCCGGCCGGGTGCGGCGGCTGGCGGGCGACGAAGCGGCGCAGGCGCAGCGCGTCTACGGCGCGCGCTTCCCCTTCGCCGGCAGCGGCGCCAGTCCCGAACTGGCGCGCGCACTCGAGCGGGTCGGCTGGTTCGGCTACCGCATCGAGCGCGCGCTGCTCGTCGACAACGCGCGCGGCTTCGGCCGCCGCGCGGCCTGGACGGCGCCCGGGGCCGCCTGAAGCGCCGCCGCCTGCCGGCGCGCTCCTCGCGTCGGGCCTCATCCGGGCACGGCGCCGCGTGCCGCGGCCGCGCGGCGGTGTTGCAAACGTCATCGAACGCGCTGCGCGGCGCAATGCGCGCGCAACATCGCCGCGTCAGGCTGCGGCGCATCGCCGGCGCACGCGCATGGCCGCCAACCGAACGCGGACGCATCGATGAAGACCGAAGAGGCGCCGTCCGCGCGCCGCAGGCCGATGTCGCCGGGCACCTCGGCGTCGCCGCCTCGTGCAACCGGCGCCGCCGCACCGGCCCAGCCCGGACCCAGGGTCGGGCCGGCCAGGCCGCGCCGCCGCTCAATACAGCGTCTCGACCGACGTGTCGAAGCGATAGCCCGCGCCGCGCTCGGTGACGATGAGCCTGGGATGGAAGGGATCGACCTCGATGCGGCGGCGCAGCCGCAGCACCTGCACGTCCACCGTGCGGTCGTAGACCTCGGCGCTGTGCAGGCGCGAGAGGTCGAGCAGCCGGTCGCGGCTGAGCACGCGCTGCGGCGCGCTGCAAAACGCCACCAGCAGGCTGAACTCGTTGTTCGCCAGGTCGAGCTTGCGGCCATCGGCGGCGCTCAGCCGGCGCGTGCGCAGGTTCAGCTCCCACCCGGCGAAGCGGTAGGCGCGGCGCTTGTCGTCGCGCGTGGCCAGGTCGGCCTGCATCCGGCTGCGCCGCAGCACCGCACGGATGCGGGCCAGCAGCTCGCGCGGGCTGAAGGGCTTGGTGACGTAGTCGTCGGCGGCCAGTTCCAGCCCCATCACGCGGTCGGCCTCCTCGGCCTTGCCCGTCAGCACGACGATGGGCACCGACGCGCGCTCGCGCAGCCGGCGCGCCAGCAGCATGCCGTCCTCGCCGGGCAGGCGCAGATCGAGCACGACCAGGTCGACCGCCTCGGCGTCGAACACCTGCAGCATCGCGGCGCCGTCGGCCACCGCGGTAACCCGCATGTCCGCTTCGCCCAGGTATTCCTGCAGCAAGCTGCGCAGCGCCGCGTCGTCGTCGACGACCAGCACATGGTTCGCGGCGGGCGCAGACTCGGCCAGGTCGGACGGTGAATGCGGCATGTCGGACACGCCATTCGCTCCGCAGGGTTCTAATGTGGCCTGCAGCCTCGACTCTATCGCCAGGCCGGCCCGGCCGCTCGGGCCGCACCGTCGCAGCCGTCGCGGCACGACATGACAGCGCACGACAAGCGCCCGCCCGCCCCGTCGCACGATCGGGTCGCACCGCCCTGGCGGCAGACCCTGCGCACGCGCGGGCTGCGCGCGCTGCTGGCGATCGAACTGCTGGTGGCGCTCGCCGTCGCGCTGGGTCTGTGGGCACTGCGGCAACAGACGCTGGACGGCGAACTCCGCAGCCTGGCCGCGCTGTCGGCGGCGATGGCGGCCCGGGCCGACGCCAGCCTGGACCTGGCCGGCGCCGTCGTGCGCGCCACGCGCGACGAGCTCGCAGCCGGCACGCTGCGGCCCGGCCGGGGCGACACGCAGGCGCTGCTGAGCGCACGCGCCGCGGCGCTGCCCGGGTTCCTCGCCCTGACCGTGTTCGACGCCGACGGCACGCCCGCGGCCAGCTTCTCGGAGTCGCCCGGACCGCAAGGGTCGGCGGCCCGGCGCGGCTTCTTCGTCGCCGCGCGCAAGGCCGGCGAGTCGGCCCTCGTCGTCGGCAACGCGTGCTCGAGCGGCATCGACGGGCGCCCCGGGATTCGCGTGTCGCTGGCCGTGCATGACGACGCGGGCGCCTTCCGCGGTGTGGTGGCGCTCGTCGTGGACCCCGAGGCCCTCGCCGGCGGCTTTGCGCGCATCGCGCCGAGCGCGGACATGTCCCTCGCGATCTACCGGCGCGACCGCGCCCTCGTCAGCGATGGTGCGGGCGGCGGGGCGGTCGCCCCGTTGCCCCCGGCTGCGATCGAGCGGCTGTGGACCGACGCCCGACCCGGACGCCCGCGGCTCGAGACCCTTGCCGACGGCCGGCAGCTGCTGCTGGCGGCGCATGCCCTGCGCCGCTGGCCGTTGATGACCGTGTTGACCCGCGACGCCGGCGCGGCGCTGGCGGGCTGGACCGAGCTGGCCTGGCTGGCGGGCGCCTTCGCCTCGTCGGCGCTGGTCCTCGCGCTCGCGCTCGGCCTGCGCCAGGCACGCGAGCAGGCCCTGCGCCAAGCCTGCGAAGCCGCGCTCGCCTCGGAGCAGGCGCGCACGCTGCGCGCCTTCCAGGCCGAGCAGGAGGGACACTGGGAATGGAACGCGGCGACGCACGAGACCCGTCTGTCGCCGCGCATGAAGCAACTGCTCGGGCTGGCCGCCGGCGAGGAAGCGCCCGCCGGCGCGCCGCCCGGCCCGCTCGCCCCGGGCAGCGTGCACCCCGACGACGCGGAGCCGCTGCGCGCGGCCTTCCTGGCCCATGAGCAGGGACGGACACCGAGCTTCGAGTTCACCTTCCGTGTACGTCGGCCCGACCGCGGCTGGCGGCATGTGTGCGCACGCGGGCAGGCCTGGCGCAATGCGGACGGACGGCCGCCGCTGTTCTCCGGCACCGCCGTCGACCTGACCGGGGAGGTCGAAGGTCACGCCGAGCGCCGCCGGCTCGAGGAGCAACTGCAGCGTGCGCTCAAGCTCGAGGCTCTTGGCACGCTGGCCGGCGGGGTCGCGCACGACTTCAACAACATCCTCGCTTCGGTCGTCGGCTACGCCGAACTGGCGCGCGCCACGGCAGCCGCCGGCTCGGCCCAGGCGCGGCAGCTCGATCAGGTGCTGCAGGCCGGACAGCGCGGCAAGGCGCTGGTGGAGCGCATCCTCTCGTTCAGCCGCGGCGCGCCGCGCCCGCACACGACCTTCCTGCTGCAGCCGCTGGTCGCCGAGGTGCTGCAGCTGCTCGCCGCATCGCTGCCCGCGCAGCTCACGATCGACGCGCGGCTGCACGCCCCGCATGCCGCGATCGACGGCGATCCGACCCTGGTCTACGAGGCCATGACGAACCTGTGCACCAACGGGCTGCAGGCGATGCGCGAACAGGCCGGCGGGGGACGGCTGCAAGTCGAGCTGCGCATCGACGAGGTCGCGCGCGCGCTGGCGCTTTCCGAGGCGACGCTGGCGCCCGGGCGCTACGCCCGCCTGAGCGTACGCGACCAGGGGCCGGGCATCGCGCCGCAGGTGATGCCGCGGCTCTTCGAGCCCTTCTTCACCACCAAGGACGCGCAGCACGGCACGGGCCTCGGCCTGGCCGTGGTTCATGGGGTGCTCGCGGATCTGGGTGGCGCGATCGACGTGCGCAGCACACCCGGCCGGGGCGCTTGCTTCACGGTCTACTTCCCGCTCGCCGCGAGCGCGGCCGAAGACGCAGCGGCGTTGCCCGCTGCGCTGCCGCTCGGCGAGGGCCAGGCCGTGCTCGTCGTCGACGACGAACCGGCGCTCGTGGAACTGGCGGAGGAACTGCTGGCCGGTCTGGGCTACGAGGCCTTCGGCCTGACCTCGAGCACGCTCGCGCTGGCGCGCTTCATGCAGCAGCCCGAGCGCTTCGACCTCGTGCTCACCGATGAAGTGATGCCCGAGATGAGCGGCAGCGCATTGACCGCGGCGCTGCGCCGCATCCGCCCCGACTTGCCGGTCGTGCTGGCCAGCGGCTGCGGCGACGCTCGGCTCGAGCAGTGGACGGCGCAGGCCGTTGCCGCCGTGCTGGTTCGCAAGCCGTTCGTTCGCGCCCAGCTCGCAATCGCTCTGGCGCGGGCCCTGCAGCTGCACCGCGAAGCCGTGCACTGAGAGCCTGTGCGGACCGGGATCGCGCCCGCGTGATCCGTATCGTCGCAGGCTGAGGCCGGCTTCGCGGCGCGGCCGGCGCGCGGCCGGCAGGCGCGGGCCCAGGGCGGCGAAGAACGGGCATGCCGCGCACGCCCGCCGCGCACCGCAGGGCATCGGCTCGTGTTGCGGCCGTAACGTGGCCGGCGCGGCGTGCAACGGCCGCATGCAGGCGCACGCGCAGAGTGAGCGTGGCGCATCGACGCCCGACGCCGCCGATCGGAATGCCGACACCCGCGCCGCGCGCGGCCCGGTGTCCCGCCGCTTCGGCGGCATCGGGGCCTTCGTGTCAGCCGAAAGGAAGCCAACATGCTCGCCTCGTACAACCCCTGCACTCGGTGCACACGAATCGTGATGGCCTGCAGCGCGCTGCTTGCCGCCATCGGCACGTTCGCGACGGTGCTCGAACTCGCCGTGCATTACAACGCCGTGGCCCTGCAGGCGGCACACCCCGAGGAGGCGCAGGGGCCAGGCGCACGGCAGCAGCTGGCGCTGGCCGGCCCGCCGGAGCCGGCGCTGGAGCCGGTTGCATCGGAACGGCTGCCGGCACTTCGGGCTCGAACGCTGCGCGCGTCGCCGGACAGGTCCGCGAGCAATCCGCAGCGAACGCGCGCCGAAGAGCAGCCTGCGGCCGCACGACAGGCCAGCGCAACGCGATGGCTGCGCTGAGCACGACGCGAGGCTCAGGCGCGAACGCGGCGCCGCCCGCTCGCGCCCGCGGCCGCATGCGCGCGCCCGGCCGGAGGACGCCGCCGTCGGCCGGGCGCAAGTCGCCGGCCGCGCTGCCGACGGGGCACACGCTCGTTCCGAAGCAATGGCCGCACGCGGGCGGCCCTGCCCTTCCCACCGCGAGTCGCGGTCGGGTTGCCGCCGCCGACGCACGAGGCCTCGAACGCGCCGCATCGCAGCGCGCGCGCGCCGAGGCCAAGCGTTGATGGCAGTCAAGCCCGCACGGCGGGTGACGCCCGATCATCGCCGCGGCTTCGGCAGGGCGAGCGCATTTCGAGCGGACGCGAAGGGCGCGTCGCCACGCACCGCGTGGAGGCGCACGGTGCGGCCGTGGCTCGAGCCATGGCGCGCAGGCAACGAAAGACCGGCGCGCCTGGCATGCAGGGCGGGCATGCACGCAAGACGCTCGGCTCTGCGGAGCGCGCGCGGGGCGCGGCGATGCCGATGCGCCCGCCGTCCTTTGCGCCGCCAGCCCCGACAACCGTTCGCCCCCTTAGGAGATCCGCAATGACCCCTGCGTCCCGCCGCACCTGCATGCAGCCCGAACGGCCGGCCGGCCAGGCCGAAGGCCGCAGCCGCCGCACGCTGCTGTTGCTGCCGCTGCTCGCGCTGGCCGCACCGCTGGCCGCCGCGACGCCCACCCGCATCGAGGTCTGGAAGGCGCCGACCTGCGGCTGCTGCAAGGACTGGATCGCACACCTGCAGGCCAACGGCTTCGTCGCCGTGCCGCACGACGACGGCAACGACGCGGCACGCCGCCGCCTCGGCATGCCGATGCGCCACGGCTCGTGCCACACCGCGCTCGTCGACGGCTACGTCATCGAAGGCCATGTGCCGGCGCGCGAGATCAGGCGGCTGCTGAGCGAGCGGCCGCGGGCGCTCGGCCTGGCGGTGCCGGCGATGCCCGTGGGTTCGCCCGGCATGGACGGGCCGGCCTACGGCGGGCGCAAGGATCCCTACGACGTGCTGCTCGTCGCGCGCGACGGCACGGCAAGCATCTATCGCTCGTATCGCTGACGCGCGGCGCCCTTGCTCAGGGCTTGACGAACTTCAGCACAAACTCGTCCTTGGGCATCGGCGGCTCGGGGGTCTCGCGCTCGCGCGGATCGGCCGGGTTGCGCAGGAAGCCGCCTTCGGCGGCGAGCCTGAAGCCGGCGCGCTCGACCTCGGCGCGCACCAGCGCCTCGTCGATGCGGTGCAGCGTCTTTGCCGCCGCGGCACCGCTGCCGGGCTGCGCCGAGTGGTCGGCGATCACGTACAGGCCGCCTGGCTTCAGCGCGGCGAAGACGGCGCGGTTCATGCGCTCGCGATCGGCGCCCATGCCCACCAGATCGTGGTAGTTGAACATCAGCGTCACCAGATCGAGCCCGCCGGCGGCCTCGGGCGGCGCCGGATCGTCGAACGGCCGCACCGCGGCGACGAGATTGCCCGGCTGCGCCTTGGCAATGCGCGCGGCGAGCGCCGGCCGCGGCGGCGCACTGCCTTGCGCATACACGCGCCCCGTGGGGCCGACGGCGCGCGCCAGCAGTTCGCTCGTGTAGCCGCCGGCGGCCACGATGTCCAGCGCCGCCATGCCCGGGCGCACGCCGATGAAGGCGAGCATCTGCTCGGGCTTGCGCCGGCGGTCGTTCGTACGGTCGGCATCGCTGCGTTCGGGGCTGGCGACGATCGCGGCGATCTGCTCGGCCGAGAGCGGCGCCGGCACCGCCTCGGCCGCCGCGGCAAAGGGGGCGGCGGCGGCAAGCAGCGTGGCGGCGAGCAGCGAGCGCAGGCGCATGGGTTTGTTCATGGCTCTGATCGTGCCACGATCTGTTGCGGCCAGAAACTGTCGCAAGCGGCAGCCTGAGCAGAATCCGGCGATCCGCCGCCCGGCGACCTGCGGTCGTGAGCCGGCGGCAACCAGACCGGCAACATGATGTCAATCGCCTGCCGCACCACGGGCGTCGACAAGCGCCGCCATGCCGCGGCCGCCGCCGCGCCTTCGATCTCGCGAGGAACAGGGACAACGAATCGCACCCTCATGGCCTGG
>WBZR01001595.1_pt1 | contig 13089 bp, 10 predicted proteins | sample 5204231 | NCBI WGS metagenome assembly WBZR01 (sample SAMN12412403, study PRJNA552823) | activated sludge metagenome | isolation source: activated sludge from anammox sidestream of wastewater treatment plant... | place: USA: Virginia | collected 2017-08
GGGTCCGGATCGGGCATCGGTTCCTCAGAGCAGCTGCATCAGGCCATCGCTGCGTCCCCGCCACAGGGCTTGACCTACCACATCGCCGCCCCGCGGTCGCAATCGACCGCAGTGTTGCTTAAGTCCGGTGAGGCCACCCAGGGATCGCCGCAAACGATGCGTCACACACGTAAGAGCGCGTCGCAGATCCGTCGGCTAACGCGTTAACCAAGGTAACGAAAGTCATAATTTATGTGTTGCGCATAACTTGGCCGATCAATAGCGTTTGGTGTCTGGTTGTGCCATTCCGGCACTGCTGCGCGCTTCCGCACAGAGCACGACGAGGCTCTACGCGCGCGAGCTTCTGTAAGGGTGATTTCGTGAAGAGACAGATGGCCAGCCATCGGCAAGCGCCGCGCGCTCGCATCTTTGCCGTGGCGAGCACGTTGTGCGCGGTGAGCGTCCTGTCAGGGTCCATTCAGGCCGAGGATGCGCGCGAGCGCTCGCCGGAGGATGTTCCGGTCACGACGGCCAGCGTGGACGCTTCGGTCACGCCGTTTTCGTATGCTCAGGAGGTGGCCGACGTGCACGACGTCGCCGCGGACGAGCAGCCGGGCGCGAAAGTCAAAAGCCGTCCCCAGTTCAATATGTCCCAGGTCGAGCGCATTCGCATTCGCCTTTGGGGCAACACCGAGCTCGGCGGCGAGTACGCGATTGATCCCGACAATTCTTTGTCGATCCCCCGCGTCGGGCGCATTGCGGTCGACGATCTGACGCTCACCGATCTGGAGCTCCTGCTGACGCAGAAGCTGAGCGCGGCCTTGAGAACCGACGTTACGGTTGCGGTCGAGGTCGCCCATTTCCGTCCCTACTACATCATGGGTCAGGTCGCGGAATCCGGCGCCATCGAATGGCGGCCGGGCCTCAAGGTCATTCAAGCGATCTCGCTGGCGCGCGGTGTGCTGCGCGCGGAGGAAGGCGCAGGTCCCGTCAGCAGCCGGCAGTCGCGGACGCAGCTTACCTTCGCACTGGCCCAGCTCGCGCGTCTCAAGGCCGAGCGCGAGGGAGGCGACGTCGTTGCCACGAACCAGCGCATCGCCACGCTGATCAGCAACGTGCCGGAGACGAACCGGCTCGCGCTGACGAATCTCATGACCCGCCAGAACGACATGCTGGGCGAGCAGCGCAGCATCATGGAATCCCAGATTTCCGGCTTGCGCCGGGAGCTGGCGGCTGCCGAGCGCGAGGTCGAAACGGCGGATTCGCAGGAAAAAACCGTTCGCGAGCAGCTCGATATCACGCGCGAGCAGGTGGCGGGCATCGAGAGCCTCAAGGACAAGAAGCTGATCAATAACGCCCGCTATCTCGATCAGAAATCGAGCCTGCTGGCCGTCGAGATCCGCTATTCGGAGATCAAGGCCCAGGCCGAGCGCGCCCGCACCCGTCTCGCCGCGTTGGAGCAGCAGCTCGCCATGCTGCCGCAGCAGCGTCGCGCCAATCTGAGCGAACGCATCGATGGGCTCGAGCGCGAGATCGCCCAGCTCGAGCTCGTCTCCGGTATGCCGAGCATGATCGGCGATGACCGGGACAACGTGCTGAAGCTGACCTACCACATCTCGCGCGAGAGCGAAGGCGGCGTGCGGACGTTGCCGGCGACCGTGTTCACGGAGATCCTGCCGGGCGACGTGTTGATCGTCTCCAACGGCGGGCAGCAGGACAGGATCGGAGCCGTGCGCGATACCTTCCGCAATGAGGATGCAGGGGAGCGCCCCTCGTTCGGCGGCGACAAGGACGCGAGCGCGCTCGAGGCTCAGCACAGGATCGAGGACGCGGCCGTCGGGCCCTCTCAGATCTACTTCCGCCGTACCTCGGATGTCAGCCAGCGCTGAAGCGCGTGTGAATGCGCGACCGCGCTGAGCTTCGCACGGGATGGCTGCGGCGGGCCACGGCGCCTCCGCCGCAGCAAGTGCGACGACGCAGGCTGCCGTTTGCGGGCGATCGAGATTTTTCGCAGACATCTCCCGGCATTCCACGGGGCTGACGCATGATCCTCATCGAGATCGCATCCTGGGGGCTCATCACCGTTGGCCTGATTCTGATGCTGCTGGCGGCAGTCCTGCTCATCGAGATCGTGGCCGCTGTGGTCCCCTCGCGCAGCCCACGGGCGCCCGCCGCAACCGGGACGTCCCGCCCTCGCATCGCCGTGCTTGTTCCGGCCCATGATGAGGCCCTGGTGATCGCCGACACGCTGCGGGGCATCCAGCGCCAGCTCGAGCCGGCGGATCGCCTCGTCGTCGTGGCCGACAACTGCACGGACGCGACCGAGGAGATCGCACGCGGCCTCGGCGCGGAGGTTGCGAGGCGTATCGATCCGGACCGGCGGGGGAAAAGCTACGCCCTGGCCTTCGGCGCCCGATATCTCGCGTCGAGCCCGCCTGAGGTCATAGTTGTGGTTGATGCCGACTGCGCGCTCGATGGGGGCTGCGTGGAGATGATTGCGGCGCGTGCCCACGAGAGCGGCCGTCCGGTGCAGGCGCGCTATGAGATGCTGCCGCCGCCGGGCCAGCCCGCGCCGTTGCGGCTTCGCATCGCCACCTTCGCGTTCAAGCTCAAAAACAGTTTGCGCACCTTGGGTTTGTGTCGTCTCGGGTTTCCCTGTCACCTCGCAGGAACGGGCATGGCCTTCCCGTGGCCCGCGCTGGGTCACGTTGAGCTCGCGTCGGGCGAGTTGGCGGAGGATCTCGTTCTCGGATTGGATTTCGCGCGGGCCGGTCTGGCGCCGCTGTATGAGCCGTCCGCGCGTGTGACGAGCATCTTTCCCGCCAGCGATGAAGGAACCCGCACGCAACGCGAGCGATGGGAAAGCGGCCATCTCGCGACGATCGCTCGCCATGTTCCGGCGCATCTCGTCGAGGCCGTTCGGGGTCGGAACCTGCCGCTCTTGATCCTCGCAATCGACGCGGCGGTGCCGCCGCTGGCATTCGGCGGCATCGTGCTGGCGGCCGCTTTGATGGTCGCGGGGCTTTGGGCGCTGGTCACTGCGAGCTACGGACCCCTTGTCCTAGCTGTGGCGGCAACGGCGATGTTCGCTCTCGCAATTGCGCTGGCCTGGTATCGCGCGGGACGGGACATCCTGTCCGTCTGGGATCTCATGGCGGCGCCGGCCTACGCCGTATCGAAATTGTCCCTCTATGCGCGCGTCCTCACAGGAAAACGGACGGCTTGGATCAGGTCGTCGCGCGATTAAAAGAAACGCATGCGGACCGGTTTTTTACGGCTGTCCTGTTTAGGCACGCACATTAACTACGACAGCAACAAAGAATAACGCGCGGAGAAAGAAGGTATTACTCATTTGCAGGACATCGGCGCACGGCCGGAATGGCATGCCGGCATCAAGCCTAGGGTCCGTAGAAGCGATAGTCGAGTAGTCCGTTTGCGGGGACGGGGCCCGCGCGTATGGTCGTAAACAACGTACCCGTTGAGAAGGGGCTTGCCGGGGTCCGCGCGCACGCGGAGCCGATCACCCGCCACAAGACATTCCTCTCGAACCTGGAAAACTACATCACCGCCTGCGCGGTCGCGGAAAGCGTGGCCGTCGTCGCCGCTGCGGCCGCCGCAAAGTTTCTCTATATCGATTTGTTTCTCGGGGATAGCCAGGGCATCGCGCTCTACCTGCTGCCGGCTCCCCTTCTGGCGTTGACGCTCTATCTGTTCCTGAAACAATCCGGCCTTTACGAGCCGCGCGCGATGCTCGGCCCCGTGGTCGGTTATGGCCGGCTGTGGGGTGCTCTCGCGATTTCGGCCCTCATCGTGCTCGGGATCCTCTACATCCTCAAGGCGGCCGAGGTCTATTCGCGCGGCTGGTTCCTGACATGGTTTGCGCTCAGCGCTGCGGGGCTGATCGCCGTACGCGTCAGGGCGCGGCGGCGCGTGCGCGACATGGTCTCGACGGGGCGCCTGCACAAACGCATTGCCATCTTCGGTACGCAGGAGTTCATCGCGGCCATCAAGGCTGAGACCGAGGCGGCTGATCCTTCATCCATCGTCGCGGGGCAGTATCTCGCCAAGCCGGCCCCTGTGACATCCGACAATCTGCCCATTCATGGCGGGCTCGCTGAGCTGCGCGCCGCCATCGAGGAGGGCGAGTACGACAGCATCATCATCGCCATGCCGGCGAAAGAGACGGCACGAATCCAGGCGGCTGTGGCCGCCCTCGGATCCTATTCGACAGAGCTATTGCTGTGCACGGAGCTCGACCCCTATCCCGTCGTTGTCGAGGGCAGCCGCACGTTCGGTTCGGTGCGCGCCGATGTCGTGAACCTGGTCCCGCTCTCCGAAAGCCATGGCCTGCTGAAGACGGCACTCGACTATGCCGTTGCCGCGGTGAGCCTGATCGTCTTGGCGCCGCTGCTGGCGTTGATCGCGGTGGTCATCAAGATCGACAGCCCGGGCCCTGTGTTCTTCCGTCAGCGCCGCTACGGTCGCAACAACCGCGTGTTCCGGATTTTCAAGTTCCGCACCATGGCCGTCGCCGAGGATGGCGCCGACGTCAAGCAGGCCGAGCGCAACGATCCACGCGTGACACGCGTCGGGCGCTTCCTACGCCGCACCAGCCTCGATGAGGTGCCTCAGCTGTTCAACGTGCTGATCGGCGACATGTCGATTGTCGGCCCCCGCCCGCACGCCCTGATCCATGATCAGCAGTTCGAGCGGGATCTCGACCAGTTCTCGCGCCGCCGCCGTGTCCGCCCCGGCTTGACCGGTTGGGCGCAGGTGAATGGGTTCCGCGGCGAGACGAGGCGCACCGAGGATATTCGCGGCCGCATGCAACACGATCTCTACTACATCGACAACTGGTCGATCTGGCTCGACATCGAGATCATGACGCGCACGGTCTTCGTGCTGTTCCGCGGCGCCTACTGATGGCGGGTTCGGACGATCAAGAGGTTGGTTGTTGCTTCCGTCGCTGAAGGACAGCCTGCTTGCAGATGAGATAAAAAAACCGCGCCGTATCCACCGTGTAGCGGCGCCAAAGACGGCGCGGTTCCAATGCGAGCCGAAACAACCACTCGGTGCGAAGCGCGCGCATCAGAGACGGCGCACGAGGTACGTGCCCGGTGGCGAAATCAAAGTAAGCTCCGACACCGAGAAGAAGTGACGCCGAGACCGCATGGCGCGCGGCGCCGATCCAAAGCTCTTGCCGCGGATTTCCGAGCGCCACCAGAACGACGTCCGCCTTCGATAGGTTTATGGCATCGGACAGCGCGTGCGACGGTGAGTACCCGTCGCGCCAACCACACACAACGATATTGCTGCGCTCGACGGAAATGCGGTCGGCAAGTTGAGCGACGACGTGGGGGCGTGCGCCATAAAGGAAAACGCGAGTTCCGCTGGGTAGCGCATCAAGAAGCGCCGGAGTTAAATCGGTCCCATTGAGATTTTCAGGAAAGTTGCTTCCGTAAAGAGCGCGTGACGCAAGATCGACCGCGACCCCGTCATTAAGGACAAGCATATCGGTCAGAGAATTAAGAACATTCGGATCATGGGCTGCGTGGACGAGAAGATTTGAATTGGCGAATGCCACACATGTTTTTTGGCCGGCGACAAGGCGGGCAAGTAGATACGTAATCATCTCCTGGCGGCGCGCCTCCGCTATTTCGACGCCAAGGAGACGCCGTGTTTCAAAGGGGCGAGGATCGGAAAGAGGCAGCGCGCTGCCTCGAAATTTGTCCCCGTCCTGATGAGTCGGTTGAATAAGGCTCACCCTGCATCAAATTCTAATAAGCGCGGATCACTGCGCAGTCGTCGAAGCCGTATACGACGCACTAAGATGCGCCACCCGCTACACGCACGTTACGTTATGGTGAACGGGAGAATGGTGGACCAATAGACGCCAACAATCGCAAAACATTCAGTGAAGTGGAGTCTCGGCGGCAGCATCGGAGGACACGAGCTGGCGGACACCGGTCTCAAGGTGTTCCGCTGAGCCAAGTCCGCAATCTGCGAAGCCGTGAACGTCATCGACATGGCGGGCGAGGAGCTGGGCCAGCGGCTCGCGCAGAATCTCCAAATGGTTCCCGTAGATCGTGTGGCAAACGGTGCGGGCCGCTCTATCACGCCACCCGAGATGAGGCGCGACGACCTGCCAGGGCGCCAGTTCATCCTTGGCCGCAATCACCAGCAGAGACGCGTCGAGCATGGTCCGTGTCTTGGCAAACGCCGCGATGTAGGAATCCGCCTCGTTGCTGATCACTGAGAATTCGACGGGTCGTGGGGGCTCGCGGCCACGCGCCAAGCTCAGCCTTGCCATATGCGAGTTGACGACGGTCCGAAGCAGTTCGCTGGTCTGCCCGGCCAGCTTCGAGCATTCCCGCGGCATTTGAGTGAAAAGGCGTTTCGCCAAAGCAAGGAAATACCTATGCCGATCGATATGAACGGCTGTTGGTAAGACCGCATCGAGGACCGTAACGGCCGCAATAGTCTCCCCCATCTTCTGGAGTTCGTGTGCGACATGGTAAGCCACGACGCCGCCGAAGCAGAACCCGGCAAGATGGTAGGGGCCCTTAGGCTGATATTCCCGGATGAGCTCGATATATTTCGCCGCCATCAGCTCAAGGTCAGGCGGCGCTTCAACGCCGGGGCGATATCTCATGGGAATATGCATTCCGTAGACGGATACATCTCCACTGATGCGATGGGCGAGCGCCTGGTAGATCTGGACGCCGAACAGGCAGAACAGGGGAGGCTTGTCGCGAGCCCCGCGCCGCAGCTCGACGACGATAGGAGCGTCAAGGGAAATGGCGCTGCCGAGACTGTCCGCCAGTTCGGCGATGGTCGGACTCTCGAACAAAGTCCGGATCGGTATTTCAAACCCGAACTCATTCCCAAGGAGCGCAACGGCCTGTGCCGCACGCAGCGAAGTTCCGCCGATCGTAAAGAAGTTATCTTCGACGGATATGTCGCGGACCCCAAGCACCTGTTGCCAGATGACAGCGATCCGAAGCTCGGTGTCTGAACGAGGCGCTACGCGCATGGAGCCGGTGGACAGCGTTTGGTCGGGGCTCGGCAACTTGGAACGGTCGATTTTGCCGTTCACGTTGAGCTCGAAGCGCTCGACGGGAATATAAAGTGTGGGCACCATGTAGTCCGGGAGGTGGCTCCGGGCAGCGGCAATCAGAGCCTCGCGTGAGGCTTGACCGATCCAATAGGCAGCCAAGCCGGGATCGCCCTCCGACTTGGGCACTGAGACCACGAGCACCTCAGAGACATCTTGAACGGCCCCAAGAACATTTTCGATTTCGCCAAGCTCGACGCGAAAACCACGAATTTTGACCTGATGATCGTGGCGGCCCAAGCACTGCAGCCGTCCGTCGGGTAATACCCGTCCGAGATCGCCGGTACGGTAGATCACTCTTCCGGCAGGATCGTTGGGATTGACAACAAACTTCTCTGCAGTGAGCTCTGGCTTCCCGCGATAGCCACGGGCCAGGCCCGAGCCACCGATGCAGATCTCTCCTTCGGAATTCGCTTCGACGGCGCGAAGCTCCGCGTCAAGCACGTAAACCGTCGTTTCGTCGATCGGTCTGCCGATGCTGATGGGGCCGTCGAGGGTTTCGACGCGCTCGATGGTCGACCAGACGGTCGTCTCGGTTGGGCCGTACATGTTCCAAAGCTCGGAGCCGGCAGCCAGCAACCGGCGAGCCAGGTCTTTTGAAAGCGCCTCGCCCCCGCAAAGCATCTTCAGCTTTCCGTCTCCCTGCCAACCGGCATCCAAAAGCATTCGCCACGTCGCGGGGGTTGCCTGCAGCACCGAGATGTCAGCGCTCTCCAATTTACGACGCAACAATCTTGGATCCCTGGTCGTCTCCTTGTCGGCTATGACAACCGTCGCGCCGACGAGCAGGGGCAAAAATAACTCCAGCCCGGCGATGTCGAACGACGTCGTCGTAATCGCAAGCAACCTGTCAATTTCAACGAGACCGGGCGCTGACGCCATGGAGGTGAGAAAATTGGTGAACGCCCCGCGTGGCACCTCGACTCCTTTCGGGCGGCCCGTAGAGCCCGAGGTGAAGAGGATGTAGAGCAGCTGCTGATCGTCGTAAATCTGCTCGGGAGCATGGGTCGGCCAGCCGTCGGTCAGTGACCGCATATCATCGACGGCAATGCGCTGAACGCCTGCCATGTCGGCCGTGTATAATGGAGAGTAAGGATGCACGAGCATGAGCAAAGGCTCTGCATCTTCGACAATGGCACGTAGCCGATCGACGGGATGGGATGGATCGAGCGGGACGTAGGCCCCCCCCGCCTTTGCGGTCGCCAGCATGACGAGCAATTCGCTCGCGCCGCGTGGAATGGAAATGGCGACTCGCGTTTCGCGAGTTACGCCCAATGCGATGAGGCGATGCGCCAGCTGATTGGAGATGCGGTCCAATTCACCGAATGAGTATCGCCCATCGTCGGCCTCGACGGCGATGCGGTGCGGGATGCGTCCCGCCGTCTCATTGATCGTCGTCAGAAAATCGGACCGCACTAAAGAATTCTCCTTCCAATGCGACTTCAATCGCATATGAGTACGCGCATCTATCCAGCCCAATCCGTCATTTCGCTGTATAGGAGCCATTCCGCTCACGAGCAGCAGGGTCGTCATCTTCTTGAGCCCGTGAACAAGCGGCCGTGGCTGATGTCGTCGTGCACGGTTTGAGGCATTCCGATCTTATTGCCATGAATTCATGGGAAAAGTCTTTCTACCTGCGTGCGCTGTGGCGGTGTTGTGCCGACCGGATCGTTAAGAAACGGTCAGACTGCTTCGGTCTCGATCTGGTCAAGCGTGCGCGCAATATCATCCCATTCGATGCGGAATGACTCGGCGCCTCCGTGCCCCACAACCATTGCAAAGCGTTGCCGGCACCGGTCCGTCAGCAGTTTAATGACCGTGGTGGCGCGGTCGGGCGGCTGTATCGTAAGAATCGTGCCACCGGGCGGCATGACGGCGACGCCGTGCGTGAGTTGGCTTCCTTCGATGCCCGCGATCACCCGCGCGCCGCCACAAGCGTCCATCAACTCATCGACGCTGTGATCCTCGGGGAACATCACGCGAAAGCCGCGCTCGTGCGCCAGCCGTTCGGCAATCTCCTGCTCGTTCTCGAGGGCGCGCAGGTCGCCCGATCGGCCGCGGAGCAGGAAGACACCGGGATGGGTTTGCGGGGTGCGGCCTTGCAGCAACCGGCGGCGCATATCCTGGGCGCGGGCCATGCGATGGCTGTTATTGGCATCATCGGCAAAGACGATCAGCTCATCGAAATGCGCGTCTCCGATGCGGTCAGGAGACATGCCCAGGAGCGTTTCATAGCGCGGGACATGCCCCTTGCAGGGCTTCGTCGTCACCGGTCCGCCCGTGGCCTCCGCCAGGCGGTAGCTGAGACAATCGTCCAGAAGCCAGTTCCCGAACCAGCGGTTGCCGTTCCAAGTTTCGTAGAGCGATCCCGATGCCCGATGTTCCGGGCGCGCAGAGAGCGGCAGGTGTCGCTGACGCGCGCGCAGGTACATCGAAAGACCCGCCGAATAAAGGACCCCGTCCACGAGGTCGACATCGCGCAGCCGGTAAGCCACCGTCGGTCCGAACCGCTCGGCTGGATTGCCCGCGAGCGAGCGGATGAAATGGTCGAGCGATGCGAACTCGGTGCGCGTGATCCGCTCGGTCTGGCCAGGCAGGATGATCGCCGGAGGCACGCTGATGACCTCGGCCGGCGCGATCTCCCACCGTTCGACGGCTATCTCATCGAGCGTGTGACGATTGAGGCCGAAGGTCCGTAGCAGGCGATAGGTGATCGGTCGCAACGACAGCATGAAAATTCCCGTGAGTCATGAGCTACTTTGCCTGGTCCCGCTCTGCCGCGGCGATCGCAGCGATCAAGCGGTCGGCCGTCATGGCGTGATCGCCGGGCGACGGGTGCCAGTGGCAGCCTCGTCGATGACGCCAAGGAAGAACGACCAGGGTAATCCTTGCGCCGCCCTCGCGCAGAGCCTTTTCGGCGGCGCGATGGGCGTCGATCAGATCGTTGCCGTATTCGCTGAAGGCGAGCAGGACGAACAGAGCCCGCGGATTTCGCTCTTCTCTCGCGCGGACAAAATCGGCCAGGCCCTGTTGGAACTCCAAGCTGAGCCGGCGCCGCTCGCGTCCGGCTAAGTGGGCCGGCGCGTTCGATGCGACGTCGTTGGGGCCGAGCGCGATAACAATGATATCCGCAGCGGGCTCCGGAGCCGGCGTGCTGTCGGCCTCGTCGGGAAGGGCCCGCCCGTACCGCTCGACCATTTGCGGTTCAGGGTCGCCGTCATGGCGCATCAGCTTGATGCCGGAGCGTGCAAGAATGCGATAGTCGGCCTGGAAATAAGCGGCGACCCGAGAGGCAAAGGTTTGCGTGCTGTCGGTAGCCGCGAAGACTTGGTCGGCGCTGCAATCGCGCCGTTGCGCCGTTGCGCCATAGCCGACGGTGTCCGAGTCGCCAATGAATTCGACCAGCCTTGGCCTGGGGGCCGGGGGCGGCATCGCCTCGGCGTCGGGGGCGATGAGGAAGCCGCCAAACGACGCCGGAGAAAAGGACTCGCTGATCTTGTCCATGCGGATGTCATGAGGGGCGGGGGTGAGCCCCGAAATCCTGAGATCGGCTGCGCCCGGACGCGAGACCTCCACGATACCGCCCGCGCCCCCATCGAGAGTGATCCGGGCGCGGTTGATGGCGTCGTCGAAACGAACGGTCACGGCCTTGCCGCGAAAGCGGGCTTCAGCGTAAATGCCGGGCCACTGGTGCTGAAAGCCGCCGGGCTCGGAGCCGGCGGCGACGCGTCCCGAAACGTGCGCGGGCAGCGATAGAAGGCCGGTCGACGGACCTCTTTCCACAAGCTCGGCGTATATCGGTTCGCGAGGTTGCCGCAGGATGGCCAAGCGCGGCACCGGTATTTTAGGCAAAGGGGGCAGAAACCAGGCCCAGGCCAAGCTCAACTGGCCGGTCCCGGGCAGAATGGAGACGGCGAATGCCAACGTCATGAGGAGACAAACTATTCCCCACCTGAGCATCGGCACGTCTCTCCGCCTAAGAAATCGAGAAATTCTATTGCCCGCTATAGCATTAACGTCAATCCGATATGGGCTTTGCAGTTAACCTCATAAAAGATGGTCGGCTGTGCTGAACGGCAGCTTTCACCTTGGGCAGCAAGGGGATTTTTCTTCTCGCAAGGATCAGGCTAGAAAGGCCGGAGCCCTTGCCGAGTTCATAAGCATCCGATGCCCAACACGTTCGCCTTTTTCATGCTGTTCAGTTGGCCGGCGGTCGCGTGGGTCCTGTTCAGGACGCTCCCTCTTTCGAAGGCGCTGGTCTGGACGATGCTCGGCGGCTACCTGATCCTGCCGTCCGCGACCAGCGTGAAGATCCCGATGCTGCCCCTCATCGATAAGGGGCTTGTCCCCACGCTCAGCGCCGCGATCCTATGCGTGCTCTACGAGCCGCGGAGGCCGCACACGGCCGCCTCCGCGCCGTTCGCAAGGGGCAAGATGCTGATCATCGGGTTATTGGCCCTGATCATCCTGGCGCCGCTCCTCAGTGCCATGAACAATCCCGAGCCCATCGTCACCGGACCGTTTTTTTTGCCGGGGCTGCAACTCTACGACGCGTTGTCGATGATCTCAGGATCGATCGTTGCGATCAGCCCTTTCCTGCTCGCATGGCGATACCTGGGAACGCGCGAGGCACACCGTGACCTGCTCGTCGCCTTTGCCGTGGGTGGGCTCGTCTATTCGCTGCCGGCCCTCTTCGAGGTGCGCATGAGCCCGCAGCTTCACACTTGGATTTACGGGTTCTTCCCGCACGACTTCCTTCAGCATATCCGCGAGGGTGGCTTCCGGCCGGTGGTGTTCCTGAGCCACGGGCTTATGGTCGGCATCTTCCTCTGCATGGCGATCCTCGCGGCGCTGGCGCTCTGGCGAGAGGCTTTGCGCGAGCGCAGGGCGCTGGGGCAATGGGTCTTCGCGATCGACCGGCTGGCGGGCCCCTTGCGCTCGAAATGGTTCTTCGCCGCCCTATGGCTGGCGATCGTGCTTCTCCTCTCAAAGAACCTGGGCGCGGTGGCCATCGCGGCGTTTCTGGGTCTCGTGATCTTTGCGCGGCCGCGGTTGCAAAGCGCGATTGTAGCCGCCATCGCGATCGTCGTTCTGTTCTATCCGATGTTGCGAGGCGCGGGTCTCATCCCGGTTCGTGAGGTCCACGAGATCGCTCAATCGATCAGCAAAGAACGGGCGCAGTCGCTCAAATTCAGGCTCGATAATGAGGATGCGCTCTTGGCCCGTGCCAACGAGAAGCCGCTTTCGGGATGGGGAAGTTGGGGCCGCAACCAGCTTTACGACCCCGAGACCGGACGGATGACCAGCGTAACCGACGGAATGTGGGTGATTCTGATCGGTGTTTACGGATGGCCCGGCTACGTCGCCCACTTCGGGTTGCTCACCATGCCGCTCCTGCTTTACGTGCGCCGCCGTCGCGCGCTCGGTCCCTCCCTGATCACGCCGGGGCTCGTGATTGTCCTCAGCGCGGCGCTGATCGACCTCCTGCCCAACTCAGGACTCGTGCCCTACGTCTGGATGCTGGCGGGCGCTTTGACGGGTTTCGTTCTGCGGCCGAAAGCGGAAGACGCCCACGCCACGACAGAACCGGCGCCGGCGTTTGCAGGCGTTCGGACGGGGAGGAAGACGCGAAGTCACGGCCTTGCGGCTTCACGGGAGTTCCGGACTACGGGGATTGCCGGTGTTTGACCGGAGGCAAACCGCCAGGTGAGCATGTCGTCCGAGGAGCCGACAGCAGCGCACGACGGGCGTGAGCAAGACGCTCTCTAACGGCCGATCGCCATTTTTCGGAAGGTTTCGTTGCTCGCGACAAGCTCGTCGTAGGTGCCTTGCGCCACGATCCGTCCATGGTCCATCAGGAAGATCAGATCGCAGTTCCGCACCGTGGTGAGGCGATGCGCGATGAGGATGATCGTCTTGTCGGCGCGGATGTTCTGGACCGCCTCCATCACCACCTGCTCGGTGATGTTGTCGAGCGCGGAGGTCGCCTCGTCCAT
>WBZR01003794.1_pt1 | contig 13087 bp, 11 predicted proteins | sample 5204231 | NCBI WGS metagenome assembly WBZR01 (sample SAMN12412403, study PRJNA552823) | activated sludge metagenome | isolation source: activated sludge from anammox sidestream of wastewater treatment plant... | place: USA: Virginia | collected 2017-08
TCTCGACCCAGTTCTTTCAACAGTCGATCCAGCGTTCGTCCATCAGCCCCCCGGCAGACGCTCAACAGCCCGGAGGGGATACGATGTCTGGGGTCCTTTCTATTGTGTTGCCAGAGGTGTATTGCATAATAAACAGGGAATTTGTTTTACCCGAGGTGCCCGATGCCATCTTCCCAGGAGCGTGGACAAGCGTATCTGCACAACGTGATCAGCAAGCTGGCAGCCGTTGAATCAACCCAGAAGGATCAATTTCAACTGGCTGGCGAGATGATGGCTGATGCCTATGCCCAGGATCGGTTGATCCATGTGTACGGCGGTGGCGGGCATACGGTCATGATGGTCTGCGAGATGTTTTTTCGCGCCGGCGGACTGGCCAATATCAATCCAATCTACGGCCACGATATTTCCCCCTTGTGTCAGGCGCTGAAATATCTGGAGATCGAGCGCACCACCGGTTACGGCGCGTGTCTGATCCGGTATTACGATCTGAAAAAAGATGATCTGCTGATTATCTTTCATAATATCGGTTACAACCCGACAACGATTGACGCCGCCGAGGAGGCAAAAAACAGGGGCGCCAAAATCATCGCTGTCAGTTCAACCGACTGGCAGCACAAACTCCCGCGCGATCATCACATCCGCCACCCAAACAAAAAGCATCTGTTTGAATATGCGGATCTGGTCATTGATGATGCCAACCCATATGGCGATGCCGATTTTTATGTTCAAGGCTTTGCTGATGCTGCCGTTGCTCCGACAAGCACGATTGTCGATGCCTTTGTCGCTCATCGCCTGGTGATCGAAGCCGTTTCGGCGATGGTGCGGCGTGGGTTGGAACCACCCATTTTCCGCAGCGCCAACTTTCCTGATGGCGACGCGTACAACAAAAAACTGATCGAACGATATCGCGGCCGTGTGAAGGATTTGTAAAACGGTAGTGCCATCTCACCCCTGGCGTCATCTGGATACCTGGCTGCTCAACAGAGCTGTAGTGCTGAGGAATCAATATGCCAACTGAAGCCGGACGATATCTCCGACAGATCAAAACACGGTTCGATGCGATAACAAATGATTTACCCCGATTGATTCAAATCGCCCAGACGATGGCGCCGGGGTTGCTGGCCGGTGGATATATGACCACGCCTACCCTGCTCCCGGCCTGGCCCAGCGAATTCGGCGGACGCGCTGGCGGGATGATGGGGATTCACGATTTTCCGCGCAATGGTCATCGCGATGTGTCCTATGTTGCGCTGCCGGACCCGCGCCGATGGAAGGCTGCGGAGGATAAAACACTGGCGCGTCTGCTGGCCAGCGATGCGCAGATATTCGTTAATGGTCGGCGTGAAGAAATAGTCGAAGCGGGTTTGGATGTCAGCCGTTTCAGCGGTTTTACCGGCGGGGCAGCGATCGATGAGGGGTGGGGTCAGTGGCCAGGCTATGGCCAACTGGTGAGCTTTCGTCAGTTTGAACAGTTCGTGCGCGGATGGGTGTTGTTCGGCGAGCTGCTGGCTGCTTGCACGCGCGCGGGGAAGATGCCGATCCTGTGGATGAGTGTCTGGTTGGAAGGAGCGTTTGTACGCAATGCCCATTTCAAGCCTCCTGGTAACGTGCGCGAACCGTGGCCGATACCGACATTCCACGAAAATGTCCATATTCCACCGCTGAAGTCCGGGCATATCGCCGAAGTATTTTTACGCGAGGCGGAAATGATCCGTCAGCAATTGGTGGCCCAGCAGGCGCTGCTGGCCAAGGCTGCCAGTTGGATCACCCAAGCCAGGGAAACACATCATCGCGTCTTTGCCGTTGCGGTTGGCCACGCCTACCCGGAAATACTGCAAATCCCCGGTGCTGATGCCGCCGCGCGCAATAAGAATTATCCATTGGAATGGGGGCCATCGGTCAGCGACTTGAACCACGCCATGCCGCAAGAATTGGGCGCTGGCGATGTCAGCCTGCACCTGGGTTATTCACCGGTTGACGTTGCTGATGCGCAGCGGATTCTGGATCGTGGCGTGCGGTTTATTTATACATCGCCGTATGGTCGTCCCGATCAACTCAGGGATCATCCCAATCTGCTGTGGCTGGATTTGCCTTGGCGACCGGCCGATGCAACGGTGGATATTCCCGGCTACAGCGTGCGCGCCTTGCCGATGAGTTCAACGGCACACTCAATGGCCTACTTTGCCATCATGGCTGAACTGGCCGCGCAGATAGGGTTGAAATGATTGGGCAGGCGCTGAACTGTCCTGGCGCAAATCGAAGCTCTGAAAACGAAAAACCCCGTGATTTGTGGGGCTTTTCCAGAGACTGCGTCAGGGTGTAGTGAACCTGATACATGGCTAATACCCCCAAGGGGAGTCGAACATTTGCAATTTTCCTAGGAAAATGACGAATTTTCAAAGCGCGACGCGAAATACGACGCGGTCAGGACATGATCCGGCCAATCTTGCCAAAGTCGTAGAGGGCATTATGCACCTGCCGTTGGAGGATGATGAAAAGGTAGCGCTGCTCCGGCGAATCTTGCAGGAAGGCGCTTAGGTGGGATGCCGAAGTGGACGAGGCCAGGTGCGATTTTTAGCTGTTCCTGGCGACGGCGGAAGGCTGGAAATGTCTGGGTGTTTAATCTGAGGTGACGGCGGACGTGGCCTGGTGCCGCAGTGGGTGGCGATATGAGTGTTCTCCCCCATCCGTAGATGGCGCGTGCTGGAAAGCACGAGTGACGGCAGACCCATAGCGCAGATGTTTGCGGTATGCAATGACTTTATACCAAGGCCTCAGTGTCGCCATATTCGTCTCCTGTCCCGCCGTCAGACAGGCCATGAATCACGCGAAAACGCGCAGAAACGCGCACCGCGTGATTTCAAACACATCATCCTGCCGCTACGCCTATCGACGGCTAACGACGCGCCTATCGTCGCGCCGATATAAGTTCTTGGCGGTCGATAGGACCGTCGATAGACGTTCATTAGACACCTTATCTCTTTATTTCACAAACACATAGTACGTCCATCGTGGTGGGGTTCCTTGTCGCTTGAGTCGCCCGGATTGCTCCATCTTCCGCAAGAGCCTACCGGCCTGGGGCCCGGATAGCCCACAGAGTTCCATAACGTGCTTACGCTCGATTCGGCCGTGGGCCTGGATGTACTCTTGAACCATTGCCTCATGGCGGATGGGCGAGATGCCGTGCGACCGGACGTATCCCTCGGACTGCCCCAAAGCACGGTAAAGGCTCGCGCTCAGGTGAAAAATCCGCCCGCGCTTCTCGCCTCGGCCTTCGACCATACCCCGCTCGTGGAGCCGCTCCAGAACGGCGCGGGCCTCGGTTGTGCCTTTTTGGATGAGGACACCGGCTCGCTCCGTGTCAATCCGCCGCTCGAAGAACAGCGTGTTGAGCACCAGCATCTCATCCAGGCTCAGCGGTGTGCCGGCTTCGTCTTGTTCGTAAACGAATGCGGCGAACTGAAGTGAAGGTTGCCCGCCCCGCAACACCACACGCACGGCCGTGGCGTCGCTGCGGCCGTAGTCCGGCGCAGCACGTCCGTACCGTAGTTGACCGGCAAAGATCTTGTCGATGCCGCGACCGGTTTGCTCCACCAGTCCAATCCGGCGGAACGCTTCGGCCAAGCGCGGATTTCGCGGCTTGGGTTCGTGAACCAATAGATTATCCAGCGTGACGCCTTCCGGCAGGCCGCCGGGGCTGGTGATCAGCAGATGATCGGGCTGCCACTGGATGTAAATGTCATCCAGCCGCGTGTAATCCCGGTGCAGCACCGCGTTGTTCACCGCCTCGCGGAAGCCATCGGGAGAATAGTCTGGTACTGGCAGCCGGAACATGCCCACCAGCACTTCTCGCTCTTCGTTGCGGGCGGAAAATCGTGCATCCACCTTCGCCAAGAGATGAATTAGCGGAATGGAGAAGACATCGTTGACCTTGACGTTGCCTTGGGCGTCGAGCACCTGGAAATGCAGCTTGTGCGTGGGCAGCAGCGATTGGATCGCCGACTCACGTCCCAGCAGAAGCAAGCCAGCAATGTTGGGGGCGATCTTCCCGTCCGGTCGGGTCTCAACCAGTCGCAGCGCCTTGGCCAGTTCGCCATCCGGCAGTTGCAGCAGCGTCTGGTCACCATGCAATCGGGCGATGGTCTGGCGCAACCGCTCGAACTCCAGCGGGTCGAGGCTCTCCATCGTGGCGTTCTCGGCAACCTGCGCGGAGAAATCCAGCAGGCCCATGTCCGTGCGGCGGGATCGCTGGTCACGCGGGTAGTAAGGAACGGTCTGCGGCTTGCCGTCGCCGCCGATGGTTCGACGGACGGACTTGCCGGACGCGGTGGCGCACGGCTCGGGATAGACGTCCACCTCGATGGCGATCACCTGCCCCTGCGGATGGCGCACGACGCTGATTCTCGTGTTCACATTGGGAACGGTGTTGTTGAAGATCGCGGCTTGCAGCTTGGTTGCGTCGGTGCTCTGGCCGTGGCGCGGCCTTGCCCCCGCAACGGTTCCGTTATCCTCCACTCCGATAAGCAATGTCCCGCCCTTGGTGTTGGCCATCGCCACGACCTCTTCGTAGATCGTGGCGTCATTGAGCGGCTGCTGGTCGGACTTGAATTCCACCGTCAGCGATTCGCCGGCCTGGATCAGAGCTTGTAGTTGCTGGTCGTTCATCCGTTTACAGTCTGCTCTTTTGCGATGATGGCCGTTGCCGAAGGTTCTCGCGGTTCTTTGTGCGTACTCGTCGTGGTCCCGTTGACCTGTTCGTTTTCCCCTTGTCGGTGGAACCTGTCGATGTCCCTTTTGTCCCCTTGATGCCTCCCTGGAAAATCGCGCCCTGCGGTGTTGTCGAGTTTGTGTCGGATTTGAGACCGATCCACTGGTCGATGGCCGTCCTGTGGAACCGCCAGTGACGGCCAACTTTCGTACCCGGTACCTTGCCCTCGGCGCACAGCTTGTAGAGCGTGGATTTCGAGAGCTTCAGATACACTGCCAGTTCCTCGATGGTCAGGATGCTGTCTGGGTTCTGCATGGCCATCTGCCTTCACTCGCCTTGGACATGGGGACACTGTTCCACCGGTCTTGGGGCAACAGAGTCTATTTCATAGTTACTCACTGTTGAGGTCAAGCACTCACCACACGAGGGTATGACCTACTGCGGCCAGCGATGGCATTGGTGGTATTGTGAAGTTCCGGGCGCTGCGATACCTGACGCAACTATTGATCAACCATTCCGCTACCTCGATAACCCAGCAGCACCAGTGGTTGCTCGATGAATGGAAAACAACCCATTCAACATCACTCCTGTAGTTCACGCAACGCTCGCGATGGACTGTCCCCAGGACGCGAACGCCTTCGGTTACGTGTATGGGGGATAGCGCAGCCTCACGGCATCGCTTGTTATCGTGCGATTGACGATTCGCGACGAAAGTTTTGGCAGTTTGGATTGCCAGTGATATGCTCGTCGCAAAGTGGCCAAGGGAGGCGGATTTCGATGGGGTTAGCGGACGACACGAGTTACAATCTGCTGGATGAAGGATGGATTCCCATTCTTTACGCCGGCGGGGAATTCCAAAAAGTGGGGATCCGGTCGGTGCTGAAGAATGCGGGCAAGATCCGCCAGATCGCGGCCTCCAACCCAATGGACCGCGTGGCTCTGCTGCGTTTCCTCATGGCGGTGCTGCTGTGGTGCAAGCCGGATTTGAGCGATAACGACCGCGCGCAACTCAGCAGCGCCGATGGCATTCCAGACGAGTGGCTCAAGAAGCTTGACGAGCACAAGGCGAAGTTCAATCTGCTGGGAGAGAGCGAGCGATTTTATCAGGATTCGGCAGTAAAGAGTAAGAAAGCTCGGCCAATCGCCGATCTGCTGGTCGAGTTCCCTGGCGAGGATTCCGTCAACCATATGCACCACGTCGTGCATGGCTCCTACGGATTCTGTCCCGCCTGCTGCGCGCAGGGAATCCTGCGACTTTCGGTGTGGGCTTCGGCCAACAAATACTATCCGGCATCGGTCAATCCAGGGTCCGCAGCTTATGCGATCCGCGAAAGAGAGAATCTCCTTTTGACGCTTGCCGCCAATCTGCCTGAAGCAACGGCATCCACCGACGATGCGCCTTGGTTGTCAAACACACCGCCGACTTCACCAGGCACCGTGGCCCGCCTCGCCTGGCGGCCGCGCAAGCTGTGGCTGAATGTCGCCCGTGACACAGGCGCTTGTGCGAACTGCGGCAACGAGGGTGTGCTGGTCGAGAGCCTGTGCAACGAGGGCGGATGGCTAACGCCGACGACAAAAAACCAGGACTTTACCAAAGAGGTTGAAACTGAATTGAAAAAGATGGGCTACAAGCCCAAGGGCAAAGACCGGAAAAACAAGACTGTTGCCAAGCTCCTGAAAAACCTTCCTGTCATACGCAAATGCAGAATAGGCAAATTGCAGAAGTTATGCAGGGCGGGTGACGCGGCTGCCCAGTCCATAGCTCAACCACCAAAGTCCGAAGCACATCAAATCGCCGAGATGTTTAACCGATTGGCTTCTAGCGATAACAACGAAAAATGCATCAAAGCGTTAACCCAAAAAGCCATCGACGACGAAAAGAAGCAATTGTCGGATGAAGATACCAAGGTTAAGAAGTTCTGGACGGACGATCCTTTGTTGTTGGAAAAAAATGGCGACCCACTCTCTCTGCCCGGGCTAAATCGAGGACCATCAGCGCACGCTTCAAAATTCTGGCGGGATGCTTTGAGTGCGTGCGACACTGCCGCCTCTCCGATCGTAGCGATCGGCCCAGTGGTCAATAAGTTTATCTTTCAGGATGCTGTCTGCATCGAGGTTCCCGATTCTTCAGCAAAAGTACGGGCTGAACTCTCAGCTCAGTTCGAGGGTCAGTTGAGTGACCAGATAAAAGAGGTCACTGCAAATCCATCGCGGCAGCATCCCGAAATCGCGGCTGCGGTTGACATGCTCACGCCCGATAGGGAGGCTTGCACTCGTCAATTGCTCACCAGCAAAGACACTGGCGCAAGTAATGAAGACTTTTTGCACCACATCTACGACTCGCTGGTGGCGCAAGTCATCTCATCCACAAACGCGGGTTCTGTTTTGCGCCGTCGCGCCGCGACAATAGCTGCAAAAACTGCTGTTAAAAAAGTGATTAAAAAATTAATAAAGAGTGCCCGCAAAAAGTCCAAGGCCGCCGGAAAATCGAATACAACATCGACCGAGGACGCTCAAGTCGCAGGGGGGCCGGAAGCATGACTTCATCCTCTGCTTTTATTCTGAAGCTTGAGAGCCTGAAACCAGGCGAGCGCTCGCATCTGCGCCGGCTGGTGGGACAGCCGCCGGATCGGACGCTGGCGGGTTTCGACCTGTTCACCGGCCTCTGGTGGCCGTTGCGGCAGAAAAACGCATCCGCTCCCCGGCGCGAGCCGAGCTGGCTGATCGCCAAGCTGTTCGGGGTGTTCGGGTCATCCATTCCACACGTTCGTCCAGAGTTTGAAAACGGGCCGGTCCTGCCTGCCGTGCTGGGCGCATGCGAGCCGAACGATCCGCCGGATTACCGTAGCCGCAACCGTTTCCGAACCCGCTTCGACACGATCCTCTGCGCGTCGCTGCACAACCTTGAGTCGCCGCTGAGCTGGGCGCTGGATGAGATTGCCCGCGCGATCGAAGGGCGCATCCCATGGGCCGGAGGCATACAGGGGATCGACTGGGCGCAACTGCTGGATGATCTCTCCATCTGGGACCGGGGCGACCAGCACCGCCGTGATCGCGACATCCGCGACATCTGGGCCGAACAGTATTTGAACGCAACGAACCATAAATCATAAGGAGTTTGCCATGTTGATCGAGATTCACATGATCCAGAACCACAGCCCCTCCAACCTCAACCGCGACGACCTGGGCGCACCCAAGACCTGCATCTTCGGCGGCGTGACCCGGGCGCGCATCTCCAGCCAGTGCCTCAAACGGAGCATCCGGCGCAGCCCGGAGTTTGCCGCGGCACTGGAAAAGGATGGAGGCGTGCGCACGCGACGGCTTATCGAGCAGATCGCCCGGGCCGCAGTCGGCGATGGTGGCGGGCCACGGGAAAGCGATCTGAAAGCGATTCAGAAAATCTTCAAAGACGGCGGCGTTGGACTGGACAAGAGTGATGAATACCGATCCGACATCCTCTTCTTCCTCCCTCAGTCCGCCATCAACGATATGGGTGCTGCCGTGAAGGCATCGAATAATGACCTCGGCACGAAGTTCGCCAAAGTCATCGGCGAGTTTGTTCAGACGCCGGACATCGCCTTGTGTGGACGGATGACCGAGTTCGACGCCAAGGGACCATTCGCGGGCCTCAAGGGAAAGTTCACCGTCGAAGCCGCGCTGTCCGCAGCACACGCCATCTCCACCCATGCGGTTATCACCGAAGTGGACTATTTCACGGCGGCCGATGATGTGGCCGGTACGGACGCCGGCGCGGGCCACGTCAACGAGGCGATGTTCAATTCCGCCTGCTTCTACAAGCACTTCTCCATCGACTGGGAGCAACTGCTGGCCAATCTCGGCGACGATACGGCGCTTGCCACGAGAACCGTCAAATGCTTTATCGAAGCCGCCGTCAAGGCGAACCCCTCCGGCAAGCAGCATGCCTACGCGGCGTTCAATCCACCCGAGGGTGTCCTCGTCGAAGTCAAAACCACCTCGCGCACCCCGATGAATTACGCCAACGCCTTCGCCGATCCCGTACCGGAGAAGTCCCAGCGCGGCCTGATTGGCGAAAGCATCGCCCGGTTGGGGCAGTATGTTCACGATGTCGCCAATGGGTACGGCATCGAGGCAGAGCGTTTCTGGTTCTCCCCGTCGAACCGGCATCCGTTGAAATGTGTTGACGGCAATCAGGAGAAAGACGTGGACGGTGTGTCCAGTGACGGCAAATTCGACGAGTTTGTCGGCAAAGTCATGAACGTGGTGAATACCGGCAAAACCTCCGCTGCGGTGAACTCATGAATTCCCCCAACACGGTTTATCTCCGCCTGGAAGGTCCGCTCCAGTCCTGGGGTGACACCTCCAAGTTCGTCATCCGGCGGACTATGGATGCGCCCACCAAATCCGGCGTGCTGGGGATGATCTGCTGCGCCATGGGCCTGTCGCGGGCCGAAGCAAGAGCGAGGCTGGCGGATCTGAACGCGTTGGCGATGGGCGTGCGCATCGACCGCCCCGGCACCCAGTGGTGGGACTATCACACCGTCGGGGCGGGCATCGGCATGACGACGGCGGCGGGGGGAGTGAAATTCGGCGCGCAGGGCACGATCATCACCCGGCGGGTCTATCTGGCGGATGCCAGTTTCCTCGTCGCGCTGCAAGGGGATGAGACGATCATCAAACAGGTTACCGATGCGCTGCGGTCGCCGAAATGGGCGTTGTACCTGGGGCGTAAATCCTGCCCGCCGGCGCTTCCGGTCTTTGCGCAGCCGCGTCAGGATGAGACTTGGACGAATCCGATGCGCGTCGACGGCGACCTCAAGGCGGCGCTGGCCGCCGTGCCGTGGTCTCTGCGGTATAAAGACGATGCGCCCGACGAAACTTCCATCGCGTTGCCCTGCCTGATCGAGCGGCGCAAGACAAACGACAACGATACCGCGCCGATCGAGGCCGAGGTCTGGTACGATGAGTCGGTTTGCTTCGATCCGCCGGTGCATCATCCGCGCCTGGTGATGCGCGATGTGGTGAAGGTGAACGTCGGCCAGCCGATTCAACAATACACCCCCGCGCCGCCGCGACCCCGTGCTGACTATACCAACGCCGAATATAAAAAACGCCGCGCCGCCCGCCTTGACGCCGATCATGGCCTGTGTGTCTTCTGCAAATCGCCCGCCACCACGGTGCAGCACATCACCTACCGCCACGCCGGCGGCGACGAAAAACAAGATGAACTGCGCGCGCTCTGCCGGCTCTGCCATGATGCAGTGACGATGATCGAATACGGACTGGGGATGGGGCTGGATCGCATCGACCCCTGCGAGCCGCGCTGGCGCGAGGATATCCTGCAAAAGCGAGGCGAGATCATCGCCTTCCGCTCGCTGGAAACCCGCCGTCGCCATTTTGAACCCGAGGATGTCGAGTAATGTACCTCTCAAATCTGCTGATCAACGTCGGCGACAACCCCGACCGCCCGCGGCCCGGTCGGCTCTGGCTGCGCAATCTCTACCGCGTCCATCAGCGCCTGTGCATGGCGTTCCCATCGGCGCAACGCAAGCAATCCGACGCGCAGTTCCTCAATCCGTACAATCCGGATGACTTCACCCAATGCCAGGTCCATACGCCAAGAAGCGCGGAGGCCGGCTTTTTATTCCGCGTTGATCCGCAGCCGGGTGGCAGCGTTGTGATCCTGACTCTCTCGGCGATCCAACCCGACTGGAATTATGCCTTTGCCAATGCGGCATACCTTCTGGCCGCGCCGCCGCAATGCAAGTGCTACAAACCAAAACCAGCGGCCGGCCAACGATTGCGCTTTCGCCTGTTGGCCAACGCCGTCTCCCGCGTGCGGCAGCAGTCGGTTCACCACTGCGGACAAGCCATCGATGGAAAATGGGTTGGTAAACGTGTGGGTGTCGCCGGCGATGAGGCTTCTCTGCGTAACTGGATTGATCGACGTGCCCACGCCTCGGGATTTCAGATCGACGAACTGACCAACGTCCAAGCCGGGTACGTCTATATGAATAAGATCGGAAAATCCGGTCAAGGTCAGCGCCTTCGATCCGTCCGTTACGATGGGACGCTGAGTGTGACCGATCCGGTCAAGTTTCACCAAACCCTCTGCTCCGGCATCGGCCCGGCCAAGGCCTTCGGGTTCGGCCTGCTCTCCATCGCGCCGGCCCGTTGAAACTCAAGCCCGCGCTCTTTGACAACCGAATATCCCCTTATGGGGATCGCACGACCAATCAATCTCCAGGAACTTCCGCGCTTCGATGACAAGCTCACCTATCTCTACATTGAGCACGCCGCCGTGGACCGCGAAGACAAAGCGCTCTGTTTCCACCATCCCGATGGAACGGTGTCCGTTCCCGCCGCCGCCTTGGCGGTGCTGCTTCTTGGCCCGGGCACGAGTATCACCCACGAGGCGGTGAAAACGGCGGCTGATTCCAACTGTCTGCTCATCTGGACCGGCGAACATGCCATCCGCTTCTATGCCCACGGACAGGGCGGAACCCGCCACAGCCGCAATCTGCTTCGACAGGCGGCGCTTCTGTCCAATCCGCTGACGCGCCTGCAAGTCGTCGTGCGCATGTATCTCAAACGCTTTAACGATGCCGAACCCAATGCCTTGAATTCCCTCACACTCCAGCAGTTGCGCGGTCGCGAAGGTATCCGTGTCCGCCAGGCTTACGCGGACGCCTCGGCGGCGCACGGCATCCAATGGAGCGGACGGAATTATCAGCGCCGGGACTGGAACGCCTCCGATCCCGTCAACCGCGCCCTCTCCGCCGCCAACGCCTGCCTCTACGGACTTTGTCACGCCGCCGTCCTCTCTGGCGGCTATTCTCCGGCGCTTGGGTTCATTCATACCGGCAAACAGCTCTCGTTCATCTACGATATCGCGGACCTCTATAAGGTCGATTTCACCATTCCCCTGGCGTTTAACATCATCGCTGAGGGGCAGCAGGATATCGAACGCCGCGTTCGCATGGCGTGCCGGGACCGCTTTCGTGCCGGCAAGCTCAATCGCCGTATTCTTCCCGATATCGCCTCGATCCTGGCAATGGAACCGGCCACCGCATCCCAGGATCAATTCGACGAAGACCCGGCGCTTCCGGCCGACTGGTGGACCCCGGCCGGCTTCGGAACACAAACGCCGATTCAACAAATTCTCGCCCACGTCGCGCCAAACCTCGGAGGTACCTAATGGTCATCATGATTCTTCAGCGCGTCTCTCCCAGCCTGCGCGGCGAACTGACCCGCTGGCTGCTCCAACCTCACACCGGCCTGTTTGTTGGCACGCTTTCGATGCGGGTTCGCGATCGACTTTGGGAACGTGTCTGCAATAATCTTAAAGATGGGGCAGCCATTCTGATCTACCCCGATGACAGTGAGCAGGGCTTTGCCCTCCGAACCAGCGGGAAAACCAAACGTCTCATTGTAGACTTCGAGGGCTTGAAACTGGCAAAAACCCGCGCCACGCGGTAAAATCCCAGTCTATTCCCCACGCACGTGGGGGTGAACCGTCGGCTGCGCCAGCTCAAGGCGCCCCTGGAAGCCTATTCCCCACGCACGTGGGGGTGAACCGATCGTCCGCCGTGATCGCCACAGCGGCCAAGACCTATTCCCCACGCACGTGGGGGTGAACCCATCATGCGTGGGATCGCAGATCATCGGCAACCACCTATTCCCCACGCACGTGGGGGTGAACCCCGACAACGAAGATGAGTTCAAGAATCGGGTGGCCTATTCCCCACGCACGTGGGGGTGAACCGTGAATGTTGCCCCACGTGCCCCCAACGGCTGCCTATTCCCCACGCACGTGGGGGTGAACCGAAATTGTGGAATGGGACAGGCCATACCGCGCCGCTATTCCCCACGCACGTGGGGGTGAACCGCAGGTGCTCGCCGCTGCGGTGGACCTGACGCCCTATTCCCCACGCACGTGGGGGTGAACCGGAAATCCGACGCGAAATCTCACGCTTTACATCGGCCTATTCCCCACGCACGTGGGGGTGAACCGCCCGATACGGTACTGGCGCGGATCGGCGTGCCTATTCCCCACGCACGTGGGGGTGAACCGCTAACGCAATACACCACGACCACGAAGCAATTGCTATTCCCCACGCACGTGGGGGTGAACCCAAGGTATAGGTATAAATAGTAGGGGGAGTTTACCTATTCCCCACGCACGTGGGGGTGAACCTATCAGGAATCTTTGGAAAGTTTTATCAGTAACCTATTCCCCACGCACGTGGGGGTGAACCGCCCGTGACACCGCCACAACTCGCTCGAATGACCTATTCCCCACGCACGTGGGGGTGAACCGTCAGCCCCTGCATTTGCCCTGGGTACCGAGAGGCTATTCCCCACGCACGTGGGGGTGAACCGTAGTCGCCGATGCTGACG
>WBZR01003796.1_pt1 | contig 13085 bp, 9 predicted proteins | sample 5204231 | NCBI WGS metagenome assembly WBZR01 (sample SAMN12412403, study PRJNA552823) | activated sludge metagenome | isolation source: activated sludge from anammox sidestream of wastewater treatment plant... | place: USA: Virginia | collected 2017-08
CGCTGCGGCGGCAATGCCGTCACGCTACAGGAGATCTCCGCCATGTTCCATCGTGCCTCGCGCCTCTCGGGCGCCGCCGCCGCGCTGCTCGGCCTGCTGGTCGCCGCTGCTGCCGGTGCCAACCCCGTGCAAACCGTCGAGAAGGGCGCCGAGAAGGCCGCCAGCGCTGTGTCCGGGACGGTCAAGAAGGTGGAGAAGGCCGTCAAGCGCGGCGCCAGGAAGGCCGAAGGCGCCATCGAGCATGGCGTCGGCGCGGCCAACGCCGGCGCCGACAAGGTGGGTGCGAAGGTGGGTCTGCCGCCGGGCAGCGCCTCGGCGGCCAAGGCGGCGCAGACGCCGCGCTGAATGCCGGGCTGCGGGCCACGGCTGCGCGCGCCGCGCCGGACGCCGCTGCCGCCACGGCGCGCCGCGGCGCGCCCGCGCAGCCCACCGATTCGCGGGGGCCGCGTCGATGCCGCGCGGCGCTGCGGCCGAGGCGACGCCCTAGAATCGACGCCTCCGGAGGCGAGGCATGGGGCCGCGCCTGCGCCATGACGCCCACCGCCCTCACCGCGCTGTCGCCGCTCGACGGCCGCTATGCGGACCGCGTGGCGGCGCTTCGGCCCCTGCTGTCGGAATACGGCCTGATGCACCGGCGCGTGCAGGTCGAGGTCGAGTGGTTCATCGCGCTGTCGCAGGCCGGCTTCGCCGAACTGCCGCCGCTGTCGCCTTCGGCGCGCGCGCAGCTGCGCGCGCTGGCGGCGCAGTTCGGCGAGGTCGACGCCCAGGCCATCAAGGAGATCGAGCGCCGCACCAACCACGACGTCAAGGCCGTGGAGTACTGGCTGCGCGGCCGCTTCGCCGGCCAGCCCGAGCTCGAGCGTGCCGGCGCCTTCGTGCATTTCGCCTGCACGAGCGAGGACATCAACAACGCGAGCCACGCGCTCATGCTGGGCGCCGCACGCTCCGAGGTGCTGCTGCCCGCGCTCGACGCCGTGCTCGGCGCGCTGGCCGCGCTCGCGCAGGCCGAGGCGGCGACGCCGATGCTGGCGCGCACGCATGGCCAGACCGCCAGCCCGACCACGCTGGGCAAGGAGGCGGCCAACGTGCACGCGCGCCTGGCGCTGGCGCGCGAGCGCATCGCCGCCGTGCCGCTGCGCGCCAAGATGAACGGGGCCGTCGGCAACTACAACGCCCACCTCGCGGCCTGGCCCGATTTCGACTGGGAGGCCTTCGCGCGCCGGGTGGTCGAGGAGCGGCTGGGTCTGGTGTTCAACCCGCTCACGATCCAGATCGAGCCGCACGACTGGATGGCCGAGCTGTTCGACGCCGTGGCGCGCGCCAACACCATCGCGCTGGACTGGTGCCGCGACGTCTGGGGCTACGTCGCGCTGGGCTACTTTCGCCAGCGGCTGGTGGCCGGCGAGATCGGCAGCTCGACGATGCCGCACAAGGTCAACCCGATCGACTTCGAGAACGCCGAGGGCAACTTCGGGCTGGCCAACGCGCTGCTCGGGCACCTGTCGGCCAAGCTGCCGGTGAGCCGCTGGCAGCGCGACCTCAGCGACAGCACCGTGCTGCGCAACCTCGGCGTCGCGTTCGGGCACACGCTGCTGGCCTACGACAGCCTGCGCCGCGGCATGGCCAGGCTCGAGGTCGACCGCGCGGCGCTGGCCGCCGACCTCGACGGCGCCTGGGAGGTGCTGGCCGAGGCCGTGCAGACCGTGATGCGGCGCTACGCGCTGCCCGACGCCTACGAGCGGCTCAAGGAACTGACGCGCGGGCGCGCCGTCACGCGTGCGAGCCTGGGGGCCTTCGTCGACACCCTGGTCGAGCTGCCCGCGGCCGAGCGCGCCCGCCTCAAGGCCCTGACGCCGGCCGCTTACGTGGGCTTGGCGCCGGCGCTGGCGCGGCGCGCCGCAGGCGCGCCATGAAAGCAGCCGACGGCCCGAGCTTCGGCGCGACGCTGCGCGCGGCCGACGCGCGCGCGCGCTCGCTGCTGTGCGTCGGCCTCGACCCGGAGCCGGCGCGCTTTCCGCCGCGCTGGCGCGACGACCCGGCGCGCATCCTCGACTTCTGCGCGGCCATCGTCGACGCCACGCACGATCTCGTGCTGGCGTTCAAGCCGCAGTTCGCGCATTTCGCGGCGCATCGCGCCGAGGAGCAGCTCGAGCGGCTCGTCGCCCACATCCGGCGCGTGGCACCCGCGGTGCCGGTGATCCTCGACGCCAAGCGCGGCGACATCGGCTCGACCGCCGAGATGTATGCGCGCGAGGCCTTCGAGCGTTATCGCGCCGACGCCGTGACGCTGTCGCCTTTCATGGGCTGCGACTCGATCGAGCCGTACATGCGCTACCGCGGCAAGGGGCTGATCCTGCTGTGCCGCACGTCCAACCCGGGCGGCAGCGAGCTGCAGGCGCAGCGTCTCGTGAGCGACGTGCCGGGCGGCGAGCTGCTGTACGAGCGCATCGCGCGCCTGGCGGCGGGCGTCTGGAGCCGCGGCGGTGCCGAACTCGGCCTCGTCGTCGGCGCCACCTACCCGCGCGAAGTGGCGCGCGTGCGCGAGCTGGCGCCGACGCTGCCGCTGCTGATCCCGGGCATCGGCGCGCAAGGCGGCGACGCCGAGGCCACGGTGCGCGCCGGCTGGCGGCCCGATGCGCCGATCATCGTCAGCTCGTCGCGCGCCGTGCTCTACGCCGGCGCCGACGACGACTTCGCCGCCGCCGCGCGGCGTGCGGCGCTGGCCGCGCGCGCGCAGCTCGAGGCGGCACGGGCGAAGACATGAGCGCCGCACGGCCGCTCCGAAGGTGCTCATTCCCCCTCGGGGGGACGGCGCGCAGCGCCAAGGGGGCACGTTGAGCGCCGCACGGCCGCTCCGAAGGTGCTCGTTGCCCCTCGGGGGGACGGCGCGCAGCGCCAAGGGGGTCCACCAATGAGCCGCGACGCGCCGCTCGAGACCTGGCCCAGGCACGGCGCCGTCACGCTGCCTGAGGCGGTGCGCCCGGCCGTCGTCGCGGAGGTGCGCCGCTGGTTCTTCGCCGCCTGCACGCTGCTGTGCGCGATCGCCGGTGTGCTGACCTGGCTGGCGCCCGAGCGCACCGGCGGCGGTCCGGTGGCCGGCACGGCCTGGCTGGTGCTGGCGGCGGCCGCCGTCGCGCTGCGCCAGTTGCCCGAGCGCTGGCTGCGCCCGGCGTTGCTCGTGCTCACGGCGGCGGCAAGCGCCCTCATCGCCTTGCGCGCCGCGCTGCTCGGCGGCGGGGCCTGGACGGTCGGCACGTCCACCTTCGGCGTGCTGGTGTGCTTCCTGTGTGCCGTGGCGGGCTGGCGCGCCGGAGCGCTGCTGGCCGCGATCGACGCGGTGCTGCTGCTGCTCGTGCAATGGGCGGCCATGCGCGCCGGCGCCACGCCGTCCGGCGCGCTCTTGCCGCTGGCAGCCAACCTGGTGGCGCTCGCGCTCGGGCTGGCCGTGGGCGTGATGGTCTCGCGTGTCGTCGGGCGTTACCTGGGCTCGGCCACCGAGCGCGAGCAGCGTTTTCGCAGCCTGCTCGGGCTGGCCGCCGACGCCTACTGGGAGATCGACCAGCAGTACCGGCTCGCGGCCGCGCTGCGCCAGCGCGACGACGCGCGCGCGCTGGGCGCGGCGGATGGCCTGGGCCGCCAGCCCTGGGAGCTGCCGGCCTTCGACTGCGAACCCGACGTGCTCGACGGCCTGATGGCCGACCTCGACGCGCGCCTGCCGTTTCGCGACGTCATGGTGCGCTGGACGCCCGAGGGCAGCCGTGCGCACCTGTTCCTCGTCAGCGGTGCGCCGCGCTTCGACGAGCGCGGTCTGTTCCTGGGCTACTGGGGCGTCGCGCGCGACGTCACCGCCGAGGTGGCCGCGCGCGAGGCGCTCGCCGCGACCGAGACGCGCTACCGCGAGCTCTTCGGCCGCATCCCGACGCCGCTCGTGCTGCATCGCGCCGGCCGCGCCATCGATGCCAACCCGGCGGCGCTCGAGATGTTCGGCCAAGAGACCCTGGCCGATCTGGCCGCGGTCGACCTGTTCGCCGCCTACGAGAGCGGCGACTCGCGCGAGCGCGCGCGCCGCCGCCTCGACCAGCTGCAGGGGCAGCCGCCCGGCACCGCGCTGCCGGTTACCGACTACCGGCTGCGCGTCGGCGAGCGCCGCGTCTCGGTGCGTGCCACCGGCGTGATGGTCGACGCCGAGGGCGGGCCGGCGGTGCTGTCGATCTTCGTCGACGACACCGAGCGCCTGGCCGCCGAGGAGATGGTGCGGCGCTCGGAGGCGCTGCTGTCGCACCTGGTGGCCACCAGCCCCGACCTGGTGACGCTGATCGACTTCGCCAGCGGCCGCTGCGCGATGGTCAACCAGGCCTTCGAGCGCATCACCGGCTGGAGCGCGGCCGAGGCCGTCGGGCGCAGCTGGGCCGATCTCGAGCTGTGGTGCAGCGCCGAGGAGCGCGAGACCTTCGCCGCGCGTGTGGCCGAACGCGGCGAGGTGGGTGAGCTGCCCACGCGCCTGCGCGCCAAGGGCGGCCACGAGGTCTCGCTCATCGTCTCGGGTGCGCGTTTCGCGATCGACCGGCGCGACTACATCGTGATCAACGCGCGCGACGTCACCGAGCACGAGCGTGCGCGGCTCGAGCGCGAAGCCATCCTCGACAACGCCTCGGTCGGCATCGCCGTGACGCGCGCGCGCTGCTTCGTGCTCGCCAACCCGCAGTTCGAGGCCATCTTCGGCTGGGGCGCGGGCGAGCTGATCGGGCAGCCCGGCCGCGTGGCCTGGGCCTCGGACGAGGACTACGCGCGCGTCGGCAGCCAGTACGGGGCGGCGCTGACGCGCGGCGAATCGGTCGAGTTCGAGTCGCGCGCGGCGCGCCGCGACGGCAGCACCTTCCTCGGCCGCATCCGGGCCCATGCGGTCGATCCGAAGCGCCCGGCCGAAGGCGGCACGGTGTGGATCGTCGAGGACATCACCGAGCGGCGCGCGGCCGAGCTGGCGCTGGCGCGCGCACGCGACGAGGCCGAGGCCGCCAACCGCGCCAAGAGCGCCTTCCTCGCCAACACCAGCCACGAGCTGCGCACGCCGCTCAACGGCATGATCGGGCTGGCGCAGCTGGCCCGCGAGCCCGGGCTCGACGAAGCGACGCGTACGCGCTACCTGGCGCAGATCGCCGACAGCGCACAGTCGCTGGCCGGCATCATCTCCGACATCCTCGATCTGTCCAAGATCGAGGCCGGCAAGCTCGTGCTCGAGACGGCGAGCTTCGATCTGGGCGAGCTGTTCGAGACGCTGCGGCAGACCTGGACGGCGCAGGCCGAGGCGCGCGGCCTCGTGCTGCGCTTCGAGATCGCGCCCGGCGTGCACGGCCAGGCGCGCGGCGACGCGCTGCGCGTGCGCCAGATCGCGAGCAACTACCTGAGCAACGCCATCAAGTTCACCGAGCGCGGCAGCGTCGTGCTGCGGGCGACGCGGCCGCAGGGCGATGCGCGCCTGCGCATCGAGGTGCAGGACAGCGGACCGGGCATCGACCCACAGGCGCTGGGGCGCCTGTTCAAGCCGTTCACGCAGGCCGACGAGTCGACGACGCGCCGCTTCGGCGGCAGCGGCCTGGGGCTGTCGATCTGCCGCGAACTGGCCGCGATGATGGGCGGTGAAGTCGGCGTCGACAGCCGCGAGGGCGTCGGCAGCCTGTTCTGGGCCGAGCTGCAGCTGCCGGCTGGCGTCGCGCCGCCGCCGCCGCCGGCGCCGGTGGGCGAGCACACGCTTGCCGGGGCGCGCGTGCTGCTGGTCGAGGACAACCCGGTGAACATGATGATCGCGACGGCGATGCTGGCGCGCTGGGGCGTCGACGTCGACGAGGCGGCCGACGGCATCGCAGCGCAGGAGGCGGTGGCGCGCGCGGCGGCCGCCGGCCGGCCGCACGATCTGGTGCTGATGGACGTGCAGATGCCGGTGATGAGCGGCCACGAGGCGACGCGCGCGCTGCGCGCCGCGGGGTACGACCGGCCGATCGTCGCGCTCACCGCGGCGGCGCTGGTCACCGAGCGCGAGGCGGCGCTGGAGGCCGGCATGAACGACTTCCTCACCAAGCCGATCGACATGGACAAGCTGCGCGCGGCGCTGCTGCGCTGGTGCGCCGCCGGCGCGGCGCAGCCCGAGGCGGTTGCCGCGCTCGGGGACGGAGCCTGCGAAGATATGAATCACGCCCGCATGCCTTCGCAGGCCCTGGACGGATGAACGCAACCGATGCCGTGCGCCACAACGCGGCTGCGGCGCGCTTCGAGCTCGACGTCGACGGCGTGCCGGCGGTCTGCGCCTACCGGCGCGAAGGCGCCACGCTGCTGCTCACGCACACCGAGGTGCCGCCGCACGCCGAGGGCCGCGGCATCGCCGCGCGGCTGGTGCGCGCCACGCTCGACTGGGCGCGCCGCGAGGGCCTGACGGTGCGTCCGCTGTGCAGCTATGTCGCGGCCTACATGCGGCGCCATCCCGAGACGCAGGATCTGCTGGACGACGCCGCGGCGGCACGCAAGGTGCAGCAAGGCGGCATGAACGACGCGGCACGCGCCATCCTGGAGTTCTGGTTCGGCGCCGGCGATGCGCCGCGCGCGGAGTGGTTCCGCAAGGACGCGGACTTCGACGCACGGATCCGCGCGCGTTTCGGCGCGCAGGTCGAGCGCGCGCTCGGCGGCGCGCTGCTCGAATGGGACGCCGCGCCTGCCGGCGCGCTGGCGCGCATCCTGCTGCTCGACCAGTTCACGCGCAACCTGTTTCGCGGCCAGGCGCGCGCCTTCGCCGGTGATGCGCTGGCGCTGGCCGCGGCGCGCGCCCTGGTCGCGCGCGGCGGCGATCGCGCGCTCGGCGCGCTCGAGCGCTGGTTCGTCTACCTGCCCTTCGAGCACGCCGAAGACGCGGCGGCGCAGGCCGAGTCGCTGCGCCTGTTCGGCGCGCTGGCGGACGAGCAGCCGCAGCTGCGCGATGCGCTCGAATGGGCCCGCAGGCACGCCGCGGTGATCGCGCGCTTCGGGCGCTACCCGCACCGCAACGCCGCGCTCGGGCGCACGAGCACGCCCGCCGAGATCGAGTTTCTGAAGCAGCCCGGCTCGGCGTTCTGACGCCGCCGCCGGCGCGGCGCGGCAGCCGCCCGCGGCGGCAGCCGACGCGATCCGGCGTTCGCCGCTACCATGCGTGACGCGTTCGGACGGGTGCCAGCCCGGCCGCTCGCCCACCACCATGCGCACGCACCCCACGCCTCTGCCGAGCATGCTCAGGGGCCTGCGGCGATGGGCCTTGTGCCTGGCGCTGACCTGGGGCGCGGCGGCCGGGGCCGCAGGCCTCGTCACCATCGTCGACGGCGAGGCGCGGCTGGTCGAGGGCGCGCGTGCGCAGCTCGCGACCGAAGGGCTGAAGGTGGCCGACCAGACCCTCGTGCGCACGACGGCGCAGACCCGGCTGCTGCGCGTCGAGTGGCCCGACGGCAGCGTGGCCGACTTCGGTCCCGACACGCAGGCCATGCTGGTGCCGCCGCTGGCCGACGCGCGCCACAAGCCGCCGGCGGTCTATCTGCTGCGCGGCTGGGTGAAGCTGGCGAGCCTGAGCTCGGCGCCGGTGGCCGGGCTGCTCGCGCCGCAGCTCGAGGTGCCGCCGTTCAAGGGCGCCGTCGTCGTGCGGGCCGCGGCCAGCGAGACCTGGGTCTTCGCCGAGACCGGCAGCGTGCGGCTCGAGGAACGCGGCCTCAGGCCGGCGTCGCTCGTGCAGCTCGCCGAAGGCCAGGTCTATCGGCGCGATGCGCCGGGCAAGGGCCAGGCGTCGGCGCGTCCGACGCCGGCCGAACTGCAGCGTGTGCCCGAGGGCTTCCGCTCGGCGCTGCCGCTGCGGGCGGCGGCGCTCGCCGGCCGGCCCGTGAGCGCGCGCGCAGCGCCGCCGCCCGGCTACGACGAGTTGCGCGACTGGCTGCTGGCCGAGCCGGCGCTGCGCCGCACCATGCCGCGGCGCTTCGGCGAGCGCGCCCGCGACCCCGCCTTCCGCGCTGCGCTCGTCGAGCACCTGCGCCTGCACGCCGACTGGGAAGCCGTGCTCTTCCCCGAGCGCTTCGCCGGCCCCGCGGCGAGCGCGTCGCGCTGACGCGACGCACGACACCCCGACGCAACGCTGTTCAGAGCCGCGCAACCAGGAGATGGTCCGATGAAGCTGCTCGTCAAGCTCAACCTGATCTACGTCGTCGTGATGGCCGCCGGCGTGGGCGTGAGCGGCTGGATCGCGCGCGGCCTGCTCGTCGACAACGCGCGCGAGGAGGTGATGCACAGCGCGCGCATGCTGATCGACAACGCCAACGCGGTGCGCCGCTACACCTCGGGGCAGATCACCAAGCTGCTGGCCACGCCGATGAAGTACGAGTTCCTGCCGCAATCGGTGCCGAGCTACTCGGCCGTCGAGGTGCTGTCGTCCTTGCTGCAGAAGTACCCCGAGTACCTGTACAAGGAGGCCACGCTCAACCCGACGAATCCGCGCGACCGCGCCACCGGCTGGGAGACCGACGTCGTCAACCGCTTGCGCGGCGGCGAGCAGTTGAAGGAGATCTCGGGCCTGCGCGACACGCCCAACGGCCCCTCGCTGTTCCTGGCCGCGCCGCTGCGCATCGTCGATCCGGCCTGCCTGCAATGCCACAGCAGCGTGGAAGGCGCGCCCAAGACGCTCGTCGACCGCTACGGCCCGGCCAACGGCTTCGGCTGGAACTTCAACGAGGTCGTCGGCGCGCAGATCGTTTCGGTGCCGCTGGCGCTGCCGCTGCGCCGCGCCGAGCAGTCGTTCGTGCTCTTCATCGGCTCGCTGGTCGCCGTCTTCGTCGTCGTGGGCATCATGCTCAACCTGTTGATCTGGCTGGTGGTCGTGCGGCCGGTGACGCGCCTGGCGCACCTGGCCGACCGCGTCAGCCAGGGCGAGCTCGACGCGCCCGACTTCGCCGGCGCCGGGCGCGACGAGATCGGCGTACTCGCCGAGTCGTTCCGCCGCATGCGCGCCAGCGTCGTGCAGGCGATGAAGATGCTCGAGTCGTGACGCAGCCCGCGCGTGGCCGTGCGCCCGCCGCTGCGCGGCGCGCGCAATCGCCCTAGCATCCGCCGCCGTGGACCACCCCGCACGCCTGGGCAAGTACCAGATCACCGAAGTCCTCGGCGAGGGCGCCATGGGCGTGGTCTACAAGGGCTTCGATCCCGACATCCGGCGCGTCGTGGCGCTCAAGACGATCCGCCGTCAGCTCGGCGCCGACGACGGCAGCGGCATTCCCGTGGCGGCGCGCTTTCGCAACGAGGCGCAGGCCGCCGGCCGCCTGATGCACCCGGGCATCGTGCAGGTCTACGAGTTCGGCGTCGACGCCGACGTCGCCTACATCGCCATGGAGTTCGTCGAGGGTCACACGCTGGCGCACTGCCTGGCGCACAAGCTGCGCTTCACCGACGACGACATCCCGGGCGTGATCTGCCAGGTGCTCGACGCGCTCGAGCATGCGCACGCGCAGGGCGTGTGGCACCGCGACATCAAGCCCGCCAACATCATCATGGGGCGCGGCGGCCGCCTCAAGGTCACCGACTTCGGCATCGCGCGCATCGAGGACGCGGGGCTCACGCAGGTCGGCGTCGCCATCGGCACGCCGAGCTACATGGCGCCCGAGCAGTTCCTGGGCACGGGCATGGACCGCCGCGTCGACATCTACGGCGCCGGCGTGCTGCTGTACCTGCTGCTCGCCGGCCGGCCGCCGTTCACCGGCACGCACGAGCAGCTGATGTACAAGGCCATGCACGACGAGCCGCCGGCGCCGAGCCGGCTCGAGAGCGTGCAGCGCCCGCGCTTCTACGACGCGATCGTCGCGCGCGCGCTGGCCAAGGATCCCGCCCGGCGCTACGCGACGGCAGCGGCGTTCCGCGCGGCCGTCGAGCAAGGCGTCGGCCAGCCGTTCGACACCACCGCCTGGGATCGCACCGTGATCAAGCTGCCGGTGGTGCGGCCCGGTGCCGCCGCCGCGGCGCCGCCGGCGCTGCCGCGCGGCACCGGCTCTGGGCCGCCCGCGCTGGCCGGCAGCAGCTGGTCCGAGTTCGCCGGCCGCTGGGACCCGGCTGCGCTGCGGCGTGCCGAGGCTGCGCTGGCGCGCCATGTCGGCCCGCTCGCCGCCGTGCTGGTGCGCCGTGCGGCGCGCGATTGCTCTGATCTGCCGGGCCTGTACGCCCGGCTGGCCGATCAGGTGGGCGACCCGCAGGCGCGCGCGGCTTTCCTTGCGCAGGCGCCGTCGGCGGGGCCGGCGCCGAGCGGGGCCGCGGCGGGCAGCGGCGCGCGAGCGCCCACCGCGCCGCCGCCCGCAACCGGCGGTGCACCGGTCGACGCCACGCTCGCCGAGGCCGCGCAGAGGCTGCTCGCCCAGCGCCTGGGCCCGATTGCGCGCGTCGTCGTCCGCAAGGCCGCCGAGGGCAACCCGGTTCGCGGGACTTTCTTCGCGCGGCTGGCCGAGGCCCTGCCCGACGCCGCCGCGCGGCACAAGCTGCTGGACGAGTTGACGCGACTGGGCTGAGCGAGGTCGACGTTGCGGGGCTGGATTTCTGCCGCCCACGCTCCTGGGCGATCAGGCTGCAGCCAGCAGCACGGCGTGGTTGTCGGGCGCCATCGCGACCGGCCAGCGCAGCATCTGCCCACCGGCATCGGTACGCCAGCGCGCCAGGCCGCGCCCGGCGCCGATCAGCACGGCGGAGCGTTCGCGCACGAGCGCGCAGGGCTCGGTCAGCTCGGCCACCAGCGTCAGGTGCTGCGGCGCCGCGGGCTGCCACCACAGGCCGCGGCCGGCCTTCTGTGCGCTCAGTACGAAGCCCCCGGCCGGCCCGGCGGCGATGTCGCCGACGTAGCCGGCCGCGCTGGCGTCGGCACAGGGCAGCGTGAGCGCGTGCCCGTCCCACAGCGCGAGCGCGGGCGCGTCGCGCCGGGCGTCGGCACTGTCGTGTTCCGCCTGCAGACCGATACCGAGCAGCGGGCGCTCGCCCTCGGCCCAGGCCATGTGGCGCAGGCTCAGGCGCGGATCGGGCAGCCGCCACTGGCCGATCGGTCGGCCGCTGTCGCCGGCAAGCAGCGCGAGCGTCGGGTCCATGCGCGCCAGTTCGAGGCCGCGCCCGGAGGCGTCGCGCAGGATGCCGCCGTTGGCGACGACGAGCGCGCCCTCGGGCGTGCCCAGCACCTGGTGCGGATCGATTCCGCCGCTCGGGAACTGTGCTGCGCGCCGCAGCGTGCGCGCGTCGCGCACGCCGATCCAGCCGCTGCCGTCGGCCGGGTCGGTCTCGGTGGTGTAGAGCCAGTGTCCATCGGCGCTGCCCTCGACATGGCCATTGAAGCCGCGCCGCGGCCGCTCTTCGTCGACCAGCAGGCGCTGCATGGGCCGCCCTTGGGCGTCGCAGCGCAGCAGCCAGGGGCCGGGGCGAAAGGCCACCGCGGCAAAGCCGCCGTCGGCGAGCGCCAGCAGGCCGTGCGCGCGCGCAGGCACGGGCAGCTCGGCGGCAATGCGCAACCGCGCCTCGTCCCAGTCGACCTCGAGGATGCCCACATGGTGGACCGCTGCGCTGCCGCCCCCGCCGGCCGCGCGCCAGGCCGCAGCCAGGCGCAGCGGCGCGTCGGCGGCGCGCAGCGCGGCAGGCCCGAGGGCTGCCGCAAGGAAGGCCGGCAGGGCGGCCGCGAGCATTCGCCGGCGCCGCGGACCGTCATTGCGGGATGCAGCCCAGGCCGCTGCAGTGCGTTGCATCGACGCCCTCCCTTCAGAACTTGTAGGTGCCCGACAGCTGCACCAGCCGCCCCGCGCCGGGCACGTAGTGCGCCGTGTAGAGCTGGTCGGCGTACAGCTTGTCGGTGACGTTGCTGACGTTGAGCTTGAAGATCAGCTTGCGGTAGACGGCCTGGTATTCGGCCATCAGGTCGGCCGTGACGAAGCCAGGCACCGCGAAGCCCGGGTTGCGGTTGGGCGTCTGGCTCGAGCGCGCGTTCAGGCCGCCGCCGACGCGCAATGCCTGCGTCACCTGGTACGTCGTCCACAAGGTGCCGGTGTGGCGCGGCGTGAGTGAAGGCCGCGTGCCCTGCCCCTCGGCGCCGGGCGAGCCCTCGTCGATCTTCGCCACCGGCAACCACATGTACGAAGCGAACACCTCCCATTGCGGCGTGGGCCGCCCGGCCAGATCGATCTCGAAGCCGGCGGCGTGGCGCCGACCCGACAGCGTGACCAGGTTCACCAGCGGGTCGGTGTTGCGCTCGTGCAGCTTGGTGCTGCGGAAGATGGCGGTGCGCACGCCGAAATCGCCGTCGGCCGAGTCGATGCGCGCGCCGAGCTCGAGGTTGATGGCCTGCTCGGGCGGAATGTCGACGTTGGCCGCCGACAGCGAGTAGGCATCGCCCGAGGTGTTGAACGACGTCGCGCCCGACAAGTGGAAGCTGAAGCGCTCGCTGGGCTGGTACAGCAGGCCGGCGCGCTTGGACAGCTCGCCCACCTTCATGCGATAGCGCGTCGTGCTCACCGGGCCGGCGGCATTGGGCGGGATCGCGAAGGCGTCGTAGTCGCCCACCAGGCGGTCGTAGCGCAGGCCGAGCAGGAGCTTCCAGCCGGGCCGCAGTTCGAGCAGATCCTGCAGGTACAGGCCGCCGGCGCGCGAGTCGTAGGCGCTGGTCTGGCGCAGGCGACGTGCATCCTCTTCGATCCGGGCGCCGTCGTCGGGGCTGCCGGCGAGCGTGTTCGGCTTGACCGGGTTCACGCCGCCCTGGGCCGCGCTCAGCGCTGCCTGCACCTGCTTGCGCTCCCGTGCCAGATCGACGCCGGCCTGCAGCTCGTGGCGCAGCCCCCAGCCCTCGAAGACGGCGCTCCAGTCGCTCTGCGCATAGAGCGTGTCCATGCTCTGGATCTTGAGCTGGGTGCCGCGCGTGAGCACGGTGGCCGGGCCGAAGGTCTCGAGCGTGGCGCCGACGCCGCCGGGCTGCAGCGCGGCGGCGCCCAGGCGGATCGTGCTCGCGCGCTGGTCGCGCGTGTAGCGACCATAGCGCAGCTTGGTCACCAGTTGCTGCCGGCGTGCCGGGCAAGAGTTCG
>WBZR01003797.1_pt1 | contig 13085 bp, 11 predicted proteins | sample 5204231 | NCBI WGS metagenome assembly WBZR01 (sample SAMN12412403, study PRJNA552823) | activated sludge metagenome | isolation source: activated sludge from anammox sidestream of wastewater treatment plant... | place: USA: Virginia | collected 2017-08
CTCCTTCCTCTTCCTCGGGCCGACCGGCGTGGGAAAGACGGAGACGGTGCGCGCCCTCGCCGAGTGCCTCTTCGACGACGAGCGCTCCATGGTCCGGATTGACATGAGCGAGTATGGGGAGCGGCACACGGTGGCTCGGCTCATCGGCGCGCCTCCCGGCTATGTCGGGTTCGAGGAAGGCGGCCAACTCACCGAGGCCGTGCGGCGCAGGCCCTACTCGGTCGTGCTTCTCGACGAGATCGAAAAGGCACACGTGGAGGTCTTCAACGTGCTTCTCCAACTCTTGGACGACGGTCGTCTCACCGATGGGCACGGCCGAACCGTGGACTTCAAGAACACGGTCGTCGTGATGACGAGCAACATCGGGACGCAGTTCTATTCCGATGGGAGCGGGTTCGGTTCAGACTATGAGCAGATCAAGCCCAAAGTGCTCGGCGAGTTGAAGAACTGGTTCAGGCCCGAGTTTCTGAACCGCCTGGACGACATCGTGGTCTTCCGGCAGCTCGGTCCCGACCAAGTTCGGGAGATCGTCCGAATCCAGTCTCTGAAAGTTGCCGAAAGGCTCGCGGCCCAGAGGATCGAGGTCACATTCACGGAGGAGGCTCTGGCCGAGCTCGCCGCGATCGGATTCGATCCGGAGTATGGAGCGCGACCCATCAAGCGACTGATCCAGGACCGCGTGGTGAACCCCCTCGCTCGCAAGATTCTCTCGGGCGAGATCAAGGAGGGGCAACGGATCGAGGTCGCGCTGGAGGAGGGCGAGATCTCGATCCATCCCGTGAAGGCGGTCGAGGCAGGCTAGCGGTGAGGAAGGTTGGCTACCAACCAGCCGTGCTCCCGCAGCCACGCCTTGTCCATTTGCCACTCGGGCCACCATCGGTGGACGAGCGCCCAGAACCGTGAGGAGTGATCCCCCTGTTTCAGGTGGGCGAGCTCATGGATCACTACGTAGCGGCGCACCCGCTCCGGGGCCATGCCGAGACGCCAGTTCAGGCACACACGCCCGCCAGACGAGCACGATCCCCATCGTGTCCTCATCGCCCGGAGCGCGACCACGGTGGGCTGGAGTCCTGTTCGATCCGCCTCCGAAGCGACCAGATTCTTGAGGGCGCTCGCACACTCCTTCCTGAGGCCCGCGATGTCGCCGTCGAAGGGCGACCTCTCTCCCTCGAGCATGCGATAGCCGCGCCATGACTCCAGCGTTGCCCGTCGGGCTACCGCCACGTTCGCGTGGCGATCCACCCAAGGCCGGTTCGACTCTAGGAAGCCTAGTGCAAGGCCTAAGCCGACCCGGCTCGGCACGACCAGGTGGACGCCCAGGTCGTCCGCGACGACGCGAATCCTTCGTGCCCGTGGCGATCGGCGGACATCGGCGATCCCCGAGCTCACCCATCCTTGGAACCACGATGGCAGGTCTGACTTGGATCTCAAGTAGGCCATCCTACAAGGAGAAGACGCCCAAGACCAGGGCCCTGGGCGTCCATTGCGAGCCAAAGCGCGACTAGGGTTTGATGATGTCCCAGGTCCCCATGTCCACTCGACAGCCCCAGTTGCTGATCGAGGTCGGGCCGATCGCCTTGTAGGTGACTTGTGCCCGCACCACGTTCGTCCCCGATTCCACATACTGGCCGGGGTTCGAGGGCACGTTCACCGAGATCGTCGTGTCCGTGGTCGGGGCGTTCCTCGTGTCGAGAAGAACGTACTGGCCTGAGACGAAGTTGAAGAGCTCCACGGTCTGCTGCAACCCGACCGAGGTCGCCATGGATTCGAGGTTGAACGACATGGAGTTGATGACGTTCGTGCTGGCGAAGCCTTCTGTGACGAGCTGGATCGGGGCCTCGTTCTGGTTGATGACGATGCCCTTGTTCCCTTGTAGCCGATTATCGTCACTGAAGTGCAGGCTCCCGACGTTCCCGCCCACGTGCTGTCCCCGGAACCATTGATAGGTGACCGGGCGGATCGTCTCCAGCGTGCCGGACTGCCCGATGGCCGCGGTCAGCAAGAAGTTCGCCTCGTTGGGTGTGCCGTTGAACCAGTCCTGCTCCGTCTCGTCATAGATGCCGTTCGGCGCTGGATTGTAATCGAACCAGAAGAGGTCTTGCGAGGTTCCGATCAGGGGCTCGCCGTCCCCGCTGAAGATGGGGCTCATCTCTCCTTCGAGGAACGTGCCCTCGCCGAGCACGTGGTACTCGCGCCATTGCTGGGCGAAGTAGCACTGGTTGGCAGGCACGCGCATGTTGATCCGGTTGTCAGAATAGAGCGGCAATGTGAACTTGTAGGCCCCTGGCGATGGGAACTGGCTGGTGTTGATCCCGATCCCGTAGTCCCAAAGCTCGAGGTCAAAGGCGGAGACCCCGGCTCCCCGGCCCGCGGTGAAGTTCTGCCACGTGCGCAGCCTCAACATGACGGTTCCAGAGTTCCGCAAAGTGTTCACTCCTAGGGTCAGCGTGCGCCACTTCTGGTTGTTTCCGGCACTGATGATGAAGACATCGTCCAGCGCGCTCGCCATCTCGGGCGTGTAGAAGTAGTTGCTCCCCCGATCGTTGTTGTAGATGATCGTGTCTTGAGGCACCAAGTAGTCGAAGAGACCGGTCTTCTTCGGCGGTACGGGCTGCGACACGTCCCTGGCCGTGATCTTCTCGATCACGATCGGGATCTCGAATCCCCCGACGTGTTGCCATTCGCCGTTCGGGCCGCGATGTTTGCCATACACAACCTCGGCAGTGCCGTAAACGGTCTGAGCCAACCCGGTGCCTGCGAGGCACAAGACGGCAAACGAGCACAAGAATTGCTTCATGATTCCTCCAACCTCCCCGACAAAGGGTACACCAGCCAAGCGCGACTGAGATACCAGTTTTGCCGGTTCGTTGACGTTCAGACCCTCAGAAGGCGCTCAAAGTTCCGTCCTGTTCGAACTCGAAGGTCGCCACGACCGGGGTGTGATCGCTGGGACGCTCCCATGTCCGAGGATCGAGCGCCACTTCGCATCCCGTGCAGGAATCCACCAAGCCGGGCGAGGCGTAGATGTGGTCAATCCTCCAACCGAGGTTGCGCTGGAACCCGTTGGGGATCATGTACTCCCAGAAGGTGTAGTGGCCGTCCCCTTGCGTGAACCTTCGGAAGCAGTCTGTCCAGCCCAGCTCGGTGATCGCGGCGAGGCGCGATTTCTCTTCTGGGTGAAAGCCGACGGACCCCACATGGCGGTCGGGCTCATAGACATCGTCCTCGGTGGGGGCGATATTGATGTCGCCGAGCCACACGACGCGATCCTGGGGGCTATACCGCTCCCCCAGCGCCTTCTTGAACCGGTCCAGCCATGCGAGCTTGTAGGCGAACTTGTCGGTGCCCACCTTGGTGCCGTTCGGGACGTAGGTGTTCACGATGGCGACGCCGTCCACGACACAGTGCAGCACGCGCTTGTCGTCGAGCATTCCTTCGCCCGGTAACCCGGCTTCCACGGCCTCGATCGGCTGCCTCGCCAGCACCGCAACCCCGTGATACGACTTCTGCCCGTAGATCGCGCAGTAGTATCCCAGGGCTTCCAGCGGTTCGCGAGGGAACGAGCCGTCCTCCACTTTGATCTCCTGCAACGCGACCACGTCCGGGGCCGCCTCGGCGAGCCATCGCTCGAGCACGGGCATTCGCGCCCGGATCGAGTTCACGTTGAAGGTGGCGATTCGCATGCCCGAAGATTACCGTCGGCATGTTGCCCACACCCAGGCGCGAGTCAAGGCACATCGCCAGAAGTGGGCGGTACGCTTTGGATATGGACAGAGTGAACGCCGAGGGGATCCGTAGAAAGGATCTGCTCTGGGCGCTCCGCTCCCGGCGTATCGTCCTCTTGGCCCGGCGACGCTCGGAGTGTCTGCTGTGCCGCGGTCACCCCGTGGACGAGTCCGGGTTGTGTACGGTCTGCGCCTCTCAGGCGACCGAGCAAGAGGCCGAGCTCATCGAGCGGTGGAGGGCGGGCCAGGAGCCTTAGATGCAGGGTGCCTGGTGGCTGCTGACCTTCGCTCTCGCCTTCGTCCTCGTCTTGGCGTGGCGCTGGGCCAAGGGAAGTCGTGAGCACGGCTATCTGGCCGTGTCAGAGTACTGGGTCTATGCGAAAGGAGCCTCGATGCCTCGGATCGAACGGATCATGGAGTCCATGGTCAAGTCGAACCCGCTCAGCAAGCCCCACCGGCCCGCGATCACGACCCGCGAGGGGGTCCTCTTCTCCGATCTTCGGCTCCGCATGACCTCGGCCCGTCGGCAGGCGAACCCGCACGCCTTTAGGCACGACCTCTTTGAGCCGGACGCGGTCCCGAGCGGCGAGATCCTGGCCCTTCTAGCCCGATCCGATACCTTTATGCGCCTTCGATACTTGAGCGAGTCCCGGCTCGCGGACACGAGGCATCTCCAGTTCATGCCCCACCTTGCGGCGGCGGTGTGCAGGCTAGTGGACGGCACAATCGTCTATGACCCGGTCAGCCAGGCCTTTTACACTCCGGAGGCCTTCGACAAGCTCTTGGGCATGCAGGAGGGCGCGGAACGGCCCGAGGTCCATCTTAGAACCCTGAAGAAGGAAGGGCCGGACGGGGTGTGGTACGAGAGCCGTGGGCTTCGGAAGCTGGGGTGCAAGGAGCTACGGAGCGACTTCCAAGACACGGACAGCGACGTGATCGTGGATCACCTTCTGTGGGAGGTCTGCCTCCGCCTCTTTCAGGAGCCGGGATCGCTCGGCCCCTTCGAGATCGAAGCCTTCGGAGGGAGGTTCGTCGCCGATATCGAGCGGCAACGAGGGGAGACGAACCTCCTACGGTTGGGCCGGGTCCGCGATCCTCGTTAGACCCCGACCGGCAGGAAAACTTCCTGCTCGATCGTGCGGTCGCCAATCTGGGTCGTAAGGACGATCCTCCCGGTTCCTAGCTCGCCACGGGGCACCACGATCTCGAACGGAACCTTCGCCACGCCTCGGCTGTGATAGATCGTGTACTTGGATTCCTGTCCCTTCGTGACCGTCCAGGTCTCAGGACCCTGGATCCGGAGCACGCCGTCAATTCGGTTGCGGCCGTTGGACCGCACCACGATCTTGCCGCGAACGACCTGGGCACCGTCGCTGAACGGCAGCACCTTGGGCATGTCCGGCTCTAGATCCACGAGTTGTGCGACCCGGATGCTGGTCCGCAACACCGTGACTTCCCCGCCGGGCCGTGCCAATTCCAGCCTGAGGACCCGGTAGCCAGGCTCGGAGTCCTTGCGGACAGGGGACGCATAGTCGTAGACGGCCCCATTGTTTCGCCCCCAGCCTGGAAACGGGCCTTCGGTGACGGACATCACTCCGGCATTGTCCCCTTCGAGAGAGGCCGTGACCTTCTCGAAGACGACGTCCTCGCTGTCCCTCGACAGGAGGAAGCGGGCTTTGAAGTCGTCCTCCCGTGCGACGCTCCGGCTGGCCAGGTTGGGCTTCCACGAGAAGCCCGGAGGGAGCCCGATTCCCGCCTCGGTCTCCAACCGCACGATCGCCACGGGGCGAGGCAGATAGGCCGCGCCCATGTCGTTACCGGTCGGAATCGCGTCGATCCGGACGCCGATCCGGTCCCCTGCCTTGGGTGCGAGGTCGCGCCGAGGCTGGAACGCGAGCTCGATGCAGCCTGCGCCCACTGCGGCCCGTACGCTCTCGGCCGGGACGTCGGCGGGAAGCCACACCGGCCCGGCAGGATCGGTTGCGTCCAGGCTTCGGTACGAGACCTCGGGGCCCGCGCTCCCACGCCGGACGCGGAGTTCCAGGTTGTCGTCGCCTACGAGCCAGCCGTCGCCCTGCACGTCCAAGCTTACGACCAAGTCGCTCCCATCGGGGGCGCAGAGCCCGAAAAAGAGCTTGTCAGGCTCCCACTGCATGTAGGTCTGTGCGGAGCCGTTGTCGTAAAGCAGGTCCCATTCCGATGGATCCACTCGACCGTCAATGCGCGGAGTCAGCGCGATTCGAACGGGGTGGACGGGCACGAAGGCCCCGAGCGGACGGGGATCCTGCACGGCCATGGCCATGAGGGCGACCCAATTGGCTGGCATATCCTAAGGACAAGCCAGCCGAGGAAAACGATTCTGGACTAGGCCCCGTCTTCGGGCGCGGCTCCCGACACCGGCTCGTCTTCCACCGCTTCCGCTGTTTCTTCTGGGGCTTCCGGTTGTTCGGCGGCCGGGGCGGCCACGGCCGGCTCCTCACCCTTTTGGGCCCTGGCGAGCCTCTCGGCCTCGGCTTCTGCGGCCTCGACCTCGGGATCGAAGACCTGGACAAGAACCTTGATCTCGACCTTCGGGTGGACATCAATCTCCACCGTGTGGGTTCCCAGTCGCTTGAGGGGGTGGTTCAGAAGGATCGCCTTCTTCTCGAGCTTGACCCCGAGATCGCTCTCGATCTGGTCCACGATGTTTTGGTCCGTAACCGCGCCGAAGAGCTTGCCTGTCTCCTTCCCTACTTTGCTCTCATAGCGGATCAGCTTTCCGTCCAGCTTCTCCTTGACCTTCTCGGCCGCCGCCTCGGTACTGGCGAGGGAGGCTTCCAACTTTGCCATCCGGCGAGCGACCACCTCGAGCTGGGTCTTGTCCGCAGGCACGGCCATGCGGCGCGGGAAGAGGAAGTTTCTGGCGTAGCCAGGCTTCACGTTGACCACTTGGCCTTCCTTGCCCAGCTTGGGCACCGACTGTTTGAGAACGATCCTCATCGTGCTTCTTCCCTTACTTGCGTATCGTGACCCCGAGCGAGGGGGAGTTGCGCTCGAAAACCCGGTCTAGGCCGAACCAACCCGTCACGCTCCTTCCCAGGTCAATCCCGAGCCGCGCATCGAACCTCGGGTCGTTGAGGCCGAACACATCGGCACGCAACCCGACCCTCGGCGCGAGTGCGTAATCTACCCCAATGCCAGGCTTGCTCGCGTAGACTCCGTACCGAAGGTCCGTCCGAGAGCCGAACGAGCGTACGAACTGTAAGTTCACCTTGTTCGACTCGAAGGCGTCGTAAAGTCCCAGGCTCAACCGCTCCTGCCCGATCGGGATCGTTGCGTTGAGATCGGTCCTCAGCCGCCCTGGGCGGGTCTCGCCCATCACCGTCGCCTCAATCTGGACGCCGCTCGAGAAACCCTTGCCGCGCTCCGTGATGTCGTCCACGGTCTTGTTGAACTTCTTGATCAAGGAGTCCACCTCGTCGGCGAGGGAGTTCGCCTTCTTCATGAGGAGCGTGGCCTCTTCCGAGACCTTGACCCCGTTCTTGGCCATGAGTTCTGCGTCCGCCGCGACACGGGTGCCCGAAGCGGAGATCACCTTCACGTTCTCCAGGGTCTCGTCAATGCTCGCCCGCATCTTCGGGTCGTTTGCCATGGCCCTCAGGTCGCCGACCAGGCCCCGCCCGTCGTTCACGGCGGCTTGCAGCGAGTCCATCAGGGCGGTCGTCTTGCCTTGCAGCTCGCCGGACGCGACGAGCTTGCGGACCTCGGTGCTCACCGCCTGGAGGTTGGCCAGGCTCGCCGACGCGGATCGGAGCGACTGCTCCATCACCGACTGGTTGCGTGCGAGGAGCGTGTCCACCCGCCCGGCGACGCCGCCGAAGCGGGCTGTCGTGCGGTCGAGCGAGCCGATCAGTTGCTTGACCCCTTGCTTGAGCTCTTCGTCCTCGACGGTCTGGCGCACGGCCACGAGGGTCCGGTTCATCTCATCGAGGGTCGAGTCGAGGTTCAGGCCCATGGATTCGAGCGGCGAGGCGAGCGCACCGCGGATCACGCTACCGGGCATGAGCCGGCCGCTGGCCGCGGTCCCGTGGAGCAGCACCCGGGTGTCCCCGATAGCGAGTAGCGAGGCGGGCACTACGGCCACGGAGTCTCTAGGCAGGGCGGTCCCCGCCTCGATGGAGAGGGCAAGCCGGGCCCTGCCCTCTGGGGTCAGGTTGACCTTTTCGACCTGGCCCACCTGGACTCCTGCAAGCATCACCGGCGAGCCGACCGCCACCCCGCCCGCGTCGTCGAACTCGGCGAAGTAGGCGTCGGTCTTCGGGGCGAACAGGCCTGCCTGGAGCACGTTGAGCGCGGCCAGACCGAGCACGCCGAAGAGCACAACGAACGCCCCGACTTTGGCCGCCGACGTCATGACGGTGATTCTAGCAGGAACACAAACGCATCAGCACTGGTCTCGGAAACGAAACGCGGAGCGATTCTCAAAATGGAACTTGCGGATTGGTTGAATGCCCCCGTCTCGAAGCCTTCTGAATTCGGTCGTCCGCTTCCGCCCAAGGCCAGCTAGGGTCAATGAGGGAGGCTAGTTGACCAAGACGTTCGATCGGGCCGGCTACGTTGTGCAGGATCGGCGGAGGATTGGGCTCCGTACAGACGCGCGCATGCGGCAACCCGTGGGCATTCCCTCCCGCGAAGAATCCGCTGGTGATTCCAACAGGCCGACAGACCCCCCCCAAGTGAGTCTAGATGGAGTTCCAGGGCACTCTGGGGCCCCTTGGTCCGTCTAACGGAATAGTTGAGCACAGGGCCAAGCCCGTCCGACAATTGACGGAGGCGAGTCCAGGTTCGACCGAGAAACGAGGAAAAGACAACGTATGTGGCAACGCTTCACAGAAAGGGCACGCAAGGTCGTGTACTACGCCCAAGAGGAGGCACAGAAGTTTGGTGAGGGCTATGTCAGCACCGAGCATCTCCTGCTGGGCCTGGTGCGGGAGACCGATAGCGTCGCCTCCCGGGTGCTCGAGCGCCTGGGGGTAAGCCTGGGCCGAATCCGGTCGGAGGTGGAGAAGCAGCTGCCTCGAGGCGACCAACGCCCGGGCCACGAAGTTGCGCTGACACCCCGAGCGAAGCGGGTCATTGACCTTGCCTATGACGAGGCAAGGAACCTCAACAACAATTACATCGGAACCGAGCACGTCTTGCTCGGTCTGATCCGAGAGGGCGACGGCCTTGCCGGCCGGGTCCTCGCCAAGCTCGGCGTGGAGCTGGAACGCTCCCGCCGAGAGGTGATGGCGCTCCAGGACAACGAGACGCAAACCCGCCCCGGTGGAAGGAGCGGTTCGAGCAGCTCGAACAAGACGCAAACGCTCGACGAGTTTGGCCGCGACCTCACAGAGCTAGCCCGAGAGGGAAAGCTCGACCCGGTCGTCGGCAGGCACCAAGAGATCGAGCGGGTCATGCAGATCCTGAGCCGCCGCACCAAGAACAATCCGTGTCTCATCGGCGAGCCCGGTGTCGGAAAGACGGCCATCGCAGAAGGATTGGCCCTCCGCATCGTGAGCGGCGACATCCCCGACCTGCTGAAGGACAAGCGGTTGGTCGCGCTCGACCTCGCCAGCCTCGTCGCTGGTACCAAGTACCGAGGCGAGTTTGAGGAGCGGATGAAGAAGGTCATGGAGGAGGTGCGCCGGGCCGAGGGCCAGGTCATCCTCTTCATTGACGAACTCCACACCCTGGTGGGCGCCGGCGCCGCCGAGGGCGCCATTGACGCGAGCAACATCATGAAGCCCGCCCTCTCGCGTGGCGAGTTGCAGTGCATCGGCGCCACCACCCAGGACGAGTTTCGCAAGTACATCGAGCGCGACGCCGCCCTCGAGCGCCGTTTCCAAGCCGTCAAGGTGCGAGAGCCGAACGAGGAAGAGGCCATCGAGATCCTCAAGGGCCTTCGCGAGCGCTATGAGGCCCACCACGACGTCAAGATCACCGACGAGGCCATCGTGGCGGGAGTCGAGCTCAGCCAAAGGTATATCACGGATCGGACGCTGCCCGACAAGGCGATTGACCTGATTGACGAGGCCGCGTCGCGCCTCCGCCTCCAGCTTTCCCTGCCACCGGCCGAGATCCGTGAGGACAAGGCCAGGCTGAGCCGGATGAGGTCAGAACTCGACCACCTCCGCCGCCACGACCCCGATGGAGAAGAGTTCCGCAGGCTCGAACAGGATATTGACAACCTTGACTCCACCCTCGCCGATCGCGAGGACGAGTGGCAGGCCCAGCCCAAGCCGGAGGCCGTGATCGGCGAGCCGGAAGTGGCCCAGATCGTCCAGAGCTGGACCGGAATCCCGGTCATGCGCCTGGTCGAGTCCGAGTCCCAGAAGCTGCTCAAGATGGAGGACGACCTCCACGAGCGGATCATCGGCCAGCACGACGCCGTCGTCGGTGTCGCCAGGGCGATCCGCCGCTCACGGAGCGGCCTCAAGGATCCCAAGCGGCCGATCGCCAGCTTCATGTTCCTAGGCCCCACAGGAGTTGGCAAGACCGAACTCGCCAAGGCCTTGGCCGAGTACCTCTATCAGAAGGACTCCTCCATGGTCCGCATAGACATGTCGGAGTACATGGAGCGGTTCTCGGTGAGCCGACTCGTCGGCGCGCCTCCAGGCTACGTCGGATATGACGAGGGCGGTCAGCTCACCGAGCAGGTTCGTAGGAACCCCTACAGCGTCGTGCTCCTCGACGAGATCGAGAAGGCGCACCCCGACGTCTTCAACATTCTCCTGCAGGTGATGGAAGACGGCCAACTCACTGATTCGCAGGGACGGACCGTGGACTTCCGAAACGTGATCCTCATCATGACGAGCAACGTCGGCGTCCGGCCGATCGAGCTCGACAAGGGCCTCGGGTTCAGGAACATCGAGGTGGACGTCAACGACCCCAAGATGTACGAGTCCATGAAGGCGAAGATGCTCGAGGAGCTGAAGAAGGGCTTCCGACCCGAGTTCTTGAACCGCGTGGACGAGGTCATCGTGTTCCACCACCTGACCAAGGAGGAGATCCTGCAGATCGCGGACCTCTACCTGGCACGTGTCAACCGCCAGGCCAAAGAACTGGGAATCTCCCTCGACCTCAGCGAGGAGGTGAAGTCTTTGCTCGTGGAGAAGGGCTACGACCCGAACCTCGGGGCCAGGCCGCTCAGGCGGGCCGTCCAGCGCTACATCGAGGACCCGCTCAGCGAAGAGCTACTCAACGAGAACTTCGCCGAAGGCGACCACATCGTGGCCGAGCTGGGCGAGAATGAGACTGTGGTCTTCCGCAAGAAGAAGGCTCGCGAGCTCGCAGGTTCGAAGAACTAGCGTCCTCTCGGCTCGATCCCAGGTGCATGACTCATGCGCTTGGGATCCCTCGTTCATGAGGGGCCTCGATTGATGATGAAGACCAAGGATCCACGGTCTCGCGCATCGCCTTTGATGGGAGGATGGATTGCCTGCCTGCGCCGCTCTCCGCCCCGAGGCTCCGACAACGGGCATCCGGCCGCCGAGGGCGCGATCGACTACCTCAACCACCGCGTCGCCTTCACCGTGAACCACGCCGAAAAGGTCGTCCTTGCCCAGGGCCTGAGCGCCGACCTCTGAGCAGGCAGGCAGCGTATCCACGGAGGCCAGGACGCGTGAAGTCTGGCTCGAAGCGAACCGTTTGCGATACACAGGCGTATACTATGATTACTATGCTCACCATCGGGCATCGGGCATTGGCCGGTGTGTGCATTTCCCTCGGGCTGTGCCTTCCCGCTGAAGCAGGCCACTACGTAGTCTCGTACTCGGGCGGAAGTGTGACTACCACGGGGACCAACCCGATTTGCGGCCGTACTCTTTCGTACTCGACGAATCCGCAGACGGGTTGGTACGGCGGCTCGGGAACTGCGGGCGTTTGCATAGATCCACCTCCCGTTCCTGGATCCGGAACCGTCGTGTGCCAAGGCGTCGTGACAATGACCTTCACGTGGATCAAGGACGCTCCCGAAGATCTGGAGGAACCGCCCGGCAGCGTGATTGTCAAGAAAACAAGCACTGCAAGTTGGGCGGGCGACGGCGGAACAGCCGCGAACGGCCTCGGCGATCCCGCGCTTCCTTTAAGCGGGTTCACCCAGACGTCTACCGGCGTGAAATGGGTCGCCATCAATGAGCCCGGGCTTGTTTTCTCGCTCACGATCGATCCGGCTGCGTCCTGTACGTTTGAACTCGGCGGTTCGTCCGGGATGAACTCGGGTAGTGCGGGAGTCAGCGTCAAGGCCGAAAGTTTCCCGATCCGAATCCAGTTCGCGGGCACGACAGAGATGAACGGGCCCTCAATCCTGATCGGCCAAAGGCTTGTGTCTACGGTCGTGGGCATTCCCGGCGAGGTGCTGGACGACGACCCGAGCATCGAGCCCAACGACTCGTACACCTGGGAAGAACCGCCGGGCAGGCCGTTCCTCGACTACAGACCAGACCTCATGCCTACGACATTCCAGGCTTGGGTCGACCCTGGCGCTCCGAGCATGGAAGCGTACTTTTCAAGTGCTCTCGATCCTGACAAGAAAGTCCAAGACTCCGTACAGTACACGGTTCGTTGCGTCGTGCAGCTTCCCAAGTTTGGTCTCACGCTACACCCGAAACGGGAGGTCAAGGTCCACCGTCCGATCTATGAATACTCGACAGGTAACGGCGGCGGTGAACCAAGAATCGGCAGCATGTACCTGCTGCGGCGGTTACCCAACAATTTGTACGTCGTTGACGAGACCAACCCGGAATGGTTCAAGCTCTGGGGCCAGCCGCCACCGGTTCCGCACCTGCCCGGCTATAAGGTTGGGGCGGCGGTGAGGCTCCAGGTGCTCGAGCCGACAGGGTTCGGGCCCGAGGTTGGGCAGTGGAACTACACCCAGAAGGGATGGCTAAAGTTCCATCTCAAAGATGCTGCCGGGAACAGCTTTCACAACACGGACTGGGGCATCGAGGGCCTGGACGGCTCGTTCCCTTACCCACAGGACGGCGGCCCGTGGCCGGCCGGGGCGACTCACCGAATGTGGGTCGACTCCCCTGGCGTCAACGTTGCGCCGAGCCCATACGAGTGGTGGGACATGCGTGACCGGTTCTGGCTGTACGTGTTCTACAAGCCTCCTGGCTCGGTCTCGCGGTGGGTGCCGATCGTGGTCCACCCGTGGCTCTGCGGAGGGCTGGCCGTGAAAGGGGCGAGCAGTTGGACCGCCTCGAACCAGGACAGCGCCTTCCTGGCCAAGGGCCACTACCCGTGGCCGCTCCCCATGTGGAACCGGTTCCTCGACGGAACTCAGATTACGTCCGGAGCCCCACCGCCGTAAGCGATGTCGCCCGACAAAACCGACATAGA
>WBZR01003800.1_pt1 | contig 13082 bp, 11 predicted proteins | sample 5204231 | NCBI WGS metagenome assembly WBZR01 (sample SAMN12412403, study PRJNA552823) | activated sludge metagenome | isolation source: activated sludge from anammox sidestream of wastewater treatment plant... | place: USA: Virginia | collected 2017-08
CACCAAGACGCTGCAGGACCAGCTCTTTCGGCGCGACCTTCCGACGATCCGGCAGGCGCTCGGGCTTCCGCTCGCCATCGCGCTGCTGAAGGGACGGGCGAACTATGTCTGCCACCATCACCTCGCACGCAACCGCGAGGATGGGCGCCTGCCGAGCCGCGAAGCGGCGCACGATCTGCAAGTCATCGCCGGGTTCGCGCGGCGCAGCCAGACCGGCGACAAGGCGGAGCTCCCCGAGATCCCGGAGGATTCGGAGGCCTGGGCGCTCGCCACGTCGAGCCGCGACAACTGTCTCGGCCAGAGCTGCGCCCACTTTCGCGAGTGCTTCGTCATGCGCGCGCGCCGGGACGCGCTCGCGGCCGAGGTCGTGGTGGTGAACCACCACCTGTTCTTCGCCGACGTCGTGCTGCGCGACGAGGGAATGGCGGAGCTGCTGCCGACCTGCGACACGGTGATCCTGGACGAGGCGCATCAGCTGCCGGACACGGCCACGCTCTTCTTCGGCCAATCCGTCACGACAGGCCAGGCGCTCGATCTCGGCCGCGACGTGCTCGCCGAGGCGCTTGCCGAAGCACCCGACGTTCCGGAGCTGCGCGAGCTCGTGCGGGCGCTGGAGCGCGCCGCGCGCGATCTCCGCCTCGCAATCGACCTCAAGGATGGCCGGCTCCCGGCGGCCGCGCTCGCGCGGAACGAGGCGTTCTGCGGGGGCACTGCGCGCCTCGCCGCCGCCACCGGCCGGCTCGCTGCGGCGCTCGCGGCGCTTGCGGAGCGCGGTGAGGGCACCGCCAACTGCGCCGAGCGCGCTCGCGCGCTCGGCGATCGACTGGAGGCGTGGCGCAGCGACGCGGGCGAGGAACGCGTGCGTTGGGTCGAAGCGCGCACGCACTCGCTCGCGCTGCACGCCACGCCGCTCTCGGTGGCACCGATCTTCCGCCGCCAGATCGAGGAGCGGCCGCGCGCATGGATCTTCACCTCGGCCACGCTCGCCGTGGACGGGGACTTCTCCCACTTCCAGCGCATGCTCGCGCTCGAGGACGCCGACACGGCGAGCTGGGGCAGCCCTTTCGACTACGCGAACCAGGCGCTCCTCTACCTGCCGCGCGCGCTGCCGGAGCCGAACAGCGCGGCGCACACCGACGCGGTCGTGGACGCCGCGCTGCCGGTCATCCGGGCGAGCGGTGGCCGTGCGTTCCTGCTGTTCACGACGCTCCGCGCGATGCGGCACGCGCACGTGCGCCTCGGCGAGGCGCTGCGCGAGAGCGGCCTTGCATTCCCGCTCCTCGTGCAGGGCCAGGGAACCCGCAGCGCGCTGCTCGAGCGCTTTCGCCGTCTGCGCAACGCCGTGCTGGTGGGTGCAGCGAGCTTCTGGGAAGGCGTGGACGTCCGCGGCGAGGCGCTATCGGTCGTCGTGATCGACAAGCTGCCGTTCGCGCCGCCGGACGATCCGGTGTTCGCCGCGCGGCTGGCAGCGCTGAAGCGCGCCGGCCGCAACGCCTTCCTCGAGCTGCAATTGCCGGCCGCGGCGCTGCTCCTGAAGCAGGGCGCCGGCCGGCTCATTCGTGACGAACAGGACCGCGGCGTCCTGGTCATCTGCGATCCGCGCCTGGTGACGCGCGGCTACGGGGCTCAGCTGATCGCGAGCCTGCCGCCGATGCGGCGCACGCGCGAGCTGGACGATGTTCGCAGCTTCTTCGCCGCGGCTGCGCCCGCACGCGACGTCGCGGCGGCTGGGTAGCGGGCCGGCATTCGAGCGCTCGCTGGCCGGCGGCCGGTGGGTCCCGCTAGTTCCGCGGCTTCCAGACCTGCCACCAGGCCGGCTCGGGGACGACCGCGCCGCCCTGCAGGAGCTTGCTGTTCGGAAAGTTCGTGCTCAGCACGCGCTCCGCGCCGTCGCGGAGATCCTTCATGCCGAGTCGATCGTAGGCGCGTACCATGATGTAGAGCGCTTCCTCGGTCGCCGGCGTCTCCGGATAAGTCTTCACGGCGAACTGCGCCCGGTTCGCCGCCGCCACGAAAGCGCCTCGCCGGTAGTAGTAGCGCGCGACGGATACCTCGTGCGAGGCAAGTCCGTTCACCAGGTAGTTCATCCGGTCGATCGCGTCGGGAGTGTACTTGCTCTTCGGATACTTGGTCACGAGCTCCTTGAACGCCGTGAACGAATCGTGCGCCGAGCGGGGATCGCGGTCCGCGGGGTCCTCGGACATCAGCCGCGCGAGCGCGCTCTGGTCCTCGTAGAAGCTGACGACGCCCTTCAGGTAGTACGCGTAGTCGACGTTCGGGTGATTGGGGTGCAGCTTGATGAAGCGATCGCACGCGGCGGTCGCCGAGGCCGGATCGCCGTTGCGGTAGTAGGCGTAGGCGATTTCCAGCTGAGCCTGCTGCGCGTAGCGCCCGTAGGGAAACCGCGCCTCGAGCTTCTCGAAGTACGAGATCGCGGTCTCGTAGTTGCCGCTGGAGAGCTCGTCCTTCGCCTCGGTGTAGAGCCGTTGCGCCGTCCAGCCGACCGTCGGGTCGTCGGCGCTGAACCTGCCGCAGCCTGCGAGCAGGACGATGAGCAGAACCGCTAAACTACGCCACATGTTGCGAACCGATCGGGAAATGACGACTTCGAACAGGCGCACAGGTCCTCGCAACCAGCCGCGCCGAGACCCGCGCGAGACGCCGCCGCGTCCGCCCGCACGGAAGGACGCACGCGGCAAAGCGCTCCGGGATGCGGGCGACCGACGCCGCCTGGGAACGTCGGGCGCGCCGGATTATAGCGCCGCCGTCGACCGGCGAGTCCCCGACCAACTTGCCGGCCTGCGGCTCGACCAGGCCCTCGCGCGCATGTTTCCAGAGCACTCCCGCAGCCGCATGCAGGCGTGGCTGCGCGAGGGAAGGATCACGGTCGACTCGGCGCGCGTCGAGGGCAAGCGCAAGGTGTGGGGCGGGGAGCGCGTGCGCCTCGAGTCCGGCGTTGCGCCGCGCGAGACGGCCGCGCAGCCCGAAGCCATCCCCCTCGACATCGTCCACGAGGACGAAGCGCTCCTCGTGATCGACAAGCCGGCCGGGCTGGTCGTGCACCCGGGCAGCGGCAATTGGCGCGGAACGCTGTTGAACGCGATCCTGCACCACGCACCGCAGACCGCCGCGCTGCCGCGCGCGGGGATCGTCCATCGCCTGGACAAGGACACGAGCGGGCTGCTCGTGGTCGCAAAGACGCTTGCGGCGCAGACGGCGCTCGCGCGCCAGCTGCACGCGCGCACCGTGCGGCGCGAGTACGTCGCGCTCGTCCACGGGAAGCTCGCGATGAGCGGGACGGTGGACGCGCCGATCGGGCGCCACCCGGTGCAACGCACCCGCATGGCGGTCGCCGCGCGCGGCAAGCCGGCGCGCACGCACTATGCGGTCCTGCGCCGATTCGCAAACGCGACGCTGGTGCAGTGCCGCCTGGAAACCGGGCGCACGCATCAGATCCGCGTGCACATGCACGCCATCGGCCATCCGCTCGTCGGCGACCCGGTGTACGGCAGGCGCACGGGGGTCGCCGCGGCGCTCGCGGCGTTTCCACGCCAGGCGCTGCATGCCGCGCGCCTCGCGCTGACGCACCCGGTGACGCGGTCGGAGGTGTGCTGGGAATCGCCGCTGCCGGCGGACATCCGGACGCTCCTGGATTCGATCGGTTGAGCGCACCTTTCCCGCACGGCTGGATCGCGCCGCAATGGCCTGCGCCAGCGCACGTGCGCGCGGTCTCGACCACTCGCGCGGGCGGCTGCAGCCACGGCGCTTACGCATCGCTCAACCTGGGCACGCGCGTCGGCGACGACCCGGGCGCGGTCGAGCGCAACCGCGAGGTGCTGCGCGGCGCATTGCACGTCGAGCCGCTCTGGCTGCACCAGGTCCACGGCACCGAAGTCGTCGACGCGGAAAGCGCACCGCCGCTCGCGCACGCGGATGCCGCGGTGTCGCGCACGCGCCATCGGGTCTGCGCGGTACTCACCGCGGACTGCCTCCCGGTGCTGCTGGCCGATCGCGCGGGCGAGGTCGTGGCCGTCGCGCATGCGGGCTGGCGCGGGCTGGCGGGAGACGCGCGCGGGGGAATCATCGAGGCGACCGTCGCGCGCATGAACGTGCCCGGCGATCGGCTCGTCGCCTGGCTCGGACCGGCGATCGGCCAGGCCGCCTACGAGGTCGGTGAGGACGTGCATCGCGCGTTCGTGGGGCCTGATCCGGCTGCGGCCGCCGCGTTTCGTGCCGGCCGCGCCGGGAAATTCCACGCCGATCTCGCCGCGCTCGCGCGACGCCGTCTCGAGGCCGCGGGCGTGACCGCGGTGTACGGGGGCGGCTACTGCACGTTCAGCGACCGCGAGCGGTTCTTCTCCTATCGACGCGACGGCGCGACCGGGCGGATGGCGACCCTCATCTGGCTCGATTGATGACCACCCTCGCGTACATCACGGCGGCGAGCGTCCTGGGCGCGGTGCTGTCGATCGTGTGCGCCGCGCTCATCTCGTACGCAGCGCCGCAGAAATGGGTGAGCGCGCTCGTGAGCCTCGCCATCGGCGCCTTGCTCGGCGCCGCCTTTCTCGAGATCCTGCCCCATGCGCTGGAGACCCCAGGCGGCGAACGCACCGTCCCGGCGACGGTGCTCGGCGGCATCCTGGGCTTTTTCCTGCTCGAGAAGCTCGTGCTCTGGCGCCACTATCACTTCGGCGATGAGAGCGCCGGCCAGGAGGAAACCTCGCTCCGTGCGCCCGTGGCGCACGATCACGGCCGGTCCGGGCTGCTGATCCTGCTGGGGGACGGCTTCCACAACTTCGTCGACGGCGTGCTGATCGCGGCGGCGTTCATGGAGAGTTCCGCGCTCGGCGTGGTGACGGCCACCGCGGTGATCGCCCACGAGATCCCGCAAGAGGTGGGCGACTTCCTGATCCTGCTGCACTCGGGCTACACCCGCGCGCGCGCTTTCGTGCTCAATCTCGCTTCCAGTCTCGCGATGTTCGTCGGCGCGCTCGGCGCCTACTTCGCCCTCCGGCAGCTGCAGGGCTGGATCGACACCATGCTCGCGATCGCCGCCGCCAGTATGATCTACGTGGCGGTGGCCGACCTCATCCCGTCCCTGCACAAGCGGACGGAACTGCGCGCCACCGTCCAGCAGGTGCTGCTGATCGGGCTCGGGGTGCTGCTCATCTGGGTGACCGGCGAGTGGGCCCACGGGTAGGGAACCCTTGATGCGTAACGGAAAATCGGCCTGCCTCCCACTTTCTTGACACGCCGTTTGTGCGGTGCAATACTGCGTCGTATCACCGCGCTAATTTGCTGTTGCAGAAAGGAAAGTTGGCAACGCCTGCCTTCTCCCAGGCCGACCCGTCGGCACGAGCCGGATCGGCGGTCTTGAACGGGCTGCTGCAATGGCTCGCGAGCGGCCCTGACGCCGACGTATCCAGGCAGCTGGCGGAATGGTCGACGCAGTCCGCGCGCGCGGTCGAGCTCTATGCTGCGCACCACAAACGGACCGCGGCGCTCTGGGGCGCGACGTTTGCGCGCGACGCCGGGGGCGCGGACGCTCAGGAGCGCGAGACGGTGGCGCGGCCCGATCCGGGTGATCGTCGGTTCGCGGCCGCCGAGTGGCGGAACGACGCGTACTTCGACTTCATCAAGCAGAGCTATCTCCTCAACGCGCAGTTCCTCGCCGAGCTGGTCGAATCCGCCGAGATCGAGCCGCGCGCCAAGGGCCGGCTGCGCTTCTACGCCCGCCAACTGATCGACGCGGCGAGCCCCGCGAACTTCGCCGCGACCAATCCCGAGGTGCTGCGCCTCGCGCGCGAGACGAACGGCGAGGCCGTCACGCGCGGCGCGCAAAATCTCCTCGGCGACTTCAGCCGCGGCCGCATCTCGACGACCGACGAATCCGCGTTCGGCGTCGGCCGCAACATCGCGGTCACGCCCGGCACGGTGATCTTCGAGAACGAGCTGATCCAGCTCATCCAGTACGCGCCGGCGGGCGCGGCGGTGCGCCGCCGCCCGCTGGTCATCGTTCCGCCGTGCATCAACAAGTTCTACGTGCTCGATCTCACGCCGGAGAACTCGTTCGTGCGCTACGCGGTGGAGCGGGGCAACACGGTGTTCATGGTCTCGTGGCGCAACCTCACCTCCGAGCTCGGGCACCTGACGTGGGACGACTACGTCCGCGACGGCGTGATCAAGGCCCTCGAGATCGCGCGGGAGGTCGCCAAAGCGGATCAGGTGAACGCGCTCGGCTTCTGCGTCGGCGGGACGCTGCTCGCGTCCGCGCTCGCCGTGCTCCTGGCGCGCGGCGACGACTGGGCCGCGAGCCTGACGTTGCTCGCGACGCTGCTCGACTTCTCCGACGCGGGAGAGATCGGGCTCTTCGTCGACGAGGCGAGCGTCGCCGCGAAGGAGGCCGAGATCGGGCGCGGCGGCATCATGGAGGGCCGCAACCTCGCCTTCGTGTTCTCGATGCTGCGCGCGAACGACCTGGTGTGGTCGTACGTGGTGAACAACTACCTCAAGGGCCGCTCGCCCGAGCCGTTCGACATCCTGTACTGGAACGCCGACTCGACCAATCTCGCCGGCCCCTGGTACTGCTGGTACGTGCGCAACATGTATCTGGAGAACCGGCTGCGCGAGCCTGCGGCCCTGACGGTGTGCGGCGAGCCGGTGGATCTCGGCCGGCTGCGGATGCCGGCATACGTTCTCGCGACCCGCGAGGACCACATCGTGCCGTGGCGATCGAGCTATGCGGCGACCGCACTGCTCAAGGGCCGCACGCGGTTCGTGCTCGGTGCGAGCGGCCACATCGCCGGCGTGGTCAACCCGGCGTCGAAGAATCGCCGGAGCTACTGGACGAGCGAGTTCCTCGCCGCATCGCCCGACACGTGGCTGAAAGGCGCACGCGAGGTGAGGGGAAGCTGGTGGGGCGACTGGGACGGCTGGCTCGCGCGGTTCGCCGACGGCGAGACGCCCGCGCCGGAGCGTCCCGGCGGCGGCGAGTACGAGCGCATCGAGGATGCCCCCGGGCGCTACGTGCAGTTCCGGGTGGTGTGAACAGTGGGCTTGGCGGCCCGTAATCGTGAAGGAGCGTACGAATGACCGATGTCGTGATTGTGGCGGCGGCGCGCACCGCGGTGGGGAGCTTCAACGGGGCGCTGGCGAAGTTTCCGGCGGCGGATCTCGGCGCCCACGTGATCAAGGCGCTCCTGGCGCAGACCGGGATCAAGCCCGATCAGGTTTCCGAGGTGATTCTCGGTCAGGTCCTGACCGCGGGGGTTGGCCAGAATGCGGCGCGGCAGGCCGCGCTGAAGGCCGGGCTGCCCGACATGGTGCCCGCGATGACCATCAACAAGGTGTGCGGCTCGGGCCTCAAGGCGACGCACCTCGCGGCGCAAGCCATCAAGGCCGGCGATGCGGAGATCGTGATCGCCGGCGGGCAGGAGAGCATGAGCCAGGCGCCGCATGTGATGATGGGCTCGCGCAACGGGTTCCGGATGGGCGACGCGAAGCTGCAGGACTCGATGATCGTGGACGGGCTGTGGGACGTCTACAACCAATACCACATGGGAGTCACCGCGGAGAACGTCGCGAAGAAGTACGGGATCGGCCGCGAGGAGCAGGACCGCTTCGCGTACGAGTCGCAGCGCAAGGCCGAGGCGGCACAGAAAGCCGGCCGGTTCGCCGACGAGATCGTGCCGCTCGAGATCCCGCAGAAGAAGGGCGCGCCGGTCGTGTTCGACGCGGACGAGTATCCGAAGCACGGCACCACGGTCGAGACGCTCGCCGCGCTGCGCCCGGCGTTCGACAAGCAGGGCACGGTGACCGCCGGCAATGCATCGGGCATCAACGACGGCGCCGCGGCCGTGGTGATGATGTCAGCCGCGAAGGCGAAGTCGCTCGGTCTCGCGCCGCTCGCGCGGGTGCGCGCGTACTCGTCGGCCGGCGTGGACCCGAAGCTCATGGGGATGGGGCCGGTGCCGGCGTCGAAACTCTGCCTGTCGAAGGCCGGCTGGACCAAGGACGAGCTCGACCTCATGGAGATCAACGAGGCGTTCGCCGCGCAGGCCTGCGCGGTGAACAAGGAGATGGGCTGGGACACCTCGAAGATCAACGTGAACGGAGGAGCGATCGCGATCGGCCACCCGATCGGCGCGTCGGGCTGCCGCATCCTGGCGACGCTGCTCCACGAGATGCGCCGCAGGAATGCCCGGAAAGGCCTCGCGTCGCTGTGCATCGGCGGCGGCATGGGCGTTGCCCTGGCGATCGAGCGGTGAGGCCGGGTCAGGCACGGCCGAAGACCATCGGACACGGCGGAGGAAGCGGCGTATGACCGAGCGGGTCGCATTCGTTTCCGGCGGGATGGGCGGCATCGGGACCGCGATCTGCAAGCGCCTTGCGCGCGACGGCAGGAGAGTCGTCGCGAACTGCCTTCCCGACTACGAGAAGAAGGACGATTGGCTGCACGCGATGCGCGGCCAGGGCTATGCCGTGTACGCGGCCGAGGGCAACGTCGAGGACTACGACTCCTGCGACGAGATGTTCCGCAACGTGCGCGCGGCGGTCGGCCCGGTGGACATCCTGGTGAACAACGCCGGTATCACGCGCGACGGCGTGTTCCGGCGCATGACGCCGTCCGACTGGTATGCGGTGATCAACACCAACCTGAACTCGGTGTTCAACGTGACGCGCCAGGTCGTCGACGGCATGATGGAGCGCGGCTGGGGCCGGATCGTCAACATCTCGTCGGTCAACGCACTGAAGGGCCAGTTCGGCCAGACGAACTACTCGGCCGCGAAGGCCGGCATGCATGGATTCTCGAAGGCGCTCGCGCAGGAGGTGGTGAAGAAGGGCGTGACGGTGAACACGCTCTCGCCGGGCTACGTGAACACCGACATGGTGCGCGCGATCAAGCCGGAGATCCTGCAGAATATCGTCGGGTCCATTCCGATGGGGCGCCTCGCGGAGCCCGACGAGATCGCCGGCCTGATCGCCTACCTGTGCTCGGACGAGGCCGGCTACATCACCGGCGCGAACATCTCGATCAACGGCGGCCTGCACATGGAGTGAGGCGGGCCGAATAGCCGCGCCGGATGCGTGCCATAATCGCGCTCGACGACATTCCCGGCCTTCGGGCAGCGAGGGTCGGAGCACCGGCACCGAGGAGGAGGCGATGGCGCAGAGAGTGGCCCTGATCACGGGCGGAATGGGAGGCCTTGGCGAGACGATCAGCACCAAGATGCACGACGCGGGCTACCGGGTCGTGGTGACGCACTCGCCGACGAACAAGAGTGCCGCCGCTTGGAGCGGCGAGATGAAGGCGCGCGGCTACGATTTCCATCCGGTGCCGGTCGACGTGTCGGATTTCGATTCCTGCCAGCAGTGCGTCGCCCGGGTGCAGGCGGAGGTCGGTCCGATCGACATTCTGGTCAACAATGCCGGCATCACGCGGGACATGACCTTCAAGAAGATGGGCAAGCCCGACTGGGACGCCGTGATGAAGACCAACCTGGACAGCGTGTTCAATATGACGAAGCCGGTGTGCGACGGCATGGTCGAGCGCAACTGGGGCCGCATCATCAACGTCTCGTCGGTGAACGGGCAGAAGGGTGCTTTCGGCCAGACCAACTACTCGGCCGCGAAGGCGGGGATGCACGGGTTCACGAAGGCGCTCGCGCTCGAAGTGGCGCGGAAAGGTGTGACGGTGAACACGATCTCGCCCGGCTACATCGGCACCAAGATGGTGATGGCGATTCCGAAGGACATCCTGGAGACGAAGATCGTCCCGCAGATTCCGGTGGGACGGCTCGGCAAACCAGAAGAGGTCGCCGGCCTGATCATCTATCTGTGTTCCGAGGAGGCGGCGTTCGTGACGGGCGCGAACATCGCGATCAACGGCGGCCAGCACATGTATTGAGCGTCGCGCGGCCCGCCGGCAGGGCGGGCCGCGCAACATGGAAGCGCTGCCGGGCCGTCGCCGCCCGGCAAGGAAACGGCAGGGGTCTGATGGAGCTACTTGTTCGATGCGCCGCGCACCATCTGCTCGGCGGCGGTCTTCATGGCCGCCTCGGAGAGCTGCGCGAACTGCCGCGTCGCCTTGTTCAGACTGTCCATCATGGCCGTGGCCGTGGACAGGGTGGACTTGAGCGCGGCTGCCGACAGCTCGCTCCCCGGCGCGGCCCGCCCTGCCTTTTCGGCCGACTCGGAGATGTCCTTCGAGAAGCTCGCCATGCTCGCCTCGAACGTCTGCGCAAGCTGCGCCTGAGTGGCCGCGACGACCTGGTAGATGCTGTTCGCGTAGCTCGCCGCCTGTTGCACGCAGGTCTGCGCGAGCTTGCTGCGCAGCGCCATCAGCTTCGACGGATCGTCCGCGGCGAGCAGCTCGCGGGTGGCCTGGCTGTTCTGCTCCAGCGCGGCGCGCGCGGCTTCGAGGTTGACCTTGAGCAGCTGCTCGACAGTCGCGAGGCTCGTGCGCGCGCAGCTCATCGCGGCTTCGACGGCGGCCTGGTTCCACGCGGCCATGTCCTGAGCGGGGTCGTTCATGACGGATCTCTTTATGGCGAGGGGGCGAGCAGACAGGGCAGCTGTGACCACCCTGCTGCAACGCTACGATATACCCTTTCCCGGCCGCATTGGCAAGCCGAGCCGGCTCCCCGCCGGTGGCATCATTAGCATCCCCCGACGGACTCACGTATGACGCTCGCAAAACCGCAAAGCCCAATGTCCGACTCTGTCCGCCTGATCAAGAAATACCCGAACCGCCGCCTGTACGACACGCAGACGTCGAGCTACATCACGCTCGCCGACGTGAAGGAGCTCGTGCTCAAGCACGAGCAGTTCCAGGTCGTGGACGCCAAGTCGGGCGAGGACCTGACGCGCCAGATCCTGCTCCAGATCATTCTCGAGGAGGAGTCCACCGGCTCGCCGATGTTCTCGCACGACGCGCTCACGCAGCTCATCCGCTTCTACGGCAACGCGATGCAGGGAATCATGGGCAACTACCTGGAGCGGAACATCCAGGCGTTCATGGAGATCCAGAAGAACATGCAGGAGCAGTCGCGCACGCTGTACGGTGACTCCGGCAAGGCGAGCCAGGATGTGTGGTCGCAGTTCCTCACGTTTCAGGGCCCGGCGATGCAGAGCCTGATGCAGACGTACCTGGAGCAGAGCAAGAACATGTTCCGGCAGATGCAGGACCAGCTGCAGGCCCAGACGCGCAACATGTTCACGGCGTTCACCGGCCCCGCCCAGGCGGGCGAAGGCGGCAAGGGCACCGGCGAGAAGCCCGACGAGCCGGAGTGAGCCGAAGCGGCGTGGCACGCGGGAGCGCGATGACGGACGCCCCGAAAGTCGGATTCGTCTCGCTCGGCTGCCCGAAGGCGCTGGTCGACTCCGAGCGGATCCTCACCCAGCTGCGGGCCGAGGGCTACGCGATCTCCGGCGCCTATGACGGGGCCGACCTCGTCATCGTGAACACGTGCGGCTTCATCGACGCCGCCGTGGCGGAATCGCTGGACGCGATCGGCGAGGCGGTGGCAGAGAACGGGCGCGTGATCGTGACCGGCTGCCTCGGCGCGCAGGGCGATCTCGTCCGGCGCGCCCACCCGGCGGTGCTCGCGGTGACCGGGCCGCAAGACGTCGCGGCGGTCATGGCCGCGGTGCACGCGGAGCGGCCGCGCCCGCACGATCCGTTCACCGACCTGGTGCCGCCGCAGGGCATCCGGCTCACCCCGCGGCACTATGCTTACCTGAAGATCTCCGAGGGCTGCAATCACCGCTGCACGTTCTGCATCATCCCGTCGATGCGCGGCGAGCTCGTCAGCCGGCCGATCGGCGAGGTGATGCGCGAGGCGGAGCACCTCGTGCGGGCCGGCGTGAAGGAGCTGCTGGTCATCGCGCAGGACACGAGCGCGTACGGCGTGGACATCCGGTACCGGACCGGCTTCTGGGCCGGCCGGCCGATCCGCACGAGCATGACCGAGCTCGCGCGGGCGCTCGGTAGCCTCGGCGTCTGGGTGCGGCTCCACTACGTCTATCCCTATCCGCACGTGGACGAAGTGCTGCCGCTCATGGCCGAAGGCCGCGTGCTGCCCTACCTCGACGTGCCGTTCCAGCACGCGAGCCCGCGCATCCTCAAGCTGATGAAGCGCCCGGCGAGCGGCGAGGACAACCTCGAGCGCGTCCGCGCCTGGCGCGCGGCGTGTCCGGACCTCACCGTGCGCAGCACTTTCATCGTCGGGTTTCCCGGCGAGACCGAGGCCGAGTTCGAGGCGCTGCTCGACTTCATCGGCGCCGCGGAGCTCGACCGCGTGGGCTGCTTTGCGTACTCCCCCGTGGCCGGCGCCGCGGCGAACGCGTTGCCCGGGGCGGTCCCGCCCGAGGTGAAGGAGGAGCGCCGGGCGCGCTTCATGGCGGCGCAGGAAGCGGTGAGCGCCCGCCGCCTCGCCGGCAAGGTCGGCTGCACCCTTCGCGTCCTGGTGGACGAGGTCGCGCCGGGGCACGCCGTGGGGCGATCGGCCTCGGACGCGCCGGAGATCGACGGCGTGGTGCACATCGCGCGCCCTGGCCGCTTGCAAGTGGGGGACTGGGCGGAGGTTCGCATCACGCGGGCCGACGTGCACGATCTGCACGGCATTCGCGTAGCCGCCGTAGCCCGCCGGGGAAGCGCCGAAGGTGCGGCGCCACCGAGTACGCGGAAAAGTCGGCCGGAGAAAAGGCGGGTACCCGCTTGATGGGGACACGCACACTTGCGCTCGGAGCGCGGGCCGAGCAAACAACACCACCCCGCCGGCTGCGCCGGCACCCCTCCTCTCCGAGGAGGGGGGGGACTTGTCGATCCAGGCGCCGGGCGGGCGCAGACATCAGTGTAATCCCGCGCGCAGCGTGGGATGATCGGGCAACTGCCGCGTACCGAGGTGCGCGGCGCGCAACCAGCAGGAGGATGACATGGCTCGTGAAGTGGTGGTGGTATCGGGCGTGCGCGCGGCGATCGGCGATTACGGCGGCGCGCTGAAGGACGTTCCGCCGACGCAGCTCGGCGCGACCGTGATCCGGGAGGCCGTGGCGCGCGCCAAGGTGGATCCCGCCGCGGT
>WBZR01003801.1_pt1 | contig 13081 bp, 9 predicted proteins | sample 5204231 | NCBI WGS metagenome assembly WBZR01 (sample SAMN12412403, study PRJNA552823) | activated sludge metagenome | isolation source: activated sludge from anammox sidestream of wastewater treatment plant... | place: USA: Virginia | collected 2017-08
ACCCGTCCAACTTTTCATCCTGTTCATCTAATGCCTATGTATTTTGTAAGAGAATTTTCTCTTCCGGTTGCTGAAGAACTTGGAAGCCGTGGAATAAACCTTCCAAGTTATCCTGATCTTAATGAAACTGATGTTGAATATATAACAACAATTTTATCAAAATATTTTTTTTAATGAGGTATTTATGAAAAATCTTTACATCGTTGGTTCAAGTGGACTAGCTAGAGAAATAGCACAATTAGTAAAACAAATTAACGATACAAAAACCACATACAACTTTCTTGGTTTTATCACTGATAATAAAGACGAAGTTGGCATGGAAATTTTATATGGTAAAATAGTGGGGAATGATGACTGGTTAATTGACAAAAAGGAAGAATGTTCAATAATTATTGGTATTGGATTCCCCCAAATCCGCGCTAAGTTATTTAAAAAATATGCAGAGTATGAATACTTTAACTTTCCAAATCTTATACATCCCACAACAATATTCGATTTTGATACAAATGTACTGGGTAAGGGTAATATTCTTACTGCAGGATGTATATTCACCAACAATATAAAAATTGGTGATAATAATTTATTCAATCTTAATTGTACAATTGGACACGATTCTATTATTTCAAATAGTAACGTCATCAATCCAACATGCTGTATTTCTGGAAATGTTGAATTGGGAGACTGTAATCTTTTAGGAACTGGAGCTCAAGTACTAGAAAAAGTGAAAATTGGTAATTCAACTATAATTGGTGGTGGTTCACTTGTGAGAAAACCTGTTTCAGACAATACCCGTGTAGCGGGAGTACCTGCAAAAGAATTTTAATAATGAAAATAGCTTTTTACATACACCATTCCAATATAAATGCAGGTGGTATTTACATTTACTCTAAGTCTGTTTTAAATCTAATATCTGATGCTTATAATATTGATACTGTCATTGTTTTTACTACCGCTGAAGTTGTAAGAATGTTGAAAAAATTTGCATCGCACCCAAAGATTTCGTTTCAAATTGTCAATCATAATAGCTGGATAAACAAATTTCGATTAGCTTTATCATACTTTTTTCTTGACTTCTATACTATTTATAATCTTGATGTTAAAAAATTTAAAAAATTAAATTGGATCAGAAAATTTTCTGAAGTAATAAATCCTTATTACTTCAAATTAAAAAAAACGAAAGTTTCATTGTTACATGTTCCAATTCAATATTCGCCAATTTACCTTACTACTGTTTCGATAATAACTACGATGCATGATTTACAAGAATTGCATTATCCAGAGAATTTCAATTCACAGGAACGATTACATAGATCTATCAATAATCGCAAGTCTTTATTATATTCTGCTCATATTATCGTGTCTTATAGTCATGTAAAAAAAGACATTATAAAATATTTCGAAATAGATAAAGATAAAATTAGTGTTTGTCCTCCAAGATTTAATGAAAATTGGTTTACAACAAAAAAGGAAACTGATTGGCAATCGCTAGAAAAGAAATATTCTATCTCCAAAAAATATTTGCTCTACCCCGCTGCAACATGGTCTCATAAAAATCATATAAGATTATTAGAAGCTGTAAGGATTGTCAATGAAAGGATTCCTGATATAAAATTAATCTGCACAGGTAACAAAACTGATTATTTCTCTGTTATTGAAAAGAAGATTTATGAGCTAAAGCTTGAAAAGTTTGTTAAGTTTTTAGGAATAGTTCCTGAAGAGGATTTGATTGGATTATACAAAAACACATCTCTTGTTGTTATTCCAACATTATACGAAGCTGGAAGCGGACCTCTTTATGAAGCAATGAGATATGAGGTTCCTGTAATCTGTGCAAATACCACTTCACTTCCCGAAACAATTGCCGATAAACGGTTTATTTTTAATCCAGACGATGAAGTATCATTGAGCAATCTAATTGTCGAAATGATTTCTAACAAAGAATTATTCCAAGAAAATTTGATTAATTCAAGAAATCGAATGAATGAACTTAGTAAAATTGACTATTTCAAAAATTTCTGGAAAGTATATGAAAAATTAATTAGTAGTAAATCTATTTAACCACATATTCTGTATCAATGGAGATTCTAATTCTTAACCCTACCCAAGAATAGAATCCTGCTTCCATCTTCAGTTGATGTTTTTATCAACAAAACATCAAGATATTTCTCGAAATGTTCTTTGAACCATTCAAATTTATACCAATCTGGTACAGGATTTTTATCAATTCCGTTTGGCATAAATTCTATAAATAAATATTCTTTAGTATACTGCAGCACGGCTTCAAATATTTCATCAATCGATTTTTTCTGTTCTAAAATCAAATGGTGTGTTACTGCTAAAACCAATGTTGCCTGAGATTTAAGCCGTACTTGAGGTTTTGATTTTTCTATAAACGGATTATTTAAATATATCGGATGCATTATATCTAAGAGAACAGGCGTTATTTTAGAATTAGTATTAAATAGATTAATGTACATACTATCAACTGCAACCTCATCATAATCAGAGCAGATAACTTTATCTATAAATTTAACAAGTTCAATTGAAAGCATTCCCTGATTTCCACCAACTTCAAAAACTTCATTAATTTTATATTCTTTAATCAAATTAATAATAAGGTCAAATCTCCCCCCTGCTTTAAAGAGCTCAGCTTTGTTCACCTTAAAATGATAATCTCCCCACTTTGTTGCGTACAAAGGTCTTTTTATTCTTTCGATGACTCTTTCAAGTCTGTTTAAGTTAATATTATTATTTGGCAGAAAACCATACTGTGAAATTTTATGCAATATCTTAAGTATTTTCCTTTTTAATTTGGGATTATGGACAATAAGAATATTGTCTAAATCAAACTTAGAAAGGTTCCTTAACACTTCAAGCAGATAAGAAATTTTTACAATAATGGATTTAGGAATCGCTCTTAGAATCGGATGTTTATACAAAGTAAATTCATATCTAAGTAAAAGAGAGGATGGATCAGAAATCGATCTTCTGGCTAATTGCGAATTACCTGATGCCCAAATCTTTAAAGGATAGACAAAACTTCTATAGTATTCATCTTTACACTCCCAATATTTATTACTTTTTCTTTTTTGAAAACTTCCAATGTCAACAAATTTCGGAATGTAATTATCAAAAACTATATTGTTATAATGAGCATCTTTCGTCTCGAATCCATATTTAAACAAAACTTTATTTACTTCAATTACAAGCTTTGCTGCTGCTTTTAACATTTCAAACGACCATTCAGCAGAATAGGTAATTATTTCAATCCTTTCGTGCTCTAAAACTAAATTGAATCCTTCTAATTTTAAATCTGATATCTTGGTATCCGGTATCAAGTTTAAATCATTTAATTCTTTAATTGCACCTGAATCAAATAAATAAAGTATATCATCAATGGCTGCATCATTAATCGCTCTGTAAAACTTCTCTTTATAAACAAAAAGCAATCCAACCGGGTCAATATTAGTTTTGCTGAATAATTCTACTTCAGTAATTTTTATATAATTTATTGCCATAAATAATTAATCATTTTTTTTTATATTTTTTTCCAAATTCAGATTCTTTTTCCAGTTAAATGGATTATACCACTTCTTAATCCCTTCAGAAATTGCATTTATTTCTTTTTTATTGAAATAACCAACTAATGCAAGTATAAATGGAAACATAATTATTATAACTATCTTCAAGATACTCCTGATCAGTAAAGAAATATTATCCAGGTAGGACATTAGCCACAGAACAATTATACTTAAAATAAAAAGTCTAAAAAGTTTACTGTTTTCAAAATCAATTTTATAATATCTGCTTGAGATGATATCAGAAGATACATATAAAAATATAAATGCAATCAAAGTGTTAACTGCTGCACCCATTATCCCATATATTGGAATGAAAACAAAATTGAGTATAATATTCAAAACGGCAGATACTATTGTTATGATTGCTATGTATGTTGTCTTGGATGTCAGATACATTCCTAATGATGAGATTATACTCATTCCGAAAAACACGTAAGCAAACAAAATTACAGGAACAACTTCATAAGCGGGCAAATAAGAACCACTGCCGGAAAATAGTTCAATTATTTCCTTACTGAAAATTGACAGTGCCAAAGCTCCCCAAACAAGGAAATATGAAGCATAAGTCATAATCTTCCGGTAGTAATCTTTATCTCCCGGCTGCTGATAAACTTTATAAGCAACCGGCAATAAGGTTAGAGAAAGAGGCATTATCATAAACATATTTAATATACCTGCTACACGATAACCTAATTCATATAATCCAAGAGCTTCCTCTGAGTCCAGAAATTTTATTAAAAACCGGTCACTGATGTTTAATAAAGTCATTGATAAAGCACTAAATATTAATGGTAATCCGAACTTTAATGAAGCAGCTAAAATGTTTTTTTCAAATCTATACTCCATTAACTTTAACATAAACGGAGTTAAGATAATTAGTGTTACTATTTCAGAAATTAATTGACCATATAAAACACCATTAATACCGAGTTCAAGTGATGTTACTAAATAAACAGTTGCTGCTATAAGCACAAATAACTTAATAAGACTTATAACCGTAAACGAGACTGATTTTTCATCAGCCCTGAGTTTATTTTGAAATACATTAGTAATAATTGATACAACAACTATGTAGATTGCAATTCTGAGGGATGAATAATAATCATTATAATTTCCTAAAATCTTTGCTAACCATGGAGCAGCAAATTCTCCAATTACAATAAAAACAAGTGCGGAAAATATTACAAACAGGGTGAGAGTAAAGAGAATAGATTTTTTTTTATCTATGTATTCAATCTGATTATTGAATTTTAATATTGACTGATTTTGACCAAGGACAACAATCTGAATCATAATAGTAATTATAGCAAGGACAAGACCAAGTCTTCCGAATTCTTCTACAGTAAAATAACTCGTGTATATAGGAAGTAAAATTATACCGGAAGCTTTTGTAGCAACGTTACTGATACTATAAATAAAAGAATGTTTTAAGAAGTATTTAAATTTGTCAAGCATTAAAGAGCTAATTCATTTATTGAACAAAATTTTATGCAGTATCTGGAACAATCATATTTTATTTTATTTTGTTTCTTTTTTCTTCCTAAAATTCATTCCTAATGAAGCAATTAAACCTATAACAACAAGTGAACTTAATATAAGCGAAGAATTTTTTGCAATTACAAACGATTCAGGTAAATACTCGAAGTGAATTTTGTGTTCGCCAGCCGGTACTACTATCCCTCTAAAATCATGATTAGTTCTGTAAATCATTGTTTCATTCCCATCAATGTATGCTTTCCAGCCGGTAGAGATTTTAAATATTTTGTAATCAGCTTCACCTGACATATATGTATCACCTAAAAACAGAAAATTATTTCCGCTTGCATTAACTTTTAAGTAAATGTTCTCATTATCATATTTTTCAATATTTACAAAAGCAGTGCTGTCAGGTCTATCTATATTAAGTTCGGTGTTTTCAACAAATGCAACTTCTTTTGGATCAAACTGATCATTTTTTACGTTATTAAGTATTTCAATTGCTGTTGCCTTTTGCACCGAATTAACAAAATATGCACGAGGTAAAGCGTTTTGATTTAGATAAACAAAATCCTTTTCACCGGAATAAACAGGGACTAATCCCTGATATTTATAAGGTTTATCAAATACCACATATTTTGTATTTGTCATTCTCCAAAAAGTCTGATTTGCCGGGCTTCCAAGCACATCCATATAATCCTGATATGCTCTTGGTTTGATACCAGAGTAACCATACAAATCCTGAGTTAAAAAGTATGCATTAAAATTTGAGTTTTGATTAACAGAACCAAGTGAGCCATCTTGTTTAAGATTAATAATTCTGAAAACTGATTTATCATTCAGTGATTGAATTGCGGAAATATAAGCCGGCTTATCAAATAATTGTTCTTGATTCTGTGCTTCTGTATAAGTTTCTCCGCGATTATTAATTCTTATTATATCGATAAAGCTTAATACTGCAATTATAACTATCATCAGATCTTTGCTTACTGCTGATTTCAAATATGCATAGATTAAACCAAAAGCTGCTGCTGAAAAGAAAAATGCCAATCTCAGATCACCTAAAAACATATCGGCAATAAAATCATGTATCTGTTGAAGTCTTGTCCCTTTTTCTCCTGCAGAATTTATATGATCAATAAACCAGCTTTTAATTGGTGAAGAAAGGAGAATAGTTAAAACAAATATCCCCGCAAATACATAAAAAATATTTCTGATAATCTTAACATACTTTTTATCATTTATATTTTTCAGCTCAATTACTTTTGCAATTCCCAATCCGGCAAGTATTGGAAAACTAAGCTGAACGAGTATCAGTATCATTGATGGAACTCTGAATTTATCAAAGAACGGGAAATAATGGAACATAAAATCATAAGCTATTGGAAAGGTGCTTCCGAAAGAAATCAAAGCAGCTATAACAGCTAAGATAGTAAGATATCTTACAAGCGGATCTTTCCAATTAATAATAACTGAAAATATTGCAAGAAAGAAAATTATTACTCCCATATACTGAGCAACATCAACAAATGGCATTTGACCGAAATAAGTATTTACTTCAACATCCTTATTCTGAGATAACGGACCATTATAAACTGCTTTACCAAATCCATAGTAAGACGGCACAATCCAGGTTAACATTTCACCGGGCGAGAACGACCAGTTAGTTGCATATTCATAAAAACCAGTTTCTGTTTTGGATATGTTCCCTGTTTGCTTATCAACAATACTTTCAGTGCCGCGTGTTGAATATGGAGTGTACTCAAAAACCTGAGTTAAATTATCAGACTGAATACCTAACCCAATAATTACCGCTAGTAAAAATATTGCTGCAGATTTTACAAGTTGTTTTGCAAGAAAACTATTTTTGGATTTTAATGCTCTGGCAAAGAAATAAAGAAAATAAATTAAGACTGCAAAAAAGATGTAAAATATAATCTGCACGTGCCAGCCCAGATACATAACCGGAATAAAAAACAACAGGAGCATTATATCTAAGAATTTAATCTTCTGCTGAAAGTTGAAAAGAATTAAAAGTATAACTGGAAAAACAAATATCGCAGTAAGTTTAGTAACATGCCCGATGAATAAGAAAACTACTATTCCGGTACTAAATGATACTGACAAAGCTGAAAACAAACTTATTAGTTTATCTTTTGTTCTATTCAACACAAAGAAATACATTGTGTAAGCGAGTGCAACAAGATAAAATGTCCATTTTGCATAGTCTTCTATAAAAGGTGCGCTAAAAATATTTCTTATAAAATTTATAACTACATAAATTAAATTAAACCATTTATAACCTGTTGCTAAAGCATACGCCGGCATTCCGCAAAAAATATTCGGATTCCAGAGTGTGTATCCGCCCTGATGATTTTCTATATATGGCTTTACACTTAAGCTTGTTAAAATATCACCTGACTGAAATGTTTTTCCTCCAAAATAAAGCGGTGCATAAAAGATCAGAAAAACCAAAAGAATTATTATTAAAAAAGCTAATGTCTGAAATTTAATCGGGATAATTTTATCGAGTGAAAAACTGTTTAGAAAATTATCCTGATGTTCTTTTTTAGTCTTTACGATTTTTTTTGTCTTTGTCATTCAATCTCCGTTTGAGATATTTAATAAACTACTTTGCTGCTATAAAATTAATTCCGGATCCTACTTTGTTATTTGATTTATAATCAATCCACATCATTATAAAAGTGAACGGAAACGTTAGTAAGTAATATAATGGCAGAATGATCAAAAATAACTTTGAAAGATTGACCATTAGTATAGGATATTTAATACCGAGTCTCCATGCTTTATCTCCCCAAAACCCGTATGTGTATTTGGATTGATAAGTTGCAAATCCAGCCGGATGAAGTTTCGCTTCAAGTTCTTCTTTTGAGTAACCGTCACGTGCGTGTTCACCAATAAAGCTTTCATCATCATCATCGTGAACATCGCTGCCTCCGTAAATTGAAGGTGTGTTTATGATTAAGTATCCATTTTTTTTAAGTGCGGTATAAAAGTTTTCAAACACTTTTCTGTCATCTTCAATATGCTCCATTACATCAACACAGACTATTAAATCAAATTTATCCGTATGATTTATTACTGTTAGATCTTCAATACCAAAAGAAACATTTTCAATCTTCTGACTTTTGAAAAAATCTATACAGTCGTTAATCCAGTCCTCTTTTACATCAACCGAATAGATTTCACAAGGCTGAAGAGCCTTAGACATAAAATAAGAATACTGCCCATAGCCTGAGCCAGCATCATAAATGCTTATTTTTTTACTGCCGAATAATTTTCTGAGATTTTTTAATTCTCTTCTAACATACCACGAACGAAGAAACATCAAATCAAGTATCTTATAGAAAAATACTCTGAGTAAAGGTGATTTCTTTATTACGTTAGCAAAAATATTTTTTACCGGATCGTAATGCATTTACTAAATTCAGTATAGGATAGTATAAAATTAAAAATTATGAGTTAATTAAATCAAAAATTCCATTTACAAAATTTTCCCACGAATATTGTTCAGCAATTTTAGAAATATTATTTGAAAATTCATTTTCTTTATTCTCAGTATAAAACTTAATTATTGCATCAGCCAACTGACCGGGATTTTCCGGCTCTACAATATAGCCGGTTTGGTTATTCTTAATTACTTCACCCAGACCGCCAACACTTGCGGCAATAACTGGTTTACCAAAATTAACCGCTATCTGAACAATGCCGCTTTGTGTTGCACTTTTGTAAGGAAGAATTACAACATCAGCAGCAGAAAAATAATATTTAACTTCCTCTGTGGAAATGAAATCAGAAAATAAAATAATATCGTCTTGCAAATTTAACTTTTCAATTAGTCCTGTATATTTTTTTTCATCATCGTAAAATTCTCCAGCCACAATCAACTTTATTTTGATTTTTTCTTTAACAAAAGCTAATGCTTCAATTAGAACATCCAGACCTTTATAATCACGGATAAAACCAAAAAACAAAACATATTTAGCTTCATTAAGTTTAAGTTTATTAAGTGCATTTTCTTTACTAACCTTTTCACCGAATCTTGAATACACCGGATGCGGAAGAACTTTGCATTTTGGTTTTTTAACAAACTTCTCAAGATCTTTTTTTACTTCTTCAGATAGAGTGATAAAGAAATCCATTTTGTTCAAAAAAGATTTAGTTAATAGTTTATCACCGGGTTTTTTTTCGTGTGGAATTATGTTATGACATATTGAAAGAATTTTTGCATTAGTTTCTTTCTTTATTCTTTTTGCAATCGAGCTGTAACAAGGAGCAAAAAAGGGAAGCCAATATGCAAAGATCAGCAGCTCAGGGTTAATCTTAACAATTTTTTTTGCAGTTTTTTTCCATGATATAGGATTAATCGAATCTATTATTATTTCTGCCGGAATTTTATCAACATCTTCGCCGCTTTCAAATTGTGATTTTCCGGGGAAAAATATTTCCGGATATTGTCTCTTAAAAGTAAAAACATCCACGTAATTATTAATTATTAATTCCTTGTAAAGCTGTGCAGTAAAATTTGCAATACCGCCTCTCAAAGGATAAGCCGGTGATACAATTACTATTTTCATTTTTCAGATTTTACGGAGGGATGGATTGTTAATTGAACTTTAGTTTCGATCTTTAATAACATATTCCCTTTCATTCTGGTTTTGATGGACCATCATTTCACCAAGCAATCCTACAGAAAAAAACTGAACACCAACTATAATCAACAACATACCAAGGAACAGCATCGGTCTGTTGCTTAAGGCTTTACCGGATAACCACTCAATTGTTAAATAACCATTAACAATCAAACCTATAAAAAAAGCCACTGCTCCAAAAAATCCGAAAAAGTGCATTGGTCGTTTTATATACCTGCTTACAAAGGTAACTGTAATTAAATCAATAAAACCTTTAAAGAATCTCGAAATACCAAATTTAGTTTTTCCATATCTGCGTTTATGATGTTTAACAGGAATTTCAGTAACAGTAAAGCCCTGCCATTTAGCGAGTACAGGTACATATCGGTGAAGCTCGCCGTAAACATTTAAATTTTGTACAACTTCTCTGCGATAGGCTTTTAATCCACAATTAAAATCATGAATTTTAATTCCGCTGAATAATCTTGTAATAAAATTGAAGAAGCGCGAAGAATATTTTTTTATAAACGGATCAAATCTTTCTTTCTTCCACCCTGAACAAAGATCATAACCTTCATCAAGTTTCTTTAAGAGATTTGGCACTTCAAAAGGATCATCCTGTAAATCTGCATCCATAGTAATGATTGCATCCCCGGTAGCAGCTTTAAATCCGACCTGCAAAGCAGCAGATTTACCATAATTTTTTCTAAAGCTAATAAATTTTAACCGTGTATCAGATTTGCCAGCTTCTTTAATTACCTGTAATGATTTATCAGTACTTCCATCATCTACAAAAATAACTTCATAAGGTTTATTTAATGTTTTGATTGCTTTTCTAATTTCATTGATAAGCGGCTGAATAGATTCTTCTTCATTAAAAAGCGGTATGACAATAGAAATTTTCTGAAAACTTACTTTTACCGGCTGTACCGCCTGATCGCCTGATGATGTCTGAGGTTTATAATATCTTTTTTTAGGATAATATCTTCTGCCGCCTTTGCGGTATTTGTTAGGAGTTTGTCCGGTACTGCTCTTTTCACTCTGAACCGGTTTATTTTGATCGTTTTCTGCCACATTTTCCTTTGTTAATTTCACTTCAAAATTAACCGAATAATACGGAAAAAACAATTTGTGTATATATAAATCATTTGATAGCGAGTAATTGTTTCTCAGGGGTGAATTAGAGCTAAGTGAAATAAATTATAATCGCAGAAGAAACACCTGGAAAGATCTTATCAGACTTCTTTGGATTATCGATAACAAAAAAGCGGAGAAACTCAATCAGGGTCCATATTAAGATTTCTTTTTTCGATCTAAACAGGTTTAAAAAAACTAAATAAATTTTCAATTATACTTCATATTAAAAGATGGATTAGTTATTTTGTTAATAGCTTTTTAACTAATTTAATATTTAACAAACTTCGAGGTGCATAATGCAGAAAATTTTTCTTCCTTTTTTACTTTCATTTTTTGTATTTGCTGTTGTAGTCAATGCTCAGCACAGCAGAACAAATCAGGATAACTTTAAGAACACACCAATAGTTCATCATATCCCAAGTGAATCAGTTTTATTTATGGATGATATGAACGGCGATAATACATTGACAGGCATTCAATCGAGAGGTTGGTTTTTTGATGATGTTGATGGCGCTGGTATAACCACGGTATTCCAGGGAAATTCTACCGTATTTCCTGCATACGAAGGACCAGTTACAGGTTACATTGGACAGAATTTTAATGGCGCATTTAACGGCGGATTATTGATTGATCAATGGTTAATTTCTCCTTCTATCAATGTTAGTGCGGGTGATACACTTAAATTTTGGCACAGGGCTCCTGACGGAAGTACCTGGGCAGATCATTTACAAGTCTGGATTTCTTCAACTGCAGGTACAACCCATTCTGCTTTTGATAATCAAATTGCAACTTTTGATGCTTCAATAAGCGGATGGGCACAATATACCGGTGTAATTCCTGTTGGAGGAAATATTCGATTTGCAGTTCGGTATTATTGCACAAATGGCGGACCTGGTGGAACTGAGTCAAATTATGTAGGACTTGATTTATTTGAAGTTGTTGGAGCACCAGCAAGTACACCAGATTTATTTATTTCAGAATACTTGGAAGGCTCAAGTAATAATAAAGCAATAGAAATCTTTAACCCAACCAGTTCAAGTGTTGACCTCTCAAACTATCGGGTTGTAAGAGCTAATAATGGTGCTGATTCAATTCAGTATATTCAACCGCTTACTGGTTCTTTAGCTGCAAATCAGGTATTTGTACTGGCTAATCCACAGGCTGATCCGACAATCTTAGCTGTTGCTGATATTGACACCGGAGCTATCACTTTCTATAACGGTGATGATTATATGGCGTTAGAAAAGAATATTGCAGGTGTATGGACTCCTATTGATGTCATAGGAATTTTAGGTGAAGATCCAGGAACAAGCTGGGCAGTTGCCGGTATTACTCCAGGTACAGCCGAAAAAACTCTCGTTAGAAAAGATGTTATCTTATTTGGAACAACTGATTGGGCTGCATCTGCAGGAACAGATTCAGTTAGTTCACAGTGGCTGGTATATCCGCAGAACACTTTTACATTTATTGGTAATCATACTGTTATTCCGGTTGAGTTAACCTCATTCACAGCATCTGTAAGCGGAACTTCAATTAACTTAGTGTGGTCAACCGCATCTGAGTTAAATAATCTTGGTTTTGAGATTGAACGAAAATCTGAAAACTCTGATTGGCAAGTAATCAGTTTTGTTGCAGGATTTGGAACTTCAACCAAAACTAATAATTATTATTTCTCTGATAATAATTTATCGATAGGAAAATACAGTTATAGACTGAAACAAGTTGATTTTGAAGGTACTTTTGAATATTCAAATGTTGTTGAAGCAGAAGTTATTTCAGTTGATAAATTTGAGTTATCCCAAAATTATCCAAATCCATTTAACCCTTCAACCTCAATTAAATTTAGTTTACCGGCTGCAAGTAATGTTAAACTATCTGTTTTCAATTTACTTGGACAGGAAGTTAAAACACTTGTAAATGGTTTTAAAACTGCTGGTTCACATACTATTACATTTGATGCCAGCGAACTCTCAAGTGGTATTTATATTTATAAGATTGAAGCAAATAATTTTACTCAATCAAGAAAGATGACTTTGATTAAATAGTATCACCTGTTTTTATTTAGCCCCGAACATTTTCGGGGCTTTTTTATTATAAGGCATTTAATTGACCGAATCCAAAATGAAAAGAATAGTTGTAACAGGCTTTTATTTATTTGATTAGAATTAATTTTTTTGTTTTAATAAAATTTCCTGTTTTAAGTTGATAGAAATAAACTCCACTCGTCAAAGCTAA
>WBZR01003802.1_pt1 | contig 13078 bp, 13 predicted proteins | sample 5204231 | NCBI WGS metagenome assembly WBZR01 (sample SAMN12412403, study PRJNA552823) | activated sludge metagenome | isolation source: activated sludge from anammox sidestream of wastewater treatment plant... | place: USA: Virginia | collected 2017-08
CGGAGAAGAAGCTGGGCGCGCTGACCGTGCGCGAGATCGAGGCCAGCGACGTGGTGGCGCTGATCGAAGGCGCCGGCCTCACCTGGGGCGAATCGAACATGCTGCTCATCACCACCAAGTGCCTGTTCACGCACGCCTGCGGCAAGCGGCTGATCAACGCCAACCCCTGCCACGGCATCATGCTTTCGGCGCTGCTGGGCGAACGGCCGGCGCGCCGCCAGCGCCTGATGCTGACGCGTGAGGAGCTGAAGCTGCTGGCCGTCGTCGTGATGCCGCACAGCAGCGAAAACGCCGGCGCCGCCAGGGCCTGCACGATCGCGATCGTCGGGAGGTCCATCGCTTCCCCTTTCACGCGGGCCGGGAACCGTGGTCCGTGCCCGCATTCGACGCGCGATTGCCCTTCCTGCGCCTTGACCGGGGTCAGAAGGTGCGCGCGCGGTTAGGGCGATCGCTTTCAGCAAGGCAAGCCCGACAGCTTGATTTGGATCGGCTGTGAGGCATCAGCACTGCGCTGTGCTGAGCCTCTGGCCGTCGCCGAGACCGGGGAGGCAAGGCGCAAGGGCGCCAGGCGGGGAGGGGGCTCACCCGGCCTGCACGGCGCGAAGCAGAGGAAGGTTGGGGATACCCCGCTGGGCGGGCACAGCCTTCACCCTTGCGCCGCGCCAGGGGAGACCCCTTAGCCGGCTTCCGGGCGCGGGCTGAAGGCGCAGCCTTGGGGCCGCGCCCGCGTCACCAGCCGGGCGATGCCGTACCCGGCATGGCCCGGATCACCCGGCACGGGCGGAGCCGGTGCTGCTGACTACGGGGCTATGCGCCAGGGATCGTTACCGGCAGGCCGGGACACGAGGCCCGGTCCGCGCAGCGGATAGAGCCCGGTCGGCCGGCATGTACTCATGCGGGCCGGGGCGCCCGCTGTCTCAGCGAAAATCGAGCTTGCTTGTCTATAGCACTAAGTGCTATACAATGTGACGAAGGGACGGGGTCATGGCGATCTACAAGACCCGATGGTTCGACCGCTGGGCGCGCAAGGAAGGGTTGGCCGTGTCCAGCCTGTGCACTGCCGTGCGTGAGATGGCAAACGGCCTGTTCGATGCCGACCTCGGCAGCGGCCTGTTCAAAAAGCGGATCGGCCGTCCCGGGCAAGGCAAGAGCGGCGGCTTCCGGACGCTGGTAGCGACGAACAAGGGCAACCGCTGGGTCTTCGTCTATGGCTTCCCGAAGAGCGAACGGGCCAACATCGACAAGGACGAAGCGGAAGCCCTGAAGAAGCTGGCGACACACCTGCTGTCGCTGATCGCGCAGGCGGTGACGAGGGCAACGGAAGCAGGTGAACTGATCGAGGTGGATTGCGATGCGGAAGACTAAGTCCCCCATCCTGGCGGCCGTGCATGACACGGCCAACGGTCTGCACAAGGCCGGCGTGATGGATCAGGTCACGCTGCGCGAGTTCGACCAACTGTGCCTGCCGCCGGTCGAGCCCCTGGAGCCCGCCCAGATCAAGCGCATCCGCGAGGCATCGCATGTCAGCCAAGCGGTCTTCGCCCGCCTGTTGAACACGAGCCTCTCCACGGTCCAGAAGTGGGAAATCGGCCAGAAGAAGCCGACCGGCACGGCCCTGAAGCTCCTGCACTTGGTGCAGAAGCGCGGCCTCGAAGTCGTGGCGTGACGACCGTTCGGTGCAGCGGTCGGATCGGTCCGCGACGCGGCAACTCGGAGCACGCTAGAGCGGCATCGTGACCGACCGCGTCACTCGGGGCGAGCGGTCGCGCATGATGGCCGCCGTCCACGGAACAGACACGGCGCCTGAGTTGTATGTGCGGCGTGCGCTGTTTGCCGCCGGCTTTCGTTTCCGCCTGCACGTCGCCGGCCTGCCGGGCCGGCCGGACATCCTCTTACCGCGCTACGGGATCGCCGTGTTCGTGCACGGCTGCTTCTGGCACGGTCACCACCGCGTCCTCGGTGACCACCGCCAGGATGTCGCGCAGATGGCCTCGCGCAGCCGGCGGTCGACGCGCGCGGCGCGCTCGCGGCGGGCGGCGATGGCCGCGCCGACGTCGTCGGCCTCGATCCGCTCGTGCCGGGCGTCGCGCGCCAGGTAGTCGGCCTCGGTCAGCAGGTCGGGCAGGCGGCGCACACCGGCGCTGATGCGCCGTGCGTCGCCCGCCATGCAGTACTGCCCGAACTGCGGGGCCGGCGAGCTGAAGATCACTGCGGCCATCCTCCAGCGGACCGTGGTCGAGACGATCCTCGCCCACCTGGGGCTGGATCCGCAGCCGCCTCCCGGGAGCCGAGCGCGCGAAGCAGGGCACGACTGAAGCCAACCGAGCCGCGCCGGCCGTCGCAAACACCTCGCCCCAGGCGGCAACGCCAAACCGCAGCCGGGGCAGCTTCGCGCGACGCGTCAGCGAGGCACGATCGGACCCGGGGTCAACCCCGACGACGTGGTCACCAGCGAGCCTTGTGAGCGCTGGAGGGCGAACCGACGCAGCATTGCGCGACGTCACGGTCGCCAAGTCCAAGCTCCTCATGCCGCAGCTGGACCGACTCAGATCGACCTCGAGGGCATTGGAACGACTATGCCCCGTCATGGGCAAATGGCGCATGGCGCTTGGCGTGCATCGACCATCGCCGGCATGCGCGGCGCCGACCTGCCCTGCGGCATCGACCGGCATCGTTCACCGCACCGCGCAGCGCGTGCGTCTACAATCGCATCCTGAATACACATCCGGAGGTGTAGGTGCGGACCAACATCGTGCTCGACGACGAACTGCTGCAGCAGGCGATGAAGCTCACCGGCGCGCGAACCAAGCGCGAGACCGTGCGGATAGCGCTCGAGGAGCTGGTGGCGCGCCATCGCGCGCGCCAGCTCGTTCGTTTGCGCGGCAAGCCGCTGATCGCGCCGGATTACGACGTGCGGGCAGTGCGCCGGGCGATGGGCAGTGGTCCTGGTTGACACTACGGTCTGGATCGACTGGCTGCGCGGCCGGACTTCGCCGCCGGTCGCGCGGCTCGCAGCGCTGCTCGACGAGGGCGATGCGGCGCTCGCGCCGGTGATCCTGCAGGAACTTCTGCAGGGTGCGGTCGATACCGCCGCACTGCTCGTGTTGCGTCGGCGCTTCAGCGCGCTGCCGGTGCTGACCCCGAAGCGCACTCTGGACGTCCACGCCGACGCGGGCGCGTTGTATGCCCGTTGCCGCTGGGCCGGTGTGACGCCGCGCAGTCCGCACGATTGCCTGATCGCCGCGACCGCGCTGGCTGCCGGGGTGCAGCTGCTGCACGACGATCGCGATTTCGACCGCATCGCGGATGTGGTGCCGGGGCTGAGGTTGCTGCGCGACTGAAGCTGCGCGCTCGGGCGCGTTGCACGCGCGCCGAGCCGGCCGAGCGGGGTGCGAAGGTGCGGACGATCGCTCACGCTGCGCCTTCGCTGCTGCGAGCACCGCTGGCCAGCGTCCAGGTGCCGAAGCCGTGCACGACACGCACATCGTCGAACGTGATCGCCGCCGGCGGCAACGCCAACCCGCAGCGCATCGGGTGGCGCCCGCTGCCGTGAACGATGGAGGGCAGCGCCGCCGCGCCGAGCGCCTCGACGAGCACGCGTTTGAGCTTGGACTTGTGCTCCTCGACATCGGCCTTGCTCATGCCGTCGCGGCAGCGCCGGCGGGTGCGCTCGTCGACGCCGAGCGAGCCGGCGACGCGCCGGCATTCGCGCAGGTACGCGTCGCGAAACGCCGGCTCGGGTACGCCGTCCTCTGGACATGGCAGCGATGGCGCACCCGCTGCGGCGCGGCGCGCGAACCAGGCGAGGAACGCGCGTTCCGCCGGCGGCGGCGCCATGTCGCGGCCGGCGGCGACGATGCGCTGGCGGTCGAGCAGCAGCGTCAGCGCCGGCGGCCCGAGGTGCTCTCGCGCGGCTTGCACCGCATCGGCAAAGCGCGCCCGGCCCCCGTCAGATCAGCGGCTCGGGCCGGCCGTGGCGCATGTGAACGAACGGGATGTCGGCCAGCGTCGCGCGCGCCTTGGCGTGATCGCCCACCTTTTGGTCGCGCGTCTGGATCATGCGCTCGCAAGGTATGGGGTAATCCGGCGCCACCTCGGTGCCGTACCGCTCGGCCAGGAAACCCAGGATCTCGCGCACGGTCGTGCCGCGCGCGTACATGGCCACGATCTTGTCGTCGAAACCGGTGAAGCGCCGCTCATGCCTGGGGATGAGCACCGGCGCGAAGGAGCCCGCCCGGTCGCGATGCACCTCGATGCGCAGTGGGCCGTCCTGCGTGAGCACGGTCTTGCCGCTGGCACCATTGCGGTGGTTACCCGCATCCTCGGGCTTGGTCGCCCCGGGCCGGTAGCCCAGGTGGTGCGACAGTTCGGCGCCCAGCGCACGCTCGATGAGTGCCTTCTCGAACGCCGGACGGTCAGCCCGGGTCGCCACAAGCCGAGGGCACGATCGCCGTTGTCCCGCCGACGCTCTGCGATCGAGCCCCCCCGATACGACATCGTGCTGCTGCCGCGGTTCAGCGGGTCTTGCGCCCTGATCGGCAGCTTCACGCAAGCGCTCTGTCCGCGCCGTCGCGGGCGTCTCCCCGAGGCTGCCGAAACCACGCGCCGCCTCATCCGGATCGATGCGCTCGCTGGGCAGGAAGGGGGCCACCGCGATCCCTCGCGCGCCCGAACAACACAACAGCCGGGCTTCACCCGACACGGCGCACCGGAAAACGGCTGGGTCTGCGGATCAGGCAGAGCGGATCGAGGCCGGCCGGTGCAAGAGGCCCGGGCGAGCCGAGGCCGTGACCGCGCGCCCATGGCGGAAAATCCGAAACAGCCGGCCGCATGATTTCGGCTTCGGGCTGAACTCCGCATGCGCCTGCTCCAGTACAAGGACCTGAACCTCCGTCGCGTCAAGGCCGCCTTCGACAAGGTCAAGGCGGCCATCGAGGCCGGCGACTTCCGCTCGGCCGACGTGAAGAAGCTCAACGCCGGGCCCTACTACCGCGCCAGGCTCGACTACACGAACCGGCTGCTGCTGCAGTTCGCGCGCATCGACCGGCCGGCGGCCGAAGGCGGCAGCGAGACCGTCTGCCTGGCGCTGGAGGTGATCGAGAACCATGCCTACGAACGCTCGCGCTTCCTGCGCGGCGCGGTCGTGAACGAGGCCCGCATCGAACGCGAGCCGGCGGCCGACGCGAAGGCGCCCGCGCTGGGCGCCGAGGCTGCGCCGCTGCGCTGGCTGGGCCCGGGCCGCACGCAGTTCGAACTGCTCGACAAGCCCATCGTCTTCGACGAAGCACAGGACGAGGCCTACCGGCACCCGGCGCCGCTGGTCGTGATCGGCTCGGCCGGCTCGGGCAAGACCGCGGTCACGCTGGCGCGGCTGCGCGAGGCCGAGGGTCGGGTGCTCTACGTCACGCTGTCGGCCTACCTCGCGCAAGGTGCCCGCGCGCTGCACGCCGCACTCGGCTTCGAGAACCCGAAGCAGGAGGTCGATTTCCTCAGCTACCGTGAGCTGTTGGAGACGCTGCGCGTGCCGCCGGGCCGCGAGGTGACGCTGCCGCTGTTCGGGGGCTGGTGCGAGCGGCATCGCCAGGCCCTGCGCAAGCTCGGCGAGCTGGACGCGCACGCGCTGTTCGAGGAGTTCCGCGGCGTCATCGGCGCACAGCCTGCGGGCCCGCTGTCGCTGGCCGACTATCTGGCGCTGGGCGCGCGGCAGAGCCTGCTCGACGCCGCACAGCGCGAACGGGCCCACGAGCTCTTCCAGCGCTACCGCGCCTGGCTGGCCGAAGCCGGACTGCACGACAGCAACCTCGTCGCGTACGAGTGGCGCACGCAGATCGCAGGCAAGCAGCCGCCGGCTTACGACTTCGTCGTCATCGACGAGGTGCAGGATCTCACGCCGGTCCAGCTGGCGCTGGTGCTGGCGCTGCTGAAGGCGCCGGGCCAGTTCATCCTGTGCGGCGACAGCCACCAGATCGTGCACCCCAACTTCTTCAGTTGGGCGGCCCTCAAGAGCCTGTTCTGGCAGGGTCTGGCAGGCGACGCGGCGCAGCGCCAGCCGCTGAAACTGCTGCAGGCCAACTTCCGCAACACGCGCGCCGTCACGGAACTGGCCAACCGCCTCCTGAAGCTCAAGCAGGCGCGGTTCGGCTCGGTCGACCGCGAGAGCAATTTCCTCGTGCGCAGCACCTCGGCCGCGGCCGGCGAGGTGCGCCTGCTCGACGCGAAGGAACGGACGCTGGCCCAGCTCGACGCGGCAACGCGGCAGTCGGCCCGGCACGCCGTGATCGTGCTGCGCGACGACGACAAGCCCGCCGCACGCCGGGCCTTCCACACGCCGCTGGTCTTCAGCGTGCACGAGGCCAAGGGCCTGGAGTATCCCCATGTGCTGCTCTTCGACCTGGTGTCGGGTCAGCGCCAGGCCTATGCCGAGGTCTGCGAGGGCGTGAGCGAGGCCGACCTGCAGGGTGAGGCACTCGACTACCGCCGTGCCCGCGACAAGGCCGACAAGTCGCTCGAGCTGTACAAGTTCCACGTCAATGCGCTGTATGTCGCGATGACGCGTGCGGTGCAGACGCTCACCCTCGTGGAGCACGACACCGGCCACCCGCTGCTGGCGCTGCTGAACCTGCGGCCGGGCGAGGCGCAGGCCCAGCCGGTGGCCAGGTCGAGCCAGGACGAGTGGGCGCAGGAGGCGCGCCGGCTCGAGCTGCAGGGCAAGGCCGAGCAGGCTCAGGCCGTCCGCGATGCCTTCCTGCAGCGCAAGCCCGTGCCATGGACGCCGTGGAGTCTGGCGCTGATCGAGGAGCAGTCGCCCAAGGCGTTCGATCCGCACGACCCGAGCAGCAAGCCCAGGCAGACCGTCTTCGACTATGCCTTGTGGCACGGCCAGCACGCGTGGATCGAATCGCTGGCGCATGTCCGCTACGCACCGGCACGCGGCCTGATGGAGGAGCACGAGTTCGCCGGCGCCGGCACGCTGCTGGCGCCGCAATACGGCATCGAAGGGCCCTGGCTCGCACGGCAGCAGCTGGTGCGCAAGACGGTTGCCGCCGTGCATCAACGCCACCTTCAGCCGTACCAGGCGAAGAACATCAAGGACATCCTGCGGGCCGCCGATACCTACGGCCCCGACCACGCCACGCCGGTGGGCGCCACGCCGCTGATGCTGGCCGCGACGGCCGGCAACGCACCCATGGTGGAGGCGCTGCTGGCCAAGGGCGCCGACCCTGCACGCCGCGATGAATTCGGGCACACGGCCTGGGACCATGCCGTCGGCCGTGCGATGCGCGAGGCTGCTTTCGCGGGCAGCGGTCTGCCGGGCCTCTTCGAACTGCTGGCACCGCCGGCGCTGGACGTTCAGACCGAGGGCCGCCTGGTGCGCCTCGAACGCCATCAAGGCGAGTACTGGCCGCTGACGCTGATGCTGGCCGGGCTGAAGACGCAGTGGTCGCAATGCGTCACGCGTCGGCTCGACCCCTATCGTTACCTTTCGGGTTTCTTCGCCGACCAACTGCACGACGTCTTGCAGGAGCTGCCGGCCTGGTTGTGGGCCGGGTCGCGCCGCAAGCGCACTTACGTCAATCAGGTGCTGGCCCGCGCCGAAGTCCACAGCAGCTACCAGCCGGCGCGGCGCCTCTGGGTGCGCACGAAGAACGGCCACTACTTCCCCAACCCGCAGATGCAGCTGCGCGACGGCGAGGGCTGGCAGCCGGTCTACGAGCGGCTGGCGCTGGCCTGGATCGACCGGGGCTGCGGCCGCGAGATCGACCACCGGCCACGGCCGACGGAGTCGATCCGGTGGGTGCGCGAGGCGCTCGAACCGGCCACGGAGCCCGGTCCGGCACCGGCGGATACGGACGGACAACTGCAACTGTTCTGAGAGCCTGTCACGCGGCCGGGGCCCGCCGGAGAGGTCGACGATCCCGGGCTGACGCCCGCCACGGGTTGGCGGGTTCAGCGGCTGCGCGCCCGCCCCGAGGCCTGCGCGTCGCGCCAGGCGCGGAGCTCGTCTTCGAGCGCGCGCCGCGCGGACGCGTCGCGTGCCAGCGCCATCGAGCCGAGCACCGAGCCGTCGCGCCCGAGCACGAGGCCGAAGCTCATCTCGACGTAGCGCTTGCCGCCGTCGCGGTGAACGGCGCGCGTCATGCGGATCTGTCCGCCGTGCTGCGTGTGCCGCTGCGCGACGGCACGGCGATAGCCGGCCCAGTGGGCCGCGCGCAGCCGCGGCGGGATGATGAGATCGAGGCTTTGCCCCTCTGCCTCGGCGGCACTCCAGCCGAACAGCGCTTCGGCACCGCGGTTCCAGATGCGGATCGTGCCCTCGCGGTCGGCGAAGACGATCGCCTCGGTGTTCTGCTCGACGATGCCCCGGTACAGCTCGGCCGCGGGTGCTGCGGGTGCCGCGGGTGCGTGTGCTGCGGGTGCTGCGGATTCGGGCATCGGGCAGGCTCCTCCCAGGGCTCGGCGGGCCGACGGCGCCGTGGTTCGCGCCGCCGCGTCGCGGCATCGCGGCGCCGCGGCACCATGACGCGCGCGATTCGACCGCAATGCCGGCGCGGGCGCAGGGCGCGACGCGATGCCCCCGCGCCGGGTGTTGATACAGAATCGACGGCCATGGCCATGCGCATGTTCGCCGGGGCCTGCTGCCGATGAAACTCAACATCCTGTCCGACCTGCACCTCGGCTTCGGGGCGATGGAGCGCCCGCTCAATGCGGCCGACGTCGTCGTGCTCGCGGGCGACATCTCGCGCCCGCGCGAGGCGGTGGCCTGGGCGCTGCGCTTCGAAAAGCCGGTGCTCTACGTGCCCGGCAACCACGAGTACTACGGCGGCAGCCTCGACGGCGTGGACGCGCAGCTGCGCCGGCTGTGCGAGGGCACGCAGATCCATCTGCTCGACCGCGACGAACTCATCATCGGCGGCGTGCGCTTCCTCGGTGCCGTGCTGTGGACCGACTTCGCGCTCGCGCCCGATCCCGGGCAGCGCACCGCGGCCAAGGAGGCCGCGACCCGGCTGGTGCGCGACTTCAGCCGCATCCGGCTGCGCGAGGACGCCGCCGATCTGTTCACGCCCGACCACGCGGCCGAGCTGTTCCGGCGCGACGCGGCCTGGCTCGACAGCCGGCTCGCGCAACCCCACGCGGGCCCGACGGTGGTGATCACGCACCACGCACCTTCGGTGCGCAGCATCCATGCGCGCTTTGCCGGCTCGCCGATGAACGCCTGCTTCGTCTCCGACGCCGAATACCTGATCCGCCCGCAGCGCGCCGCGCTGTGGATCCACGGGCACACGCACGACAGCTTCGACTACGAGGTCAACGGCACACGCGTGCTGTGCAACGCGCGCGGCTATGCGCGCGCCGGCGTGCCGGAGAACGCGCTGTTCCAGCCCGATCTCGTGGTCGAGGTGAGCTGACGGCGCGCCGGCGGCAGGCCGGCATCAGCGCAGGTGGCAGGCCACCTGCTGCTGGGGCGAGCGCGGCTCGAGTTCGGGCCGCACCCGGTCGCACAGGCCCTTCCTGGCGATCGGGCAGCGCGTGTGGAAGTGGCAGCCCGGCGGCGGATCGATCGGGCTGGGCACGTCGCCTTGCAGCATGATGCGCTTGCGCCGCGCCTGCGGGTCGGGGATCGGCACGGCCGACAGCAGCGCCTCGGTGTACGGGTGCAGGGGGTTGGTGTACAGGGTGCGCGCCGTCGCGATCTCGACGATGCGCCCGAGGTACATCACGGCGACGCGGTCGCTCGTGTGCTCGACCACCGAGAGGTCGTGCGCGATGAAGATGTAGGTCAGGCCGAACTGCTGCTGCAGGTCCTCGAGCAGGTTGATCACCTGCGCCTGGATCGACACGTCGAGCGCGCTCACGGCTTCGTCGCACACCACCAGCTTGGGGTCGACGGCCAGCGCGCGTGCGATGCCGATGCGCTGGCGCTGGCCGCCGCTGAACTCGTGCGGATAGCGCCGCATGTGGTCCGGGCTGAGTCCGACCGTCTCGAGCAGGGCGGCCACGCGCTGCTCGATCTGCCTGGCGCCGCGCGCCAGGCCGTGGATCACCAGCCCCTCGCCGATGATCGCGCCCACCGTCATGCGCGGATTCAGGCTGGCATAGGGGTCCTGGAAGATGATCTGCATGCGCCGCGTGAGCGCGCGCAGCTCGGTGCGGTTCGCGCCGCTGACGCTGCGGCCTTCGAAGTGCACCTCGCCCGAAGTCGGCTCGATCAGACGCAGCACGCAGCGCCCGGTGGTGCTCTTGCCGCAGCCCGATTCGCCGACCACGCCCAGCGTCTCGCCCGCGGCGAGCTCGAAGCTGACGCCGTCGACGGCGTGCACGCGCGCGACCTCGCGCCGCAGCAGCCCGGCGCGGATCGGGAAGCCCTTGACCAGATTGCGCACCTGCAGCAGCGGCGCGTTCATCGTGCCCCCCCGGCCCGGCAGGCCGTTCCCCCGAGCGGGAACGAGCGCCTTCGCGCCGGCCGCCGGGCGATCATGCCGCCCCCACGGCGCCGCGGCGCGGGTCGACCAGCACGCAGGCCGCGCGGTGCCCCGGGCCGATGTCGTACAGCGGCGGCGTCGCCGCCAGGCATTCGGGCATGACGTACTTGCAGCGGCTGGCGAAGCGGCAGCCCGGCGCCGGCTCGATCAGCTTGGGCACCGTGCCGGGGATTGCCTCGAGCCGCGTCTTGTGCTCGGCGGCGAGGTCGATGCGCGGGATGCTGCGGATCAGCCCCTGCGTGTACGGGTGCCTGGGCCGCGCGAACAGCTCGACCACCGGCGCCTCCTCGACCACCTGGCCGGCGTACATCACGACCACCTTCTGCGCCACCTCGGCGACCACGCCCATCGCGTGCGTGATCAGCAGCACCGCCATGCCCAGGCGCTGCTTGAGATCCTGCAGCAGCTCGAGGATCTGCGCCTGGATCGTCACGTCGAGCGCGGTGGTCGGCTCGTCGGCGATCAGCAGCTTGGGGCTGCAGGCCAGCGCGATGGCGATCATCACGCGCTGGCGCATGCCGCCCGAGAACTGGTGCGGGTAGTCGCGCACGCGCCGCTCGGGCGTCGGGATGTTGACGAGCCCGAGCATCTCGACGGCGCGCGCCATCGCCGAGCGCTTCGACAGGCCCTCGTGCAGGCGCACGCTCTCGGCGATCTGCTCGCCGATCGTGTACACCGGGTTCAGGCTCGTCATCGGCTCCTGGAAGATGATGGCGATCTCCTTGGCGCGGATGCGCTGCATCGCCGCGGGGCCCAGCGGCACGAGATCGCGGCCCTGCCACAGCACCTGGCCGGCGACGATGCGTCCCGGCGGCATGTCGATGAGCTTGAGCACCGTCTTGGCGGTGACGCTCTTGCCGCAGCCGCTCTCGCCGACCACGCACACCGTCTGCCCGGCGTCGACGGCGAGGTCGACGCCGTCGACCGCGTGCAGCCAGCCGTCGTCGGTCTTGAAGTGGGTCTTCAGACCCCGGATCTCGAGCAGCGCCATCACAGCACGCGGCGCGGATCGAGCGCGTCGCGCAGGCCGTCGCCGATGAAGTTGATGGTGAGCACGGCGACGAATACCGCCAGGCCGGGGAACAGCGCCCAGTGCAGCGCCAGGTCCATGTAGTCGCGCGCGTCGTAGAGGATCCGGCCCCAGGTCGGGATGTCGGGCGGAAAGCCCAGCCCGAGGAAGGAAAGGGTGCTCTCGGCGATGATGGCCGCAGCGACGTCGATCGTCGCGGCGACGATCACCGGCCCCAGGCTGTTGGGCAGGATGTGGCGTGCGACCTGGCGCGCCGTCGACGCGCCGAGCGCGCGCGCCGCCTCGACGAACTCCTTCTCGCGCAGGCTGAAGAACTGCGCGCGTACCAGGCGCGCCACCGGCATCCAGCGAAAGCCCCCGATCACGGCGACGATGAGGATGAAGATGCCGACCTCCAGGCCGAACATCTGCTTGAGCGGCTCGCGGAACAGGAAGATCAGCAGCAGCAGCACGGGCAGCTGCGGCAGGCTGAGGAAGAGGTCGGTGACCCACATCAGCGCCGCGTCGAGCCAGCCGCGCGAGATGCCGGCCAGCGCGCCGACGACGACGCCCACCGTCATCGCCATCAGCATCGCCGCCATGCCCACCGCCAGGCTGATGCGCCCGCCGTAGAGCATGCGCGCGAGCAGGTCGCGGCCGAGGTCGTCGGTGCCCATCGGGTGCGTCGCCGAGGGGCCGGCCAGGCGCGCCTTGAAGTCGACGTCGTTGATGCCGACCTTGTACACGAGCGGCCCCAGCAGCACCGCCAGCACCATCAGCCCGAGCACCCACAGGCTCCAGTAGGCGAGCCGGTGGCGCTTGAAGCGGCGCCAGGCCTCCTTCCAGGGCGAGACGCTGGCGACGGGCTTGCCCAGCCCGGCGGCGGCACCGGGCCCGCGCCCGGGCGTGCCCGCACCGGTGGCGCCCGGCGCTGCGGCATCCGGGTCGGTGACGACCGGGCTAGCGATAGCTGATCCGGGGGTCGAGCCAGCCATAGAGCAGGTCGGCGACGAGGTTGAAGAAGATCACCAGGCAGCTGAAGACGAAGGTCACCGCCATGATGACGGGCGTGTCGTTGCGCAGGATGGCGTCGATGAGCAGGCTGCCGATGCCCGGCACGCGGAAGATCTGCTCGGTGACGATGGCGCCGCCGAACACCGCCGGCATCTGCAGCGCCACCAGCGTGACCACTGGGATCAGCGCGTTGCGCACGACATGCTTGGTGATCACCTTGCGCTCGGCCAGGCCCTTGCTGCGCGCTGTGGTGACGTAGTCCAGGCGCACCACGTCGAGCACCGCGCTGCGCGTGTAGCGCATCAGGCTGGCGGCCTGGAACAGGCCCAGCACCGTCACCGGCATGATCGACTGCTTGAAGTGCTCCCACAGGAACTGCCAGCCGCTGGCGGCGATGTCGCTGCGGTAGACGAAGGGCAGCCAGCCCAGGTAGATGCTGAAGAACAGAATGAACAGCACGCCGGTGAAAAAGGTCGGCAGCGAGAAGCCGACGAAGGCGAAGGTGCTGGCGATGCGGTCGAACCAGGAATAGGGCCTGACCGCGGCCAGAATGCCCGCCGGCAGCGCCACCACG
>WBZR01003804.1_pt1 | contig 13072 bp, 15 predicted proteins | sample 5204231 | NCBI WGS metagenome assembly WBZR01 (sample SAMN12412403, study PRJNA552823) | activated sludge metagenome | isolation source: activated sludge from anammox sidestream of wastewater treatment plant... | place: USA: Virginia | collected 2017-08
ATGAAACAAAAAAAGACGATACAGACAATAAAGAAGATTTCAGTAAATATCCAGTCCTTAAAAGAGGAATAGAATTCGATGATAATCTTTATGCTTTTTTAAAAAGCTTAACAATAATCTTATATCAGAAAAATTGTTCAACAAGAAATTTTGCTAGTAAAGCAAATCTTTTTGACGAAGTGACAGAAACAGCTGTAAAAAAATTTCAAGCAGCAAATAATTTGAATGATGATGGAATTGTTGGCAAAGATACATGGGAAGCTTTATATACAGAGAGAGGGTCAAAAACATCAGGAGGTTTAGTAGTGAAAGATTGTTAGATTTCTTAAAAAACCTTGTAAAATAAGCTCTTTTTAAGAGTAAGTAAAATTTCTTAATACACACTTGACAAAAAACTTGTTTTTTGTTAAGATATACTAGGAAAAATGTACTTTAAATTACTGGTCATTTTTAAAAATATTTTTTAAAATTTTAAAACCTTTTATTATGGCTGAAGAAAAAAAATCTGAAGAAAAAAAATCTGAAGAAAAAAAATCTAAAGAAAAAAAATCTTTAGACCCAAAAGCAGGCCTCACTAAATTAGGAATATATTTAGGAGCTATATTACTTGCTTTATATCTTTTAGGAATATTTTTTAATTGGGCTGGCTCATTATTGATTGACATAAATGATGCAGTTAGTAATTTAGCTAGGACTCTTGTAGGATCGTTAAAATCTTTTGGGTCTCTAATTATGATAATTACTTTTTTAATTTTTATGTTCATTTATGCTTTTAAATGGATTAGAAATGGAATAAAAGCAGCATTAAAAGATGACCCTCCTACCCCATAGCATAATTGTAGATCAAAAATCTATAGCTGTTAATTTATACTAATTATATTATTAAAATATTGTCTGACAATTTCAAGAGACAATATCTAAATGATATAAAAACTCGTATAAATTGACAGCTATTTTTATTTTGTTTTTATATGTTATAATATTTATATAGGTTATTATACAAATATAATCTTTAATAATATTAATTATAATTATCAATAACATTTTTATGAAAAAAGTTTCTTATATTATATTGGGTTTTTTGTTTTCAATATCTTCAGTTTCTTTTGCTCAAATTATTAGAGGAAATTCTGGTAGAACAGTTGGGACACAAGCAGATTTGTCCTTCTTCAAAGGATTTTTAATGAGCGCTGGTAGTATAATAGCTATGTTGCCTCCAATTTTGATGGGTCTTGCTGTCGTAGTATTCTTTTGGTATTTAATACAATTCATTATAAATAAAAATAAAGGAAGTGGAGGAGGAAAAGACGAGAATAAAAAGAATGCTTCAGGCATGGCTTATTCATTACTTGCTATATTTGTAATGGTAACTCTTTGGGGAATAATTGCATTCTTTGGAGATGCTATAGGAATAAACTCAAATGTTCAAGTTACAGCTCCAACTTTACCAGGAATTAGATAAAGTTAAACACAAATAATAAAAAACACCTTAAGGTGTTTTTTGTTTTTTGTGTTATTATTAATATAAATATGTCAGAATTTTTTAATGTAATTTTAACTAAAATAGTAAACCCTATAATCTATTTAGGTTCAGCTTTATTTTTTATTTATTTTCTTTATGGAGTTTTAAATTTTATTATAGCAAAAACAAAAGGCAAAGAAGACGATATTAAAAAAGGCAAAGAACATATGCTTTGGGGTCTTATTGGTGTTTTTATTATATTTTCAGCATCAGCTATTTATAAATTTATTACAAGTTTTTTTAATTAAAATATGAATAAAAAAAGCAAAGATAATAATGAAAATGATTTAATGACAGAAGTTGTAGCTTTTTTAAAAAGCAGGGGATTTGTATTTCCTTCTTCTGAAATTTATGGTGGTTTTAATGGTGTATATGATTATGGTCATTATGGATATCTTTTATTAAAGAATATAAAAGATGCTTGGATGAAAAGTATGATTCAAGAAAGAGATGATATTTTAGCATTAGATTCAGGAATATTTATGCATCCATATACATGGAAAGCATCAGGACACATAGATACTTTTAATGATCCACAAATTGATTGTAAAAATTGTAAATCAAGATTTCGAGCAGATCATATTTTAGAAGAATATGGAATAAATGCAGATAAGACGACTTTAGAATTTATAAACAGAGAACTTGATAAATTAAGAGAAGAAAAGAAACTTATATGTCCAAATTGTAATAAAGCTGAACTCACAGAAGCTAAAATTTTTTCTCTTATGGTTAAAAGTAATTTAGGTTCTCCAACAGAAGCTTTAACAGAAGAGAATATTGTATATTTAAGACCAGAAACATGTGGAGGAATTTATCTTGAATACAAAAACACAATTGATTCCCTTCATCCAAAATTACCATTTGGAATAGCACAAATAGGTAAAGCATTTAGAAATGAAATTGTTACAAAGCAATTTATTTTTAGGACTCGTGAATTTGAACAGATGGAAATGCAGTATTTTTTTAATCCAAAATCTATAGCAGGCAATGCAACAGAAGAATATTTTAATGAATGGAAAAGATATAGATTGGATTTTTATCTAAATTATGGAATAAAAGAAGATTCTTTGAAATTTTATAAACATGAAAAGCTTGCACATTATGCAAGTAATGCATTTGATATTGAATATAGGTATAAAATATTAGGAGATAATTTTAAAGAACTTGAAGGAATACACGCAAGAGGAGATTTTGATTTATCTCAACATTCAAAATTTTCTGGTAAAGATTTATCATATTTTGATGAAGATACTCGTGAGAGATTTATACCACATATTATAGAGACCTCTGTAGGTGTAGCACGAATGATGTTGGCATTTATTGATAATAGTTACACAAAAGAAATAGTTAAAGACAATGAAGAAAGAATTGTTTTGAAATTAGATAAAAGATTATCTCCTGTAAAAATTGCAATATTTCCGCTTTTCAAAAAAGAAGAATTACTTGAACCAGCAAGAAAAATATGGAAAGATTTATCAAAAAAATATTTTTGTGAATTTGACACTTCTGGAAGTATTGGAAAAAGATATAGAAGACAAGATGAAATAGGAACTCCATTTTGTATTACTTTTGATTATGATAGTGTGAATGATGAATCTGTGACAGTAAGGGATAGAGATACTATGGAGCAAGAAAGAGTGTTAATAAAAGATTTACAAGAGTATTTTAGTAAAAATTTGAATTACTAATTATATATAATATTTGCAAAAAAAGCTCAAATATAGTATATTTCACTAATCAATTTATTAAAAATATATGGCTCAAGATAAGTTAATAAAAATAGTAAACAAAGAAACAGGTACTGCTTACTATACAAAAAAGAATAAAAAGCAAGTAACAAGAAAAATAGAACTCAAAAAATTTGATAAAAAATTAAGAAAAAGAGTTTTATTTAAAGAAGCAAAAAAGTAATTTAGGTTAAATATATGTTAAAATTAGATTTTATCAAAAGAAAAAGAGGAGAAAGTAAAGAAGATATGCTAAAAGCTGTTTTTTATGGTAAAAAAGAAAAAGCAGAAGCTATTTTTGTTAATTTTATAGATTTTATAAAAATTTATAGAGAAGTAGGACAGTCTTCTGTTTTATCTTTAGAAGGTGAAGGAAAGAAATTTCAAGCAATAGTTCAAGATGTATCATATGATCCTGTAAAATATGAACCAATACATGTCGATTTTTATATTATAGAAAAAGGCGCAAAAATTGATGCTAAAATACCACTCGAATTTATAGGAGTATCAGAAGGTGTTAAAACTCACGGAGCTATTTTAACAAAAGTTATGCATGAATTACACATTGAAGCAGATCCATCATCTTTACCTCATTCATTAGAAGTAGATTTATCATTATTAACTGGAGTAGAGTCTGTTATTCTTGTAAAAGATATTAAATTACCAAAAGGTGTAGAATTATATCATGTAGAAGAAGATGAGGTTGTGGCTTCAACATCAAAAAAAGTAGAAGAAGATTTATCAACTCCAGTAAATAGCGATATCTCAAATATTGAAGTTGTAGAAAAAGGCAAAAAAGAAGTAGAAGAGTAAAAGTTAAATGAGTGTTAAAAAATTATAGTATAAAAAAGCTTTTATGCTATAATTTTTTTATGATTAAAACCAAATCTTTTAAGAGGTATATTTTAATGTCTATTATATTTTTTTTACTTTTTTCTTTTAGTTTTAATAAAATAAGATTAAGTTTTGCAGAAACAGAACAAGAATTAAAAATTAGATTACAAAAGGAATTAATAGATTTAGAAAATCAAATAAAAGAGCAACAAAATAAAATTTCAAACACACAAGCAGAATCTGCTACATTATCAAGAGACATATCACTTTTACAATCACAAATTAATAAAAAACAATTAGAAATCAAAAAAACTGATAAAAACATAGAACTTTTATCAGAAAAGATTTATACAAAAAATAAAGAATTAATAAATTTATCTGAATCATTGGATAAACAAAAAATAGCTATAGCTAACACATTAAGAAATTTAAATCTTCTTGATAGTGGAAATAATTTATTAAATATAGTTTTGAATAGTAAGTCATTATCACAATTTTTTGAAGATTCTGATAAAATTATAGCAATACAAAATTCTATAAATGCAGATATTTTAAAAATAAAAAATATTTCAAAAGAAGTAGAAGATGTAAAGTTTTCATTAGAAGATGATAAAGATACACAAATATCTTTGAAAGTAGAACAAAATTCAGCCAAAAATAAAATAAGTGCATCAAAATTAGAAAAAGATTCTTTATTAAAAGAAACAAAAGGACAAGAAGCTTTATATAAAAAACAATTAGCAGAAAAGCAAGCAAAAGCCGCTGAAATAAAAGCCAGATTATTTAGTTTTGCTGGAGGAGAAACAAAGGCCATCCCTTTTGGTACAGCCTTACAATATGCGGAAGATGCTGAAAAGAAAACTGGAGTTCCAGCAGCTTTTGTTCTTGCTATTTTGACACAAGAGTCAGCGCTTGGTGCAAATGTCGGTAAATGTTATTTATCTGACCTTACAACTGGTGCTGGCTATAATATTAATTCAAAAGTACAATATCCAAATGTTATGAAAGCAAGTAGAGATATAGAACCATTTATATCAATAACAAAAAGTTTAGGTATGAATCCTTTAAATACTATTGTATCATGCCCTATACCATCTGCTGGTGGTTATGGTGGTGCAATGGGTCCAGCTCAATTTATACCTTCAACATGGGAGGAAGTTCAAGGACAAATAGCTGTATATAATCCTTGGAACGCTAAAGATGCAATATTAGCTTCTTCTTATTATTTATCAACAAGAGGAGCATCGAATTCTTATGCTTCACAAGTAAAAGCAGCTTGTAAGTATTATGGTAGCGGAGGAGCATCATGTTCATATGGAACACAAGTAATGAATAGAGTTGACAATATACAAAATGATATAAATAATATAAAGCAATATAGTAATTAAAAAATATCTTGCTAAAATCATATAAATTTGATATGATATTAAAACTTTATATATAATTAAAATAATTTATTATGACAGGAACAGATATAAAAATAGAAGATTTTGTAAAAGCTGGTGTTGCTTATGGCTATAAAAAATCAAGAAGACATCAATCTACAAAAAAATCAATACACACAACACAAAATGGTATTGATATTATTAATTTAGAGATGACAAAAAAACAATTAGAAGAAGCTATCTCTTTCTTAAAAACAATAAAAGAAGCTCAAAAACAAATACTTTTTATTGGTGAGAAACCAGAAATTTCACAAATTATAAAAGAAGTTGCATTAGCTACAAATTCACCATTTATAGTTAATAGATTCATCGGAGGTTCTATAACAAATTTTAGTCAAATTAAAAAAAGAATAGACAGATTAGCAACAATGTTAAATGAAAAATCTTCTAATGAATGGTCAAAATTTACGAAAAAAGAACAATTATTATTACAAAGAGAATTAGATAAATTAGATAAAAATTTTGGAGGATTATCAAATCTTAAAAGTGTTCCTTCAGCAATTGTTCTTGTAGATTCAAATTACGAAATAATTCCTGTAAAAGAAGCAAGAAAAATGAATATACCAATAATTTCTTTATCAAATACTGATTGTGATATTTCTAAAATAGAATATCCTATTGTAATGAATGACTCATCAAGATCTTCTGTGGAGTTAGTCTTAAATATTATTAAAAATAATCTTAAATAAAATTATTATGAGTACAGAAATAATTAAAGAATTAAGAGAAGAAACAGGATTATCATTAGGAGAAATAAAAAAAGCTTTAGATAATTCAAATGGAGATAAGTCTAAAGCTTTAGAATTATTATCAGAAAAAGCAAAAGAAGTAGCACTTAAAAAAGGTGATAGAGATTTGAATGCTGGTATTATAGGTTCTTATGTTTACGGAGGAGGGACTACTTCAAGTATGGTGAAATTGATGTGTGAGACAGATTTTGTTTCTAAAAATGAAGAATTTATAACACTAGCAAATGACATTGCTTTTCATATTGTAGCTATGAATCCTACATCTATAAACAACGAAAATGAAGAAGGAGAAGACTTTGCTTTACTAAAACAAGCATTTATAAAAGACACTAGTATTACAATAGAACAAAAAATAGATTCTGCAATACAAAAATTTGGAGAAAATATTAAAATAGTTGATTTTGTTAGATATTCTATCTAAATTATAGTCATGTTATATATTTATTTATCATTATCATTATTATTTTTTATAACAGCATTTTTAATAGTTAAAATAAGAATGATTTATTTAAATAATAATTCAGAAAAATATGATTCTTATTATGATGGTCATAGTTTATTTTTGGATTCTTTTTTTAAAGTAATAAATTTTTTTGTAAAGAAAATATATCTTTATATTAAGATAATTTATCAAAATATTTTACATTTTTGGGTTATTTTGATTGAAAAAACAAAATTCTTTTTAGAAAAAACTTATACAAAAAGTAGAAATAAGTTTATGAAAGAAATTGTAAAAGACAAAAAAGCTATACCACAATTTTGGCAACATTTAAAAAAATATAAAAAAGAAATAGACGAAGAGAAAGATGGTATGAATTAATTATTTATTGTAAAAAAAACTTTTTTGTGATAATATATTACAAAATATATTGGTATAGATAATTAAAAATTGATATGCCACTTTAGCTCAGTTGGTAGAGCAACGGTTTTGTAAACCGTAGGTCGTCAGTTCGAATCTGACAAGTGGCTCCAAAATAAAACCAAGTTATATAACTTGGTTTTATTTTTAATTTGATTTTATATATGTGGATTTTTTTATTGTAGAAGTTGAAGTTGTAGAGTTTTTAGCTTCATTTTCAGCTTTTAGTCTTTCTTCTTTATACTTTTCAAGTTCTGGAATTATTTCTTTTATTTCATCCATATCTTTAAACCCAGTATAAAGTTTATCATTCATATATAGAGCTGGAAGATTTCTATCATCTACTTTAAATAATTTAATTAAAGTTTTAAGGGCTGAAAGATCAAGATTATAATCAAAAGAATAAACTCGTAATTCTGGATATTCATCACGAAGTTTATTTAACACAGCAGATTGTTTTACACAATTCGAACAATTTTCACTCGTTGTATAAAAGTAAAATATAGGTACGACTGACACATTACATTTTTCTTTAATTTTTTGCATTATTAAATAGTCTTTAATTTGAAGTAATGTATAGTATTTTTTGAGATCTCTGACCTCTTCTTGTTTATTTATATTTTCTTCACTATAAGAGATTTTTTCTGCCAAATTATTTAATTCTGGAGATAATGTAGAAATAGAAACATCTTTACAAGAAAATCCTTGAAGTAATTGAAATTGTGTTTCAGAACTCATCAAATCTATAGATACTTTATCTTGTATATTCTTAATGGTAGCTAATTTTTTGTCATTCATAAATGACGATAGCCAAATAGCCGTTAAAAATACTGTTAATGTTATAAAGAAAACAGCTATATAGCGAACCCAATCTTTCTGTGTCATCATAAATTTATATTATAAATATAATTATAACAAAATTTTATCTACTATCAATCTCTTTTGTCCAGCTAGGTTCATAATTTCTTAAAGCATTTATAACAGATTTTATTAGCCAAAATGGTGCAACAATGGAATATACAAGGAAAAACCATATTATATTACTATTAAATTTTGACTTACCATGAAGAATTTTGTGTCCCATAAATAAAGAGAAAAATAATGCAGTAAAAACAAAAATAGACATAAATAAAATTATAGATGTATTAATAAAAAAAGGATCTAAATTTAATTTATAAGAATTAATATTAAAACCAACAGCAGAGATTGTGAGTGTTTTATTTTTTATATATATAATTAAATTATATAAAGTAAAAAAAGATAAAAATAAAACGGATATTATAGAAATAAAACCAGAAGGTAATGTTATAAAACCAATATTTCCATATTTCTTTTTAAAGAAAAGGTATTTATAATCTCTAGCATTTTGTATAAAACCATATATCCATCTAGATCTTTGTTTATAGAGTGCTTTTATTGTTTTTGGTGTATTTGTAAAAACATATGCATCTGGGGCATGTTCTATTTTCATATTATTTTGATGCATACGAAGTGCTATTTCTTGATCTTCTGTAGTATGAGCATGTTTATATGGACCTATTTTTTCAAAAACTTCTTTTCTAAAAATTGAAAATGGTCCTGGAGTAACATGTATAGCATTTATAAAACCGTACATTTTTTTAATATAAATTTGTAATTCATAATCTATTTTTTGTGCTTTTTGCACTATATTTGTTTCAATATTAGAAACAATAGTAGGAGCAACTGCCATAATTTTTTCGTCTTCTAAAAAATAACTAATTATTCTATTTAATGCTTCAGAATCTACAATTGAATCTGAATCAAGACAGCCAACAAATTCTGTATTTGAATGCTCTAGTCCGAGATTTTGTGCTGTATATTTACCACCATTTTCTTTTGTAAAGATTTTTATTTGATGGTGTCCTTCATATCTTTTCATTACTTCCCAAGTTTTACCATTATCTGTGCTACCATCATCTACTAATATTAAAAATAATTTATTTTTTGGATAATTTAATTTCAAAAGTGATTCGACTGTTTTAGCTACATTTTCTCCTTCATTGTAAGCTGGCACAGTAATAGTAACTCCTGGATAATCAGAATTATTTTCAAATAATTTTATTTTATCTCTTCTAATTTTTAAACTTTTATAATTTTCTAGAAAAATAATTAAAAAATATATTTGTACATATAGAGATAAAAAACTAAAGCAATAGAATATAATCTCAAAAACTTTTTGCATAAAGTGTAGTTTTTAGGCTTTTTATATAGCCGATATGTTGTATTTTAACATATTTATTATTTATTAAAAAATAGTACTTTATGTTATACTTTTCTTAAAAGTTATGGAAAATTCTAATATTAATACTTTAAATGAAGGATATTTACATCCTATAACAATTTTATCTAACAAAATATCTAATATTTTTATAAAAATGGGTTTTGATATTGTAGCTGATAGAGAGCTTGAGAGAGAATGGTTTAATTTTGATGCTTTAAATGTCCCAAAAGATCATCCATCAAGAGATATGCAAGATACTTTCTTTTTAGATTTAAAAGAAAATCAAAACGGTAAAGCAGTATTACGAACTCATACTTCAAGTGTGCAGATTAGATATATGACAGACAAGATGCAAGAAGCAAAACATAAGCTGCAAGAAAACAATAATGCTACAGAAGAAGTTTTCCCTATTGCTATACTTTGTCCTGGAAAAGTATATAGAAATGAAGCAACAGATGCTACACATGAAGCACAATTTCATCAGGTGGAAGGATTATTAGTTGGTGAAAATATTTCTTTGGCAAATTTAAAAGCTGTACTTGAAAGATTTTTCTCAGAATTATTTAATAAAGATATTGATGTACTTTTAAGGTCTTCTTATTTCCCATTTGTAGAGCCAGGACTAGAAGTAGCAATGAAGTGTTTCAAATGTGATGGAAAGGGGTGCAGTATTTGTAAAAATACAGGCTATATTGAAATAATGGGAGCGGGTATGGTGCATCCAAAAGTCTTAGAGAATTGTGGTATTGATAGTCGTAAATATTCTGGCTTTGCTTTTGGAGTTGGACTTGATAGGCTGGCTATGCTGAAATATGGGCTAGATGATGTTAGGCTTTTATATAATGGGGATTTGAGAGTAGTAAATCAGTTTTAGAATAAAAATATGAGTAAAATTATTTATATATTAACAAATGAATCAATGCCTGATCTTATAAAAATAGGAATGACAGATGATAGGCTTGAAAATAGAGTTAAAGAATTAAGTAGACAAACAGCCGTTCCTTTACCTTTTGAAATTTATTATGCTTGTGAAGTAGACAACATGGAAGAAGTAGAAAAATCTTTACACGATGCTTTTTCTGATAGTAGAATTAATCCTAAGAAAGAATTTTTTAGAATAAATCCAGAAAGAGTTATTTCTATATTAAAACTTTTAGCAAAAAAAGATATTACACCAAAAGATGATGAGTTTGAAGAAGTAGAAGAAAAAAGAGCAGTTGAAGTTGCAAAAGAAAGACGTTCACGATTTAATTTTAATTTAGCAAATATAAAAATAGGTTCTATTATTGAATATTATTATGATACAAACATAAAAGCAGAAGTTATAAATGATAGAGAAATAAAATTAGGAGAGAAAATTGGTAGCCTCAACCAGATAACTTTAGATTTATTAAAAAAATCTGGAAGAGTTTGGAAATCTGTACAAGGACCAGCTTTTTGGCTATTTGAAGGAGAAACTTTAGATGAAAGAAGAAGACATACAGAAGAATTAGAATAATTAATTTATGAAATACCTACACAGTTGGCTACAAGATTATATTGAAAATGAAATTCCAAAAGGGGAGGATTTTGTGAGTGGTGTATCAACCGATGCTTTTGAAGTGGAGGAATATTTTGAAATAGAAAATAAAATTGCAAAAGACAAAGAAGAAAGTAAAGATTATATTTATGATTTAAATGTATTACCAAATAGAGCTCATGATGCACTTTCTCATTATTATATGGCGAAAGAAGTGGCGACAATATTCAATTTAAAATTAAAAGATTTGAAATTATTAAGTGAAGAATGGAAAAAGGATTTTATTATTAAAAAGAGTAGTGAAGACTTTATTAAAATTGCTGAACCTAAATATTGCTATCGATTTATGGGAGTTAAAGTAAATGGTGTTCTAGTTAAAGATTCTCCAGAGATTATAAAATACAGACTTGAAAGTATTGGACAAAAAAGTATTAATAATATTGTAGATATTACTAATTATATACAATTCTCCTTTAATAAACCGATGCATGCCTATGATGCTGACTTGGTAGATGGATTTTTGGATTGTAGATTTGCAAAAGATAGAGAAAGCATGACTACACTTGATAATAAAGAATTATCATTAGATGAAAATACTTTAGTAATAGCTGATAATAAAAATGTGTTAGCACTCGCTGGTATAAAAGGTGGTAAATATTCTGGAATAAATGAAAATACAAAAAATATAATTGTTGAAAGTGCTAACTTTAATGCAAATCAAGTTAGAAAAACTTCTCAAAAATATAATTTAAAAACAGATGCTAGTAAAAGATTTGAAAACGGTATAGCTGATGATTTAGTAGAAATAGGAATGATAGAAACTTTAAAACTTTTGAAAAATTATGCAAGTAGCGAAAATACTATTTTAGAAATAGGGGAGATAATAGATAATTTTCCGAAAGAAAAATTAAATGCTTGGAAATATAAAGTATCTGTATCTTTAAAAGAAATAAATAATTTATTAGGAGCTGATTTATCAAGGTTAGAAGTAGAAAATATTTTTAAAAGATTTAATTTTTCATATAAATACATTTCTACCAAAGATAATTTAGAAGAGAAGATAAAAGAAGTAATGGGTAAACCATATAAAAATCCAAGCTCTATGCGAGAAGATGCTCCTAAGGCTTTTTCTTGCTCATCTCTAATATCATATTTATATGAAGGAGTATATATGCCATCACTATCAATAGATAAATATTTATATACAAAAGATTTAGGAAAAGAAATTAAAAATAAAGAAGATTTAAAATTTGGAGACCTTGTATTTTCTACTGGTGATGGAAAAGTTTATTTTGAAGGTATAGAATACAAAAAAGGTGAAAAAGTAGAAGGTGGAGTTGATCATCTTGGCATGTATGTGGGTGATGGAAAAATTTTGCACTCATCTAGATATTTAGAAAATGGTACAGAAATAGAATCATTTGAAGATTTTGTAAATAAAAAAGGAGGAGATGGTGAAAGAGTAATAGCTGGATTTGGTAGAGTTTTAGAAAATCTTGATGAAGAAAGATTTGTTGTAGAAGTGTCAAGTGAAAGATTAGATTTAAGAATTAAAGAAGATATTATAGAAGAAGTAGCTAGAATATATGGACTAAATAATATTAAAAGTGTATTACCAATATTAAATAAAGTTGGTATTAGAGAAAATAAATTAAATATAGAAAATATTATAAAAAATATTTTAATAGAAAATGGATTTACTGAGGTCATGACTTATTCTTTAAGGAGCAGTGGGGATATAAAAATAATAAAGTCTGTAGCTCAAGACAAAAATTATTTAAGAAATAATTTAGCAAATGGACTAGGGGAAGCGGTGCAGAAAAATATTTTTAATATGCCACTATTAAATACAAATGAAATTAGAATATTTGAATTTGGAAATTGTTTTTCATTGAATGAAAAGGAAGAAGAAAAAGAATATAGAAGCCTAGCTATAGTCATAGATGATGGAAAGAAAAATAAAAATTATCAAGAATTAAAAAATAAAATAATAGAAGAGATAAAAAAAGCATTAAATATTTCAAATATAAATATAAAAGAATATAAAAACGAAAGACAAAAAGAAAATATTTTTGAAATTAATTTTGATGAATTAGCATCAAGTCTAAAAAATGAAAATATAAAAGATACAGATTTAAATTATAAAGAAAAAGAAAATCTTAAATATAAATCTTT
>WBZR01003807.1_pt1 | contig 13061 bp, 14 predicted proteins | sample 5204231 | NCBI WGS metagenome assembly WBZR01 (sample SAMN12412403, study PRJNA552823) | activated sludge metagenome | isolation source: activated sludge from anammox sidestream of wastewater treatment plant... | place: USA: Virginia | collected 2017-08
CCATCGTTATTTAATAAATACTCCTTGGGTTCAGGCTTAGGCGGTAAATGCCTTAACGCTTCGTCAATGCTATTCAGCTTTTCAATAATTTGATTTAAACGTTCTGGTATTTCTTGTATTTTCATTGTTTTGTGTTTTTAGTTTATCAAAAGGGGCTTCCGCCCGGAATTAGTAGCCGTAGTTCACTAGACGCTCGCTAATCTCCTCCTCCATCCTGAGTATGTCTAAATCTGACTCTATCGGATTGCCGTCAGGGTCGAAGCATAGCACCTCGCCTATCGAAGCCGAAGCGTGGGATATGTAGTAAAGCTTCTCCCTGTTGCCGTAATCGTCCGAACCGCCGTACTCTAGGGCGTGCTGTGTATAGATTGAACACTCAAATATGTAGGTCCGCCCGCCAATGGTCTCATCAATTTCTATGAGGTCGAGGTCATCGTAGTGGCGGCAAATATACTTTACTAGGTGTTCCTCGGCTGCTGTTAGCTCTCGTTTCATTGTCTTTTGTTTTTAGTTGTAAAATATTGAGCAGTTTAGCCGCTTGCTCAGGCGGTAAGATGTTAGCAATCTATCAAAGATACATTTTGTAAGCAAATCACAACACACGTGTAATGCTTGCTCAACCTATTAGTCAACTCTACTTTCGCCGCATTGATTTCTGACTCATCTTTGCTATAAATTCTAACCGATGCACTGCGTGTTATTGGCTGCGTGCAGATTGTGCAATAAACAGTGAATTTGCTTTGTAGTTTGCCGATTGCATTTGCCATGGCTCAGTTTTTTTAGTTGATTAAGAAATACCCATGAACCTTTTTATCATATACTCATTATATGCTGCCATTTCATCTCTAATAAGTAAATAGTCGGTAAGTATCCTCGCGTTATCACAGTAAGCAGCAATTTCATTCTCATTCACATCGCCAAGCATTAGAAGTAACACCTCATTAACACCCTCGTTGTAGGTTTCGATATTCACCTCGTTTGGCTTATGGTCGCCCACCCTTATAAGTTTATCGTTAAATTGCCAGTACATCGAGCGTGTACCGCAATCGTTTCTCTCCATTACGTCTTTGGTTAGTGCTATCTCGTCTTGGATGCGCTGGTAAATGTAGTTCAAATCGGTCATGGCTCTGTGTTTTAGTTGTTGTCTTTATCTATTTATACACAAATATAGGCAAAAAGTTACAATGCACCAAATGTTTTTTCATTTATTTTCAGTTTTTATGCTAATTTAGAATGATTATAAATAAAGAAGCGGGCTGAACTAGCGTCCAAACCCGCTTCACAACAACCAAAAACAGCTATGATAAAACTTGCTGCTGTTACGGCGCAGCAACCGTTATATTTTGATATTACTCCTCCTTTAATGCCATACGTTGCCAAAGCAAAAAAGTTGCTTAAATCGGCTAAAAAATGCCCTTATTCGTGTTTGCCAATGAATCTCCGCAATTCGTTTTTTATAGTATCGGTATTTTTGTAAATATCATTGCTCATCAGAATAAGAGTATCTGTTTTCTCAATGATTATCTCAGTATTAACGATAACAGTATCAACTTTTGCCGGCAAGTTGCTCAAACTGTCTATTTTTGAGTTCAGCTGATTAACTACCTTATCGGTATTCTCAAGCATTTCAAACAAGTGCTGTTCCGATTTCTTTTTCTCAACCTTCGCTCCGGTGAAGTAACCGCCTCCAAATCCCATTGCCACTATGAGCAAGCCTATTAGTACCTCTCCCATTTTCATTTCAACTTTTCATTAATCACTCCGAAAAGCATCCAGGCAAAGTAAACCCCGACGGCCAACGCCATTGCAGGCTTTCCCACAACGATTAGTCCTTTCGGCAAAAGGTTCAGCAAATACTCGGTCGGGTCAGTTGACGGGTGAAGCAATAGCAGCAATAGCGCAAAGTTAATGAGCAGCGTCGCCAACAATTCGGGTGCATTCTCTTTAATCCAAAATTTAAGAGAAAACTCATTTTTAACCGTTCGGTTTTTGTACCTGAAAATGTAGAAAATCGCTATCCCAAGCACATTCAAAAGAATAGTAAAAGTATTCATAGCATTAGATTTTTTCAAGGTCAAAGTTAGGACACGTTTTATTCTTATCAAAATAATTATGCGGGTAAATATCCGTTGTTCGCAAGTTAAACCTCGTCATTAAATCGAAAAGCAGTGCTTTTAGCGTTGCGAACTGAACCTTTGTGAACTTATGCCTCCCCCCTAAACAGATTCCGATTGAATCAGCATTTTGCCCAACGCAATGCGCTCCAAGCCTTTGCAAATCCCTGCCTTTCTGTATCGTTCCGTCCCACGTGATGAAGTAGTGGTAGCCAACCATTGCGAAACCTCGCTCTCTATGCCAGTAATCAATAACGGAAATATCCTGATGAGCTTCTATATCGCTATCGGAGCAGTGAACTATTATCTTATTGATTTTTCTCATTTGAATATCTTTAGCAAAAGTTCAACTATCTTTTCAATATCCACAAAGTTAACGATAAATATCAATCCAAACAACGAAAGCACCAATCGGTACGGTTTTTCTATCAGCCATGCCCAAAATCTCAATCCATGCAATTTCCCCTCACACGCCGTAACCCTGCTATTGGTTTTGATGGCCTGCTCTAAAATAGCATTTAGTTTCTCTTTTTGAAACGCTGACGCTTGAGCGTTGAGCTCCATTAGCCCATCTAATTGAGTTTCTAATCCCTTGATTTTGATTGCGAGTTCAGTATTGCTGCACATTGTTTTCTATTTTAATTTATGAACACGGTGCGCCCCAGTTGGGCTTAGGTAATACCCATGCGGTTGCGCCTGTGGCGAAGTCGGTTGGTTCGCTTGCTATATTCTCCACGCACCAGCCTGATAGGTCTTGGTTAAAGGATGTAGCAGAATAAAACATTTGTTCCATATTTGTAACCTTGCTAACAATCCATGAACCTATATCTTTATTAAATGATGTAGCCGACCTAAACATCCCAAGCATACCTTGCACATTGCTTACATTCCATCCAGATATATCTTGATTAAATTTTGAACTCAAAAACATAGACGACATATTTTCAACGTTTCCAACATCCCATAACCCAATATCTTTGTTAAAGTCTGATGCTCGAAACATATTTTGCATATATTTTACATTTGATACATTCCACCCGCTTATATCTTGGTTAAATTTTGAATTTTGAAACATACCATTCATATCAACTATCCTACTAACATCCCACTCAGATATATCTTGGTCAAAGATTGTATGATAAAACATTAATCCCATATCTGTTACGTTGTTATGTCCAGTCAATGTATTTGGGATATAAAAATTCCTCGTGCAACCATAAAACATTTGATAAAAACTCCTAAAGCCAACATCACCCCAATTATCTACGCCTAATAGCGAGGCAAAAGAAGCAATACTACTCAAGCCTAATGTTTTTGCGCTTCCATTTGCAATCGCAACCCTCGGCAAACTACCACGAACTTTTATCGAATATTCACCCTCAAGTGCGTACTCATGTGTTGGTGGGGTATCATCGGTATAATGCTCAACCTCGCTGCCATCGCCCCAGTCAATATAGTAATCGTAAACACCACCAGAAAAAGGTGCGGTCGGGAACGTGAACTCAAAATCATCATCGGGTATTTCCCAAGTAGTTATGAAAGCATTACGCCACTTATCAAACCGCTTCGAATTAATTATATACACCTTAAAACAAATTTAGGTAAAACAACAATCCACCGAAAGCAAACACCTCAAACCAAAAGATTTTGTTACTCTCAACCAGCACGTATGCCAAGCATGAAATAAGCAAAAAGAGCAAGCTATAATCCCATGCCCCAAACTCAACGATTAATCCCAAGTAGCCGAAAACCACAATCATTCCTGCACCCGTATAGTGCATTATTTTATGAACCTTTCCCGCCTTGAAATTGGGAGCTACAGCAACAATCAACGCACCCAAGCAAGCCAAATGCAAAAGTATCGTATGCGTAACTGGATTAACCCCAGCGGCAATCAGAAATCCGCAACCCGTGAGCGTAAGAAAAAACAACCAACGTAAAGTAGGAAATTTGTACCACGAATCGCTGATACTCTTTTGTACCCCGATTAAAACAAGGTACACAATCAACAACAAGGCTGCTAATATGGTGGCTATCTTAATCATCCCTATGCGTTACGTTAATCCTATCATCGCCATCAATCAACCCCTGAAACTGCTCTTCAATCATGTTACAGTAGATATGCACATCCTCACTCACCCGCTCCACGGGCAATTTCTGAATGTTCACCAAGTACCCTGAAAATATCGAGTACTGCGGCTCGAAGTACATGCTCAAAGGTACTTCAATTCTCATAGAGTAGTCGTGTAGCCATGTGGGATTATCCACCACATCCCACGCCCTTACCCATTTATTGTCTTGAAATTCATAATGTGGCACTGCCATTTGCGTTTCCGAAATCTCAGGGCGTGGAGTATCCACAACCTCTATTTCAATCACGTAATCCTCGGGGATGGGCATATTATAGCCATTCTCAAAGATTTTTGAAATAGGCTTGTTCTCTCTTGTATTGAAAAGTATTGTTCTCATATCTATTATATTTTAAGGACAAGTTCCCCAGATTGGACGAGAATTAGGTAATACCCAAGCGGTTGCGCCCGAGTCGAAATTGGTCGGTCTGGTGGGTATTTTTGAAACACACCAGCCTGATAGGTCTTGGTTAAATGCGCTGGCATTAAAAAACATATAACTCATATCCGTTACATTACCAACATTCCAATTGCCGATATCCTGGTTGAATGGTGAATTACGAAACATGTAACTCATATCCGCTACATTACCAACATTCCAATTGCCGATATTCTGATTGAATGGTGAATCATAAAACATCCTATTCATATTCGTTACAGCACCAACATCCCAATGCCCTATGGGATGGTTGAATACAGTGCAATCCCTGAGCATACCGCCCGCATTACCGCTCAATACCACTTTCCCTTTGATATACTCCAGATTAGAGCAACCTTGAAACATATTCGCAAAATAGGCAAACCCCACATCTCCCCAATTATCCACGTCTATAAGATAGTCTTTCATCGCCCCATTGTTAATCGTCCACCTCGGCATGACCCCCTTTACCTTCACTTTATAAATTCCTGCGTTAGAAAATGTGTGCGATACGCCCGTGGGTGCCTTGATGTTCTCAACGGGGGAACCATCGCCCCAGTCAATATCGTAATCAAAGGAATACTCCGCTAATGATGCCGTAGGCCAAGCGAGCGTGAAATCATCACTGGGGATGCTCCACGTGGTTACGAACGTTTTATCCACTTTATGTTGGCTCAATATACCGTGTAATATCATATTTTGATGCCTATTCATCGCTGCCTCCTATTACATGATAAATATCACTATCTTCTGGTACAATAGAGATAGCCATACCTTGCTCTGCCGTCCAGTTAGCCCCCACTAGGGTTACCCCGCTATCCCCCACAATCTCTGCCCGGCCGTTGCCCTTTTGGTAAATAGTAATCGGCTCGGTGATACCCTCCTCCAGCGTAATCTCAAAATCTGCGGCTGCGGTGGTGTAGAAGTACTTGCCGCTATCCCTTGCCGTTAGCGTTTTTGTTCCTGAAATCTCTTCCGCAATGAACGAATCCACGCCCGCCCCGCCCAGCACCCCACGGACGTAAACCTTTGCGCCTGCCCCCGTATTCGTGCTGCCTACCTGTGTTACCTCTCCCCTTATCAAATCGTTATCGCTGAAAATATCAGTATCAAACGAAGTCAGCACCCCTTGCGTAGCCCCGTCAGCCACCGTTACCACGCCCACATCGCTCCACGCGCCGCTCCGCTTAACAGAAATCTTCACCTTTAACGCCGTTCCCACGGGCGCATCGTTCAACACAACAGTAATCTTTTCAGCTTCAAACCCACGGGTTACGTATATCTCCACCTTATCGCCCACGTCCAAATCAGAATCCTCGTCCCCGAGTGCGAAAGATAGGTCGTAAGGACAAACGAGCTTATCTATTTCGCCTGAAACGAGCTCGTCTACGTAGCCCTGTGTGGTTAGGTCTGCGTTGTTAGAATCGCCCTCCACTACCCCGTATTTCTGCTCAATGCCCGTTTCGTCATCTTTTACCGAAAGGATTTTTCCGCCCATATACGTATCGGGCGTATCTGATAGCCCGGTGAACACGTTAACACCTCCAGTTGTAGTGCCTTCTATCCACTTTTTGCCTATTAGCGTTAATGTTAATACATCGCCAGCCTGAAACATGTAATTTTTCCCACAGGCTAATATTACTGGATGATTCGGATAGGCTGCTGGTGAGGCATTATGCTCAACCTCTAATCCGTCCGTGAATACCAATGATACTACACTACCATCACTCCAGGTTGAACCATTAATAAATCGCAATTTTGTTGTCCCCGTAACGGGGTAAAGATTGCCGTTATCGTCTCCTTCAAGGGTAATAATATTTGCCGATGCTATATTACTCCCCTTGCTCAAAAGTACCCGATTTTTATTTGTATCTAAATTACCCCCAAGTTTTGGATTTTCATCTTCGGAAAGTTTTGCAATTAACTCCCTCACGCTATCCCCATCGGAAACGATTACACTACCATCGTTATTCACGAGCAGATAAGATACTGCGTTGGCAGAATAAACATTGCTTAGTGCCGTGCTGTCCAATTTCCGCATTACCCATTTACCCGCTACCTTTTCGTGAGCAAAGATTAAGATTTGCGACCTATCCGATACATCTGCCGAATCCTTTAGCGGTGATACCTTTTTTACCCTCGTTTTATCCGTGTTTTCGGCATCCATCTCAAAGGCTTCCCAAATCACAAGCCCCAAATCTTCAACTTCGTTCAGTTCTTTAATATTCTGTGCCATAAGCGTATTTCTTTAGTAAATCCGTTGCATTTTCTCCGTAGTAATCCACAGCATAAGCGTAGTTGTCCATAACAATCAGCACCTCAACACCATCGCCTGAAATTATCACCTCACCGCTTACATCTTGATAATCCTCTAAACGAGCAAAGTAATCATAAACACCACTCGTCAACTCAATTTCACCTCGCCCAAGCCCATCGGTGATAACATCCACAAAGTTAATACGGATTACAACATTTTCCAATGGATTTGAGTTGGCATCCACCACCATAAATTTCACTATGTACCTCGTGGATAGGTAACCACCGATAACCCCGTGGTCGCTCACCGTTAAATCGTAAACGGAAGGATTAATCACGTTTTGCCTCAAGTGCCTTATTCGTATCTCTCTATAAATACCAAGCTCGGGATTGCGTACATCAATTAACAATCCTGCGTGCAAACTAATATTTTTGCGCTGTATTTCAAATTCATCAATTTCGAGTTCATAGTTCATTTCGGGATTTTTGCGCTTATCCAACTCTAACTGAACGGCATTTTTTAATAGCTCGGCTGCCTCATCCACGTAAGATTGCGGTAAGCTAATATTGATTAGGTTGTACTTATCGCCAACCTCAAAGCCTCCGTATTCCTCGCTTGGGTAAATAAATCCCGTGATGTGGTCGGTTATCGGCTTAATCAAAAAGGATTTTTCGGCATAATCAAACTGGTATTCAAACTGCCTTCCCGTTAGCTTCCCTGATAAAACGTTGATTAACGGCTGAATATTCGGAATGTAGTAATCCTTAATATCAAATGTTAGCGAAGCATCAGCCACCTTGTTAATTGCTAAAACATCGGTTATTTCACCCACCCTGTTGGGCTTTATATCATCCTTCACAATGGTTAGCTGCCGAACTCCGTATAGATGCTTGTTTTCGGTTAATTTGCTCTCCCCGTTATCGCCCACGAATGCTAACCTTTTCGGAACCACGGGGCTTTCATAATCGGGTGCAAGGTTATCTTTACTCCCATACCCCCAAATCTCTGTTTTTAGCGATAGTTCCGGATCGGCTTTCATCTGTGCCAAGTTTCTCAATCCACCATAACGGCCTGTTTCAAATCGTACCCCCGATGGCAATTTCTCAACTGGTGCTTCTAAATGAATAAGATTATTTTCTTCATCTGATGTTCTAACGTACTGAAAGTAGAAGTCCACATTGTACTCTTCCGAAATAATCCGTAGTGCCTCGTTACACATCACGTTATCGAACATGATGGTTTTGTAGTAGCCATCAATCAAAGGCTCTATGTTACCAACCAGCCATTTATCTGCTCCCAACTCTCTATTGAGTGAGTTGCAAACATCCTGAATGAAATCCTCTGGCCTACCCGTGAGCTCAAACTCGAAATTTTGGCTGTTTAACGGCCTGAACTGAACATCACCCATATAGTACATCTCACTATTGAAAATACACTCATAGTGGTACTCTTTGGCTCGGTTAATCGGTATATCGGGAACAATTTTCAAAGTGTACTTGCCCTTTTTGTGCGGTAAAAAATCTTCCAGTAGTATGTAATCGCCAATCTCCAACGCAACGTATTTCGTTAACTTGAAGTTTAAAGAAACGTAATCCTTATTCATGTACTCCTGAACCAGCTCCGAAGAGCCGTCAGGCTGAACAAAGATAATCCGTTGTGCGTTTCTGTAAATTGGCAAATACATGGTTTACGGTGTTATTAGTGAGCCAATTAATTCAATTTTGAACCTCACAAAAATATTCTCGATATCATTAAACCCATCTTCTATTATGATGGTAAAATAATCATCGAACACTCCATACGTGCAAGGCAAAACAGCAGCACCATCTTTAAGGAAAATACTACAAAGGTATGCCGATGTGCCCAGATTGTGTGTTATTTTCAAAACATTAACAACCTTTTCAACCGAATACGGCCTGCCTTGATATTTGCATTGCCACTCCCCTGAAACTCTTTTGAACTCACCGGAAATAACAATGCCATCCCTTTGCCAGTAAACATTATCACCCTCTATATGGCCATAATACTCACAAGCAAAACCTTTTAAAGAGTTTGATGTTGTATCTCGTTGCTGTTCTATAAATCTAATATCCCAAAAAGTACCATAATCACACACTCTCCATGCAATAATTAACATACCTTTTTGTGTTGGTAAATCCAATCCTTCCATTTGGCTTGTGCTTACGGCTTTCATAAATGCCTGCTTAAGTGCTAATTTTTGCGCAATATTCTTAACCGTGCAAGTTGCAGGATTAAGTCCTAAATCGGCTGCATCAAAGTATATTTTTTCACAACCCTCAATCGTTGGCAATGCAACTTTATCCGTTACAGATGGAGTTAACCGCTTAATTTCATCAACCAAAACGGTTCCATTGTTACCCTTGGCCACTACATTGCCAGCATTATCAATTAACCCCCTTAGCAACGTTTTAAGAGCTATTTTCATTGTTTCGCCCAAATCGGAACGGTCTATCTCTGCAAAATAGTTGGCCAAGTCGTTGCCATCGCCCAATTCCGTTAAATCTGTTATTCTCTTTGCCATATCTCAAAATGTTTTAGTTTACAATCCTTACTTCTACACCCGTTGTTCTATCCTCAACACCCGTTGTTCGCTTTATGTATCCACTCTGATTAATCGTTAATACTGCCTCCCTGCTTACCGTTCTGAACTTTACCTCTGCGCTCCTATCATCATGGGAGTTATTCTCTTTTACGAAAACCTTAATTATTTCGTTACCAATGCCACCCGTTATGGTTAGCCCTGCCAAGTTCTCAAAGTGCGCCCAAGTGGGAATATCATCTATCTGCCAATCATCGGCACACGTTACCAGCAACTCCTCCTCACCGCCTTTACGATTCTTATTCACAGTATCTGGGCTAATAGAAATCGGTGCATCGGGCAGAGTACCCAAATAATCCTGCTTATCAATATCAATGATAACGCAATAATCTCCTTTAGCCTTGTAAGTGTGCGAATAAGTACCGGCCCTCTCCAATAGTTCACTCGCTCCATCGCCCCAATATATCATCGAACGCTCCCTGTTCCCGTAGTTGATAGTAGCCTCATCACTATTGCTCACTGTGAACGTTTTTGCCCGTGGATTAACAATTCTCAGCTCCAGCTCAAAGATAAGGATTGCCCGTCCCGCTTGAATATTGGTGCTGGTACTAACGTGCTTCATCCTATCCACCAGAAAGCAAAGCCTATCCGTACTGTACACAATGGAAAGAACGCTCACTCCATTACCATAGCCAACGTTTTTATAGAAAAGATAATCGGTAAATGAAACTAACTCTTTGTAAGCAAGTAATTCAGTAGATTTAACGATGTAGCATTCCAACTTTATCTCAATCGGTGCATACCTACTATTTGTGTCGCCTTTTTGAACTCCCGATTTATCCTGCCATTCAAAAAATTCTGTTTTCTCCTCAGCGATATCGAATAGTGTGGTGTAATTCATCACATTTATACCCCACTTGCTCAAAAGGTTGATATTATCAATCAGAATATCCATGCCTAAAATTTATTAGTTCCGCCATCCAAAATATCGGCCGTTCGTTTCGTATATCGCTCAATGTTGGCCAACCGTGCTGTATCCAGTTTTATCGCTCCTAAGATGGTATTTCTCTCGATGGCCAAGTTCAGTATCCTGCCCGTTTGCTGATTGGTTTCCGCAAGTTTGGCCGAAATCTGCTCGTTGGAAATCATTATCCTTGCCGTGTTCCCAACCAGTACGCTCGCTTGGTCTGCCGTGATTTGGCTCGTTATGCCCTTGTCGGCTTCAAACGCCCCTTTCTCATCTTTCTCATCTTTCTCAAACAGCCCCCCGAACATCTGTTTAACCGCATCCATGCCCGCCATGTAAGCATCCAATCGCTCGGGTATCTGTTCAAAAAGCCTCATTAAATCATCTGTGATATCGTAATCTGCTCCATCCAAAATTTCTCCGTTCGGGCCGATGCCAAACGAGGCCAGCATATCCTGCTCAAGCATATCGAATAAATCACCAAATACCGAAGCGAATACCTTTTGAGCAAGGATATTCTCCATCATGTTATTGAAGTACCGCTCGAAATCATCCATTGCCCCCTGAACATCATCATTGATAAACGCTTCTTGGAGTGCCTTGCTTAGCTGCGCCCCTACATCGCCCGCTAAATCTTTGAAATTTTGAGTAATCTCATCCCGTGCATCTTTTGCCTTAGCAATCAACTCTTCGAAGTTATCCACCAGTTTCTTTGTGGCCTCATCCAGTAAATCGTACGAAGCCAGTATCTCGGGATTAATTGCAAAGTTTTCAAAATCGAAAATAAAACCAAACTTATCCACAAGATTCTCCATTACCGGAACCGTTTCCCTTGCCAGTGCGCCTATCCCAGCCCCTACGAATAATCCTATGGCTCCGCCGATAAGAGTACCTATCCCCGGCGCAATCATTGTTCCAATGGCAGCACCTGCCCCTGCTCCATACACGGCTCCCGAGGCAACATTTTCACCCGAGAATACCTTTCTCATACCCGTTTGGATTTGCCCCTGCTCCAAATCTTTGAGCGAATCACGAAGCATACCAATCGTTTCAGCGTATTGAGTTGCACCAGCCATTGCCCGTGCATACGGATTCTCAACCCCGAAAATGTTTGATTGAGCGTAATCCAATGCCTCAAGCTGAAGCATTCGCATATTGTGAACTGTTTGTAGTATAGCAGCGTTCCAATCTTCCTGAGCTTTCTTATTCCTTTCTATCTGCCGTATTACCATTGTGCCCAACTGAACCATACCATTAACGGCCGTTTCAAATGCGTTTTCATCGTTCTTTATGGCCTTGTAAATATCGGCTGCCATATCCAACGAATCGCCCAAAAGTGAAACCATTACCCCAAGCTTAGGATTTACGCTACTCAAGGCATCGCCCAGTTCTTTGAACGCACCCGCAAGCGTCTTCAACTCATCATAGGGTAGTTCCTTTAACCGCTTTTTGGCTGCTGCCAACAGCTGGTTGAGTGCATCCCAATCGTCATGAGTTTTATCAATGGTTTGTAGATACGCTTCTATGGCCTCGATCTGCTCTTTAATCATTCGCCTGTTGGCATTGCTAACATCCCGATACATTTTGTTATAGAGCGCAATACCCTCCTCCGTGCCAAACTTTATCTTTGTATCCAGCACTTCAATGGCAGATGCTATGTTGAGTATTTGTATTTTTAGTTTCTCGGCTTCATCATCATTGGCGGTTAGTAGCTTGGCCTCAAGTTTCTTTTTCTCTTTGATAAGTTTTAACCTATCATCTTGGTATTTCTGATGCTGCTTCGCCCGTTGGTCAAACGCCTTTTGGTTCTCCTCTACTATCCTTTGTATAGCCTCCATTTCGGCCTTCTGGTCGTCCAGTACCTTTTTGGCCTTTTCTTCGTAATATGGCCTTAATTCGGCTGCTATGGCCTTTCGTTGCTCTTCCGAGATATTGGAATCTTCCCATAGCCTTTGTAAATAGGAAATGTAATCAGCAGCAATGGCCTTTTGCTGCTCAAAGGTAAATTCAAGGTGCTCTAATCCCTTATCATCGCCCTCGGCCTGTAATATGTATCTTTGGTTTTCGTAATCTTCATAAGCCTGTTTAATATCCCTTAGCTGCTCCTCAAAGGTTTTCGTTGCCTTTGGCTCTACTCCCGTTATTCGCTCTCTCTCGGCCTCCAGCTTGTTAATCTCTTGCTGAAACTCCATGTATTGAGCGTTTGTTTCGGCAACGGTGCGCTGTTGCTCTTTGAGTGCATCAATATCCTTATCAATTGCCTCAATAGTACGCTTAGAAGCCTCAACTGATACATCGCCCCGATTCAGTATTTCGGCCTCGATACTCTTTTCAAACTCCAATAGTTCAGATAGCCGTTCCTGCCGTTTTTCCTCCTCTTTTTCAAGCTCTTTTAAATATTCTTTTTCTTGCTCGGTTATCTCTTTGCCAATCTGTTTAATGGCTGATTTAACAAACATCCCGCCAAGCAACGGCATGGCCTTTGGTGCTAAAACGGCTGCTTGAGCCTTTGCGCTTGCTTCATATTCAATTACGTGTTTCCCCTCTTTTATTGCTTCTTGGTTTTCAAGTATAGCAACGCCATACTCTTGCTCCTTTTTTATTTTTTCTTCAATA